>ERZ724520.2-NODE-2-length-198555-cov-11.644811_pt1 | contig 198555 bp, 183 predicted proteins | sample MGYA00376053_ERZ724520 | MGnify/ENA primary metagenome ERZ724520 (study PRJEB28724, sample SAMN07190886) | activated sludge metagenome | isolation source: activated sludge of sewage treatment plant in Hong Hong | place: USA: Christiansburg, Virginia | collected...
CCTTAGAAGAAGAACTTGCCGCGTTTACAGGTCGTGAAGCGGCAATCCTATTTTCTACAGGTTATATGGCAAATGTTGGCGTTATTAATGCCTTAGTGGGGCGAGGTGACTTTGTTGTTGAAGACCGTTTAAATCATGCCTCTTTATTAGATGGTGGGTTAAGCAGTGGCGCGAGTTTTGGCCGTTATCAGCATAATGACACCGCTGATTTAAGCCGTCGACTAGCACAATCTTCATCAGCAAAAAAACTCATTGTCAGCGATGGTGTGTTTAGTATGGATGGTGATATGGCGTTAATGCCTGAGTTGGTAAAGGTAAGCCAACAACAGCAAGCCGCCTTGATGATTGATGATGCGCATGGTTTTGGTGTACTAGGCAAAACAGGGGCAGGTATTGGCGAGCATTTTGGTTGTGCTGATGATATTCCCATTTATATGGCGACCTTTGGTAAAGCACTCGGCACCTTTGGCGCGTTTGTATCGGGTAGTCGAGAGTTGATTGATTATCTAACCAATTTTGCCCGTCCGTATATTTATACCACAGCCATGCCCCCTGCGATTGCCGCAGCAACGCGTCAAAGTTTAAAACTATTAGAAGCCGAAAATTGGCGACGCGATTATTTGCAACAACTTATCCAACGTTTTCGTCAGGGAGTGATTGAGCAGGGTTGGCAATTGATGGCGAGTCAAACGGCAATTCAACCGATTTTATTAGGTGAAGAAAGCAAAGCGTTGGCTTTAAGTCAGGCATTAGCCGAGCGTGGTTTTTGGGTGACAGCGATTCGGCCACCGACAGTGCCTGTGGGTCAGTCTCGGTTAAGAGTTACCTTAACAGCTAGTCATAGTGAGGCGGATATTGATTGCTTGTTGAATACCTTAGCGATATTGAGGACAGATTATGTCAACACTTAGTTATCAGCGTTTTGTGAGTGAGAAAGCAGATGCACCGCATTTAGTGTTGATTCATGGTTGGGGTTTACATAGTGGCGTTTGGGATAAGGTGATAGAGCCGTTACGTGCTTTTGCTCATGTGACGGTGATTGATAGAGCAGGTTATGGCAATAGCCCAATGATGACTCTTGCAAAAGAGCAGCAAGCTATTTTAGATATTGCACCACCCTGCGCCATTTACATCGGTTGGTCATTGGGCGGCGCGATAGTGATAGATATGGCACTACAATATCCTAAGCGGGTGATGGCGGTGGTGGCAGTGGCGACTAATCCTTGTTTTTTGCAGCGTAATAATTGGCGTTGTGCGATGCCGTCGGCTGATTTTAATGAATTTGTGGACAGTGTCAGAGCCAGTGCCTATGTGGCTTTAGTGCGCTTTATGGGCTTGCAATGTCAAGGTTCTGCAACGCAACGTGAGGATATGCGCTTTTTACAGGGGCAATTAGAAAAATGCCCTATTCCTCATCGCGATGTGTTGTTAAATGGTTTAAAAGAGTTGTTTGCGGCGGATATTCGAAGCGGCCTTCAATATTTACACTGTCCTATTTTATGGGTGATGGGCGAAAAAGATAGCTTAGCTAAAGTAGATGTTAATGCACTCCTTGCCTTAAACCGTTTGATTGCGGTAAATACGATTAGCGATGCGGCTCATGCACCTTTTGTATCTCACCCCGAGTCTTTTGTTAAAAACATAAAGCAATTTTTGCATGAACTCCAACATGACGGCATTTAATCAGCGTGTCGCGCAGCGTTTTGGCTCGGCAGCCAGTCATTATGACGCGCAAGCCTTGGCGCAAAGGCAATCGGCACAACAGCTTATTGCAGAGCAAACCTTGCAAGGCCGCGTGTTAGATATTGGTTGTGGCACAGGTTGGTTGACGCGACACATTGCTGAACATAACCCAATTGATTCCATAGTCGCTTTAGATATTGCTTTGCCAATGTTAAAAGCTGAGCAGCTACAACATCCCTTAATTGTGCCTATTCAAGCCGATGCCGCTTTTCTCCCGTTTAAAGAAAATAGCTTTGATGCAGTAGTAAGTAATTTTGCCTTGCAATGGCTGACATCGCCTCAGAGTTTTGCCCAAGAATTAGCGCGTGTGTTAGCGCAAGACGGTCAGTTTTGTTTGGCGATTCCTGTTGACGGGACATTAAGCGAACTCAATCAGGCGTGGGCAAAGGTTGATAGCTCACGTCATACCAATCAATTTTTTGCGAGCCTAACATGGTTAAAGGTATTGCAGTCCGTAGGTTTAACCATAAAAAGTTATCATCAAAGCGCGTTTTATCAATACTATGACTCGACAAAAGCCTTATTAAAGAGCCTGAAAGCGATAGGCGCAAACGAGCTACAACAAGCGCGTCAACACGGAATGTGGGGACGAGGGCAATTGTTGGCTTTAGAGCAAGCGATGGAGCACTATCGGCAGCCACAAGGCATTCCTTTACACTATGAAGTCTTGATGGTGTACGGCCAAAAAGCGAATTTACAACATATCTCTGAGTAAACAATGAAAAAACTAGCCACAGCAAGCCTTTTAGCTTTGAGTTTAGCCTTTACAGGTTGCGCTAGTATTGAAACAAAGCTTTCTACTTGGGCAGTGAGTATGGAACGCTCACAAGCCGATCTTCGGCTTAAAGAAATCGTTGTTGGCGATTTTACCACACCGTATTTAGAGGGCGGTCAAGGTGAAACGGTCTTTTTAATTCATGGCTTTCAATCCAATAAAGATATTTGGAGTCGGATGGCCAAGCAATTAACCAAACATTATCACGTCATCGCCATTGATTTACCTGCACACGGCGATAGCAATATTATGATGGATAAAAGCTACACCGTCCCCGAACAAGCCAAACGCGTAATTGCCATTATGGATAAGCTGCAATTAACAGAGCCTGTACATATTATGGGGCATTCGATGGGGGGTGCGATTGCATTTTATGTTGCCTATCTTGCACCAAGTCATGCTAAAAGTTTGGCTCTAATGAGTTCGGCAGGGGTGATTTCGCCACAGCCTAGCGAGTTATATTTGCGTAATCAAAAAGGTGAAAATCCGTTAATTGTCCGCAATAAAGATGACTATAAAAAGATGTTGGCGTTTACCATGAGTGATCCGCCCTATATTCCTTCGCCTGTGATTGCCACTTTAACGCGTATTTCTATTGCGCGTGAAAAAATTGGTGAAAAAATCTACCAAGAACTTAATCCAAAGTATTTTCTCAATCCTGAAGATGTATTACCGCAAATTAAAGTACCCACTTTAGTGTTATGGGGCGATCAAGACAAGGTGATTAATGTGAGTAGCGCCGAAGTCTTTAAACGATTGATACCTCAAGCACAAGTGGTAATTTTTAACGGTATCGGTCATGCGCCGCAACTTGAACACACCAAAGAAACGGCACAAGCCTATGAGACATTTTTAACCAGCGTTAAGCCTTAAAGGATAAATATGCCAAGTTTTTTTATTACAGGAACAGACACCAGCATAGGTAAAACAACGGTTGCTTGTGCCTTGTTACAAGCAGCTAATGGGCAAGGCTTAACAACCTTAGGTATTAAACCGATTGCCTCAGGTTGTGAGCAAACACCTGATGGCTTGCGTAACAGTGATGCTTTGTTATTACAACAGTACAGTAGCCTAAAACTGCCGTATCAAGAAGTAAATCCAATTACTTTGCTTGAGCCATTGTCGCCTCATTTAGCCGCCAAACAAGCAGGGCGACGCTTAACGATGAACCAATTAGTAGGCTATACCCGCGCTACCTTAACGCATCGACCACAGTTTTGTGTGGTTGAAGGCGCAGGTGGTTGGCGTGTACCTATTAATGACCGAGAAATGCTGTCTTCTTTGCCTAAAGAATTAAACCTGCCCGTTATTTTGGTGGTAGGAATGCGTTTAGGTTGTTTGAATCATGCCTTGTTAAGTGCAGAGGCGATTATTAAAGATGGCTTACGTTTGGCGGGTTGGGTGGCTAATAGCATTGACCAACAAATGTTGGCTTTTGAAGACAATGTAGCTACCTTAAGTCACATATTACGCGCACCTTGTTTGGGCGTGTTGCCGCATCAAACCATCGCCAATATAGAACAACTCGCAAATTGTTTAAACTTAGAGATGCTATTAGCCAAGCCCGTATAATTTTATGCTACTATTCGGCCGTACTTCATGGATTTAAGCACTATGTCTTATCGGCCCCTTGGCCTTTTTGCCCGCTCCTTTATAGATAATTTTTTGGCCGCGCTGATGATGCTTTTAGGCTTAAAGCGCGCCTTTAAACATTTACATCCCACGCCAAGTCAGTTTTTAATCTTTCTTGTAGGCAGTTTATTAACCACCTTGAGTTTTGACTTAATTAGTCAAGGCTTGGATGGCGAGCTACAACCTGTAGGCTTTGCCTCATATATTATTCCTCCTTTTTTATTATTAATTATGGGCGTGTTTATCTCGCAGCGTTATGGTGTGGGACGTTTTGTTTTATCGCCCGCTATTTTGTGGTTGGCAGCAGATATTTTTGTGGGTGTTTTACAATCAACTATTCAGTGGGTCGGGCAACAAGGTTGGTTGCCTGTAGGCTCGGATGTGTGGGTGCCGTATTTGTATCCTGTGTTGTTTGCATGGCCAACGGCTGCCTTAATGTTTATTTTTGGCCGACAATTGGCATGGGTTTGGTGGTTAAGAATTATCAATATTGTGGTGGCGGTGGCGGTATTATTCGCATGGTTTAGTACATTTGCTGACCAACGCTTGTGGTATGCCATTGAAGAAAGTGTGCCAGAAAGAGTCCCTAATATTACCCAAGAATCTGCTTTTTATGTGCAGCCCCTATTGTTAAATCGTGCCTTAGCACAATTGCAAGAGGGTGAAGAGGGTGTTACTGATTGGTATTTTTTAGGGGTAGGTGGGGCTGCTTATCAAAGTGTGTTTAGACGCGAAGTGGAGTCGGTACAAAGTTTATTTGATAATCGCTTTTCGGCAGATGGTCACTCGATGGTATTGATAAATGATGATGACACCACCTTGAGCCAACCGATTGCCACGCGTACCAGTATTAGCAAAGCTATCGAAACCATCGGCGAGCGCATGAACAAAGACGAAGATGTCTTGTTTTTGTTTTTAACCTCTCATGGTACAGCCGATGGTGTATTTGAGTTAAATAATGCGCCACTACAAATTCAAAGCCTAACGCCAGATTGGTTGAAAACCCAATTAGATAGTGCAGGAATTAAATGGCGAGTTGTGGTGGTTTCATCTTGTTTTTCGGGAACATTTATTCCACCGTTGCAAGACACAAACAGTTTGATTATTACCGCGTCAGCAGCCAATAAAACCTCATTTGGATGTGCCGATGATGCCGACTTTACCTATTTTGGGCGGGCATTTTTTGATGAGGCGTTACGTCAAGAGCATTCTTTAGTTAAGGCTTTTGAGGCAGCTAAAGTGAGTATTGCCGAGCGAGAAAAAGAAGAGGGTTTTGCGCCATCTCAGCCACAAATATATATGGGTGCAGAGATGGAACAAGCCTTACCTGTGTTAGAGCAAGGCTTGTTTCCAGAGTAAGTTAGGCCAATTTTGCCGCTTGCTCTAATTCATCTAAGGCATCATCAAGATAGCCCAATAAGCGTTGCATACTAGGCAAGGCTTTACGGCAGGCAATTAAACCAAATTCTAGGCTATCTACATAGCTAGTAAGAGTCATGTTTAAAGCCATTCCATCTAACACAATCGACACAGGATAAAAACCGTCTAATTCTGCACCATTCCAATACATGGTTTCTTTAGGGCCAGGTACGTTAGAAATAACCACATTAAACGCTTGCAGTTTAGGGGCAATGCCTGTCATTAAATTCATACCGCTAATGCTATACACTAAAGCACTATAGGCCATAATTTCGCTAGGGCTCATACGGCTAAAGCGGTCTTTGGCATTTTTTACCGAGCGATGAATAATGTTTAAACGTGCCATTGGGTCAGCTAGATGTGTACCTAAATTAGCTAAAATCATGGTGATTTGATTGCCACCGTCGCTGTCATCTTGGCGCAAAGACATCGGCACCATGGCAATTAGTGGTTTACATGGTAGGGCGTTTAAATATAATAAATAAGTACGCAAAGCCCCCGAACACATCGCCATCACCACATCGTTAATCGTTACACCTAGTTTTTTACTAATCGCTTTAATGCGTGGTAAATCATAAGATTGAGCTGCAAAACGGCGCGAGCCACTAACCCGTTGATTTAAAATGCTTTTAGGGGCTTGAAATACCGAAACATAATCGGGGTCATGTTCGTAAGAGGCTTTAATGGCTTGATAGAGTTCTTTGGCGACTTTAGGCACGCTTGAGGCTTGATGACGTAAGTTATTGATTGTTTCGGCAAAGTTGTTTAATGCGGTGGTTTCGGCTTTAGGGCGTTTGTCACGTTTAATAGCCCAAAGTGGTACAGACGTTTTGTGATTTGGGTCAGAAGATAGCGACTTTTGAGCAATCCGCATCCCTGCAACGCCATCAATCACGGCATGGTGCATTTTAAAGTACAAAGCAAAACGGTTACCTTCGATTCCTTCAATTAAATGACACTCCCACAACGGCTTGGCGCGGTCTAATAAAGAGCTATGAGATTGAGAAACATAAGCTAATAGTTCACGCACACGACCTGGTTCTGGTAGGGCAATGTGTCTAAAATGATGTTCTAAATCAAACTCTTCATCTTCTTCCCAAAACACACCTTCTACACGTTGATTAAATGGACTAACAGGAGGCGTGACTGCTTTAAATTGAGCCGCAATGTCTTGCACAAAGTTAGCATCAGCATCGGCTGGAATTTTAAATAACATTAATCCGCCAACGTGCATCGGTTGTTGACGGCGTTCTAACCATAAAAAAGCTTGATCTATAGGGCCAAGTGCGCGCATAAAAATCTCCTTGTACTCTTTATTTGAATTTCTTGTGACTAGCCTAAAAGTTTAACCAAGTCTTGTCTAATGTTTTAGGGTAAACGTTTTGATTTTTTAAAGCGCGGTTTGTGTGTTTTGAGGCGTTGCTTAGGGTCTATTGATGTTTGGATTTAGCCCTTACCCCAACCCTCTCCCTGTGCGAGAGAGCTAGAGTGAGGGAGGAATAGTATAATGTGCTACAAACTGTAGTCGAAAATAGGTAGTTAGCCTAAACGTCAACAGCTTCTAACTTTGTAAAACATTAAACCTCATGCACAAACAAATCTCGGTCAAAGCGTACTTGTGGCCAAAACACGCCATCATCAGCACGTTCGCCTGCACCAACGACCATAATTGGAAAAGCCCCATCTTTTAAATTAAGCAATTTACTCACTCTTACTGCATCAAAGCCTTCCATCATACAGGTATCAAAACCATGCGCTCTAAAGGCTAATACAAGGTTTTCGCAGGCCAAAGCCGTGCTTTTGGCTGCCCATAATTCTACTTCGCTCTTTGTGTAAGGCCCTCTAGGTACAGCAGCAACCAAACCACCCAAAGCAAAAGCCGCTTTTTTGGCATAGGCAAAACTGTTCATTGGGCCAGAAGCATAGTTATAAGGAATAAGTTGGTAATAGCGTTTAACGAGTGGTGGCACATCGGGCATAGGCCATTCGCGCAGCATTTGTTTGGCAAAGTCATCAACACGGTCAGTTCGGGCGACACACACAATAAGTTCGGCGGCAGTTTTAGCGGCCAATTGGCTCATACACGCTTTGACTAATTTAGCTTTTTTGTCGATTGAGCGTACTACATAAAATTCCCATTGTTGCAAACCCGACGAGCAGGGCGCAAGCAAGGCCATATCTAAGCAGTCATCTAAGACGGCTTGAGGAATTGCTTTGTTGGTAAATTTGCGTACTGAGCGGCGGCTAGTAACCACTTTACGAAAATTATCTACGTCAATATCGTGAGGTGCTGCTTCGTAATAGCGTGCTTTACCATTGATAACAATACTGTTGTTAGTTGACTCTGACATGACTTTACTCTTATGGCTAAGGACTTTGTTTTAGACTACTCAATAATTCGATAGTTGTCAAATTGTTGTTTGGTTTAACAAAGGCTTCAAAAACCTTCCCGTATGTGATTTTTCATCTTGTGCCACTTGTTCAGGTGTGCCAACGGCAATAATCTCACCACCGCCATCACCGCCTTCATAACCCATATCCACGAGCCAATCGGCTGTTTTTATTACGTCTAAATTATGTTCAATAATCACAATGGTATTGCCATGTTCGCGCAGTTTTTCTAATACCGCTAATAATTGTGCAATATCATGAAAATGTAAGCCCGTCGTGGGTTCGTCCAAAATATACAAGGTTTTTCCAGTGTCACGTTTGGCTAACTCGCGAGCGAGTTTTACCCGTTGCGCCTCACCACCTGACAGCGTAGTCGCGGCTTGCCCCAAAGTAATATAACTTAATCCAACCGCCATTAAGGTATGTAATTTACGCGCCAAACTTGGTACGGCCTCAAAAAAAGTATGGGCATCTTCAACGGTCATATTTAATACTTGGGAGATGTTTTTGCCTTTATAGCGAATATCGAGTGTTTCGCGGTTATAACGCTCGCTTTTACACACATCACACGGCACATACACATCGGGCAAAAAGTGCATCGCTACTTTGATTACGCCATCACCCTCACAAGCCTCGCAGCGTCCACCTTTGACATTAAACGAAAAACGTCCTGCACTATAACCGCGTGAACGTGCCTCTTGTGTGCCTGCAAATAATTCACGAATTGGGGTAAATAAACCTGTATAAGTCGCAGGGTTAGAACGCGGTGTGCGACCAATCGGGCTTTGGTCTATTTCGACAACTTTATCGAGTTGGTCTAAACCTTTGATACTTTCGTAGGGGGCAGGGCTTAGGCTTAATGCGCCATTTAAGGCTTTAGCGGCAATAGGATACAGTGTGCCGTTAATTAAAGTGGACTTGCCCGAACCCGACACGCCTGTAATACACGTCATTAAGCCTAGAGGGATTTCGAGGGTGACATTTTTAAGATTGTTGCCTGTTGCACCCGCCAAAATCATCAGCTTGTCGCGGTCAAAAGCACGGCGTGTGCTAGGCACGGCAATTTTAGTCACGCCCGATAAATATTGGCCTGTGAGCGAGTCTGGGGCATTTTTAATGTCTTCTACGCTGCCTTGAGCAATCACTTGGCCACCATGAATACCTGCTTTAGGGCCTATATCAATCACATAGTCGGCAGCACGAATCGCGTCTTCATCATGTTCAACCACTAAGACGGTGTTGCCTAAGTCGCGCAAGCGCATCAGTGTGCCTAATAAGCGTTCGTTGTCGCGCTGATGTAAACCAATCGACGGCTCATCTAACACATACATTACACCCATTAAACCTGCGCCAATTTGCGAGGCTAAACGAATGCGTTGTGCTTCACCACCCGATAAAGTATCTGCCGAGCGGTCAAGCGATAAATAATCTAAACCCACGCTGACCAAAAAATGCAAACGGTCGCGGATTTCTTTCAAAATTTTATCGGCAATTTCGGCCTTTTGGCCTGTTAATTGAATTTGCTCAAAATAATGAGCTGCCGCTTGAATAGGAAGTTTGGTAATGCTCGGCAAGTTTTTATCGGCAACCAGTACCGAACGTGACTCTTGACGTAAGCGTGAGCCACCACAAGCATCACAGGCACGGGTAACTAAATATTGTGCTAATTCTTCGCGCACCGCAGCCGATTCGGTTTCGCGGTAACGGCGTTCTAAGTGTGGCAAAACCCCTTCAAAAGGTTGTTCACGCAGGCGTTTGTTGCCGCGCTCATCAACATAAGCAAAGGTGACCTTTTCTTTTTTAGAGCCTTGCAAAATAATTTGTTGAATGTTGAGTGGCAGGTCGCGCCATGCACAATCCATATCTACATCATAGTGTTTAGCGACACTACTTAATAAAGTAAAGTAATAAGGATGTTGTTTGTCCCAACCCCGAATTGCGCCCTCATTTAAGGTTAGTTCGGCATGAGCAATAATTTGGTCAGCGGCAAAATGCGATTTATGACCCAAACCATCACACGTAGGACAAGCTCCCGCAGGATTATTAAACGAAAACATACGCGGTTCTAAATCACTCACTGCATAACCACAATGTGGACAGCTATGACGTGCCGAAAATAACATTGGCGCAGTTTTTTCGTCGTCCATTAACGCCGCCATTGCCACGCCATCAGCCAAGCGCAAGGCGGTTTCAAATGACTCAGCCAAACGCAAAGCTAAGTCAGCGCGTACCTTAAAGCGGTCAACCACCACATCTATGCTGTGTTTTTTGTTTTTCTCTAGGGCGGGTGAGTCGTCTAAGTCCACCACAATGCCATCAATACGGGCGCGAATAAAACCCTGTGCGCGTAAGCCTTCTAAAATATGCAAATGTTCGCCTTTGCGGTCACGAATCACAGGGGCAAGTAACATCACTGCTGTGCCTTCGGGCAAGGCTAAAACACTGTCCACCATTTGGCTAATGGTTTGTGCCGTTAACGCGATGTTATGTTCGGGGCAGTAGGGTGTACCTACACGCGCATACAATAAACGTAAATAGTCATAAATTTCGGTAATCGTGCCGACGGTTGAGCGTGGATTGTGTGAGGTTGATTTTTGCTCAATGGCAATCGCAGGCGATAGCCCCTCAATGCTATCTACATCGGGCTTTTGCATCAGTGATAAAAATTGCCGTGCATAGGCAGATAGCGACTCTACATAACGGCGTTGGCCTTCGGCATATAAGGTGTCAAAGGCTAAAGAAGATTTTCCAGAACCCGATAAACCCGTAATGACCACTAGTTTATCGCGGGGAATATCTAAAGAAATGTTTTTTAAATTGTGGGTACGTGCACCACGAATGCGAATAAAGTTGTTCATACACGAGTTAGGCTTAAAGAAAGTGAATTACGGAGTATAAGCAAAAACCAAGCTAAGGGCATTAAACAAAATACAACTTATGGAGGCTTATAAGATTACTAAGCGAACTAGAGGTATAGCGCGTATAATGTGCCACCCATTTTTTAAAGAGTGTCATAAATGAAAGGTATGACCCAAGGTGAACGTAAAGCCACGATGGCTTTATCAGGTATTTTTGCCTTAAGGATGTTAGGCTTATTTATGATTATTCCTGTATTTGCTATTTACGGCAAAGTACTCACAGGCGCAACACCTGCCTTAATTGGCTTGGCGATAGGTATTTATGGTTTAACTCAGGCTGTATTACAAATTCCAGTGGGTTTGTTGGCTGACCGTATTAATCGCAAAACGCTCATTATTGCAGGCTTATTATTATTTGCGGTAGGTGGGGTAGTTGCTGCGTTATCTAGCACCATTCAAGGGGTGATTTTAGGTCGAGCTATTCAAGGTAGTGGGGCAATATCAGCGGTAGTTATGGCTTTATTGGCCGACTTAACCCGAGAAGAGCAACGCACCAAAGCGATGTCGACCATTGGTATGAGTATCGGTTTGTCGTTTGCTGTGGCATTCATTTTAGGGCCTTTAGTTGCCGCGCATTTTGGTTTAAGTGGATTATTTTGGGCAACGTCTATTTTGGCAATTTTAGGTTTAGTTTTATTAAATACAGTGCCTCAGCCTTTGATTATTTTAAAACAACACAGTGACTCTTATTGGCAACAATTTAGTCAATGTTTAGTTCATCCTGAATTATTAAGATTAAATATCGGTATTTTAGTCCTGCATTTAGTGATGACGGCAAGTTTTGTATTATTACCCCATTTGTTAATTGATTATGCGTATTTACCCGCTAGTCAGCATGGTTGGGTATATTTACCTATTGTCTTAGGTGGCTTTATTGCGGCTGTACCTGCCATTATTATTGCCGAAAAAAAACAAAAAATTAAATCAGTCTTTGTGTTTGGTATAGGCTTATTAATGGCAAGTTTAATGGTATTAGCACAAGGCTATAGTAATTATATCTCGCTATTGGCGGGAATAACTTTGTTTTTTATTGCATTTAATTTGCTTGAGGCATTATTACCTTCTTTATTAAGTAAAATTGCTCCCGCAGGCAGCAAAGCAACTGCCATGGGAATTTACTCAAGTAGTCAATTTTTTGGGGCATTTTTAGGTGGTGTCTGTGGTGGTATATTATGGGGTAATCACAATATTCAAATGGCTTATTGGTTGTTAGTAGTTTGTGTTTTATTATGGTTGATTGTTGCTAGCTTTATGCGATCACCGCGATTTTTACATAGTTTAATGCTCACCATATTGCCTTGTAATAACACACAAGCAGCGGCTTTATTAACACAGTTAAACACCATTCAAGGTGTAGAAGAAGCGGTGGTTTTAGCGCAAGAGGGGTGTGTGTACCTTAAAGTTGATAAAGGCACTTTAAACGAAGCCGCCCTGCAAGATGTTATGTTGTTTGCTAAGGCAATTTAAAAAAATAGTGCTTACAGTTGCTAAGCATATAAACTATGATGCAAAATAATTCCTTGAAAACACTATGCGACACAGACTGTCGTATAGTGAGTTTGAGGCTTTGCAATACTGTATCAAACACAGTAAGTTTAGGGCTTAACAAGTCCTTAGTTGTTTACATCAAAGGATTGCTGCATTTAGCCGCATTATCCTAACCTGCTTTTTATACTGAATACCATAGAGGGTAAAAACGTTATGCGTGGAGTTAACAAAGTTATTTTATTAGGAACAGTAGGACGCGATCCAGAAGTACGCAGCCTAGGTGCAAGTGGTAGTACGGTAACGTCTATTTCTTTAGCCACCAGTGAAGCATGGAAAGATAAAAATACAGGCCAATTCACCGAGCAAACCGAATGGCATAAAATTGTTTTTTATGGCCGCTTAGCCGAGATTTCGGGTGAGTATTTGCGTAAAGGTAGCAAGGTTTATATAGAAGGCTCAATTCATACTCGCAAATGGCAAGATAAAACCACTGGTCAAGACCGTTATTCTACCGAAATTAAAGCCACTGTTATGCAGTTGTTGGATAGTCGTGGTGGTGGCGGTAATAATCAAGGCTCCGATGGTGGTGGTTTTGGTAATGATTATTCTAATAATAGTGGTGGCGGTAATAGTTATGGCCAAGACGATTATCAAGCACCACGTACTAATCGCGCACCGACTCGTCCTGCTGCACCCACTGCTCCAAATAATGATTTAGATGACGATTTACCATTCTAAGTTATTAAGATGATTGCATGGTTGAGTCGTCAAAGTTTATATATTAATTTTGACGACTCAATGGGTGTTTTGGGTGTATGGTTTTTAAAAAAATAATATGTTACAGTTGCTTGCTATATAATGTAAGACATTATTAATAAAAACAGTCGCTATTTTCTTGAATTTAAGAGGTTAAACATGAGCATTGATTTAAGTGCTTTGGGTATAGAAGAGCTACAAACGGTTATTGCTGATGCACAGCGTTTAATAAAAACGAAGAAAAAATCACACCTCAAAAATGCGCGTAGCCAACTCGAAAAAGTGGCCGCTGATTATGGTTTTACCTTAGAAGAGTTGGTTTCGGGTAAAACTAACGAAGATAGTGCACCTGCCAAAGTACGTAAGCCAGTTGAAATACGTTATCGTAATCCTAATGATGAACAAGAAACATGGACAGGTCGTGGTAAGCAACCTCGTTGGTTGGCGGCGGCTCTTGCTTCTGGAAAGTCTTTAGCGGACTTTTTGGTTTAAGCTTGCGTGTAGTTGTTGTTTAAGCCTCCTTACATGGAGGCTTTTTGTTATTTTTTGATACACTGAAAAATAATACTTGTCATTTGTAGTAAAAATAGCGATAACATAAAAACTTATAATAAGCCTCTTTTGTTTGAACACTTGTTTCAGTAAATAATAATATGTCTAAAAAAACGATAAATCCTGATGATAAAGAAGCAAAAGCCTATAATTGGGTTTTGCTGGCTACGCTATTGTTGGTGATTTTTTTAATAGCGCAAACGCCTGCGCGTATTATTGCCAATTTTTTACCTAATACGACTCGTGCCATGTTTCAGGCTTGGGGGGGGACTATTTGGTCAGGGCAAGTCAACGGTCAATATAAAGGTGTTATGGGTCAAGTACGATGGCAGTTAGACCCGTTGGCATTTTTTACCTTAAACCTTGGTTTAAAGGTTGAGCTAATTACCAGTGCTAGTCAGTTTAATGGGCGAGTATTATGGGGGCTTAAAGGTTGGCAATTAAAAGACAGCAAAGGCCAATTGGCACCAAGTGATATTCAGCCGTTATTGTCGGGTTGGCAGTTGCCTAATAATCCATTAATGGTCGAAAAATTAAATTTGAGCTACTCTCAGCAATCATGGCAAGGCTCACAAGGCATGGTAACATGGCAAGCAGGTGGTTTAGATTATGTGCTAGATGGCCAACGTCAACACGTTAATTTGCCGATGGTGAGTGTAGAGATTAAATCTGAGCAGAAAAATCTAGAACTCGTCTTGAAAGATGTGCAACAAGACGCTAGTTTAGCTACCTTTGTAGTGTCGGGTTCAATATTAGAAAGTCGTTTAACGCAGCGTTTGTTGAGTTACTCGCCTAATTATCGTGGGGTAGCTGAGCCTGATGCCATTGTGGTGACTTCATCTCAGCCCTTAAATAGCTTATAAATAACAACATAATAAACAAGGCTCAAAAGCTTTTATTGGTTTTTAGTTTAATTTTGCGGTTATCGCTTTCTTGTTTGTAAAACACGCCTGTGCGGTGTAGTGCATAAGTCCTAAGCTGATAATTAAAAAGTTTAATCAAGTGTGTCTTGTTGATAAAATAAAATATATAGACATTTGACGATGTCAAATGTCCCCTTGTAGGAATGAGCGTGAACGTACCTTCGTTATCACTGATTACAGAAAATAATAGGCATATTGCCCGTGCTATTATGCTGTTGGCCGCATTGTATTTTGCATGGCGTATGGCAGGATTGTTATGGCTATTGGCAGGACAAGACCAAGTGGCTTTGGCTAAACCAAGCCCTGTAGCGGCCGTTGCTAAAGTTAATGTCGATGGTAGTCGTTTGGCCACATTTAGTATTTTTAAAGCACCCATATTAATGAGTAGCAACGCAGTTAATGCGCCAGATACCTCTTTACAGCTTAAGCTAGACGGGGTATTTGCAGGCAGTGAGCAAAGCCAATCGAGTGCCATTATTAGCGATCAAGGCCAAGGCATAGGTAAGTTGTATCGTGTAGGGCAGCAAGTTTCTGGCGGAGCTACCTTGTCGGCTGTTTATGTTGACCGTGTGTTATTGCAGCGTAATGGCCAAGACGAAGTGTTACGTTTTATTAAAACAAATTTATTAGAAGGCGAAGCACCGCCCCCGACACTAGAAAGTAATACTCAAATTAAAGCGCAGGCTGGCACACAAGGTGAGCAGGCGCGTAATTTATTAGGCACTGCACTAGAGCGTTTAAATAACGACCCTGATGTGTATTTAAATCAAATGGGTTTAGTTGCTAACGGTGGTCAGGGTTATGAAATTACCGATAACGTGCCAAGTTATATACGGCGCAATATTGGTTTAAAGGCAGGTGATAAAATTTTGCGACTAAATGGACAGCCCTTAGGTAATGTACAATTAGATAAAAATTTATTACAACAAGTACAACAAACAGGACACGCCCGTATCGAAATTCAACGCGGCAGCCATCATTTAACCATTGAGCAAAACTTTTAACATGAATGCACGTAAAACACTTTTTGCCCTTTCGCTATTGCTGGCTTTTAACCAATCGGCTTTGGCTAAAACTTGGAAGGTCAATCTTAAAGATGCAGAAATTTCGGCTTTAGTATCTGAAGTCTCCGAAATTACAGGTAAAAACTTTATTGTTGACCCACGCGTTAAAGGCAACATCACGGTTATCTCTAGCAAGCCCATGAGTGCCAATGCAGTTTACGAACTGTTTTTGGGGGTGTTGAGTGTTAATGGTTTTGCTGCTGTTCCTGTTGGTGACGTGATTAAATTAGTGCCAGACGTTAACGCCAAACAAAATGCCGTACCCTTTGACTTAACATCAAAAATAAAGGGCGAAGCGCTGGTTACTCGCGTTATTATGTTGGATAACACCAATGCCAATGAGTTAGTGCCAGTTATTAGACCTTTGCTTCCACAATTTGCTCATTTAGCGGCCATTAATGGTGCAAATGCGTTAATTATCTCTGACCATGCTAATAATATTATCGAAATAGAGCGTTTAATTAAGTCTTTAGATTCTGGTGAAGGGGATGAATTAGAAGTCATTGCTTTAAAAGAAGCGCGTGTTGATGATGTATTGACCATGTTAGACGGCTTAACCTCAACCAGTGCTAGCAAAGATGTACGTGGTTCACGGGTACGCTTAATTGCAGATACGCGTAGTAATCGGCTCTTAATTAAGGGTGATACTCAAGCGCGTAAACGTATACGTGATGTAGTTGCCCAACTTGATACCCCAGCCTCTGACCGTTTAGCAGGTGTACGCGTGATTCGCCTGCAACACGCCAATGCCAAACAAATCGCTGAAGTAATGCGTAGTTTGGTAAGTAATGATAGTGGTTCTGCAAAAGCCGCCGCAGGTGGTGCAGCAAGTACAGCATCAAGCGCAGGTGGTGTGAGCTTAATTGCTGATGAAAGCCAAAATGCCTTAGTTATTAAAGCTGATCCTTCATTAATGCGTGAATTAGAAAGTGTGGTGCAACAATTAGACCAACGGCGTTCACAAGTGTTAATTCAAGCGGCTATTTTAGAAATTTCGGGTGATAATGCCGATGCTTTAGGTGTACAGTGGGCAGCGGGTGACCCAAGCAAAGGCGTTGGCTTAATTAATTTTTCCAATGTGGGTGCAAGTCTAACCAGTATTGCTGCGGTAGCTGCTCAAGATACCCCAACAAGTTTACCTAATTTGAATGGTGCATCGATTGGTTTTGGCAAAACAGAAACCAATAGTAACGGTGATAGAAGCTTTTATGGGGCGTTAATTCAAGCCATTAAAACCATGAGTAATGCCAATTTACTCTCTACGCCAAGCATTATGACCATTGATAATCAAGAAGCTAAAATTGTTGTTGGGCAAAATGTCCCGTTTATTACGGGTCAAAGCACAAACTCCAGTTCGGGTACAAGTAACCCTTTTACCACCATCGAACGTCAAGATGTGGGTATCACCCTTAAAGTCAAACCGCATATTGGTGAAGGTGGCACAGTAAAATTAGAGGTTGAACAAGAAGTTTCCTCTGTTGTCCCAAGCGTAGCAGGTGTAAACTCGGCAGACTTAATTACCAACAAGCGTTCGATTAAAACAACGATTTTGGCTGATGATGGTCAAACCATTGTATTAGGTGGTTTAATACAGGATGACAACTCACAATCTGTGAGCGAAGTCCCACTTTTGAGTAAAATACCACTCTTGGGGCATTTATTTAGATCTAAAAGCCATAGCCAAACGAAGCGAAATTTATTAGTGTTCTTGCAACCAATTATTTTACGCGATAGTCAAAATGCGGTAGATTTGGCGGCAAAGCAATATAATCAAATACGTATTTTGCAATTAGAAGTGGGTGAAAAAGGCAAACTATCACGCCTTCCAGAACAGATTGATCAAATTTATCAGGGGGCTACTAAAGCAGTTCCCCCAAAAACCGTTAAATAGGGAAGAGATACTATTATGTTGAAGTTACAATTTGTTGATCGTCGCCAACCTGCATTTTGGTTGGTTGACCCGCGTTTGACGATTGGTCGTGACAAAACAAATAACCTTGTTATTAATGATGAAGGTATTAGTGTTTTTCATGCTGAGCTACAACAAGAAGAAGGAAAGTTGTTTTTACGCGACACAGGCAGTGTGAATGGTACTTTTTTAAATGGCGAGCCTGTCACTAAGCGCACCGAGGTTAAAGTAGGCGATACTATTCGTTTACATTTAGTTGAGTTGCAAGTGATTGACCCAACTAAAGCTCCGCCCGAACCTGTTGCTCCGCCTGTTAAAAGAGAAATGCCCAAAGCAGCTCCTTTATGGCAAGTAAAAGCCATGACTGGCGTGATTTCGGGGCGCATGTTTCCAATTGATGGGACTAATGTTATTGGCCGTGATCCTCACTGTGACATCGTGGTCGGTGGCGCACATGTGTCACGTCGTCATGCTGAGTTTTTGATTCGTAATGGTGCGTTGTGGGTTAAAGATTTAGGCTCATCTAATGGTTCTTTTGTTAATGGTAAGCGTTACGAAGAAGTTGCCTTACAAAATGGCGACGAAGTAAAGTTTGATGCTATGATTTTTAAAGTCGTTGGCCCTACAGAGCCTGTTGTTCATTCTGACTTTGAAGAAGAAGCCGAAAGAACACAATTTAGACCCGTTGTAAATGTGCCTTTAGCTAAAACACCTAAAAGTGTGTCACCTGCACCAGTTAATAATCGACCAACAGCAAGTGCGCCTGTACCTAAAGTAACACCTGCGCCTGCTATTGAGCCATCTCCTGTGGTAAATACTAACTCCTCAAATGATAAGAGTGATAGTGGCAGTAGTATGGGTGTGATTGTGATTGCAATTTTGATACTTATCATCTTGATTGCTGTTTACAAGCTAGCTTAATTAGCATTAAGCGGTACTAAATAAAGGCGACTTATAGTCGTCTTTATTTTTTTAGATGGCTGATAAATGCCGCTAAAAACTGTGCCGCCTCTGCGCCTGTTAATACTCGATGGTCAAAACTCAACGATAAAGGAATGACTGTCTTGGTTTTGACTTTGCCTTTTTTGGATAAAACAGCGCGTTGTTCTATTTTTCCAATTCCAATAATGGCAACTTGAGGTGGCACAATCATCGGTGTCGCAAAACGTCCTGCCATCATGCCAAAGTTAGATAAACTAATGGTTGCGCCTTGTAATTGAGCAGGCATTAATTGGTGTTGTTGTGCCGCTTGTTTAAGGGTTTTAATTTGCTGTATTAATTGACTCGGCGTGAGTAAATTGGCTTTATGAATCACAGGCACAAATAAACCATGTGCCGTATTGACCGCTAAACCTAAATTGACCTCTTTATGTAATATTAATTTGTTGTTGCTAAACCACGCATTTAGTTTGGGTTCAGCCTCACAAGCGGCACATAAAGCGGCAATTAAACGCGGCAGTGCTTTGGTAGATTTTGGCCATTTGACCCAGACTTCATCAAATAAAGTCACTAAAGCCACTTGTTGATGTGCGGCACTAAGCTGTTGCATGTGAGCCTGTTAAGGCTATTTCGTTGGTAGCAACGCTTGTGCTGTGAGTGTGAGCTTGTAGGTTGTCGTGGGCTTGCCTAAGCTCCTTGTCACTAAAACGCTGTTGGCCAATCATAAAACTATGTTGACTGGCTTGTGTTGAGGCTTCGGCTAATTCACCCACTACGCTGACGCTTTTAGATGTGGTGGTAGTTTGAGTTGTTTGATTAACTGTCTCATAACTTAATAAAGGCAACCCTACTTTGACTACACTATTAGGCTCGGCTAATAATGTGTGAATAATTAAATCTTCGGGCGCAGGAATTTCGACAATCGCTTTGGCTGTTTCTACCGCTAACAGTGGCTCACCCTGTTTAAGCTGACTTTGTGGTGCGGCATACCATTCAACTAAGGTCGCTTCGTGTAAGCCTTCGCCTAAATCGGGCAGCATAAACGTTTTCATGAACTCGCCTCCATTAAGGCACGACTTGTTTGCACAATATCGGCTATTTGCGGCAAATAGGCTTGCTCAAGTTTAAAATAAGGCAAAATCACATCAGGTGGACTAATAATTTTAATGGGAGCGCGTAAGGCATAAAACGCAGTGTCGGCCAAACGAGCCGCAATATCACTGCCTAAACCACCCGATTTTACCGCCTCTTGCACAATGATGCAGCGTCCTGTTAATGCGACTGAGTTAATAATGGTCGTCATATCAAGTGGTTTTAAACAGGCTACATCAATCACTTCGGCTTCAATGCCGTATTGGGCTAACTGCTCGGCAGCTTGTAGACAATCTTGCACCATCGCTCCCCATGCAATTAAGCTGAGGTCAACACCTTTGCGCCATACTAAACATTGCTCTAGGTCTATTTGTTGGCCGTCATCTAGTACTTCTTCCTTAAAACTACGATAAATACGCTCAGGCTCTAACACAATCACAGGGTCAGGACTACGAATAGCCGCTAGTAGCAAACCATAAGCGGTGCGCGGCGAGGATAACGCCACGACTTTTAAGCCTGCAATATGGCACAAAATGGCTTCGGTGCTTTCGGAGTGATGTTCGGGGGCATGAATTCCTCCACCAAACGGTGTACGAATGGTGAGCGGACAAGATAAACGCCCCCGAGTCCGATTGCGTAACCGTGCCGCATGAGAAATTAAATGCTCTAAAGCGGCATAAATAAAACCCAAAAACTGAATTTCGGCCACAGGACGCAAGCCTTGACTACTCATTCCTACCGAAACCCCTGCAATTAGGTTTTCGGCCAGTGGGGTGTCTAACACACGGCGTGAGCCAAAGCGTTCACGTAGTCCTTGAGTGGCTCTAAAAACACCGCCATTTTTGCCTACATCTTCACCCAAAATAATTACCCGTTCATCTTCACTCATGGCGCGGGCGAGGGCAAGGTCAACGGCTTCCACAAGGTTAAGTAACATGGCTACACTCCACGTTGTTGCGCTAAATCTTTGGGCAATTCACTGTACAAATAATTAAACATATCGTCTGGATTAACAGGCTCTAGGCTTAAATAGGCCTGTACTTCGAGTTCTATTTCTTGGCGTAATTCGTGTTCTAAGGCTTGTTGTTGTTCGTTTGTCCATCTCATTTGTTGCTCTAATAGCTTTCTAAAACGAATTAATGGCTCTAGGTGTTGCGCCTGTTCTTTTTCTTTGGCATTAGCATAGCGGCTCATATCATCTGCGGTGGTGTGGTCACATAATCTATAAGTCACTGCCTCAATAAGCGTTGCGCCTTTGCTAGAACGTGCGCGTTCTAAGGCTTCGTCAAGCACCATCATCATGGCAAAAAAATCATTACCATCAACCCTTACACCTAATATGCCAGCAGCAATGGCTTTTTGAGCTAAGGTTTCACACGCGGTTTGTTGGCTAAGTGGCACAGAAATCGCCCATTGATTATTGTTAATTACCACCACTAAAGGTAAATGCCACACCCCTGCTAAATTGAGAGCTTCATAAAAGTCACCTCTGGAGCTTGCACCATCACCACAAGTGCTTAACGCCGCTTGTGCTTGATGTTTAAGTTTGAGTGCGGTAGCTACACCTGCGGCATGAGTAATTTGGGTGGCTATAGGAATACACGCAGGAAAGTCATAATCGGGCGCATCAAACGAACCCCATTCATCACCACCCCAAAATTGCAAAATCGAACGCATTTGTGTGCCGCGTAACAGTTGTGCAGCTTGGTCACGGTAGTAAGGAATAAATACATCATTTTGTTGTAGGCTAAAACCAATGGCGGCACTAATCGCTTCTTGGCCTAAACAACTGGCATAAGTGCCAAGCTGACCCGTACGTTGTAAGGCAATGGCACGTTGGTCAAAAAGGCGTGTGCGCCATAAATGTGTGTAGGCTTTAAGCCAAAACTCAGTTTGTTGTAGTGTTGAGCTGAGTGAGCCAAGCAGTTCGCCTTGTGGGTTTAACACTTGATGAATCGGGTAGTCTAGGGTTTGAGCATGAGCAAAGGCCACAATAAACTCCTTAATACTTGTTTTTATGAGTATTAATTTGAGTGTAGTCTTTAGTGTGGGCTTTTCCAGTATGCTACAAAGTCGTTTTTGTGCCGTAAAAAATTATGCCGCAAAGAATATGCTAAATTTAAGAGATATTACATAAAAAGCCATGTTTTTAAGGTGTTAGCATGAAAAGTAAAATCCCCGAAATTCCTGCCCGTTACTATGCGCGTATGGTTGATGTATTACAAAAAATGGATGTAGATATTTTTAGCTTATTACAGCTAGCAAAAATAGACGGTAAGACCCTGCACGATACAGATACTTTATTGAGCATTAGCCAAGTAGAGGCGCTCATTGCAGAGATGCTGCGCCTTTCTCAAAAAAGCGATTTAGCCATAGAGGTAGGGCGTGCGCTTAAATTAACTTCTCATAGTAGTGTGGGTTTTGCATTACTCACCAGCCCGAGTATGAGTTATGCACTGCATTTATTGGCGCGTTATTTTAGGCTCATTACGCCTCTTTTTTCTATGCAATACGCACTGAGTCATGAGCGTGTTGATTTGTTATTTAGGCCAATTTTACCCATGAGTCACACTTGCTTGGCCTTTCATTTAGAGGCGATGGCGGTTGCGATACATTGGGATTTATCAGAATTACTACAACAGCGTTTGCCACGTTATGATTTATATCTTTCGTTACCTAGACCCGCTCATGTGGCGCGTTACAATGAGTTAGTAGAAGCGCGGTGTCATTTTTTGTGGGAAAGTACGCCGTGTTTACGCATGAGTTTTGCCGCAGAATTTATGCAAAGACCTTTGCCCTTTGCCGACCCTGCCGCTTTGCAAATGGCGGAGCGTCAGTGCCATGAGTTAGTAAAAAAAGTGATTATTGGCAATAAAGTGGCTGATTGGGTGTTAATGATGTTGCGTGAATCGGATGACGGTATGCCTAGTTTGGCCGAATTAGCGCATACCTTAAATTTATCTACACGCACCTTAGACCGTTATTTAAAAAAACAAGAAGTAAGTTTTAGAGCATTACAACAACAGGTAATACAAGAAAAAAGTTTAAAGATGTTGGCCGCGCATCAATTAACCATTACTCAAATTGCTTACGAACTCGGTTACGCCAATTCCGCTAATTTTACTCGCGCCTTTAAGCAGGTTATGGGCATTAGTCCTAGTGAGTATCGTCGCCATTTAAGTAAAGCCTGAGTTTTTATTACATAGCCCATTGTCTTAAAATGACTCTTAGTTGTCTTAAAATGAATGTTTTAACGCGTCGTGTCGTTCTATGCTAAGGCGGTAGTTTTATATGCCGACAATTGGTATCTAGCTTTAGAATAAACATTGGGGATAAATTCATGGGCGTTATTAACTTTATAAATCATGATGGCAAACAACATGTGGTTGAGCTTGAGGTGGGTAAATCCCTGATGCAGATTGCCATGGATAATGGTGTGTCGGGCATAGATGCCGATTGCGGTGGGGCTTGTGCCTGTGGAACTTGTCATATTGTCGTTGATACAAAATGGATAAATGCAGCGGGTAGCGTAATGGATGATGAGTTACAAATGCTCGAAATGACTCCCGAAAAAAAACCAACTTCGCGTCTTTCGTGCCAAATTAAAGCCTCTGAGTCGATGGATGGCATGATAGTACATGTACCAGAATTTCAAATGTAATTAAAAAATACAATTATAACAAATACTTGTGTTGTTAAAACAACCTCTATATGGTTAGGTGAAAATTATGAGCCTCTTAGAATCGGCGATTAAAAAAGCGTCATCTGTAATAACTGAAATTAATGAAAAAGTGCCTGCTATCGAAAAAGCATCAAGTATGATGATGGATAAGGTAACGGCAAACGTGCCAATGTATGTTCAAATTAAAGGTATGCATTTCTTTCAAAAAGTTAAAAGACGTGTCATTAAAAACGCGCCATTTCCTGAGTTTGTTGAACGCCCTTTGCCCGATGTATCAACCCTAAAACTTGAAGATATCGACGTAAGTAATCCCTTTTTATATAAACAGCATTTGTGGCAGTCTTACTTTAAGCGTTTGCGTGAAGAAAGCCCTGTTCATTATCAAAAAAATAGCCCTTTTGGTGCATTTTGGTCGATAACTCGTTATGAAGACATTATGTTTGTGGATAAAAACCACGAGTTGTTTTCGGCAGAGCCATTCATCATGATTGGTAATACCCCTGACGGGCTTGATTTAGAAACCTTTATTGCGATGGATCCACCTAAGCATGATGTACAAAGACAGGCAGTTCAGGATGTGGTTGCACCCAAAAACTTAAAAGAATTAGAAGGACTGATCCGCAGTCGTACTCAAGAAGTATTAGATAGTTTGCCTTTAGATAAGCCCTTTGATTGGGTACAAAACGTCTCGGTTGAGTTAACAGCAAGAATGTTGGCAACACTGTTAGATTTTCCGTACGAAAAACGTCACAAGCTGGTGTATTGGTCAGACTTGGCGGCAGGTACGTCGGAGTCTAATGGTGGAAAAAATAATGATATAGATGAGATTTATATTGGTGTAGCCGATATGGTTAAACATTTTTCGCAACTTTGGTATGAAAAAAAATCGCAAAAAGACGCTGGTGCAGCTATGGGCTTTGACATGATAAGTATGCTCATTGCAAATAAAGACACTGAAGATTTAATTCATAGACCGATGGAGTTTTTGGGTAATTTGGCCTTATTGATTATTGGCGGTAACGACACCACACGCAACTCAATGACAGGCGGTGTTTATGCCCTAAGCTTGTTTCCTAATGAGTTTACTAAACTCAAAAACAACCCCAGTGTCATTCCCAATATGGTATCCGAAATTATTCGTTGGCAAACGCCGTTGGCCTATATGCGGCGTATCGCCAAACAAGATGTAGAGCTTAATGGCCAAACCATTAAAAAAGGTGACAAAGTGGTGATGTGGTATGCCTCTGGTAATCGTGATGAGCAACACTTTGAGCAAGCTAATGATTTTATTATTGACCGTAAAAATGCCCGTAGTCATATGTCGTTTGGCTTTGGTATTCATCGTTGCATGGGTAATCGTTTAGCAGAGTTACAGTTACGCATTTTGTGGGAAGAGTTATTAGCACGTTTTGACACTATTGAAGTGCTTAGCGAGCCAGAAATTGTACAGTCTAACTTTGTGAGAGGTTACGCCAAGATGATGGTAAAACTCACCGCCAAAGCTTAAAAAATAGGATACTCCGATGACACACAAAATAGCCGTTATTATTGGCGCGAGTCATGCCGCTGCTCAGCTTTCAACTAGCTTACGTCAAGAAGGCTGGGAGGGGGATATTTTAGTCATCGGTGATGAGCCGTATCTGCCTTATCATCGTCCACCGCTGTCAAAAACATTTTTGTCGGGTGATAAAACTATTGAAGAGTTGTTTATTCGTCCTGCGGCATTTTATCAAAAAAATAATATTCAGTTTAAACAAGCTCGCGTAACCGCTATTAACCGCGCACAACAAACACTGACGCTTAGTGACGGTACAAACCTCGCATATGACAAGCTGGCCTTGTGTATGGGGGCGCGAGTGAGAAAAGCGGCTATTGTAGGCGAAGAGCTTACAGGTGTTTGTTACTTGCGTAACATCGCCGATGTTAAAAGTATTCAACCTTATGTGGCGCAAGGCAAACGTGCGGTGATTATTGGTGGCGGTTATATTGGTTTAGAAACGGCTGCGGCACTAAAAAAGCAGGGTATGGATGTTGTTGTGTTAGAAATGGCCGACAGAATTTTGCAACGGGTTACTGCGCCAGAGTTGTCTGAGTTTTATACGCGCATACACCACGAAGAAGGCGTACAAATTCATACAGGTATTTTGGTTGCTGAAATTTGCGGTAATGGTCAGGTGCAAAAAGTCGTTTGTGCTAACGGTGCTGAGTTTGTGGCTGATGTGGTAATTATTGGTGTGGGTGTTGTGCCAAATGTGGAATTAGCTCAGCAAGCAGGCATTGAGGTTAACAACGGCATTGTTGTTGATGAGTTTTGCCGTACTAATGACCCTAATATCGTAGCTGCGGGTGACTGCGCTAATCATTTTAATAGTATTTATCATCGCCGTATGCGTTTGGAGTCCGTTCCCAATGCGGGTGAGCAGGGCAAAACAGCCGCCGCTACCATCTGTGGATTAAATAAAGAATACAAAAGCTTACCGTGGTTTTGGTCTGACCAATACGACTTAAAATTACAAATTGCAGGTTTAAGCCAAGGTTATGACACGGTTGTGATTCGTGGCGATAAAAATAATAGCCGCAGTTTTGCCGCTTTTTATTTTAAAGAAGGCGTTTTAATTGCAGCCGATTGTATTAACCGACCACAAGAGTTTATGTTGAGCAAAAAAATTATTTTAGAAAACATTGCCGTTGAACCAAGTCGATTGGCAGATGAGTCTATTTTAGTTAAAGAGTTATTGGCTTGATTAGTAGGGTGGGTTATTAACCCACCTAAGCCAAGTTTAAGTATTAAGATAGGTCATTAAGGGTTTATGTAAATTCATATGTACGCCTAAGTTTACAAAGTTCCAATAATGCCCACCAATGGCGCGATTAACCATCATGGTTTCGGCACTGGGTTGAAAGCTATCCCAATACTTCATTAACGATTTAATTTGTTTTAACACTTGCTCGTGTACTTGGCTTTGGCCAAAGTCAAATTGTTGGTCTTTGAGTGGGGCTAATAAAATCTCAATCCATTGTAAATAGTATTCGGGTGGCACAATGCCTACCTCTGTTCTTACCCCTATATCACGTAACACAATCTCAACAGTGGCATAATCATTAACGAGGGCGGCGCGTACTAAACGTTTCATGTCGGCCACCAAAATAGGATTAAGGCGTTTTACACAGCCAAAATCATACATAATTAACGTGCCATTGGGTCTAAAAGCAAAGTTACCAGGGTGCGAGTCGCAGTGTAGCGCGTGTAAATGATACATTTCTTCGCATAGCACATTAAATAAACGCTCGCCAATCTCATTACGCACCGCTTGTGAGTAGTCTTTAGCGGTTTGAATACTATCACCGCCTTCATAACTCAGCGTTAATACACGACGGCTCGAATACTCACTAAAGACTTTAGGAATAATCACTTTGTCGTCAGTGGCATGAAAAGCTCTAAACTCAATTAAATTAGCTGCTTCTTGCACATAATCTAATTCGGCATGAAGTGAGGTGCGAATTTCTTCAAAGAGTTTTTCTTGTAGCTCTTTGCTTAGTTTAATCACACCTGCCAACTTTAAAGCTATGCGTAAATGTTTTAAATCAGACTCACAACATTCATCAACCGCAGGATATTGCACCTTAACAATCACATCTTCACCTGTGATTAATTTGGCGCGATGCACTTGACCAATAGACGCGGCGGCAAACGGTGTTTCTTCAAACTCGGCAAATTTTTGGTGTGGCTTTGCGCCTAATTCACGTAACACTTGCTGTTCAATGAGGCTAAACGGCATAGGTGGTGCTTCTTTTTGCAGTTTGGTCATGGCGGCGGCAATTTCGGGCGGAAAAATATCTTGATATTGCGAGGCGATTTGGCCTACCTTCATCACTGCGCCTTTCATTTCGCCTAAAGTATTGGCAATTTGTTTACCAATTTCGTGGTACATATCACTGCGTGCTTCGGCTTTTTGTTCGGCAGAACCGACTAAACTTTTAACCGAGTTACTCATCACTTTGCCTGTAATACTGGCGGTCATGCCTGCTAAACGCATAAAACGTTTGGTAGGTGTACTGGCGTGAGATTTATTATTGTCGCTCATGTGACAGTCCAAAAAGGAAGTGATGTTGGTGTTCAATGCTAAAGTTATCTGGCTGATTGTCAATGTGCCATGTGTCATCATAAGTGGTTATCAGTTATCAGTTATCAGTGTCATCTAAATAATTTATTTATGGAAATAAATAAAAAACATTAACCTAAGCCAACAGAGTGGGCTGGAGAAAATAATAATGATATGGTTTTTAGGAATTGTCGCGTTGGTTGTATTTGTCTTTTACTATCAGCGGCAGATTTATCAAAAGCGTTTATTAGTCATCAAAAACTTACGTTTTGATGCATCAATTACGCGCCGCCTTGCCGATAAATATCCGCATTTAACTTCATCTCAAACACAGCAAATATTAGAGGGTTTGCGTGATTATTTTTATATGGTGTTAATGGCGCGAGGTAAAGGTATGTTAAGTATGCCCTCACAAGCGGTGGACGAAGCATGGCACGCCTTTATTTTATCAACCAAAGCCTATAATAGTTTTTGTAGGCGGGCTTTTGGTAAGTTTTTACATCATCATCCTGCTGAAACGATGACGACCCAAACCCAAGCTAGCAACGGGATAAAGCGCACATGGAACTTGGCGTGTCGCCACGAAAATATTAATGCCGCTAATCCTCAAAGAATGCCTCGATTATTTGCCCTAGATGGTGAGTTTAAAATTGCGAATGGTTTTGTATATAGCTTGCATTGTATGGCACTAGGTGCAGCAGCTAATAGTTATTGTGCCAGTAATATTGGCAGCGGTTGTGGTGGTGGTTGCTCAAGTGGTAACAGTAATGATAGTGACAGCAGTAGTGATAGTGGTTGTGGCGGGGGATGTGGAGGAGATTAGTAGATATATTAGACCTCACCCCAACCCTCTCCTAATAGGAGAGGGAGTTTTTTAAGCTCAAACTATATCTATTAGGCTTAAACAATCAATGCAGCTTGCTCAAAACTTAATCGTGGATTACGTGGGTATAATTTGCTTACATCGCCATAACCTAAATTAATTAAAAAGTTAGAGCGGGTATTGGTGCCTGCAAAAAAAGCCGCATCAACTGCGGTATTATCAAAACCCGACATTGCGCCTGTATCTAAGCCTAAAGCGCGTGCCGCCATAATTAAATAAGCCCCTTGTAATGAGCTATTTCTAAAGGCGGTGTCATCAATTAACGCCTGATTACCCACAAACCATGATTTGGCATCGGTTTGTGGAAAGAGTTGCGGTAAATGTTCGTAAAAGTTGTAGTCGGTAGCCACAATCACGGTCACAGGCGCGTTCATCGTTTTAGCCACATTACCTTCGGCTAAAGCAGGTTTGAGCTTGGCTTTAGCTTCGGGGCTAGTGATAAAGACAAAACGAGCAGGTGAGCCATTGGTCGATGTGGGTGCAAACTTAGTGAGTTCATACAATTCGTGTAATTGCTCGGCTGTTACCGCTTTATCTTGCCATGCCGAAAAGGTACGCGCTTGAGTAAAAAGTTGATTTAAAGTGCTGTTGTCTAAAGGTGTGTGCATGATGCGTGCTCTTATGCAAATCTGGATGAGATAAGCATAAGAGCGTAGTGATTTTTTAGCTAGAGAAGCAATGAGACAATGGGTGTTGCTTAAAAAGAAACACCTACAGTTTAGGACTTACGCGGTTATCGTTTTGATTTAGCCCTCACTCTAGCTCTCTCCCTGTGGGAGAGAGCTAGAGTGAGGGAGAGTTTTAAGCTGTTATTCGCCGCTTTCGTAAACCATGTTTTCGGAGGGAGGTTGTAAATAGTAGCCTTGTAAATAACGCACACCCATTGTCCATAATTTAGACACGGTTGCGGCATTTTCTACATAAGACACAATCACACGTTTATTTAGCCCATTAAGCTCACCTGCCATCTTTTTAGTGTTATCTAAATTGGTTTCTTGAGTTAAGTCTTGGGTAAATGAGCGGTCAAGTTTGATATATTCCGCTTCAACATGGTTAAGAGTATTGGTTGGATTAAGTGTACAACCAAAGTTAGTAATAGAAACTGCAATACCATGTCCATTTAAGGCAGTAGCTTGTTCTTTGGCATTTTTTAAGTAAGTAATAACATCATTTTCGGAGAATTGAATCACTAAAGGTTTGCCTTTAGGATCAATGGCTTTGGATAGTTTGGCAATGAGTTCGGGTAAGGTTGAATCTTGTAGCGACTCAGCGGTTAAATTAATTAACAAACGACTATTAGGATGACGTGCTAAATGCTCTTTAAGACGCTTACAGGCATTAATTAACACCCAACGGTCAATTTTACTACCTAGTTGATAACGCTGTGCGACATCTAAAAATTCATCAGGTGCCATTACCTTGCCATCGGCTAAGGGAAGGCGTACAAACACTTCATAAAATTGTGCGGTTTCATCTTCCACGTCAAATAATGGCTGAAACAGAATTTTAAATTTATTGTGTTCGAGGGCTTCAACTAATAACTCGCGTAAAGCCGAGTCATTGGCAGCGGCATTTTCGGCAGGGTTATATACATTAATGCCATTACCTGCACCTTTAGTATCCATTTTAACTTTGGCAGAAGCATTAACAGCACGAGTTAATAATTCGGGTACATCAGGTGCGGTTTCGCCAATCATTGCCACACCAATACTAAGTGAGGTTTGAATGGTTTTACCATTAGGAATGTCAAATAAACGCTCATAAACAGCTTGGCATACGCTTTCTGCTCGTTTTTTAGCGTCTTCTACATTACTGTCTTGTAAAATAGCACTAAAGACGTTATCGCTAAATCGAGCTAATAGCGCATTTGGAAAGCAACTTTCTAGGAGTTTGGCTAGAGCAATCACCACACTATCAGTACCAACAATGCCTGCATTAGCGGTAATATAGGGCAGGTTATCAATTGCCATATAAAATAAAGCACTTTGAGCTTTATCACGGCGCGCTACCAAGAGAGTTTCTTCCAGTGCTTCTTCTAAACGTAAACGGTTAGGTAAGCCTGTTAAGGTATCAATCGAAGTGGCTGCTTTGAGTTGCTCGGCTAATAGCGTAGCTTTGCCTTCATTATCATCACGACGAATAATAATTTGCGTACAGCGTTCACCATCATAACTCGCAGTAGATAGCTGCATCATGGCATCAATTTGGTCGCCATCTGCTTTTACACCATGAAATTTGAGGTCTTTAGAAATCTTTTCGCCTTTACTATAAGAGCGTAAATAATCTTTAAAGTTGGCTAAATCCTGTTTGCCAACAAGGTCAATCATGGGCATGCCTTCGAGGTCATCACCCGATTCATAACCAAAAAGCTCTACATAGGCGTTATTGGCATAAATATGCATACCATCATGCACATAGGCAATGGCATCACGCGAATTTTCGAGGAGTAATTGGCAGCGTTTTTCAGTTTCTTTTAAAAAGGATTCAGCAGCACGTTTAGCGCGGCGATGATATAAGTTATTAAGCTCACGACGAATAGCAAACACAATATGTTGGTGTTGATTATAAACAATGGCATCAACGGCGTTGTTTTCTAGTGCTTCAACAATAATATCTTCATCATATTCATTAATTAATACAATTAACGGAATGTCTTTATCGGAGTCACGAATGTGCGCTAGGGCATCGGTAAAATTACCATCACTCATCCCTTCTGCGGCTAAAACCAAATCCCATACTTGATTTTTAATAAGGTCTTTAAAATCTTCTAGCGTAGCAATTAATTGTGGGCGTGTTGGCGTACCTGCACCTTTAAGTGTTTTAATAATATCTTCTGTGTTGTCTGCAGACGAGTGCAATACCAACAAGCGCAAGGTTTCACTTTTAGTGGCCATAGGGATAAAAATCCTAAATAAAATCAATGTCATCTTATGCCTAAATCATTGTCAAATGATTTAGCGTCAGTCTTTGTACTATAGCAAAATTTGTACCAATATAGTTTTTTATCCTAATACATCATGTTGCTACCTAGATTTAGGCTTATGCAACATGGGTATTAATTATAACTTGTTAGTGTTTGCCACAAAATATACCTAAGCTGAATATCTACAAATTGCCCCACAGGGTATCAAAGTCATCTTTAGTTTCAGATTTTTCGCCCATGTTATTGGTGTTTGTTTGAGATTTAGGCACAGGGGCTTGTAGCCATGTAAAGGTAAATTGACTAAAGCTTTGTGTGGTTAAGGTTTCGGTCGTTAGCTGCGCTTTATGTTCTTCGTTGCCTTGCCTTAACATCACGTTGTAGCCTGTTCTAAACGACACATTGGGCGTAATCAAGGTGGCAGGGCGCCCCATAGATTTTACTTCGGGCAGTAAAAAAGTACGCATATATTCAGTGCGCTCACCTGTCTTTTTAAGCACACGTGCACCGCACGGTTTTACTGTACCAGAAATAATTTCGATGCCTGCTTCTGCACCTAAGGTGGGCAATTGTTTTACCCAGCGCACAATACCAATCGTCCAGCTTTTTTCGGCTTGCTCACGCATCGCCAATATTTCACCTGTGCGTAAACTAATCGGTGGCTCGCAATCCCAACGGATACAATAACCACCGGGACTAATGTTTACAATCATGGCGGCATAAGGTGGGTATAACCCTGCTTGATTTTTGGTACGTGCTATTTTGCCTTCTTTTTCGTCAGCAATACTAGGCACACTGCTAATTTTAAAATCTAAAATTTCATGTGGATCGTTAGCTCCGCCGTTACGCAAAAAGAAGTTTTTTTCTTCTTCAGAAAAATCGGGTGGTAAGTTTAAAAAATATTCAAATTCAACTTCATTGGCAATATGGTAATGCGAAGCTGTTAATCCTAAACACACCAGTAATTGTCCATCATAGCTGCGTCTGGCAAAGGTGCGCTCCGCAGGACTACTCCATGAGCCAATTAAGTGCTGTAATAAACTCGGATTAAGTTGTTCGCCATGATGTAATTGATTGTTAGGTGTAGTTTGTACGGCTTGTAAATGCTGTACAAATTTACTGGCATCTACATAATGAGCTTGAGGAACATCGGCTGCTTTAGAAACATAAGTGGGTGGTAAGTCGCCTTCAACATCAATGAGTAATAAGTCTGAAATCTGAAATTTTGGCTTGAGTTTAAGATAGCCCGTCCATAATTCACTTGCATCAAAAATCTGTCTAATTTCGGTTTGACGTAATTTGTTGGTTTGGCTGCTGGCTAAAATAATCGTTCTTAAATAAGCGTCATGTACCGTGACTTCTTGAGCAAAGGCTAAATGTTCATCGGCTACGGCGAGTTGCGCGACACCATGTGTCGTTGCTGCATGATGTAGTGTATGTAAATCTGACCACAAACCTGCGGGGGCAGGTAAGTATAACAATTGAGTTTCGAGTAATAAGCCGTTAAGTTCACTAATCGCACGTTGAAACGCTTGTGCTGCAAGTTGTAATTGTTGGCGACGACCAATACCAATAATACTTAATTTGGTCATGAGCTTTTCGGCGCAGTCATAAGCCACTACTTTATAAGCGGTAGCTAAATAGTTGCGTAATGATTGTGCTAAAGAGGCAACACGATTGGCGCGGTCGGGTAATAACACTGACTGATTAAGATAATGTTTAGCTAAAGCATGTAAAATATTATGTACTGTAGGGCGTAATATTTCTAATAATTCAAAGCGAGTATCTTCGGACATTTTAACGCGCGTTAGTTCTTGCAGCGTTTGATACAGCTGTTTAGTTGTTTCGCCTACATTCATGATAGGTAAGGCATGTACCCATTTAATCATATCGTTTTTAGAATGATTAACGAGACTTAATTGGCTTAAGTTTCTTTCGGGTAAGCTTTGAGCCAATACTTGGTTAATTGTTGTCATTTTTGGTTAACCTATCTATGTCCATGTAAGATTTTGTAAGTGTTTTTTTTGATATACGAGTTAAGCGATTGAGAGCTTTAGTTTTATACCGAATACAGTTATTTGTCTATTGTATGCTGAATAAAGCATTCTACGCCATAGGTGCGATATTTTTGGCGGTGTATCAACATAAATAATTGACGCTTCATATTCCAAAACGGGGTGTTTAAAATAGTCAATGTGCCTGTTTGAATCGCTTCATCTAGCGATAAGCGTGAGGCACAACCAATACCAAGTCCACTGGCAACGACCCGCTGAATCGCTTCGGTATGGCCTAATTCTAACAAAATTTGAATTTGTGCTAAACGACCAATCACCGCATTATCAAAGACTTCACGTGTGCCAGAACCCGCTTCGCGTAAAATCCATTGTGCGTCTTGAAAGTCATCTTCATTGAGCATTTGTGTTAATTGTTTTTGGGCTAAAGGATGTATGGGGGCAGCAAATACCACTAACTCATCGGCTTGCCACGGTACCGCTTCTAAATTTGGCGAATGACAAAAACCTTCAATAAAGCCGATGTCTAATTCATATTGTTCGAGTGCATGAATAATCTGACTGGTATTGGCAATATCTAAACTTAATTGACATTGGGGATGATCTGCCATAAAACGTGCAATCAATGGTGGCATTAAATAATTACCCACCGTTAAACTTGCACCAATTTTAAGACTACCGACTTTGTCACCATGCCCACGCGCAATAGACTCTAGCTCATTAGCGTGAGCGACAGTATTAATGGCGTGAGGTAATAGTTTTCGGCCTAAGTCATTAAGCTGTAGGCGTTTACCAATGCGGTCAAACAACAAGCAATCTAATTGGCCTTCAAAATCTGACAAAGCCATACTAGCCGCGCTTTGGGTGAGGTTTAGCTCTGCCGCTGCGCGTGTGACGGTGCCATGTTTGGCAACCGCTTCAAAAATCGCCAGCTGTTTGAGGGTAATCCGCATAATAAATCGCCTTGTCTTATTTTTTTAAAATTAAAAAAATCAACGTGCTGTACCCATTGCCTGACCCATACGTACATTATTAGTGGCACTTAAACCGTCTTGCCATTGCATGACATTTTGTTCAAATAACACAATAGCGGTTGAGCCTAAATAAAAACGACCTAGTTCATCACCTTTGTTAAGATGAAGTGGCTTATTATGAAAGTTGGTTGTAATAATTTTTTGGCCTTTAGGGTCAATATTGCCACCCCAAGCGGTTGCAATACCCGCCACAATCATTGCGCCAACTAACACAACGGCCATTGTGCCAAGTTCGGTGTCAAATATACATACGAGGCGTTCGTTACGCGCAAATAAGTTAGGGACGTTTTCGGCGGTGGTGGTGTTAACCGAAAATAAATCACCAGCCACATAAATCGTTTGTACTAATTTGCCTGTAAAAGGCATATGAACCCGATGATAATCTTTAGGTGATAAATACACCGTGGCAAATTGGCCGCCCATAAAAGGTGCAGCGCGTTGCTCATCGCCACCTAATAGGGTGACGACACTGTAATCGTGACCTTTGGCCTGAAAAATTTTATCGGAACTAATGGCACCAATTTGCGAAATAGCACCGTCGGCAGGAGAAATAATGGCTTGAGGATTGTTATCAATAGGGCGAGCATTAGGTTTTAAAGCGCGGGTAAAAAAGTCATTAAAACTAGCATAGGCAAGCGGGTTTTCTTCTAATGCCTCACTCATGTTTACGTCGTACTGTGCGGCAAAATTTTTAATAAAGGTATTTTTGATTAAGGTGTTTTGACTGGCTGCCAATCGACCCACACCACGTGATAATAAATGCTGTGGCACAATATGCTGAAACGTAATAAACAAAGACATAAATAAAATCTCTATACAAAAATAAACTGCTTGTTATGTTAGCCCTCACCCCAACCCTCTCCCTGTGGGAGAGAGCTAGAGTGAGGGGGAACTTAAACTGCTACAGGTGTATCCTGACGATTGCCCCATTCACTCCAAGAGCCTGCATAAGCCTTTATATTAAAGCCTAACAGCTTTGCCACCAAATAACTTAAGCCAGAGCGATGATGTGTTTGGCAGTAAGTAATCACGGTTTTGCTGTTATCTATACCTAAGGTAGCTAACTCTTGTTGAATAATGGCTAATGGCCGTAATTTAAGCGAGTTATCTTTATCCATGACGTTTGTCCATTCATAATGTACCGCATGAGGAATATGGCCGCCACGCATCGCTAATAAACGTGAGCCTTTATATTCTTCAACCGAACGTGCATCCCATAAAACATAATGAGTGGTATCTTGGTAATGAGCCAAAACGTCAGCTATTAATGCTTGGGCTGGGGTATGCAATTGCAATGTGAGCTTTGATGGCGCAACGCTAACGGGTGTATTGTCAATGCTATAAGCGGCGGCTAACCATGCGTGTAATCCGCCATTAAGATACGAATAATTTTTGTGGCCAATAATATCTAAAGTCCAAATAAAACGTCCTGCCCAGCCGCCACCTTCGTCATCATAAACCACAATATGTTTATCAGCAGTTAAGCCAATAGATTCAAATAATTGCGTGAGTTTGTCGAGGCTGGGTAATTGACCCGCCGCAGGGAACTCGCCACTCACTAAATCACGACCATTAACCCAAACGGCATTTGGAATATGTGCTTGTTGATAAACAGAATTTTTGCACAAATCAACAATTAATAAATTGTCATCATTAAGGTGAGCAAGTAATTGTTCGGCTTCTATTAATAGAGGTAAGGTGGCCATAATGGCTCTCGGCTTAAAAACGTAAGTGGATTGTAAACAGAGTCAGGCACTTAGGCAAAACACTGTTTGTGTATTATTGAATAAATCCAGTATTCTTGAGCAAAATAATCTATTAAAGGAATACCCATGTTAAGCCTCTATCCCGAAATTCAGCCGCATCATCATTTTCATTTACCTGTGGATGACACTCATAATTTGTATGTAGAAGAAAGTGGCAACCCACAAGGCATTCCTGTGGTGTTTTTACACGGCGGGCCGGGTGCAGGCACACAACCGTGGCACAGGCGTTTTTTTGACCCAACGGTATATAGAATTGTATTGTTTGACCAACGTGGCTCAGGACAGTCAACACCTCATGCTAGTTTAGAAAATAATACCACAGGCCATTTAGTGGCTGATATGGAGCTAATACGTCAACATTTAGGCATAGAGCAATGGCTGTTATTTGGTGGTTCTTGGGGTTCTACCTTGGCTTTGGCTTACGCAGAGGCACATACTGAGCGTGTTTTAGGTTTGATTTTGCGTGGTGTATTTTTGTGTCGACGTGAAGATTTATTATGGTTTTATCAGGAGGGGGCGAGTCGTATTTTTCCTGATGCGTGGGAAGAGTATAAAAAAGCTATTCCTGTTGAAGAACACCACGATTTTATGGCTGCTTATCATAAACGCTTAACAGGTGAAGATGAGTTAGCGCAAATGGCTGCTGCTAAAGCGTGGTCGGTGTGGGAGGGTATGTGTTCTACCTTAAAGCCTAATCCTCATGTGGTGCATCATTTTGCTGACCCTCATACGGCGTTGTCGTTGGCGCGTATCGAAAGCCATTTTTTTGCCCATGATATTTTTTTGCAACCTAATCAATTGCTTAATCAAGCGCATAAATTAAAGGACATTGACGGTGTGATTGTGCATGGCCGTTATGATGTGGTGTGTCCTTTGGATGGCGCATTTGCCTTACATAAAGCATGGCCGCGTAGTGAGTTACATATTATTAGAGATGCAGGACATTCGGCGGCTGAGTTAGGCATTATTGATGCTTTGGTAAAAGCAACCAATGATTTTGCCTTAAGGTTGGCGTGATTTTTGTCTAACATGGAGAGCGGAAATTTTGGGTATTCTGATTGTATAGTGTGCAGTATCGCTATACAATAATGATTGAAAAGAGACCAAATATATGATTAAAGGTTTTAGGCATAAAGGGCTAGAGGTATTTTTTACAACAGGTAGCATGGCAGGAATACAAGCGGCACATAAAAGTAAACTAGCTCGTCAGCTTAATCAATTAAATCAGGCATCACAAGTTCAGGATATGAATATAGCGGGTTGGAAATTGCATAAGCTAACAGGAAAAAATCATAAAAACCAATTGGTTGATGGCCATTATGCTGTTTCGGTTAATGGCAATTGGCGATTAACCTTTTATTTTGAAGCAGAAAATGCCGTGTTAGTTGATTATCAAGATTACCACTAAGAGGTTTTAAAATGACACAAATGTTTAATCCTCCGTATCCTGCCGAAACATTACGTGAGGATATATTACCTGCTTTAGGGTTAACTGTTACAGCGGCGGCTAAACAATTAGGCGTATCACGTGCAGCATTGTCTAGGGTGCTTCATGGTGCCGCAGGTATTTCGCCAGAAATGGCTTTACGTATTGAGGCGTGGTTAGGTGTCGAAAATGGCGGACGTGCCGATTTATGGTTACAGATGCAGGCGAGTTATGATTTATGGCAAGCACGTCAAAAAGCTTTGCCTGTAGTACAACGTGCGCCTGTGACACTCATGACTCATGTTGTGGTGTAAGCTTGGTATATAGAAGGCAGAATACTCATGCCTTCTTAACGCTCCTCAACCTCTTAGGACTTACGCAGTTATCGCTTATTTGTTTGCATTTCAGGCATTGTTAATGCCCTTATGTTCACAAAACGCGCTCATTTCGGTGAAATGTGTAAGTCTGGATCTTTCTTTTCTAAAAACCGACCAAAAAACAAACCTACTTCAAATAAGAGCCACATTAACACCGCTAATACCGTCATCGATAACGCATCGGGCGGGGTAACAAACATTGCAATAGCAAAACAGCCCACAATAATATAACGACGTTTATCGGCCAAACTCTCGGTGCTAATAATACCTGCCATGATTAGTACTAAGACAAAAACAGGTATCTCGAAGGTAAAACCAAACACCAAAAAAAACTTAATACAAAAGTCTAAATAAGCATTAATGTCGGTCATAAAATTAACGTTTTCGGGCGCAACACTCACAAAAAACTTGAGTACAGGGCCAAGTGTGACAAAGTAAGCAAATGAAATACCAATATAAAATAAAATCACACTAGAAACTAATAAAGGAATCGCAAGCCGCTTTTCGTGCTTGTATAACGCTGGGGCAATAAAAAGCCAAATTTGATACAGCACATACGGAATAGCCACCACAAAAGCCACAAAAAAAGTTAATTTGAATGGCGTAACAAAGGACGAGGTAATATCCGTTGCCACCATGCTGCTACCAATAGGTAATAAATTGCGTAAGGGGGCGGCAAGTAGGGTATATAAATCGTTTCTAAAGGCAACTAAGGCAATAAATAATACTAAAGTCGCACCAATAATGTGCATTAGTCGGGTGCGTAATTCGATTAAATGCGATACAAGAGGCATTTCGTCAGGGTTGGTGTCCACGCTAGGCTTACTCATGGCTTAACTAAATTAACAGTAGAGGTTGATGCTTCATCTGATGTGGCGTTTGTCGTGGTATCGGGTGTTGATGCAAGCGATTCAATATAAGCGGGAGCGGCATCTACGGTTTTTGATGCCTCGTCAATATGCTGATGAATCGTATTTTGTACCGCTTGTATTTCTTCTTCAACAGGCTCGCTGAGTGCTTTTAGCTTTTCGATTTCGTCATTCATGCGTTGTTTGAGTTCGGCAGCCGAGACTTCTTTTTCTATCTCGGCTTGAATGTCAATCACGGTGCGTTTAATTTTGCCAAGCCAAGCCCCTGCCATACGCGCAGCGTGAGGCAGTTTTTCGGGGCCGAGCACCACTAAGGCAACAATGCCCAACAAAATTAATTCACTAAAACCCACATCAAACATTAGACATTATCTTTTTTTGTGTTGACGGGAGTAGATGTGCTGTCAATCGGCGCATTTTGACTGATGTGTTGTGTCGGTGATGTGCTTGTGGAGCTTGCGGCTTGTTCGCCATCTTTCATGGAGTCTTTAAAGCCTTTGATTGCGCCACCCAAGTCTTTACCCAAGTTTTTGAGTTTAGATGTACCAAACAGTAACACAACAACGACTAACATAATCAGCAAGTGACTCAGTGATAAACCTGCCATAATGTTTTACCTCGATAATAAAAATAAGTGATAACCGCTAAACAGTGTAAGCATCCAAAAGCTACGCTGTGGGCTGACGTGCTGCTTTTTCGGTGTGACCCGATGTATGCAAACGTCGCGCCAACTCGTCCAAAACCGCTTGTGACGGCACATTAAAATGCCCTAACATGACAAGCGTATGAAACCACAAGTCTGCCGTTTCATAAATTAAATCATCCGTATTACCAGAAAGTGTAGCATCTTTAGCGGCAATAATGGTTTCGGTACATTCTTCGCCGACTTTTTCTAAAATTTTATTAAGGCCTTTTTTGTAAAGACTGGCCACATAAGACGTATCAGCCGTGGCTTGTTTACGCTCGGCTAGAATTTCATCAAGTTGGGCTAATACATTAATGCTCATGTTTGGGATGCTCATAAATCGCGTGTGGGTCTTTGAGGACTGGCTCAACAATTTGCCATTGTAGATTATCGTCTAGTTTACGATAAAAACACGACTGCCGCCCTGTATGACAGGCAATGCCACCTAATTGTTCTATTTGTAAGGTTATTACATCGGCATCACAATCGAGGCGAATTTCTTTTACCACTTGTATATGACCCGATTCTTCGCCTTTGTGCCATAGTTTTTGGCGTGAGCGTGACCAATACACACCACGTTTGCGCTGTGCGGTGAGTTGTAAGGCGTCACGGTTCATCCATGCCACCATTAAAATGCGGCCAGTTTGTGCATCTTGGGCAATGGCAGGAATCAGGCCATCTGCATCAAATTTTACGCAGTCAAGAAAGTTCATTATTTATAACCGAATTAATAAATTAAGTTTGAGTTTATTATCATCATAAACTCTACCAAATCCATGCCTAGTAGTGCTTGCAGTATCTAAATAGGAGTTTTCAATCAGATATTGCCTAAAATATGTCATAGATTGAGCATTGATACAGTAAAAAGTTACTATTTCACGATTCTCTTTAACGATCATCATGCCACCATCAGCACTATGTAGGCGATTCCATTCTTGTGTGGGAACCATGCCGAGCGCAGAGCTGACTAAAAAATCTTCAATTTTGGCGCGATATAAATCAGTGTTTGATAAGCTTAATGGGTTTTGACGAGTAATTTCGGCTAATAAATCATTGATTTGAGTTGATAGGCCACGAAAATAATGAACAAGCATAAACGCAATAATTTGAGGTAGTTGCAGGTCTATGAGTTGTAGATTGTAATGATATGTCGTGTTATCCATGCCAAGGAAACGAATATTTTGAATAGGGATATTGGCAACCAGTTTTTTAGCTTTAAGAGACAGCCATTCTGATTTAACCGATGAAATTTCAAATAAAAAATTAGTCGCTTTACTGGCGTTGACTAACGAGGTGTTTGCGCCAAGATTGCTTTTAACGCTAAATCCACGCTCTATAGCTTGGCTGTTTTCTACTAAAGCAATGATTAAATCACTTTTAGATGCCGTGGGTGATTTAAGGCGAGGATATTGCATTTCTTCTAAAATATTATCAATTTCAATAATTCTAAATGTACGATTACTTGAATTTATGATTTTCTCAAAAACAGTGTTTGCTGCTGAGTTTAAAGAGGAGCGACTAATCATAGTCGTGTCTGTTTGACTGATAATTTTAATATTTTCATTTTCTATATGATAATGAATATCTGAGCCATTCACCGCAGTATGTTTTAAATAAATAAAAGGAATAGTATCGTTTATTTGATGTTCAAGACGAGCGTTACAGCCTTTTAAAATACCATCTGATAGAGTACGCAGAAGCGCAAAGACTTCACTCCATTCACCTTTGTTTAGTGTTTCATAATTAGCCATATAAATACTCTAAAAAAGAACAGGCTGTTTTAGAAAGAGGTTATTGGTTTTTACTGGTGAGATTTCTCGTGTATTCAAATATGCAATCATCGCTTTTGCCACTTCACTGACAGCATCTACAGCTACACTATTACCAAGCTGCTTCATCGCTTGAGTCCGCGATACAGGAAAAACAAAATCGTCAGGAAAGCCCATCATTTTTTTGCCTTCGCGCAGGCCAATTTTTCGTACTTCACCATCAACCCAATAAGAGTCCCAATTTCGTCTATCGGTAATCGGTGAAGACTTGCCGCCAACACGTAAGGTAAAGCCAATATCTTTTGGGCAAAAACCACCCCAAACATCAGACATAGTAAATTTTAAGGGAATTGGGTCTGGAAACTTAAAAATAGTCGGGTAGTGATCTTCCTTTTTAAAACCAATAATAAAGATACGTGGGCGATGTTGAGGAAGCCCATAATCAGAGGCTTTAACAATTTTATAATAAACACGATAATTTAATTCGTTTTCTAAAATATCTTTAATAATAGTAAAGGTGCGGCCTTCATCGTGATTTTGCAAATGGCGAACATTTTCTAAAAAGAAGGCTTTTGGTCGTTTGGCTGCAATAATATCTCTTAAAATAAAAAACATATTGCCACGACTTTGATAATCTTCATCAAAACCTTTTTTGAAGCCTGCTTGGCTAAAAGGTTGACAGGGAAAGCCAGCACACAAGATGTCATGTTCAGGTACATTTTCAGGCGTTATCGACAGAATGTCATCGTTATATAAATTAGACTCAAAGAGCGCAGGTGATATATCTTTGAAGTTGCTGGCATAAGTTTGACGGGCATATTTGTCTTTTTCGGAGGCAAAAACACACATTGCCCCTTGCTGATGAAAAGCTAAGTGAAAACCGCCAATCCCTGCGAATAAATCAATAAACCGATAGCTGGGTTGAGTAACAAACACCATCTACACCACCACACGCCAAATCACCGCCAGTGCCACAACTGATGCACTCAATAAGGCAAACAAACCATCAAAGCTACTCACGCCAGCTGAGCCAGCCAATACCGCTAAAAATGCTAACCAATCTTGACGACGACTTTGGGCGAGTTCGTAATGTAGGTTTTGTAATTCACGCCATTGCTTTTCTTGCCATGCGTTATTTTGCTTTAAACCGCGCAAGCTGTCATAAATAAGATTAGGTAGTTCGGCTAAACCTAACAGCATAGTAGGGGCTTGTTGACCGAGTTTTTTGAGGGAGTCTGTAGGGTTTAAACGGCTGCTTAACCATTGGCCTAACAAGGGTTTTCCTAAAGACCAAATATCTAAGGCAGGGTATAACTCGCGGCCTAAACCTTCTACATGAACTAAGGTTTTAACCAATAACACCAATTGTGGTGGAATTTCTAAATGGTAACGTCGCGCTATTTCTAAGATATTAAGTAATAAGGGCGCAAAATCTAGCTCAGCCAATGGCTTTTGCAACATAGGTGTAAGCAAACGGCGCATTTCGCGTGTTAGCGCAGGTGTGTCGGTTGACGGAGGAATCCAACCTGCTTGAGAGGCCACTTGAATAAGCTGCATAAAGTCATGCTGCATCACCGACATCATTAAACGCGCCACAGTTAAATGGTCGCTGTCGCTTAATTCGCCCATAATGGCGCAGTCTAGGGCAATATATTTGGGGTTTTGAGGTTTAGAAATATCCACAAAAATATTGCCAGGGTGCATATCGGCATGAAAAAAGTTGTGATTAAACACTTGGGTAAAAAAGATAGTTAAGCCTTTTTTGGCTAATACTTTTAAGTCCACCCCTGCTTGAGTAAAACTTTCTTTGTCCGAGATGGGTACGCCATAAATCCGTTCGGCTACCATCATATTGGTGGTGCATAAATGATGATGCACTTCGGGTACATAAATTAAAGGCGAGCTAGGAAAGTTATTTCTCATGCGTGTCGTGTTGGACGCTTCTTGTAATAAATCGACTTCGCTTAATAACACTTGCTCATAATCACACACTATATGATGCAAATGTAAGGCCGAAAAGGCCACTGCTCGCGCTTCTAACCATAAAGCGGCTGTTTTTAATAAAGAAAAATCTTCTTGAATGGCTTGTATTAAGTTGGGTCGCGCGATTTTAACTACCACTTCACGACCATCTATTAGGGCGGCAGTATGCACTTGGGCAATCGAGGCGGCGGCTAATGGATTTTCGTCAAAACGGCTAAAGACACTATCAAGTGGGGCTTGTAGTTCTTGCGCTATAATTTTTAGGGCAATATCGTTGCCAAATGGCGGTACTTGGTCTTGTAATTTGCTGAGTTCGGTAATGATATTAGGCGGCAATAAATCGGCACGCGTCGATAATAATTGACCCAATTTAATAAACAATACGCCTAAATCTTGCAAGGCTAAACGTAAACGCTCACCGTCATCATAGGTGCTTAAAACAGGGTTTGACCACCATGCAGGATGTAATCTAAAGAATAACAATGCTACTTTTATAGAGAGTGGAATAGGCGCATCTCGTGGAATCAAGGTATCTATACGATAGGCTGCACAAATACGCCAAATGTCTAATAAACGGGGCAGATGTTGTAGCATCCTAAAGTCCTTCGCGATTCTGCTCGCTTTCATTGGTGGGGGATGAACACTTTGCTGTTAATAAAGAAATACGCGCTTCTAGGCGTTCGATGTCGCTGCGTAATTCTTGAACTTCTTCAATATAGTCATCTACTTGCCATTGCTTGGGCAAAATTTGAGCGTCTTCACGCAAAAATTGGCTACTGTTAGTTAAAAATGCGTTGGCGGCTTGTTTAGCAAAATCAAATAAACTTCTAACGCCTTGACCAATTTGGCTTGCGCTAATATCACCTATGAGCTGACTTAAACCATACTCCCAATCTATATCAATTTGATGGGCAATTTTTTGGAGTTCATGCAAAAAAAACACATCACCTTCAATTTGCAGCCCACTTTGAGAAATAATTTGCTCTTTATTAAGGGCTTGTTTAATTAAATCAAAGCTACTGGCGGTCACGGTGGCGGTAGCCTCGTGGCTTAAATGGTCTTCAGCAGGGGTTAAACGTACTTTGCCGTCATCTAAAAACACCAAAATACTGATATGAGGAAACTGCACATTGACCAAAATGCTTTTGTTGAGTTGCTGATTAAGCTGTAAGCGTGTTGCAAGGTCTAAATCTAAGGCTTTATTAAGCATATCTTCAAACGCGGCTAAGGCGAGTACGGTGGGTAACAACATCTTATTTATAACCCCGATGTAAGGCCACAATGCCACCTGTTAAATTATGATAATCACACTCAATAAAGCCCGCATTTTGCATCATTTCTTTAAGGGTGTTTTGGTCGGGGTGCATCCTAATTGATTCGGCTAAATAACGATAACTTTCGGCATCTTGGGTAATTAATTGACCCATGGCAGGTAATACACTAAACGAATAAGCATCATAAACTTTAGAGAGCGGCTCAAAAATGGGCTTAGAAAACTCTAATACTAATAAGCGGCCATTGGGCTTTAAGACGCGATACATGGAGCGTAACGCAGCATCTTTATCGGTGACATTACGCAAGCCAAAAGCAATGGTAATAATGTCAAAGGTGTTATCGGCAAAGGGCAAACATTCGGCATTAGCTTGCACATATTCTACGCCTGTATAACCGCCATCAATTAATTTGTCGCGGCCTACTTTAAGCATTGAGTCGTTAATGTCGGCTAATACGACACGGCCATTTGCTCCAACTTCACGCGCAAATACACGGGCTAAATCACCTGTTCCGCCTGCAATATCAAGCACTTGCTGACCACGACGCACACCCGATAGGGTAATAGTAAAACGCTTCCATAAACGATGAATGCCCATCGACATTAAATCGTTCATTAAGTCATATTTGGCGGCAACCGAGTGAAAAACTTCGGCTACTTTTTGCACTTTTTCTTCGGTTTTGACGGTTTTATAACCAAAATGAGTTGTGCTTTCGTCTTGAGGTTTAGACATAACAGTATGAGTAGATGGCTGAGATAAGATGGGGTGATTGTCGGCTTTTGGCGCAAGATACGCAAGTTTTTATTGGAACTATGCCCCTTCGACTCCGCTCAGGGAGCATCTGCATGGTGGCTGAGCGGAGTCGAAGTCAATATGGTTAAGCTTGATAAGGATTAGGCTCATTGTTATAGAGTTTGTTCATGATTTCTTCTTCTTTACTAATGAACATATCTAAAAACTCCTGTGCCGACCCCATAGGGCGCATGGCAGCAAAGCCTCTATCTAAAAAGTCATATAACGCACCTAAACCTGCCATATGTAAAGGTTTGCTGGCAATTTTAAAGGTGGCGTAAATAATACGATTACGCACATATTTATCGAGTCCCATACCCAACTCACGCGCTAACACCATTTGTTGCTCACGCAATTGGCGGTTACCTGTATGACGATAGGCTTCGGCCATATTTTCTTCGGTCAGGCTATCGGCTTTTAAGTGTTCAAAAATATAACCTGCGACTTGTTCGTCAAGTTCACCTGTAATGGCATTTAACTCAAGAGCAACCGCCGCAGCACGCATTACTGAGTCGGGCAATAAACGGGTTGTAGTAGGCAACGCACGTTCGATTTCGTTGGCTAAAGAGGTTAAATCTAAACCACCGTACATATCAGTTAAAAAGAAATTAGTCACTGCTTTATAACGGTCATCTACTAATAAATGACCATGAGTGCGTGTTAAACGCTCGACTTGCCATTTTTGTACCGCATTAAACCACTCTCTAAACTGTGAGTCACTATGACATCGCCAAGCACGATAGCGCGCTAAATCGTAACGCAAAATGCCTTCGGTAGTGGTGATGGTTTCGCGGCTCATAATCAGACCTTTGGGTAAATTAGCAGAGGAGTTATCAAGGGTGTGTACGGTGGTCATTACTTAATTCTTAAGCGAGGCATCACCCAATGATAGGTGATGCAGTCTCATATTAAGCAAAATAATTGCGTACACGGTCTTCAATAATAGACATAGGGGCTACAAAAGGTTTGTCGGTAATTACGATTTCGATATCTTTGCCATTTACAATGCTGTATTTGCCTTTTACTTTACCTACGGGCGTTACGCCTGCAAATTCACCTTGTTCGGTATCACCCGTAAAAGTACCACCTTTACTGACGATAGTTTGTTTTACGCGGTCTAAAGTTTCTTTTAAGCTATCATTAGGAGTGACGACAATACGCGACATAATTAAAGTCCTGCAGCAAATTTATTAATTTTATATCGGGACTCACGCATCGCATTGCGATAACAGCGTAAGTCTTAAGGTGCCGCATTTTAGCAAAAAATAGCCATTTTGGGGTAAAAAATCGATAAACAAAACACACGCTCTGTTGTCAAAGCGTGTGCGTGTGCCATATTACAAAATAAAACGGCTCAAATCTTCATCTTTTACTAGAGTGCCTAAGTGTTTATTTACATCTTCGGAGGTTAAAATTAACACATCACCTTGACGCTCTAAGCCTAAATCACCTGCATTATAAGAAATATCTTCTAATAAACGCTCTAATACGGTGTGTAAACGACGTGCGCCAATGTTTTCGGTGCGTTCGTTGACCTCAAAAGCGACTTCGGCTAAACGATGAATACAGTCTGGACTAAATTCTAGGCGTAAACCTTCGGTATTTAATAAGGCTTTGTATTGTTCGGTCAGCGAAAAGTGCGGCTCAGTTAAAATGCGTTCAAAGTCAGACGGGGTGAGGGCGTTAAGCTCAACACGAATCGGTAAGCGACCTTGTAACTCAGGAATTAAGTCCGAAGGTTTAACTAAATGAAACGCACCTGAGGCGATAAATAAAATATGGTCAGTTTTGACCATGCCATATTTGGTGTTGACACTACAGCCTTCAATTAACGGTAATAAGTCACGTTGTACTCCCTCGCGTGACACATCACCGCCACTGTGTGATTCACCACGACGGCATACTTTGTCTATTTCATCCAAAAATACAATGCCGTTTTGTTCAACCGACTCTAAGGCTTTAGATTTAATGTCTTCTTCGTTGACTAATTTGCTGGCTTCTTCGTCTTTAAGACGTTGACGTGCATCTTTAATGTTAATGCGTTTGCTGGTTTTGCGGTCTTTGTTAAGGTTGCTAAACATGCCTTGTAATTGGCTGGCCATGTCTTCCATACCCGGTGGAGCCATAATATCCACCCCAATCGGGGCTTGGCTTAACTCAATTTCAATTTCACGGTCGTCTAATTCGCCATTTTGTAATTTGCGTCTAAATAATTGGCGCGTGGTAGAGTCAGATTTATCATGCGTGGCTGCGTCCTTGTCCCACTCGTTTTCGGCAGTACGTGCAGGACGTAACAGAGCATCTAAAATACGTTCTTCGGCGGCTTCTGCGGCACGATAGTCAGTTTGTTCCATCGCTTTAGTGCGTTCGTTTTTAATAGATACTTCCATTAAATCACGAATAATGGTTTCTACATCACGCCCAACATACCCAACTTCAGTAAATTTGGTTGCTTCAACTTTTAAAAATGGCGCATTGGCTAGTTTGGCTAATCGGCGTGCAATTTCTGTTTTGCCTACACCTGTTGGGCCAATCATTAAAATATTTTTTGGAGAGATTTCGAGGCGTTGTGTATCAGACAACTGCATACGTCGCCAGCGACTACGCAAGGCAAGGGCAACGGCACGTTTAGCGGCATCTTGGCCAACAATGTGGCGGTCTAATTCGTGAACAATTTCACGCGGGGTCATGGTGCTGCTCATAAACGGGCTTCCTTAAAATGTTAATACTTCAATCATGTGATTATGGTTGCTAAACACGCAAATATCGCCTGCAATTTGTAGGCTTTTTTTGGTAATGGCCTCGGCATCTAATTCGGTGTTGTCGCTTAAAGCACGCGCAGCAGCTAGGGCATAATTACCACCTGAGCCAATGGCTAATACGCCATGTTCGGGCTCTAACACATCGCCTGTGCCTGTAATAATAAAGGAGGAGGTTTTGTCAGCCACAATTAACATCGCTTCTAAACGACGTAGGGTGCGGTCGGTACGCCAGTCTTTGGCTAACTCCACTGCCGAGCGAATTAAATTACCACCATGTTTTTCGAGTTTGGCTTCAAAATGGTCAAAGAGGGTAAAGGCATCGGCTGTGCCACCTGCAAAACCTGCTAATACTTGATTGTGATATAAGCGGCGAACTTTACGTGCAGTGCCTTTGATGACGGTGTTACCTAAAGAGACTTGGCCATCTCCTCCTAACGCGACACTATTATGACGGCGTACACAAACGATGGTGGTCATAGCGAATCCTAGCAAAATAATAAATAATCGTGTTGTAAAGATAGGGGCTATTGCCAAGATTTCAATGCGTAAGCAAAATGATTAGCAGGCTTTATGTTGGTTTTGTGGTCGGTTTGGCGGATATATTTTAGGAGTATGTAATAAATGACAGTGATTAAACGTTTACAGGTGGCGACTCGTTATAGTGAAGCCGCTATTTTTAAGGGTGTGGTGTATTTGGCAGGGCAAGTGCCAAACGATGCGACACAAGATATTCAAGGCCAAACGGCACAAGTGTTGGCGATGATTGATGATTTATTGGCGCAGTCGGGCAGTAGCAAAAATCATTTATTAAGTGTGACTATTTATTTGCAAGATATGAATGATTATGCAGGCATGAATAAAGTATGGGATGCGTGGCTTAATCAAGGCTTTGCGCCGCCGCGTGCTTGTGTGCAAGCGGCTTTGGCGAATCCTGATTGGAAAGTTGAGATGGTGGTCGTGGCGGGGCAGATTGGTTGATTGAGCGTAGTCGAAATCTACTCAGCTTTTGGCTCAACACTATTCATCAAACTTTGTACCAATCCTTGACTACTACCACCCGACAAACCAACTTCTTGCATCAATTGGTCAATTAACGGCGCTTGAGCGCGATAACGTAAGGCACTTGCCACCACTTGCTCACTCAAATTACCTGATGATGGGGCAGAAGTGCCATCATGGTTTGAGCCTGTGGTGTTTGCGCCATTAAGTCCTTCAATTTGAATAATTTTAATGCCTTCAATTTGCTCCAATGGTTTAACCGATTGCTCAATAATTTTTGGCAATTCTTTAATAAGCAACATTTTAACTTGCATTGCAACCAGTTCGGGAGACAAGGTGTTTTCGGCTTCGTTAATCATGCGCTTACCGTCAGCTTCGGCGGCAAACTTGGCTCTAATCCCTTCGGCACGAATACGGTCGGCTTCGGCTTCGGCAGTCGCTTGCGTTTGTAACGATTCGGCTTTAGCTTTAGCCGCATCACGGTCAGCTTCGGCAGCAACGGTAATCCCAATCGCTTCTTGTTCTGCCTTTTTGCGTGCTTCAACCAGTTGAATAGATTTTTCACGCTCGGCAACCGCAATTTGACGTGAAGTGACCACGCCTTCTTCTGCTTTTACCGCCTCTGCACGCGCTTGGTCGGCTTCGGCTTTAGCTACAGATTCATCACGACTCTTACTGGCAATCTCAATATTAGTGGCTTGTTGAGCAATTTGAATCGCTTTATCTTTTTCGATTTTAGCAATCGTTACTTTACGTTCCGCTTCGACTTCTTGTTCTTTAATCATACGCTCGGCTGAGATGCGAGAGGTGTCGGTTTGCTGTTTAGCAGAAATTTGCGCTTGTTGAGACTCTCGTTGACGGTCGGCTTGTTGTGCCGCAATTTCGGAGGCTTGTTGTGCTTTGCGAGTTTCAATTTCGCGTTGTTGCTCAAGTTGTGCAAATTCGTTTTGTTGAGAAATATCAAGCTGTTGTTTATTCGCTTCGAGGTTTTTTTGGGCAATAGAAACCGCGGTTTCTTGTTCAATATTATTACGCTCTTTGCGGCGGTTTTCGGTTTGTTCGGTTAGCCGTGTTAAACCTTCGGCATCAAAAGCATTTTGTGGGTCAAAGTATTCGACTTTAGTTTGATTAAAGTGGGTGAGGGACGAGCTTTCGAGCTCTAAACCATTTTTAGATAAATCTTCGACCACAATAGATTGTACGCTTTGCACAAAACGGGAACGATGTTCGTGCATTTCGGCCATATCCATTTGGGCGGCGCAGGCACGTAAGGCAGCCACAAATTTACCTTCAATTAAAGCACGTAATTCGCCTGCGTTAAGGGTGCGTGAACCTAAAGTTTGCGCGGCAGTGGCAATCGCTTCTTCGGTAGGATTAACGCGCACATAAAATTCTACACCTACATCTACACGCATTTTATCTTTAGTAATCAATGAGTCATGTTTTTCACGTTTGACTTCTAAACGCAAGGTGTTCATGTTAACCCAAATAACTTCGTGTAAGACGGGTAATACTAAAGCACCGCCGTTCATAATCACTGCTTGACCACCAAAGCCAGTCCGCACAAAGCTTTGCTCTTTTGTTGAACGACGATATAAGCGGGCGATAACAATACCCACCACAATAAAAGCAAATAAAATAACGCCGCATAAAATTAAATAAGAAATCAAATTACCCATATTCATTGTGAGTTACTCCGTGTTTTAGTTAGTAAGTAATTGAGGTTAGGTACAACGCGATAAATTGAACCTTCTTGACGAATAATTAGAGCTTGCTCGCCTTGTTTTAGATAAAAACTGTCGTCGTCTGGTTCAACCATTACATAATGGGTGTGACCAAAAGCGTCTTTAAATTTGGCTTCGGCAGGGTCATTGATACGTGCTTCGCCTACCGTAATAGTGACGGTTTGGCCAATAAAGCTGTTGCTTGAGACGGATTCGGTTTCGTCTTTGGGTAAGTAACGATTAACAAAACGGCCACCCCAATTCATGTGGGTTAAGCCAATAAGCGTGCTAGGAATGGCAACAAGGCCGCCATGTAGCAAAAAGCCAAGTACAGATTGACTGAGCTGTTGTAGTAATAAACCGCTTAAGCCAAAACCCAATAAAAAAAATACCAGTAAAATTAACAAAGGGGCGCGGCCAATGTGTAGCCAGTTTAACAGTCCTGATAGTCCATGCGTTGCGCCATCAAGGTGTAAGTTGGCATCAAGCTCGGTATCAGGTGAGTGAGTTAGGGTGGAAATACCCAAAACAAGGCCAACGAGTTCTATAACACCCAAACCAAACATGAGCAGTAGGGCAAAGCTAAAGGGGGCTACTTCATTTGTCCATAACCAATCCATTGTGGTTCTCTTTTTATAATTAAATTAAGCTTTTGTGTATGGTGAGCGTAGTCGAACCATTGGTAATACTTCGACTACGCTCAGTAACCACACTTCGACTATGCTCAGTAATCACACTTCGACTACGCTCAGTGTGCATCTTCCGTGCTTAATCTTGCTTAACGACTAAACTGTCCACCCCTTCACGTTGCAAGTTTTTACGTGCATCGGTGGCGCTGTCTTTGCCTGTAAATGGGCCAACCATTACTCTATACCATTCTTCGCCTGCTTTAATGGTGACTTTTTGCACTTTAACAGGCAAACCAGCCAACATCACCGTAGCGCGATAGCGGTCGGCTTCGGCTTTGCTTTTAAACGAGCCTGCTTGCAAGGCATAACGACCACTGTCTTTAGGTGGTTCTTTGCCTTCAAGTGCAGCAAGGGCTAAGGCTTTTTCTTTGGCGGCTTTTTGCTCTTTGATTAATTTGTCATGTTTTTCTTTGAGGAGCTTTTGTTTTGCTAATTGCTCTTTAGAGCTGTCATTAGTGATAGTGGTTTTAGCGGTATTAGCCTCACTTGATTTGGGTGCGCTAGTGGTTTTTGGTTTGGCTTCTTCGGTTGGGGCTGGCTGAGTTAATATTTCTTGATTTGGCAACAAGTCATAAAATACAAATTTAGGCTCGCCAGCTTTTGCTTTTTGAGCAGCCGTTGTGCCGTTAGCATCTGTAACGGGCGCAGTTTTAGCGGCAGCGACAGGCTGCCACGGTTGCCACCAATACAAACCAGAGGCCACAAAAAGACCCACCGTCATACCAAAACCGACCAATAACCAACTCGGTATTACACTTTTTTTGGTAGGAGCAGTATTTGCTTTTGGGTTGTGGCGTGTTGCACCCTGTGGCTTTTTTTTGCCGTATTTAAACACAACGAGCCTCTTACATTTTGGTGGGCGCAGTCACGCCCAATAAAGTTAAACCATTAGCAAGCACTTGTTTTACGGCAAGACTTAACAATAATCGCGCATTACGGGTATTTGCCTCTTCATGCAATACCATGTGGTCGTTATACCAACCATGAAACTGACTAGCGAGGTCTTTTAAGTAGTTTGATAATTGATGTGGCTCATAAGTCAATGCCGCTTGTTGTAATACTTCAGGGTATGCCGCTAATTTTTTGACTAATTCGCGCTCAACGTCAGTGTTTAACGCACTTAACGCCTGTAATCCTTGTGCTTGTGTAAATGATAAACCTTTTTCGGTGAGTTTTTCAAAAACACGACAAATACGCGCATGGGCATATTGTATATAATAAACGGCATTGTCTTTGCTTTGAGACTTGGCCAAATCCAAATCAAAATCAATGTGTTGCTCACTTTTGCGTGACACATAATAAAAACGCGCCGCGTCATTGCCGACTTCTTCACGCAATTCACGCAGGGTCACAAATTGGCCCGAACGTGACGACATTTGTACTTGTTGCTCACCGCGCCATAAGGTCACAAATTGAACTAACAACACATCTAATTTGTTGGCATCTAAACCCAATGCGGTAATGGCAGCTTTAACACGGGGAATATAACCATGATGGTCTGCGCCCCAAATATTGACAATTTTGTCTAAGCCACGCTCGTATTTATTGAGGTGATAGGCAATGTCAGAAGCAAAGTAGGTGGCTTGACCATTATCACGTACTACAACACGGTCTTTTTCGTCACCAAATTCGGTGGATTTAAACCACAACGCGCCGTTTTTTTCGTAAATAAAGCCATTGTCTTGTAAGCGTTTAACCACGCGGTCAATCGAGCCATCATCAGCTAAAGTTTTTTCGGAAAACCATTGCTCGTAAGTGACTCCAAAACCAGCTAAATCATCTTTAATGTCATCTAAAATGCTGTTTAGCGCAGCTTTAAAAAATACGTCATAACCATCATCACCTAATAATTGACGACTATTTTCGATTAAGCCATCAATATGGGCTTCTTTGTCGCCACTAATCACATCGCCAGCTTCATTTTTAACTTCATCGGCAGGTACATTAGCAAATACGGCGTTAATATCTTGTTGCCATTCTGTGCCTTGAGCCTCAATAACGCTTTTAGCAATATCAAAAATATAATCGCCTTTGTAGCCATTAGACGGAAACTTAAACTCTGCACCATTAAGTTGTAAATAACGTAAAAAGGTACTGGTGGCTAAAATAGCCATTTGACGACCTGCGTCATTTACATAATATTCGCGTTCAACTTGATAGCCCACGGCCTCTAATAAACTGGCGACTGTCATGCCATAAGCCGCACCGCGTCCATGCCCTACGTGTAAGGAGGAGGTTGGGTTAGCCGACACAAACTCAACTTGGACTTTTTGTTGTTGACCTACGTTGCAGCGGCCAAAATTGTTTTGTTGCGCTAAAATTTGCTCAATCACGGCAAACTCGGCTTGAGCTTGTAAATAAAAGTTAATAAAGCCGGGCCCTGCAATATCCACTTTAATAATAAGGTCGTTTTGGGGCAAAGCGGCCAGTATTTGTTGCGCCAAGTCACGTGGTTTTAATCCTGCGGCTTTGGCAGCTACCATGGCCAAATTACTCGCCCAATCGCCATGAGTATTGTCGCGTGTTCGCTCTAGGGTACTTTTGTTGACCCAGTCTTGTGCAATAACGTTTTGTTGTTGCAATTGTTGTACGGCAATATCTAATAAGGCTTGGAGCTGACTTTTCATAGCAAACAAAAATAGTAAATAAAAATAGAGGGTTGATTCTACCCAAAAAAATAACAAAAGGGGCAAAATTGTCCGACAAAGAATTGCAATTCGATTAAGTTTATTAGAGCTGTTATGTGAGCTAATATTTAAAATGGAGTACACATCATAAATATCGGGATTTTAAATAACAACGCATTAAATTTTACAAGGACATAATAATGAAAACAGTGATTTTTTACATAGTATTGTCGGTTTGGTCTGCGTCTAGCGTGTGTTATGCCAATGATGACACCAATTTACAACAGCGAGTCTCTGCCTTAGAAGCGGAATTGGCTAAATTAAAAGCCAAGCCCGTATTAACTAAAGTGGATGGTGGTTTACGCGCACAAACGGCCGATGGAAGTAGTAAGTTTCGTTTTGCAGGGCGTGTACAAGCAGATTATGCTTTTTACGATAAAGACCTTAAAGATTTAGGTAGTGGCAGTGAGTTACGAACATTACGTTTAGGCTCGCGCGGCACATTAGCTCCTAATTGGGATTATAAAATGGAGGCTGATTTTACAACGGGAGGAGGCGTACGTGTTACCGAGGGCTATGTAGCATACAAGGGTATGCAAAATACCATGATTCAAATAGGTAATATTTTTGAAATGTATGGTTTAGAGGAGTACAGTAGCTCGGTAGATACCACTTTTATGGAACGCTCGGTGGCGGTAGATGCCTTTGTGCCTGATTATAACCAAGGTGTTGCTTATATGCGTTGGGGTGATGCTTATAGTTTTAGTACGGGTTTATATGGGGATTCAACCAATAATGCCGCCTCGGCTGTCAATGAGTCAGCAGGAACATCGGCACGTTTAGTATTTGCTCCATTACATGATGCAGGAGATGTATTGTCTTTGGGTATGAGTGCATATTGGCGTGATGTTACTAGTGATACATGGCGTGTCAGTGCACGACCTAATTCTCATGTTACGCCAATACGTTTAGTTGATACAGGTAATGTTAGCGATGTATCGACAGCAATAGCCGTTGCCTTAGAAGCCTCCATGACCAAAGGGCCATTTTCGGTACAGGCAGAATATAACCAACAAATGCTCAACCGCAATAAAGGTACTAAAGATGCCGAATTTAAAGGCTGGTATATTTATGGTAGCTATATATTAACTGGCGAAAGTCGTGCGTGGGATATGCCTTCGGCAACCTATAGTCGTCCTAGTCCTAAAAATGCAGGCGGAGCATGGGAAGTGGCCTTACGTTTTGACCAGTTGAACCTTGATGATACAGACGCAGCAATTAACGGTGGAAAAATGAAAACCACCACGCTTGGGTTAAATTGGTATCCTGTTAATAATGTTCGTTTTAGTGCTAATGCAATTCAGGTTAGCTCTAAAAAAGCAGGGGCAGAAGACAACCCCAATATTTTACAAATGCGCGCCCAAGTGGCTTTTTAACCCTCACGCCATGAATCTTTAAATTGATGAATCTGTCGCCGCTCTTTTTTGTTAGGGCGGTGGTCAGGATAAGCTAAGTTTTCGGCTTTACGTTGCTCGTTTAGATGAGTACGTTTGGCAAGGCTTTCGGCAGTTTCTTCGTACAATAATTGGGCTTCGGGCGCACCACGACGCACCTCAGACAGTGCTTTAATAGTAATGGTTTTATCTTCAAAGCCTTGTTTAATGGTTAATGTCATGCCCACTTTAATTTCTTTGCTTACTTTAACCCGTTGACCTTCATGATGGACTTTGCCACCTTCAATGGCATCTTTTGCCAAAGAGCGTGTTTTAAAAAAGCGCGCCGCCCAAAGCCATTTATCTAATCGAACTTTTTCTTGAGTCTCAGTCATTGTTTTCTCTAAATAATTACATGAAAGCTTGCGTAATATAGTATCTTAACACCATAAAAATTTTAATTAAGTTAATGATTATGCACGATGCGATTCCTTTTTTACGCCGTCAGCCTGTTATTATTTTATTTGGCGTTGTGGCATGGCTGTTAGCGGTATGGCAATTAACTCAAGTTGCGGTATTACAAGGAAAAACCTTTTATTTTTTGCTCATCGCCCTTAATGGTATTGGGGCTTTATTTGCTTTGTTGCGTCTCTTTTGGCTTATTGTAACCACACGGCGTTGGCAAATAGATAATCATGATGGGTTTATTTGGTTATGTTTGGTTATGGGTTATGGTAGTGCCTGTTGGTTAGCGTATTACTTAGTTTTACCTCCTATCGAAAGCTTTTTTTTGTGTTTTTTATTGGTCAACTTTGCGCCATTGCTTAATCGTTTTAGTGCCTTAGTCGCCAATAGCATTTTTATTTTAACCTCGGTTTTGATTGCCTCATTACAGCACACCTTACCCTTTGTGGTGTTTATGCTGTATCTATTATTAGCGCAGAGTGCCTTATGGTATATGGCTTATTGCAATATTGCCGAATGGCAAGCCCATCAAGAAACCACCACAGCTCATGCCCAGTTACGCGCCACCCAACAATTATTAAGTCAGGCCGTTGCCCGTAATGAACGAACTCGTATTGCGCGTGATTTGCACGACCAAATGGGGCATCATTTGGTGGCTTTAACGATTCAGTTGCAAATTTTAGAGCGCAAACTCCCCGAAGCCATGGCACAAGAATTACAGTTGGCTCAAAGTTTAGCCAAAGAATTATTTAGTGATGTCAGAACAACCGTTCAGCAGTTACACGAAGAAGAGTCAAGCTTTAGTGTTTTATTAGAATCCATGTTGGCCAATATCCCTTTTTTAGAGTTTGATGTGGATATTGATAGCGAAGTGATTAGCTTAGATGAGCAATTGGCAACGTGTTTACTACGCGTGGTACAAGAAGCGATTACTAACAGCCTAAAGCACAGTGATGCGTGTCGGTTGTGGATTAGCCTAAGTAAGCAGCAAGATGGCTTAGAGCTGATTGTAAAAGATAATGGACGGCCACGTAAAACAGTGGACTTTAGCTCAGGTAAAGGCTTAAAGGGCTTAGAGGAGCGTATTACCGAATTAGGTGGTAAATTAATGACTCACACCACCGAAGACGGTTTTATTGTGACAGCCTATTTTATTGAGGAATCATGGTCATGATTCGGTTGTTAGTGGTAGATGACCAAGACTTAGTACGTCAAGGTATTGTGGCTTTATTAGGCTTTGAAGATGATTTTAAGGTGGTGGCACAAGCTATTGACGGTGAGGATTGTTTGCTTAAAGTGACTGAGTTTAAGCCCGATGTGGTGCTGTTAGATATTCGTATGCCTAAGCGTAATGGCCTAGAAACTCTGCGCGAAATGCGTATGCGAGGCGATTTTACGCCTGTTATTTTATTAACCACGTTTAATGAATCCATGACCATGGCACAAGGTAAACAGATAGGCGCACAAGCCTGTTTATTAAAAGATATTGCCCATAGTCAATTAAGTTTTGCCATTAGAGAAGTCGCGCAAGGTAGAACCTTAAATATTCCACAAGCCGCTGACCAACCTATTTTTAGTCGCCGTGAATTAGCGATTATTGAGCAATTGTGTGCAGGTAAACAAAACAAAGAAATAGCACAAGCTTTACAGCTTAGTGCTGGCACAGTACGTAATTATTTGTCGATTATTTTAGAAAAACTCGCAGTGCGTGACCGTATGCAAGCCATTATTCGTTTACGAGAGCTTGGCTTGGCTTAAAGAGTATATTCTTTGGCATTAGCGGCCAAGTCAAGTAGGCGTATTATTGAGTACACTTGTACTTGATTGAGGGTATAAATTTAAAAATGACGTTTGTCACTTATTTTTATGTGTTGCTGTGCTTATTATTTGGCTAGATTAAATAAGAACTCAGTTTTTGGTTCTAATCATACGGAGAGCCTCTGTGAAATTGGTTTTGATTATCATAGGGTTGTGTTTAAGTATTTTGTCGCAAACAGCAATGGCTATTGTAGAGCAGGTGGACATGAAATTAATTTTAGACAAAAACGACATCAAAATTTGGTCTTATCGTTTGCCTGATAGCCCATATCATGGTTTTAAAGCAGTCACGACGCTAAAAAGTAGCTTAACAGGTGCTGTTGCTATGGTGATGGATACCCAAGCGGCTAATCGTTGGTTATATAGAACAATCGCGGTTGAACCAATTCAACTGCAAAATAATAATATGGATTTTTTGATTCGAGTGGTGAGTGATTTTCCTTGGCCGTTTAAAGACCGTGAAGCAATTGTTAAAGGAAAAATTTCCCAAGATAGCCATTCACACTGCGTTACCATCGAAAGTTACAGCTTAGATGATTATCCTATTCGAGATGGTTATGAGCGTATGCCAAAGGTTGAAGGAGGGTGGTTGTTTAGACCTTTAGGTAACGGGCGGGTCGAAGTCACTATGACAGGTCATGCCGACTTAGGTGGAGCAGTACCTGCGATAATTGTCAATTTACTGATTCAAGAGCATCCGTATCAATCGTTATTAGCGATGAGAAAAATTATTGGCGAGTCACGGTTTCAAAGTGCGCGTTTGGTTGATGTAAAAGAACCTGTGATGTAGGACTTCGACTCAGCCAACGCGTGTTCCCTGAGCGTAGTCGAAGGGAGGGTTTAAGTACGAATATTTTGCCCCATAAAAAAACCCTCTACTGAGGGTTTTTTATATCATAAGACTCAAACCACAAATCTTATGATTAAAGCAAAAAACAAAATTACTTGATTTTAGCTTCTTTAAAAATAACGTGCTGACGAATCTTTGGATCAAATTTTTTGATTTCCATTTTTTCGGGCATAGTGCGTTTATTTTTAGTTGTTGTGTAAAAATAACCTGTACCAGCAGAGGATACTAAGCGAATTTTGTCACGCATGATTCAATCCTCAGATTTTGTGGCCGTTAGCGCGCAAGCTAGCAACAACTTGTTCAACGCCGAGTTTATCAATAGTACGCATACCTTTAGAAGATACACGCATACGTACAAAACGCTTTTCGCTTTCTAACCAAAAGCGATGGTAATGTAGATTTGGTTCAAAACGACGTTTCGTTTTGTTGTTAGCGTGCGATACGTTGTTACCAACCATCGGACGCTTGCCTGTTACTAAGCAAACTTTAGACATAAATTACTCCCAAATGCGATCAGAGCCGCCGCCTCAGCAGCGGCAGACAGCAAGGGGCGCATTTATACCAAAATCACCCCTTGACAGCAAGCGTACTTGCACAAAACAAGCACTTTTTTGCATTTTTTAATGCATCCTTACATCAAAAAAGACAAAAACGGCATAAATAATTTATTTATGCCGTTTATCACCACAGAATACGTTATTTATAACGTATTCTAAAAACTAACTATTTTAACAAGACCTTTTCAATAAATTTATGAATAGGGTTTTTAAACGGAGGAGCTAAAAAGCGCATCGACCAAAATTTAGGTTTAACCAATACTGAACGTGCATTAGACATGGCGGCAAAACCTTCTTTGCCATGATATTTGCCCATACCCGAATGACCAACACCACCAAAAGGCAAATCCTCTTCGGCTACATGGGTTAATACATCATTGACAGAATAGCCACCCGATTGAGTGTGACGTAACACAAAGTCTGCCCGATGCTCATCATAATCAAAATAATATAATGCTAAAGGACTAGGACGCTGGTTAATATAGTCAATCGCTTCTTCTAAATGCTCATATTCAAGCATCATTAACACAGGGCCAAAAATTTCATTTTTAGTAATCTGCATTTGCTGATTAACATTAGTCACTAAGGTAACAGGCATTTTGCGTGTGTTACTAAAGCTTTCATTGGCAGGATTGATTTCAATAATCTCTGCACCTTGCTCTTTAGCATCATCTAAATAGCCTTTAATACGCTGATATTGCTTGTTGTTAACAATACTGGTGTAGTCTGGATTGTTGAGTAGGCTAGGGTACATCTGAGCCACTCTTGTGCGCATTGCAGCGACAAACTCGGCTGTTTTTCCTTTAGGAATAAACACATAATCGGGCGCAACACAAGTTTGGCCCGCATTCCAACACTTACCTAAGGCTAATTTTTCTACGGCATCTTTCATCGGTACAGAGGCATGAATAATGGCAGGTGACTTACCACCTAACTCAAGTAACACAGGTGTTAAGTTTTCGGCGGCGGCGGCCATTACGGTACGGCCAACATTGGTAGAGCCTGTAAACGTCATTTGATTAAACGGTAAACGACTAAAGGTATCCGAGATAATGCCACCACCGGTAATCACGGCCACTTGGTCTTCACTAAAAGCTTCACCCAAGGCACGCTTTAACATCGCGCCTGTTTTTGGTGTAAAGCTCGACATTTTAATCATGACTCGATTACCCGCCGCTAAAGCGCAAATTAACGGGCTAATAGCGAGTAATAAAGGATAATTCCACGGCGTAATAATGCCAATCACCCCTAAAGGCTGATATTGTACCCATGCCTTAGCAGGAAGATGCGTAGGATTAACATGACGTTTATCGGGTTGCATCCACGTTTTTAAGTTTTTGCTGTAATACTTAATGTTGTCTAAGCTGGTTAAAATTTCGGCAAATTTAGTTTCATGGTGCGAGCGATGGCCAAAATCATCAGAAATAGCTTGTGCAATTTGGTCTTGGTATTTTACCAGTGTCTTTTTTAGATTATCCAATAAAGCCAAACGCTCACTGGCGGTGGTACTCGGTCTAAGGCGAAAAGCTGTTTTTTGCATATCAAAAATACGTTGCATTTCGACAATGTCAGAATTTTCTGTATGAAGAGATAAAGCACTGGCGGTCATAATAAGCCTCTATATAGCAAGGGCTGAGTGAGTGAAAGTGAACCCTGTTAAAATTAGCAGCGCACTCACTAAAGACTTCATTACTAATGTATGAAATATAATTAAGTGGTACTTTCGTGCTAAGACAAGTGTATTTTTAGAGTATTTACTCTAATCTGTCAAATAAAAATTGCATTTTTCTGATAAAAGGTTATAGCTTGTTTACTATTATTTTAAAAATAGCGTTGGTCGATTCATCAAACACACCTATTTTGTTAAGGTAACGGTGTTAGTTTTAAGGTTGAGGGAAAAAAGTTGAAAACACGCGATCGTATTTTGTTTAAGAGTTTGGAATTGTTTAATGAGATAGGAGAGCGATCTGTTACTACAAATCATATCGCCTCTGCTTTAAATATTAGCCCTGGTAATTTGTATTATTATTTTAGAAGTAAAGAAGATATTATTTATGAAATATTTTTACACTATGAATCCATGATGGTGAACTCGCTCAGTGTGCCTACCGACCGTAGTGTGACTTATATGGATAAAATTGGCTATTTTGAGGCTATTTTTAGACAGTTATGGGAATATCGCTTTTTACATAGGGACTTAGCGCATTTATTAGAAGAAAGCCCACGTTTGCGTGGCTCTTATCGACAATTTGCGCGTAAAGTTATGGCGCAAGCCTATATTTTGTATAACGCATTGCGTGAAGCACAATTAATTAAAGCAACAGACCAAGACATACAGGCAATGATAGTTAATATTTGGATTGTAACCACTAGTTGGGCATCGTTTGTGGTGAGTAGCGGTTTTTTTGGTGAAGATGTGATGTTGAGCCAACAATTGCTTAGACGGGGTATTTATCAAATCATTTGTTTAGAAGCCCCTTATTTACAAGGAGAGGCTTTAGAAAAGCTTCCAGCACTGTTAGCCGAGTATAGACAAGCTGCTGCGATGGTGGAATAACTTAATAAGTTTTAGTTCACACAATCGGCTACTTATACGTTTAAGTCATTGAAGTTTTTTGCCTTATCCAGTATAAGTTACGCATGGTGCGTCTTTACGTCTTTTGGTGCTACGTAGGTGTTTTTTTAGCAGGATGTAGCGCAATAGCAATAACAAATGAGGGTTTATAATAATGCACAACTGGGAGCATTTTGGCCGTTTGCCCGCCTATCTTTTAGCAGCAACTTTGGTCGCGTCATGTGGTGGTAGCGGTGATGATGGGCTGCTTAATATTACTGGTATATCTGATGCAAAAGTAACTTTAACTACGGCAGCAGGTGCTAAACTATCTAAACAAGGTGAGTTAAGCGTTCAAGTTCGGTTAACTGATGTCAATAATAATCCTTTGGCTAATAAGACAGTTAGCTTAACTACATCAAACGCTAATGTAGCCTTATCGAGTAATACAGTTACTACTAATGATGCAGGTGTTGCTACATTTGTTATTAAAGGAAAAGTCACGAGTGATTTAACCACTAGTAATAGCAGTGGTGTAGTAGAAGTTAAGTATCAAGATGACAACGGCGATTTAAAAACCAATCAAATCACCTATAACATTGTTGATGTCTCTGATTTGCAATCTACATATAGTGTTAACACATGTTTTGTCTTAACAACGAATCCTTGTGCGTCATCTGCAGTTTTGCAAACTGAAGGTACAGGCTCTTCTGCTAAAGCAGAGTTTACTTTTTATGATTCTACAGATACTCAAACGCGCAAGCCGTTATCCGGTCAGAAAGTTAACTTTAGTTTAGTAAAAGCAGGTAATGCTAGTTTATCCAAATCAAGTGCAACAACAGATGTAAACGGCAAAGTAAGTGTTGATGTGTTTGCATCGGCTCAGGCTGTTTCTAATACTATTGTTGCCTCGATGATAGATGCTAATGGCGTGGAAACAACCAGTGCTATGGGTTTTGACGTGATTGTCGGTAATAAAGTTACCTTTGTGACAAGCAAAACAGAACTACTAAGTGGTGGCGATGCAGTTGATTTAACGGCACTGGTTGTTTCGGCTTCGGGTAATGTGCAAAAGGATGTACCTGTTAAATTTAGCTTGGTTAATCCCAGTGAGTTGGGTGTTTTTCTAAAAAATGCTGACTCCTCTAGTGGTTCTGATGGTAAGGCCAAAGTTACCCTTGAGCTGACTAATGCAAAAGACGCAGACTTAAGTAATCACACGATTCAAGTAAAAGCAGCTATTGGTTTTGCATCTGGTGAGCAACGAGCCGAAGAAATTGTTAGTCTTAATGTGGTGGGTACACAAATTGAGTTTAGCACAAGCAATAACAGTGTAAAAATTGGCGCTAACCCAACGGCTACGGCAGTATTAAAAAACGGCAAAGGCCAAGCCATTGTGGGGCAAACGTTAACCTTTACCTCAAGTGAAATTAAAAGCCAAACTACAGGGCAATTTTTAGATCTTCAAGCAAAAACTGATAGTACAGGTAAAATCACACTACCATCGCTAATTGTTGATAAAAGCAATAATGGCAAAGCAACGATTAAAGTATCGGGCTTGGGTACGGAGTCTTCTTTAAGCTTTGATGTATCAGAGCGTAACTTTGATTTGGCTTTTGTAAAAAATGGACAGCCCGTTACAGAGATTGATATTAATGAAGGCGGAACGATTGAGTTAACTTTTAGAGATGACTCTGGTGCTGCGCTACCATCAACTATTCCTGTTACGGTAACCACGACCTTAGGTGCGATTACCTTACCACCTGTATTAACTAATCAAGGTACTGCCAATGAGAGAAAAGGTAGTGTTCGCTTAACCTCAACGTACCCAGGTAAAGCAACTATTAGAGCAGCGATAGATAATACGTTTGTTGCAGTAGGTAATATTGATTTGGTTTCAAAAGTTGCAGATAAATTGGCGATACAAGCAGTCACGCCTATTTTAGTGCCAAATGGCCAAACAAATATTGTTGCTACGGTTAAAGATGTTAATGACAACCCTGTCAAGGGAGTGGAAGTAAACTTTAGCCTTAAAAACCCATTGGGCGGCACATTAAATACGTCGGCTGCAACAACAAATAATCAAGGTGAGGCTATTGTTACCTTTACTGCAGGTCCTGATGTGACAGGCACTGATAAAATAGAGGTGTTGTCTAAAGTATTAGATAAATACACTAATTTTACAGGTGAGCGCACGCGGAGTCTTAACTTAACAGTGGGTGGTAAAGCGGTATTTGTTTCTATTGCAACGGGCAATGAAATTGAAGAGATAACAAACACAACATATGCAGTCCCTTATCAAGTAACAGTTACAGACTCTACAGGGCAAGGTGTTCCTAATACTGAAGTTAACCTCTCAGTATGGCCAGTTAATTATTACAAAGGCTATTATGTGTTTAGTGAAGATAAAAAATTATGGATAGCACAATATACAGCCCAATGTAGTAACGAAGATGCTAACCAAAATGGTGCTTTAGATGCTTGGGAAAATAACAAACAGGGTAATGCACTCAGTTATTTAGATTACCCTGCAGGTGAAGAAGTTGATGTAGAAGATAATGGTGATGGTAAATTATGGCCAGGCAATCCTGTTACCTTGTCAAATGGCACTTTAAAGACAGATACTAATGGTAGGATTGAGTTTAAAGTATTATATGGTCAAAGCTATGCTAATTGGTTGCGTGTAAGGTTAACCGCAAGAGCACAAGTGAGTGGTACAGAATCCAAAACGGATACGGTATTTAACTTATCTGCAAGCTCTGCCGATATGACTAATGACAAAGTGTCACCTCCAGGTGGTACAGTCAGCACGTTTGGTAGTGCTAATGTTTGTTCAGACCCTAATTAATTAGGGGATTTAAGGTGTGTCTTTTTGACACACCTTAAACACAAAAAAGCCGCAATAAAATGCGGCTTTTTTGTGTTTAAAATGCTTAGCGAATAGGAATACGAATACCTACACTCACTGCACTGTAGTCGTCCATGTATTGAGTAAAATCAGCACCAAGACGAATACCATTTTTAATCGTAAAGTCTAAGCCTGCACCATAAGATGTGGTATGGGTAAAACCTGAGTCATTATTTTGTGGATTAGATGATGTAGAGGAGACATCAATATAAGTTCCTCCTACTAAGCCATAAACACTAACGGTTTTGGTTAGGTTTAATTGTGGGCGCAAAAAGAGGCTGTAAAAGCTATCTACTTTAACATCGGCTTGCCCATTTCCAGTTGTAGCCATGTAAGTGTCACTGGCTGTTCCTACACCTGCTTGGGCTTCAACCGCTAAATAGCGATTGATTTCTGTTCCAGCGCGTAGGCGTAAAGCCTCTGGGTTAACATCAGTATTACCTTGAGTATAAGTACCCATTTGATAATCAATGCCAATATAAGGTTTTTCGGCGGCTAAAAGTGTGGTGCTGCACAAGGCAGTCACTAAAGCAACAGTGAGGCGTTTCATTGTTGTTCCTGCATGTTATAAAAGGTAGTTCCAAGATATGCGATAATTTGCAAAATTCGTCTAATTGTCAAGGCCAAAGCGCAATAAAAGGCATATTAAACGTTTTAGTCCTGTTAAAAATGGCGTAATTAACACATAGCTCTTAAAAGTTTGTTGTATAGCATACATTAAAATTATATTTAAAAATGCTACTCTAGGCGATTAAACAATAGGTTTTTAGGTTTTTTTATGAAGTCCCCCACAAATACAACAACGGCACGATTATTAATCACTTGTCCAGACAAAGAAGGCATTGTGAGTTCGGTATCTAGCTTCTTATATAATCATGGTGCCAATATTACAGCACTTGACCAATATTCAACTGCACCTGAGGGTGGCACTTATTTTATGCGTTTGGAGTTTCAAACACCGCATTTAGATTTGTCGCGCAATATGTTGTTGCAAACATTTGGGGATGCAGTAGCCAAACGCTACAACATGACATGGCAATTAAGCTTTGCTTCTGATGTAAAAAAAGTTGCGGTCTTAGTGTCTAAATATGACCATGCCTTGTTAGAATTGTTGTGGCGTTGGTCTAGAGGTGGTTTGCCTTGCCAAATTAGTGCAGTGGTTAGTAATCATGACGATTTAAAAGCTGCTGTTGAGTCTTTTGGTGTGCCATTTCATGTGGTTAAGGTAAATAAAGATAATAAAGTAGAAGCAGAAGCACAAATACAAGCCTTATTACAAGGGAATGACTTGGTGGTGTTGGCGCGTTATATGCAAATTTTAAGTGCCGATTTTGTTAATTTATGGCCACACAAAATTATTAATATTCATCACTCCTTTTTGCCGGCCTTTGTGGGCGCAAACCCTTATCAGCAAGCCTATGACAAAGGCGTTAAGTTAATTGGTGCAACGGCGCACTATGTTACCGCCGATTTAGACCAAGGGCCAATTATTGAGCAAGACGTAGAGCGAGTCTCTCATGGTGATAGTGTGAATACCTTGCGCGACTTGGGCGAAGATGTAGAGCGTAATGTATTGGCACGTGCCGTTCGTTGGCATTTAGAAGATAGAGTCATTGTTTATGGCAACAAAACCATCGTTTTTAATTGATAGTGTGTTAAGTCTCTAAATAAAAGTTTAGATGTGTATAGTGAGCGGAGTCGAACCAACTTGCCGCACTTCGACTTCGCTCAGTGTGCTTAAAACTTATTCATGAGTGCTTATGACCTCTTTATTTACCGATAAACGCTTTATAGTGCTGTTTAGCTTGTATATGGCGCAAGGGCTGCCTACAGGCGTGTTTACCCAAGCCTTGCCTGCTATTTTGCGTAGTTATGATGTTTCGTTACAGGCAATTGGCTTAACAGGCTTTTTGGCCATTCCTTGGGCGTTAAAATTTTTGTGGGCGCCTTATTTAGATAGGTTTCATTCATTAAAAATAGGGCGTTCACGGTCATGGATTTTGCCTATGCAAGTGCTTGCCATCGTTTTGCTGGTGATGGTGGCCTTGTTTAACCCACATACGCTATCTACAAATGTTGGCTTGACGCAGTTTTTTGCTTTGATGTTTTTGTTAAACTTGGTTGCGGCCACTCAAGATATTGCCACAGATTCTTTAGCGGTACGGCATTTGAACTATGAGGAGCGTAGTTGGGGCAACGGTTTACAAGTGGCAGGCTATCGACTGGGTTTGGTAATCGGTGGCGGCTTACTGTTGTATGTAATTGGTGTATGGCACTGGCAAAGTGCATTTTTTGCTTTAACTGCCTTATTTGTGTTAGTTAGCGTGCCAATTGTTCTTTTTAAAGAACAAGTACCTCCAGAAGCGCAAGCAAGCACCCCAAAAAATAGTTATTTTGACGGCTTTAAATCGCTCATGATGCACCCAGCCTTTAAACCTTGGTTATTGGTATTGGTGACCTATAAAATTGGCGAGAGTTTAGGCTCAGCGATGGTTAAGCCTATGTTTATTGATATGGGTTTAAAGTTTGAACAGATTGGCTTGTTTGTGAGTGTGATTGGCTCGTTGGCTACCTTGGCTGGTGCATTTTTGGCAGGATGGTGGGTTAAACGTTTGGGGCGATATTTGTCATTGTTGTATTTTGGTGTGGCTCAGGGCTTGGGTGTTGCGTGTTATGCGTATGTGTCATGGGGTTGGCAACAAGGGCACGAATTGATTTTGTGGCAGTTGTATGCGGTTAATGCGATTGAGCATTTTATGAGTGGCTTGGCCATCGTAGCGTTGCTTGCAGCGATTATGGATTATTGTCGCCATAGTCATGCAGGGGCAGACTTTACCATTCAGGTGAGTATGTTGGCTATTTTTGGTGGTTCGGCAACCTTAGTGGCAGGGTTTTTGGCCGATGCGGTAGGTTATACTTACTATTATCTTATATCGGCCGCTTTGTGTTTAATCTGCTTATGGCCTGTTGTTTTGTGGGGGCGTTGGTTAAAACGGTAAAATGATGAATCAAGAAATAAAGCATGAGTTAGATGCGCGTGGCTTGTTATGTCCTGAGCCTGTGATGATGTTACACAAAGTCATGCGTCAGTTGCAGGGTGGGGAGTTGTTGTCGGTTTATGCCACAGACCCCTCAACTCAACGTGATGTGCCTAAGTTTTGTCAGTTTTTGGGGCATACCCTAGAGCAACAAAACCAAGAAAATAGCGAGTTTTATTATTTGATTCGTAAAAAAACGTAGGGCTTGTTGACGTTTGCTTAAATTAACCCTTAAAAACTCTTATGTTGTAATCGGGCAATATTCACACTCAAACGCCAATTTAATAGCAAACTGGCAAAACCCAAGCCTACAATCAAACCAAACCAAAAACCATATACCCCCAAAGCTTGATGATGCCACAGTGGTTTCATGGCAAGGCTATAGCCAATGGGTAAGGCAATCACCCAATACGCAATAAGGGTCATTATCATCGGGCTACGGGTGTTTTGAATGCCACGTAAACAGCCTGCCGCACCTACTTGTAAGGCATCAAAAATTTGATAAGCAGCGGCAAACAATAATAAATCGGCAGCTAATTGTTGTACTACATGATTGGGAGTATAAAGTTGGGTAATGTATTGTCTTAACAATAAAATCATACTCGCTGAGCAGCAAGCCACGATAACGGTGGTGGTTAAACCCACTTGTCGTGTTAGTTTAATGCCTGCTAAATCACGCCTGCCATAAGCCTGCCCAACACGAATCGTCATGCTAATTGCTAAGCTCAGCGGAATCATAAACAGCATTGAAGTGACTGAAAGACTAATTTGATGTGCTGCAACGACCAACTCACCTAAAGGACTGGCTAAAATAGCAATACAAGAAAACAAACTCACTTCAAAAAAAATAGCCGCACCAATCGGAAAGCCCAATTTAACAATGTGCCATATCAGCGCGGCAACGGGTTTAAGGTTATGTTGTAATAAGCGTGTGTTGGCAAAGTAGGGCGCATATAACACATAAGCCAATAAAGCCAACATCATACTGCCCATTACAATCGCCGTTCCCCAGCCGCAGCCCGCACCGCCCATTTGCGGCAAACCCCACACGCCATAAATAAATACATAATTGGCAGGAATGTTGAGCAAAATGCCCAATAAGCTAATGACCATAATAGGTTTGGTCGAGCCTAAGGCTTCGCTATAAAAACGTAACACACTAAATAGCGCAACACTGGGCATTCCAAAGGATACGCCATATAAATAGCGTTCGGTTTGATGTTGTAAATGTGGTGGCACGTCAAAGAAAGGAAAAATAAAACTCACATTTTGCAAAATCAGCATGGCGATTAAACCAATCACTAAGCCAACCCATAATGCTTGATGCGTAATGCTCGGAATATCTTCGCTACGTTGTGCGCCTTGTGCCTCTGCCACTAAGGGCGTAGTGGCCATAACAATGCCAGACATCAAAAAAAATAGTGGCAGCCAAATACTAGAGCCAATCGCTACCGCAGATAAGTCTAAAGGGGAGACTTGGCCAGCCATTACGGTATCAATAAAGCCATAACCTGCTTGTGCGAGCTGTGTGACTAAAATAGGCATCATCAATAAGCGCAAGGCTTTAAATTCGGTAAACCATGCGGCGCGTGAGATAGTCATTAAGTGTTTTGCCCTGTATAAAACCATGTGTTTTTTAGACTCAACACCATATCTTCCAAAAATTGAGGAAAGTTGATTTTAGTTTGTTTTTGATACCAAAGAGCCTTTTTCCACGCTTCATCAAAATTGGGAAGTTGAGGGTTTTTAAAGGCAAAAATAATTTCATTACCGCTTTGGCATCTTACAGTAATGGTTTTTTTATCAAAGCAACGATGAATACGGTCTAAATTACGTCTAAAGTTGGCATCTTTGCGCCATAAATTGACCACTAACACGCCTTCGTTAGCCAAAGCTTGATAACAATCCTGATAAAACGCTTCACTGGCTAAGGCAGGTGGTATGCCTTGGCCATCATAAGCATCTAATAAAATAGCATGACAAATCGCATTTTTTTGTTGTAGATATTGTGCGCCATCGGCCTCAATAATTTTAAAACGCTGGCTATTGGGCGGAATACAAAAAGTATTGCGATGGGCAATGACTTCAGGATTTATTTCTATGGTGGTAATTTTACTTTGAGGCAGATATTTATAACAAAATTTAGATAACGAACCACCACCGAGTCCAATCAATAAAACATGGGGTAGAGTGTCGTATAACACCATAAAAGCCATCATCACTTGGGTATATTCAAACTCCAATGCAAACGGATCGCTTTTGCGCATCGTGCTTTGCAGAGCATCATGATTAAACTGTAGCGTAATCGTGCTTTTGGTTTCATAGGTATGTAGAGTTGTAGAGGGAGCATCAGGCGTGTTTTTAGACATAATCATAAAAAGCTAATAAAAGACTCGTATATTTTACCTATCTTAAGCAGTTAAATCTTAGAAATATGCGTATATCGTATCAAAGGCATGCTGGCCTAATATGACATTAATAATGGCACGATAGTCTCTTACTTAAACAAACTAATTAGCGAATACTTGAATCATCAAAAGTCGTATAAATTAAAAGCTACTTCTGAATGAGTGGTAGTAACTAAATAAATGAGGTGCAATATGTCAACACAAACCATGACTCCTGTTGGAACAGCCAATATTCCTGTGCGCCGTATGGATTTTGAATTTGATGATGCTATTCCTAAATATTGGTTTGATAACAACCCTATGTTGACCATGTTGTTAACAGGTTTGTCGTGCGTATTTCCCGAAGGTGAGCGTATGTTTATGCGTGCTGTGCGCCATTATCAAGACCAAATCACCGACCCAGAATTACAAAAAGAAGTGCGTGCTTTTATTGGCCAAGAAGCGCATCACGGTAAAGAGCATCAAGCCTTTAATGATTTTATGGCTAAAAAAGATTTACCGATTGCGCGTATTGAAGCTTTTGTAAAAAAAGCCATTGCTTTTGAAGAGAAAAATTTATCTAAAGAACGTATGTTAGCTAAAACTTGCGCTTTAGAGCATTTTACTGCGATGTTTGCCGAGATGATTTTAGAAAATCCGCAGTTTTTAGATGGCATAGATGACCGTTTAAAACCTTTATGGTTGTGGCACGCCATTGAAGAAAGCGAACATAAAGCCGTTGCTTTTGATGTCTATCAAAAAACGGTGGATAATTATTGGATACGTAGCAGCGAAATGGCGGTAACAACGGTGATGTTTAGCTTTTTTACAGGTTTACATACTGTTGAGTTAATGCGTGCCTCAGGTGAGCAACGTAATATTAAAGCCATTGCTCAAGGTTTAAATAAACTGTTGGGTAAAAAAGGCTTTTTTAGAGGCATGTTGCCCCATTATTTGGCTTATTACCGTCCTGATTTTCATCCTAATGACCGTGATAGCACGCAATTGCGTAACAAGGGTTTGGCATTATTAAAAAGCTATTTAGGCGATAAAATTGCTTTAGCGGCTTAGTCTCTATTTGAGCTATTTTATTTATTGTTGATTAAGCGAGCTTTGGCTCGCTTTTTTTTGTATTGAAATTAAAAACAACAAAGCTAGCAATAAACTTTGTTACAAATTCTGTTAAGATTTGGCTCGTTTAATCGACAAGAGCGTGTGGCATGAATTCTATGATGGTTACCGAGCCTAATGCTCGATTTGCTGCGTTTATTTTAGTGGCGGTATCATTCTTAATGTCCGTTAACTTTGGCTTATTAGTGCCTGTATATGCAGGACTATTGGCCTTTTGTTTGGTGAGTCGATTTACCGAAACGATCGTTGATGAACGTATTCGCTCTAGTCGCTCTAAATGGATAGCCACAACCTTAGTGACCGTATTAGTTGTTTTGGCTCTTGTGGGTACAGGTGCAGCTATTCATTTGTTACTTAAAGCGACGACTGATATTCATGAACTCATGCTCAAAATGAGTGATATTTTGCAATCAGCACGTTCATGGCTGCCCGAAAAAATTAGTAGTGCTATTCCTCAGCAAAATGATTTTTTGGATAAATTTAGCACATGGCTTAAAACGCATGCTGCCGATATTGGGACTTTTGGCTTGGGGGCATTAAAAGGCGTGGGTTTGGCGTTGTTTGGCGTGTTATTGGGAGCATTGATTGCGGTAAGTGATGTAACACGCACCAAAAGTTTTGGCACGGTCACAACGCGTTTATTAGTACAAGTGGTTGCTTTGCGTGAATCGTTTTGGCGTGTAGCGATTGCTCAGGTAAAAATATCGGGTTTAAATACCTTGTTAACGGGTGTTTATTTGGCAATTTTATTACCTTTATTTGGTGTGCAACTTCCTCTAATAAAAACGCTGATAGCGGTAACTTTTATTGCTGGTTTATTACCTGTGGTGGGGAATTTAATTTCTAACACTGTAATTACAGTTATTAGCTTAAGTCATTCTTTTGGGGTGGCGATGGCTGCTTTAGCTTTTTTAGTGATTGTACATAAATTAGAGTATTTTATTAATGCCCGCATTGTGGGTACGCAAATTAACGCTCGTGCATGGGAAATTTTATTGTGCATGATGGTCATGGAGCGTTTACTTGGCTTGGTGGGCGTGGTGGTTGCACCTGTATTTTACGCATGGCTAAAGGCCGAGTGGCATCGTTGGGATAAAGTAGGGCAAACCCATATTAAAATGGAGCAGTTGTAATAACTATACCAAGAGCAACTAGTATACATGGCTTGAATCGTGTACCTTGCGCGCTTAGCCTGCATAGGCGCATATTTTATGTGAATTTGGAAAATTTATAATGAAAAAACTCCTTGTAATGAGCAGCCTTGCGGTTGCAGTAAGTTTAGCTGCTTGTAATAAGCCTTCTTCCTCTACGTCCTCTGTAAAATTGGCAACAGATGATGCTAAAGCAGCTTATAGTATTGGTTATATGACAGCTAAATCTATGTCAGCTCAAGTGCCTGCATTAGATACTAAAAGCTATGCCGCAGGTTTTAAAGACGCTTACGCCAAAAAAGACCCCGCCATTAAAGAAGCCGACATGAAAACGGTATTAATGGCTTTTGAAGCTAAAGTACGTAAAGAAGCCGAAGATAAACAGAAAAAAGATGCTGCCGAAGCTGTGACTAAAGGTGCTACTTATTTAGCCGAAAATGCCAAAAAAGCGGGTGTAACAACCACTGCTTCTGGTTTGCAATACCAAGTTATTAAAGAGGGAACAGGCGCAAAACCTGTTGCTACCGACACTGTAAAAGTACATTACGAAGGCAAATTGGTTGATGGCACGGTATTTGATAGCTCTATTAAACGTGGTGAGCCTGTTTCTTTTCCTTTAAATCAAGTGATTGCAGGTTGGACAGAAGGTGTGCAGTTAATGACTGTAGGCTCTAAATATAAGTTTGTGATTCCTGCCAACTTAGCTTATGGCGAACAAGGTGGTGGGCCTATTCCTGCTAACTCGGTATTAACTTTTGAAGTTGAATTGTTAGAAATTAATCCAGCTCCAACCCCTGCCGCTAAGTAATAAATAGCTGTATAAAAAATGGGGCTAAATGCCCCATTTTTGATGTTTAATAAGCCAAGTTTAATCATTGGCACTTTTACTACGCTTTGTGTGCGTAATAAAAGCTACTTTCAAGGTTTATAAAAACTTTTCGATTTCGCTAATATCAACATGATCGCTAATGTCTTTACCGTAATATGCTAATAAGATTTTGCCATTTTCATCAATCACAAAATCTGCAGGTACCATATTCATCTCGCCTTCGACCTTACCGGGTAAATGACCTTCTTTGAGAGCTTTAGCAAAAGTACCAATTTGTAATGCACCTGTTAAAAATCCTTTCCAAGAACCTTCAACCCCATATAAACGATATAAATCACGCTTAGGATTAGGAATAATACGAATTGGGCTAGGCTCTTTACCTGCATACTCCAAAATACTGTGTTTGGGGGATTGAAATACAGCTAAAGTCATTAAACCTTTGGCTTGCCACTCACTTTGTTTGCGGGTGAGTGCATTAAAACGCAAATTACAAAATGGACAAGACGCATAACGGTAAAAAGATAGCAGCACCTTTTTACCTTTAAAATGTTGTAAATTTAACGGCATATCATATAAGTCATAAGTGTTAAATTCGGGCGCAATTTGGTTTTGAGTTAAGTGCATAATAGATACCTAGTGAATATACGTTTTCTTTAGATGTACCTTAGTACCAGTTTGTTACAGTGTGAGTCAATATTTTTGGATGAGTTGAATGATTAATGCGCAACAGTTTGAACGAATACAGCAATTAGTGCAGCCAATTACCGCAATTAGCACATGGTTGTCTCCCAAAGTCGTTAAAATTTTTGGCTTAGGCGTAGTGTCGGTAGCATGGTTTGTATTTTATGCCTTGCAGTTTTGGGCATGGAGTTATTGGTGGCTAATTCCTCTATTAATCGCGGCTATCCCTTTAGTTATTTTAGGGGTTTGGTGGTTGTTACTATCAGACTTAAATGATTTGCCCCAAGCCCTTGATGATTTAAAAGAGGGGGTGATAGGTTTAAAAGAGCGAGCAGCAGGTAATAAAAAAGAAATAGCTAAAGCGGTTGTAAGAGTAAGAAGTATTCCACAGCTTCCCAAGTTGTTAACTGAGTTATTTAGTTTGGTTCAAGGGGTGGATACCATGAGAACTATTGTGATGCATGTGTTTTTTTTAGCTAATCCTATTAGCTGGGTCTTGTTTGTATTGTCGTGTGTGGCTGTATGGGCTTATGGCTCGGTGGCGGTGTTGAGTGTGCTGTGGTGGCTAATCTAGTGGTTTTTAATGCTATTATGGGATAGATGAGATATTTTAAGGAGGCCACGCACTGTGCAGACGGTATTAATCATAGTAAGTACGGCACTATTATCGAGTTTTTTTACCTCGTTAGTGATGATATGGCTGTGGCGCGAAATTTGGCGCCAGCAATTAGAGCAACGTTTACGTCAATTACAAGATGACATGAGTCGTACCGTAGAAACACGAGTACGCCGTGTTGTTACCGAAAGTTTGGCTGATATTAAACCCTCAGATATGTTACGTGAAACAACATGGAAAGCAGCAAAGTCGGGTTCTGATTTGTTAACAGATGGCTTTAGTAGTTTTTTATCTAAATGGCGTAAAACTGACCATATTGAGCATTAATCAGGTGTTGTAAAGCTATTTACAATGCAATACCAATGCTTAGCCCAATAAGTCCTACATTACATACAATGAGTATTTTGATGAGGGTGAGCAGGGTGCGGGTGTGGTCAATTTGTTGACTTGAGAGCTTTTCGAGTGTGGCCAGTTGCGCCTTTTGTGATTGAACTTCTGCATTAAGCGCAGCAACTTCGGCACGAGTTTGTTTAATTAGCTCAGGAATAGGCTGTAAATCACGTAACCAAGACAAATCTTGTTCGGTGAGTTTTTGCCATAAGGCATTAATCGGCAAGTGAGTTTTTATCCAGTGTGCCGCCGCCGAGCGTAAATTAAATTCTTGCAATAAATGCCGTAATTGCTGAAGTAGGGTGGTTTCGCCCCATAAATGCAAATGGCCTTTTGACTCGGCGTGTTGTTCGGACTCCAAACCTAATAGCGTCCACACTAAATCACGTACTTTACCACTTAAGCGAATTTGTACGTCACCTTGAGGTTTGGGGCTAACTTCTATGCCTTGTGGGGTAAATAATAAATAAAATACTTGATAGGGCGCAAAGGTTTTGACACGCACCACAATACCATCCAACTGCGTGAGTTGGTTACGTGTGGCTGGGTCTAAGTCAACAAAAGCATTAAGCAAACTCTCAAGGCTGTTAAGCCAAAAGTAAGCTAATGATGACGGTTGGTGGTGAAAATGCGCGCTACTCATTTTATTATCATATCCGCGTAGCGGTTTTTTTGGTCTATATCAACATTGATAAAACACAAAGTTGATTAGTACACCGCTTTTGTAAAAGTTCATGTAGGCTCTTTATCTTGTCAGACAATTTGTTTTTATGCTAGCCCTTAAAGTGCTAGTATAGCCGCCTTTAGATAAAATTTTGTACTCTTTTGTTATGGAAGTTGCCTGTCTTTATATTTGTTTGATAGGAATTTAATCATTGCGATAAGCCTAAACTAAGGATGGCGTGCTTAAGAGTCAAGTGCTAATTATTTGTTTTATTGGCATCTACAATCTATCTGCCCTTAGTGGCTCATGAATTATCATTATTTTTACATTTGGGGAAGACCGATGGCCGTAGAAAAAAAACCTATGGATAAACCACGCAAATTAAGCTCCGCGAGCGAGTTGCGTAAATATACACAAGATATTTGGTTGGCTGGTTTAGGTGCGTTTTCTCGTGCTGAAGAAGAAGGCGGCAAGCTCTTTGACAACTTAGTGAAAGTAGGTGAAGAGTTAGAGTCTAAAACACGCGATATTGCCGACAACACCGTCGAAACAGTGGTTGAAGCGCGTGATAAAGTATTAGAAAAAGCTAGTGATACCCGTGATAAAGTTGAACGTGCTTTTGATGATAAACTATCTTCGGCTTTAGGGCGTTTAGGCATTCCAAGTCAGCGCGAATTAGATATGGTTAATCAGCGTTTAGATACCTTAACGCAGGTATTACAGCAGTTGACTGATCAAATGCGCGAAAACGCTAAAAAATAGAACAAAAAATACAACATAGTTAGCTTGTATTTGTTCTAAATAAAACCCGCTTTGGCGGGTTTTAGCTTTTTAAGTGCTTATAGTGGGCAAAGATGTCTTTGAGGGTATAACGTGGTTTAAAGTCAAAAGTTTGACTAAACAACGAACCATCAATAGTGGCGGAGTGTTTAAAATAATCTAATAAGTGAGGCGGTAATAATTCACGACCAGTCAACTTCGCTAATAGCAGTGGCATATTTTCTGGTACAGAAGGAATCGGCAGTTTTTTGCAGCCGCATAAAGACAAGGCAACCTGATAAGGCACACAATCATCAGGCGCGATATTATAAATACCTGCATGATTCTGTTCAAAAGCCACGACAATGGCACTGGCCATATCTTCTAAATGAATAAACTGCATCATGGGTGAGTAGCCCATTAGCACGGGTGTTCTTTCTTGCATTAAGAGTTGGCCTAAGGTGTTGTTGACCCCTGGCCCTACAATATTACATGGTCTTAAAATGGTGATATTAAGCTCGGGATATTTCCATAAATAAATGGTGGATAGATTTTCGAGTTCTACCGAATCAACCAAATCCATAGTAATGCCTGCGGCTTTAAGCGGTGCGCTTTCGGTTAAATACGCAGGATTAAGGGGATGTGCGCCATACACAAAATAAGTAGATAATATTAAGGTTTGTTTAACCTTATATTTACGAGCAAGGTCTAATAAGCGTTGGCTACCAATCACATTGGCATTGTATCTGCCTTCACGGCTATTTTCGTTAGAGCCAATACGACCTAAGTGAATAATGCCATCAAAGTGATATTCTTTAAATAAATCTTCAAAGCGCCGCTTATTAAAATCAACTCGATAACTCGGAATATCTTCGGGCATACTGACTTCACGACGACTGTCACAAACCACTAAACGATATTTGTCACGCAAACGCGCAATCACTTGTTGGGCAAGCGCACCTGCTGCGCCTGTAATGAGTAGGCAGGGTAAGGTCGATGTGTCGATCATTATTATTTTACTCCATGTTTGTGTTGTGCATCGGCAATAAGCTGTCTGATTTTGGCTTTAACCACATTAACTTTGGCTTCGAGGTCATCTTCAGAGTGAATAGGGCCACTAAAATATAAAGGCTCACCAAAATTTAAAGTGACGCGCGTTGGAATCGGAAAAGGCACCGTAATTGGAAAATAAGGTAGTCCAAATTTTTTTGCGAGTCCTTCGGCATTACCAAACATGGGTAGGGCTTCTTCACAGCCCACAATCCCTACAGGAATAATAGGTGTATTAGTATCGATGGCAATATCCATAAAGCCATTACCAAAACGCTGTAGTTGATAACGTTTTACAAAACCTTTACCTGTTCCTCTTACGCCTTCTGGAAACACAATCACGGCCTCTTCTTGTTTGAGCATATCAATGCAATTTTGAGTTTGACCCGTTACCGCTCCAATTTGACTAAAAAAATTACCTACATAAGGAACATTAGTAAAGAGTCGTTCTATCATGGCGCGTGGCACACGTGGCGCATAAGGATTACTTAATAGACTGTATCCTAATAATGCCCCATCCATGGGTAAATATCCTGAATGGTTAGCAATAATTAACACACGCCCCTGTGTAGGAACGTTTTCACGGCCAAAGGCTTGCACTTTAAAATAGTGGTCGTACAAAAAGCGTACACCAGCCGCCGCTTTATAGGCACTGTTGCGGTGGTATCCCCAGCGGTCATAGTCTAAACTACCCAGCGGTTTTGGCGCATTGTCGATTTTGGCTTTAAGGTCTGGTGGTAATAGCCAATTTTTTAGCTTTTTAAACGGCATTAAAGTCTTCCTTAAATAAGGTTAGTTTGACAGTATCCTAACAGTAACTACCGCTAACTGTTAAGCGAAACACAAAAAAACAGATTTTTAAGCATAAAATAGAATACACTTCGCGGATTGCCCTTGACCCTGTGCTATGGCCATTGATATAAAAGCATCCTGTAAATTGCTTGGCATTACTTACGGATACTGTGTTAGCCTAAATTGTATATAAAGGTTTGTGCTGGTAGCTGCTATTTGCGTTAGTCTTAAGCAGCATAAGCCTTTAAACAGTGCCAGTTTTTAGTAAAAGAACTTGACTATAATGAAGAGGATAAAATGAATAAATCTGAATTAATCGAAGCCATTGCCGCCTCTGCCCAATTAAGCAAAGCCGATGCTGGTCGTGCTTTAGAAGGCTTTACTACTGCTATCACTCAAGCTTTGCAAGCAGGTGATACAGTGAGTTTGATTGGCTTTGGTACGTTTAGCGTTAAAGATCGTGCTGCACGCAAAGGCCGTAACCCAAAAACAGGCCAAGAAATTGACATTGCTGCAAGCAAAGTGCCTGATTTTAAAGCAGGTAAGGGCTTAAAAGACGCTATTGCTTCTTAATATGCCGTAATCGCTTGATTGCAAACGCGCCTTTATTGGGCGCGTTTTACTTTTAGTTTTTTGCTATGGTGGAGTTTCATGCAAGCCTTTCGTGACATGATACGGGGTTGGCTCGGTAAGGCCCTCTTAGTTTTATTAATGGTTCCTTTTGCCTTTTTAGGTATAGAATCTTACTTTGTGGGTGGTAAATCTGCCCCTGTTGCAACAGTAAATGGCGAAGATATTGGCCAATTTGAGCTTGACCGTAGCGTAGACCAACAAAAACAACGCTTGTTAGCTAGTATGGGTGAACGTCCTGATGCCGCGCAAATTGACACTGTTATTTTGCGTCAAGAGGTATTAAAAAGCCTAATAGAGCGTGCATTACTAACAACACAAGCCAAAAAACAAGGCTTTTTGGTTGATGACTCCTATATTATTCGTCTGATTCACGAAACTCCTGCGTTTCAAGAGAACGGTGTTTTTTCTCAAGCACGTTACGAACAGGTTTTGCGTAACTCAGGTGAAGACCCAGTAAACTTTCCTGCTAAAGCTAAAAAAGAAATTGCTGTTTCGCAATTAACGGGTGGTATTACACAAACAGCATTTGTCACTCCCAAGCAAATAGACAGCTTGTCTGCCTTAGATAATCAAAAGCGTGATGTGCATGTTGCCGTGCTCTCTGCCGCAAGTTATTTAACGAAAGTAGAAGTGACTGATGCCGAAGTACAGGCTCATTACAAAGCTAACACCAATAAATTTACTACCGAAGAAAAAGTAGCCGTAAACTATTTGGTGTTAGGGGCTGAGTTGTTTTTGGATAAAGTTTTCATGACTGATGCTGATGTAGAGGCACATTATGCCGAAAAATTAAAAGTATTGGCCGAAAACGAACAACGTCGTGCGGCGCACATTTTAATCAAAACATCTGATAAGGTAAAAGATGCTGAGGTATTAGCTAAAGTTAATGACTTAGAAAAACGTATTCAATCAGGTGAAGACTTTGGTGCTTTAGCTAAGCAATACTCAGAAGATGAAGGTTCTGCTATTAGTAATGGTGATTTAGGTTTTGTGGGTAAGGGTGCATTTGTGCCTGAGTTTGAAAAGGCCATGTACACACTCAAAGAAAATGAAGTATCTGCGCCTGTTAAAACACAATATGGCTACCATATTATTAAATTACTTGAGATTCAAAAAGCACCTGTACCTTTAATGGCTGATATTCGTCCCGAATTAGAAGCCGATGTGCGTGTAATAAAATCTGAAGAGTTGTATAACGAAGCCATTGAAAAAATGGATGCTTTAGCTTATGAATCTTCTGATTTAACCGAAGGTGCTAAACAATATGGCTTGACTGTACAAGCGTCTGAATTATTTAGTAAAAAAGGTGGTATAGATGGTTTAGCGGCTAACCGTAAAATCGTACAAGCAGCCTTTGGTGATGACGTGTTAAAAGATGGCAAAAACTCATCTGCTTTGGCTTTAGATAGCAAGCATAGTGTATGGATTCACTTAAATAAACACGAAGCAAGCCGTGTTAAGCCGTTAGCTGAGGTGTCTAATGACATTAAATTAGCCTTACAATTGGACAAGGCTAGCTTGTTAGCTAAACAAACCGCTGATGCCATTAATAAGGCATTAAATGAAGGTAAAACAGCCGCAGAGCTTGCCACAAGCTATGGTTTACAATGGCAAGATTTTGTCGCAGCAGCACGTACTTCGGCTGCACCTTTACCCGATTTGTTAAAAGTTGCTTTTAGATTACCTGTACCTAAAGAGGCTTTATGGACGGCGGCTGTGACTCCTTCAGGCAAAGATTATGCAATCGTTGCGGTGAGCAAAGTAGAGGCAGGTGTGTCTAGTTTAAGTGATGAGCAAAAGAAGCAGTTTTCGGGAATGTTAGCCAATGTAAAAGGGCAGCAAGAGTTGCAAGACTATCTCGCCTATTTGCGTGCTAATGCTAAAATCAAGCAAGACAAAGAAAAAGCGAATTAATCTTTAAAAATGTTTTGTGTTAAAAGGCAGACTTCGGTCTGCTTTTTATTGTGTAAAAGCTACCCTTCGACTTCGCTCAGGGAGCGCTTTTAACGTTTGAAAAGATAAGCCAAGAGTACAACACAGCCCATGAAAACTTTAAGTTCACGCCAAAATCCATTAATTAAAGAAGTGCATTTATTAGCTAATTCGGCAGCAGAGCGACGTAAGCAACAAAAAACATTATTAGATGGTGTGCATTTAATTCAAGCAGCGTTAACACATCATGTAGCTTTAGAGACGGTATTTGTGAGTGAGCATGGTTTAAAGTCACTAGAAATCGCTCAATTAGTCGCGCAGTTAGAGCAACAAATGTCGTGCATTTTAGTAAGTGATAATGTGTTTGCTTATATTAGCCCAAGTGATACACCCGCAGGCATTTTAGCGGTAATTCAGCAACCAACAGCATTGGGTTTGGCTGTGCCACAAGGCTCATGCGTAATATTAGAAACCGTACAAGATACGGGTAATTTAGGCACTATTTTGCGTACCGCCGCAGCAGCAGGTATTGATGAGGTTTTTTTAAGTGAAGGTTGCGCACAAGCATGGTCTCCACGTGTATTACGTGCCGCAATGGGCGCGCATTTTGTATTAACTATTCAAGAAAAAGTAGATATTGTTGCCTTGTTAGCCTTATTTAAAGGGCAAGTATTAGCAACGGGCTTACAGCAAGCAAAATCGTTATATGACTTAGATTTAACACAAGCAACAGCATGGTTGTTTGGTAGTGAGGGGCAGGGTTTATCTGCACCAATCATGGCTTTAGCGCATCAACAAGTAATTATTCCGATGGCGCAAGGTGTAGAGTCGTTAAATGTGGCGGCAGCAGCGGCGGTATGTTTGTTTGAGCAAAGACGACAAACGTTATGTGCTGTTTAATGAGCTGTTATTTATTGAGTTAAGAAATCTAACCCAATAAATAACAGTAGCACATTTACGCTTCTATAGGCGGCATAGCGGTGGTATTAAAACCACCATCGACATATAAAATCTCGCCACTAATGCCCGATGCTAAACTAGAGCATAAAAAGGCCGCTGCATTACCTACTTCTTCAATGGTCACATTACGGCGTAACGGTGTTGCTGCTTCGTTATAAGCCAACATCTTTCTAAAGTTTTTAATGCCACTAGCAGCTAAGGTTCTAATTGGTCCTGCGGAAATGCCATTGACGCGCACGCCAAAAGGCCCAAGGCTAGACGCTAAGTAACGCACATTGGCTTCTAGGGAGGCTTTGGCTAAACCCATGACATTATAATTAGGTAACACACGCTCCGAACCTTGATAAGTTAAGGTTAAGACATTGCCTTGTGCTTTAACTAATAACGGCTTTGCTGCTTTGGTTAATGCCGTTAGGCTATAGCTACTAATGTCATGTGCGAGTCTAAAACCTTCACGTGTGGTGACATCAACAAAGTCGCCTTCGAGTTGGTCGGCAGGGGCAAAGGCAACCGAATGTACTAAGGTGTCTAAACTGTCCCAATGTTGGCCTAATTGCTCAAATAACTGAGCAATTTCATCATCGTTGGCTACATCACAAGCAAATACTAAAGATGAGCCAAAACTGGCAGCAAACTCTTCAACACGTTTTTTTAATTTGTCATTTTGGTAAGTAAAAGCCAACTCTGCGCCTTCGCGGTGCATAGCGGCAGCAATACCATAAGCAATCGACAATTTACTGGCGACTCCCACAATTAATACGCGTTTACCGTGCATAAAACCCATCATTTGCTCCTAATGTTTGCCTATACAAGCTATTTGCGCCTGTTGCTAAAAATACCAAGCGAGTGTGCCACAAAAGTATGCTTACTCTCTAGAGGGACTAAGCCGTATTAGCCAACGCCGCTTGTAACAATTGTTGCGTGTAAGGGTGTTGAGGATTGGTAAATAAGTTGTGCGCATCATTGCTTTCTACAATCACCCCATGACGCATAACTAAAACCCGATGACTCATGGCTTTAACCACTTTAAGGTCATGACTAATAAAAATACAAGCAAAGCCGCGTTCGCTTTGTAAGCGGCGTAATAATAAAACAATTTGTTTTTGTACGGTGCGGTCAAGTGCCGAGGTTGGCTCATCTAAAATTAGTAACTTAGGCTTTAACACTAAGGCGCGAGCAATAGCAATGCGTTGCCGTTGTCCACCCGAAAACTCGTGTGGATAACGATGGCGTGATTCGGGGTCGAGTTCGACGGCTTCTAGGGCTTCAATGACGCGCTGTTGTTGTTCGAGTTTGGTTAAACCTAATAACTCTAAACCCTCGCTCACGATTTGCCCGACGCTTAAACGTGGGCTTAAACTGCCATAAGGGTCTTGAAATACAATTTGTAAATCTTTGCGCACGTTACGTAATTGATTTTGAGACAGTGGTACGAGGTCTTGCCCTTGAAAAACGATGCTACCTTCAGTCACGGTAGTTAAACGAGTAATGGCAAAGGCAAGAGTTGATTTGCCTGAGCCACTTTCACCCACGACCCCTAAGGTTTCACCTGCTTTAAGGTGTAGTTTAAGGCCGTCAATGGCTTTAATGTGGTCAACCACGCGCTGCCAAAAGCCTTTTTTAATAGGAAACCATAAGCGTAAATCGTCGATGCTGAGTAAGGTTGGGGCATTGGTGGCGATGGGTTCGGGTGCGCCATCGGGTTCGGCAGCTAATAATAATTGGGTATAAGGGTGTTGAGGCGTATTAAATAAAGTATTGGTTGTATTAGTTTCTACAATTAAGCCTTGCTGCATCACGGCAACACGCTGCGCAAAGCGTTTAACTAAACTTAAATCATGCGAAATTAATAAGACTGCCAGACCAAATTTAGCTTGTAGCTTTTGTAGTAAATGTAAAATTTGCTCTTGTAAGGTGACATCAAGCGCGGTGGTGGGTTCGTCAGCAATCAATAAACGTGGATTATTGGCCAAAGCCATCGCAATCATGACACGTTGGCGTTGGCCACCAGACAGCTCATGCGGATAACTATTTAAGCGTTTTTGAGGCTCAGGAATACCCACTTCGTGTAAAAGCTCAAGGGTACGTTGTTGAGCTTCACTTTTGCTTAACGTTTGATGCTGCAAAATGTTTTCGCTAATTTGTTTTTCTATGGTGTGCAAAGGATTAAGCGAGGTCATGGGCTCTTGAAAAATAATGCCTATTTTGTCGCCACGTAATTGCTGTAATTTGGCTTCGGGGGCTAATAATAAATCTTCATCTTCAAATAAAATTTGCCCTTGATAATGCGCATGACTCGGCAATAAACGCATAATAGATTGCGCGGTTAATGATTTGCCAGAACCACTTTCGCCCACTAAAGCTAACATTTCGCCTTGTTGTAGGCTAAAGCTCACACCCTTAACAGGCTCACTGCTTTGTGTGCCTGTATTATCAAAATGAACATGTAAATCGTTAACCACCAATAAAGGGGCGGTCAAATTACTGTTTACGGGGGTCAAAGGCATCGCGTACCGCCTCACCAATAAAAACTAAAAGGGTTAATAAAACAGCTAGGGTAAAAAAAGCCGATAACCCTAACCATGGCGCATTCATATTATTTTTGCCTTGTGCTACCAACTCACCCAACGAAGGAGAGCCTACAGGTAAACCAAAACCTAAAAAGTCTAATGAGGTTAATAAACCAATTGCGCCTGTAAAAATAAACGGTAAAAACGATAAAGTAGAAACCATTGCATTAGGCAAAATATGCCTAAACATGATTTTGGCATCGCTTAAACCTAAGGCGCGTGCGGCACGAACATATTCTAAATTACGGCCACGTAAAAATTCGGCACGAACCAAGCCCGTGAGTTCTGTCCAACTAAATAACAGCATTAAGCCCAACAGCCACCAAAAGCTCGGCTCGACTAAACTGGCCATAATAATCAGCATAAACAACATAGGCAGGCCCGACCAAATCTCGATAAAGCGTTGCCCTAAAAGGTCAACCCAACCACCATAAAAGCCTTGGATTGCGCCTACAATAATGCCCACTACCGAGCTAACAATAGTTAGGGTGAGGGCAAATAGTACCGAGATTCTAAAACCATAAATAATGCGTGCTAACACATCGCGGCCTTGGTCATCTGTGCCTAGCCAATTAATATTTGACGGTGGCGCAGGGGTAGGTACATTTAGATTATAATTAATGGTGTTATAACTAAATGGAATCGGTGGCCATACAATCCAGCCTTGGGCATTAATGAGTTCGGCCACAAAAGGGTCGCGGTAGTCGGCATTACTGGTAAGAGTGCCGCCAAATACGGTTTCGGGATATTCTTTAAAAACAGGGTAATACCATGTCTCTTTATAAGATACTAATAATGGCTTGTTATTTGCCCAAAACTCGGCAAATAAGCTAAACACAAATAATACTAAAAACAGCCAAAAAGCATAATAACCGCGTTTATTGGCTTTAAAATTGGCAATGCGTCGTTGATTAAGAGGAGATAGTCTCATGGTTAATTCCGACTATTAAAATCAATACGAGGGTCAACAAACATATAGGTTAAATCACTAATAATGCGTAAAATTAAGCCAATAAGCGTAAAAATATACAGCGTGCCAAAAATAACAGGGTAATCGCGGTTAATTACCGATTCAAAACTTAATAAGCCCAAACCATCTAAATTAAAAATAACTTCGATTAAAAATGAACCTGTAAAAAACACACCCAATAGGGCAGAGGGAAAACCTGCAATAATAATTAACATGGCATTACGGAATACATGACCATATAACACTTGGTTTTGGCTTAGACCCTTGGCTTTGGCGGTAACAACATATTGTTTATGTATTTCGTCCAAAAAAGAGTTTTTGGTGAGCATGGTTAAGGTGGCAAAGCCGCCAATGGTTAAACAAAGGGTCGGTAATACCATGTGATGCGCGTAGTCTAAAATCTTTTGCCCTAATGAAAGCTGTTCAAAGTTTTCGGATATTAAGCCTTGCATCGGGAATATTTGCCAGTAACTTCCGCCTGCAAATAAAATAATTAATAAAATAGCAAACAAAAACCCCGGAATAGCATAACCGACAATAATTAAACTACTGGTGGCTATATCAAAATTAGAGCCATGTTTAAGTGCTTTTTTAATCCCTAAAGGAATAGAAATTAAATAAACAATTAAGGTACTCCATAAACCTAAAGAAATCGAAACAGGCATTTTTTCTTTGATTAAATTAATCACACTTTCATCTTTAAAAAAGCTTTTGCCAAAATCGAATTGCAAATAATTTTTTACCATTAAGGTAAAACGCTCGCTGGCAGGTTTATCAAAGCCATATTGTTTTTCGAGGTCTTTAATCAGTTGTGGGTCTAAACCCTGTGCGCCCCTATAGCTAGAATTATTATTGCTATTATTGTTGCTACTGTTACCCATGTCACCTTGTGTGCTGCCTGTAGCGCGGTTCCCCGTTTTGTCTAGCCCCTGAACTTTGGCAATAGCTTGCTCTACAGGCCCACCGGGTGCGGCTTGTGTAATAATAAAATTAATTAATAAAATGCCAAATAACGTTGGAATGATTAGTAATAAACGGCGTAGGACATAACCTAACACAGAACATACTCCACAATTTAGAGAAAAGAGCAGCCTCAAAAGAGGCCGCTAGCTGCTTATTTAATGCCTTGTGCGGCGCGAATTTTTTTGGCTTTTTGTGCGTTAGCCCACCAAAAATCTAAGCCTAAATCATATTTTGGTTTAATTTTGGGTTGCTCTAAATAATTCCAATAAGCAATGCGGTGATTACGAATATGAAAATGTGGAATCACATAATAGCCTGCCAATAACACACGGTCGAGGGCGCGAGTGGCGGTGACTAATTGCTCACGGCTGGTGGCGGCAATGATTTTTTCGATAAGTGCATCAACAACAGGGTCTTTAATACCTACCAAGTTGCGGCTGCTATTGGTATCGGCGGCTTTAGAGCCAAAAAAGCCCCGCTGCTCATTACCGGGTGATAAAGACTGCGCAAAATTGCCTACCACCATATCAAAATCAAAATTGCGTTGACGATTAATATATTGAGGAATATCAACAACACGAATATTCATCTCTATTCCAAGTCGTGCTAAGTTTTGCTTAAACGGTTGTACGATACGTTCAAGTTCTGGTTGAGCTAGCAATATTTCAAAACTAAACACTTCTTTTTTACTGTTAGTTAATTTGCCGTTTTGTACCGTCCAACCTGCACTGGTTAAGATTTTTTGTGCTGTCATTAAATTAGCGCGATTATTACCCGAGCCATCAGTTTTTGGTGCTTGATACGGTGTGCTAAATACAATAGCGGTCAGTTGTTTACGATAGGTGTTTAATAAAGCAAGCTCGTCACCTTTGGGTAAACCTGTTGCCGCTAATTCGGAGTTGGCAAAATAGCTGTTAGTACGAGTGTAGGCATTATGAAATAAAGCCCGATTACTCCATTCAAAATCAAAGGCATAAGCAAGAGCTTGACGAACCCTAATATCTTGAAATAACGGTTTGCGTGTATTATATAAAAAGCCCTGCATACCTTGCGGCGTTAAATCAACGGGCATTTCTTTTTTGACATTGCCTTGTTTAATGGCAGGAAAGCTATATTGTGTTGCCCAATTTTTGGCACTGTTTTCGGCTCTAAAGTCATATTGACCTGCTTTAAAGCCTTCTAAAGCAACGGTCATGTCGCGGTAAGAAATATAGCTAATGGTATCAAAGTTATAACGCCCTTTATTAACAGGCAAATTAGCTGCCCAATAGTTAGGATTGCGTTGATACACAATGCTACGACCTGCATCGACCTTAGCCAATACATAAGCACCGCTACCTATAGGAATCTCTAAGTTAGTGGCATTAAAGTCACGTTTTGCCCAAAAGTGTTTAGGTAAAATAGCTTGCTCACCCACAATTAAACCCAATTCGCGATTGGTTTTACTTTTAAAGCTAAACTTAACGCGAGTTTTATCTAAGGCTTCAATTTTTTCTATATCGCCATAATAGTTTTTTAAGCCTGCTGCACCTTCTTTTTTAATGATATTAAAGGTAAATGCTACGTCATCAGCGGTTACAGGTTTGCCATCACTAAAACGCGCATTGGGATTAAGGTGATAAATAATCCAACTGGCATCTTCGGGGTCATGTTCAATTTTTTCGGCCAGCAAACCATAACGGGTAAATGGTTCGTCTAAAGAGGCTTTAGTGAGTGAGTCGTAAATATAATAAGTGCCATCAATGGCATTGCCTTTGTCAATAAAAGGGTTAGTGCTATCAAAGCCACCAATAGAAGCCAAGCGTAATTCACCACCTTTAGGCGCATTAGGGTTGGCATAAGCAAAAGCAGAAAAATTGGCGGCTAAAGCAGGTTGGCCATGTAAGGCGACGGCATGAGTAATTTCGGTTGCTGCAAGGCTAAACATTGGTAGTGCGCTAAATAACGCACCTAAAATAATTTTTTTCATGTTATTCCTATTTGAGCAAAGACTGTGACTATAACGACAACCGCCGCAAAAATGCGGCGGTTTGGGTTTTATTTGCTAAAGGCTGTTAGCTTTTAGCAAGAAAAATCACGAGGTCTTGCCCGGGTTTTAAGTTGTTGGAGGTTTTGTTCCACGTCTTAATTTGGCTTATCGAAACATTATAGCGTTGGCTGATAGAATACAAGGTATCACCACGTTTCACTTCGTAGCTAATACGTTTCATACGCTCTTTTTTGTTCTTTTTAGGTGAATCACTTTGCTGATTTGCAACCTTACTACTTTTATTTTTAGACTTTTTGCTAGAACGAGGGCTGTCTACAACGTCAGCTTCCTCGACTAAAACAACTAATTTAGTGCCTGTTTGAATTGAACTTTTTGCTTTTAAGTTGTTCCAATCAGCTAAGTCTTTAATACTCACATCGTGTTTTTTGGCAATGGCAAACAGACTTTCGCCTGCACGTACTTTATGAAACTTTTTAGTTTGATTGTCATTTTTAGCAGTATCTTGACGGCTAGGTTTTTCGGTTTTTTCGAGTTGTGCGACACGTTCAGCCGCAGGGTTAGCGACTTGTTCAACATCAACCGACTCACCAGAAACTAGCTGTTTAGCATGAGATACAATTAATGACTTACCAACAGCAACATAGCCTTTTTTGCTAATTAATTTACCGTTGAGGCGTTTTAGAGCCGCAGGAGTGGTATTAAATTTAGCCGCAATACGGTACAAAGAGTCGCCTTTTTTTACCACATAACGTTTGCTAACGGTAATGTAACGGTCTGGCGCAGGTAAAGCAGCTAATTGTTCTTCAAATATATTAGCAGTCTTGGCAGGCACTAAAACACGATGAGGGCCATCGGGGTTGGTTGCCCAACGCATATAACCAGGATTTAATTGATAAAGCTGTTTAGTGGTTAAACCTGCAATTTTAGCAACACTTGCTAAATCAACTTGGTTTTTAGCATAGGTTTCACGAAAGTGAGCTTTATTTAAAATTGGGTTTAAATGTACACCAAACGCTGTAGGGTCTTTGACAACTTGGGCAACCGCTAAAAAGCGGGGTACATAAGCCATTGTTTCGGCAGGCATCGACAAAGACCAGTAATCGGTTGCTAAGCCTGCGGCTAAATTACGATTAATGGCTTTTTGTACATTACCAGGCCCCCAATTGTAAGCGGCTAGTGCTAATTCCCACGATCCAAATTGATTATAAAGTTGTGTTAAAAACTTATAAGCGGCGCGTGTTGATTCTAAAATGTCACGGCGACCGTCATACCACCATGTTTGGCGTAAACCAAACATTTTTCCCGTACCAGGGATAAACTGCCATAATCCTGCTGCCTGTGCAGGTGAGGTTGCAAAAGGGTCGTAAGAACTTTCGATAATAGGCAATAACGCTAATTCGGTTGGTACACCCATTTTTTCGGCTTCGGTCACGGTATGATATAAGTAGTGACTTGCGCGTGCTGTCATACGGTCAAGATAATCTTGGCGTTTAGAAAACCATGCACGTTGTTGAGCAATACGTTCATTATCTACCGCATCGAGTTTAAAACCTGCTCGTGTACGCGCCCAAATATCACCAAAACTAGCCAATTCTTCGGGGCTAAGTGCCGCAGCATCCATTTCGGTTACGCCTAATAGCTCATCAATATCATCTTGATTAACCACTAAGCCTGTGGTGTCGTAGTAGTCTTCAGGGTATAAAGCATCATTTTTTTTACCCGAAAAAAAAGCCGAAGCAGTGATTGCAGGTTTTTTAACGGCTGCTGAGCCTTGCGGGGTGGTAGTACACGCAGACAAAAATAGGCTAACGAGGGCAAATAAAGCCGTTTGGTGGGCATTTTTGCGAAAGTAAAGCCAATATTGCATACGAGATACTCCAAAAATATTTTAAGTAATAACTCTTTAATTTTACGGACATAGTAAGCATAGACAAGAAAAATAGGCCATAAAATCTAAAAAACTGTAACCAAGTGCGGCAAACTGCGTGATGATTAAGCATTTTGTCTAAAAATTAGGCATTCCATTGGCCTTTATAGCGGCGTAAAGTACAAAAAGTTTGTATGGGTGTTAAGACAGGTTGTTGTGTTAAATCGGCCACCCTAGCGCCTAATAAATGGCAACGTAAAAAAGGATTGATGCGTTTTTCGGTGCGGAGTGTACTGGGTAAAGTGGCTAAATTTTGTTGACGTAATTGTTGGCAGTGCTGTTGATAGACTGTTAACGCTTGATTATTAGGTTCAATGTGTTGGGCAAAGGCTAAATTGTCGAGTGTATATTCATGTGAGCCACAGACTTGAGTTTCTTGAGGTAATAAGCTAATTTTTTGTAATGAATGATAGGCATTTTCTGCACTGCCATCAGGAAAAATACGACCACAGCCGCCGCTAAACAAACTATCACCACAATATAATAATTTTTGTTGTAGATGATAATAAGCTAAATGATATTGAGTATGGCCTTTGGTATCTAACACCAAAAAGCGGCCAAAATCCTTAATATTGAGTATTTCCCCTCCTGCTAAAGTATGGGTAATATGTGCAATGCTATGATGCCCATAAACAGGTATTTGAGGATGTGTGGCACGTAATTCGGCAAGGCCATTGGTATGGTCATGATGACGATGGGTGATAAGTACTGTCGTTAAGGTTAATTGATGGGCTTGTAAATAATTTATTAATAGCGCGTAATCGCCCACATCAATGGCAATAACACTTTTTTGAGGTGACACCAGTAGCCACAAATAATTGTCATCAAACATGGGTAGTGCAATATTGCTTAACATAATTAGTTCTCAATAATGAGTATGAAGTTACCTCGAATCAGGCCAAGCACCTTAGAGCAAGGCCAAGCCAAACTGGCACAGTGGTTTTTAACGCCATTAGGTCAAGAGTTTTTAAAAGCAGAACAAGCCTTGCTTGAACATATTTTGCCCGATTTGTTTGGTTATCATGCCTTGCAGTTAGGTCAGGTAACGCCGTGTTATTTATTACATGGTAGCCGAATTTTACATAAACTATTAGCCGATAAACAGCCGAGTCCTGTTGAGGGATTGTCAGCTTTATGTGCCGTGCCAGAACAACTTCCCTTTGCTAATGATAGTGTTGATGTGGTGCTAGTGCATCATTTATTAGAAGCGGTTAATCGTCCGCATGCTATATTAAGAGAAGCCGCACGAGTGACTATTCCCGAAGGTTATCTACTTATTGTAGGGTTTAATCCGTGGAGTTTATGGGGCTTGTGGCGTTTTTGCCAAATGCCGTGGTCGCAAAACTTAGGGTTGACGCAATCACTTAGTGCACAACGCTTGCATGATTGGCTCACATTATTAGATTTTGAGATTGTAGGTGTAGAAACGGCTTATTTTAGGCCGCCTATTAATAGTCCTGCATTACGTCAACATTTGTTATGGTTAGAAGCATTAGGGCGGCGTTATTGGCCACAAGGTGGTGCAAGTTATGTGATGTTGGCACAAAAAAAGTCATCATGTATTACCCCTATACGCCTACGCCAAAAAATGATGTCTTTAGTGCCAAGCCCTTTGGCCACTGAAGCGCGTCAAAAACACCCAGATTTACAACACAAAGACGCTAAACCTAGCCAAGTATTATCAAATTTAAAGGAGTGATGTATACATGACAACAGCCGTAAAAAAAGTCGAAATCTATACCGATGGCGCGTGTCGTGGTAACCCTGGTATAGGCGGTTGGGGGGCATTATTAAATTATGATGGCATCGAAAAACGACTTTATGGTAGCGAAGCACACACGACCAATAATCGTATGGAATTAATGGGCAGTATTGCCGCCTTACAAGCCTTAAAAAATCCTTGTCAGGTAGTATTATGGACAGATTCGCAATATGTTAAAAAAGGCATTAGCGAGTGGTTAAAAGGTTGGAAAGCTAAAGGATGGCTTACATCGGCCAATCAACCTGTAAAAAACAAAGATTTATGGCAAGTGCTCGATGAACAAGCAGCGCGTCATCAAGTAGAATGGCGTTGGGTTAAAGGTCATGCAGGGCATTATGGTAACGAAGTGGCTGACCAATTAGCTAATCAAGCAATAGAAGAACTCTTAGGTAAATAAGCAATGAGACAAGTGGTACTTGACACCGAAACAACAGGCATAAGTCCTAGCGATGGTCATCGCATTATCGAAATTGGCTGTTTAGAAGTCGAAAATCGTCGCCTAACAGGGCGCAGTTTTCATTGTTATTTGCAGCCAGACCGAGAAATAGAAGCCGAAGCAATCGCGGTGCATGGCATTACCAATGAGTTTTTAGTAGGTAAACCCCGTTTTGCCGATATTGCCGATGAATTTATGGATTTTATGTCGGGTGCAGAGTTAATTATTCATAATGCACCGTTTGATATAGGCTTTATTAACCACGAATTTAAACTATTAAACCAAGACTTTGGCACTGTTTTAGAGGTGTGTTCGGTTTTAGATACTTTGGTGTTAGCAAGGCAAAAACATCCTGCACAAAAGAATAACTTAAATGCCTTAGCACGGCGTTATTTTGTTGACCATCGTGAACGAACCTATCACGGCGCCTTGCTTGATGCCGAAATTTTGGCCGACGTTTATTTGACGATGACAGGTGGTCAAGTCGGTTTAAGTTTGCATGATGACAGTGACGCAGAGGGCATGAGCCAAGAGACGATTCGCCGTTTAGATGCAAATCGCTCATTATTAAAAGTGATAAAAGCAACCCCAGATGAATTATTAGCCCACGAAGACAGGCTTAAAGTGATAGATTCTGCAAGTCAAGGTACGTGTATTTGGCGTGAGTTGGCTTAAATTGATAAAGATGATATAAGAAACAAGGCATATGCTACAAAATAGATGTGTTATGTGTGCTTGTTGATTATATTATTGTGAATAAATCAGCATTAAGTGCATGAGAGTTAAAAAAGTCACTAGCATACTTGACTTAAAAGCATTATTTTTAGGCGTAATAACGACATAAGCAACATACGTAGTTTTTATGGTGCAATGCTAAACGTGTTTAATACTAAATAATTAGGGTTTGCGCTATTGTTGCTAGGCGGTATATTGATATAAAAATGATACGCCAAAAAGCAACACGTAAACAAAAAACGACCCAACAAACTTTAACGATACAGGAAGGAACCCATGCTTCCCAGAATAGATGTAACTGCACTCAATTTGATTAAACCAGAAGTTGATGTTTCCTTAGTGCAAATCGAAGGTGCATTGAGTACCTTTGTTGAAGATAATGCGAATAACACACCATTGGCCGAAAGTGTCGAGCAAATGGAGCAAGTGTATGGTGCTTTGCGTTTGGTAGATATTCCTGGCGCTGCCGAGCTTGCCGAAGTATTGTTTGCTTTGTTACGCCAAGTAAATGAATTACAAGAAAAAACGCCTGACATTTACTACTCGGCTTTGGGTAGTGGCATGATGGTTTTAGGGCGTTATTTAGAGTATGTGCAAATTAAAGCGGTTAATTTACCGCAACTATTAATACCCTCTATTAACGAAGCACGTGCTGCATTAGGCGTTGCGCCATTAGGCGAAGGTTACTTTTTAGATGTACCTTATTTGCCAGATAACAATATTGTAGAACCATTGGCCATTGACCATGCACAAGCGATTGTATTGGCCAAACGTATTCGTCTCATGTATCAAATTGGCACGATTAACTTATTAAAAGATCAAGCACAGCCTGTACATTTTCGTTTAATGCGTCGTGCTTTAGAACGCGCCACCCAACTATGCACAGGTAAGCCGTTGGCTTTGTTGTGGTGGGTTGGTGAGGCCGCTTTAGAGGCTTTCTCTCAAGGAGTGGAGTTAAATCCTGCGCGTAAGCAATTATTAGCCCAATTAGAGCAACAATTAAAACTCTTGGTCTTGCCACAAGGTGTAAGTCAGCCTGTAGAAATGACGGTATTGGCTAATAGTTTAGCGGTAGTGGGTTTAGGCGAAACAGGCGCAAAAGTAGAAGAAGTGCAGCGCGCATTTGATTTGACTAGCTCATGTATTAGCCAAACCCAATTAAAAATTCAAAGTAACACCATGTTTGGGCCGGGTGGCTCGGTTATTAAAACGGTAGCAACAGTATTAAAAGACGAAATCACTAACATCAAAGAAATTTTAGATGTGATTGCACGTGGTTCTCGTAATAATGACGACAATGACGAAGAAAATAGTTATGAGTCGGTGGCTGCGTCTATTTTAAAGGCATCACAAACCTTAATTATGTTGAGCTTAAACGATGTGGCAACAGCCATGCGTCAGCAGTCCATTATTGTTAGCAAATGGACAGAAATTCCGTCCGAAAATGCGCTAAACACCTTGTTTGATGTATTGTTGCAGGCAGATAACTCGGTAGCAACTTTAGACCGAGAAATGACACCGGGCGCACAAACAGTTATTAACAATACCCGTATTTCTTTACATCAACTAGATGAAGCACGCAGCTTTTTGGTACAAGAAACTCGTAATGGTTTGTCATTAATTAAACGTTCGGTATTATCTTATATCGAAAGTAATGGCGAAGACCCGATGCACTTATCTAATATACCAACGACCTTACAGTCTAGTAGTGGTGGTTTGGAATTTTTAGGTGTGCCAAGAGGTGCAGTGATTTTACGCACAACGGTTGCTTTTGTAGAAGCATGGGTCGCCAATAAAAAAATGCCTAACATGACGATTATCGAAAACTTCGCCGATGTAATAGCTTGTGTTGATTACTTCTTAGAAAGTTTAGAGGTTAATAAGCCCATTAGCGAAAATGTTTTTGATATTGCTGAAGATGCATTGGCTGAGTTGGGTTATCCTGTGCCTAAACAACAGGCTGCTTAATGAGCAATCCATTAAATCAGCCAGATGCAATCTGGCTGTTATTTAGAGGTCAAGAGTTATTAGTAAAAGCTGATGACTCTAGCTTTCCGCTACAAGCAAACTCTACCTTATTACCCTTGCTCAATAATCCCAATTATCACGTTACATGGTATCAAGAGCAAGCGGTGCTAGTGACACACATTGATGAGCAGCTTCCTCCTCCTGAAGGCTATCACTTTCAACATTTACGCGCCTTATTAACACAAATTAATCAAGAGCAATTTGCCTTAGCAGGCATGGCTTCTCAGGTTTTAGAGTGGGCAAAAAGTCATCGTTTTTGTAGTCGTTGTGGCACAGCCACTATGCCTCATCCTCAAGGTGATCGAGCTTTAGTTTGTCCAAGTTGTCAGTATTCCCAATACCCACGTATTAATCCTTGTGTGATTGTTGCTATTAGCAAAGATGACACGATTTTGTTGGCACGCGCCCAGCGTTTTAATCGCCCTATGTACAGTTTGTTAGCAGGTTTTGTGGAGGCAGGCGAAACCTTAGAGCAAGCGGTTGCGCGAGAGGTATTGGAAGAAGTCGGTGTTCAACTCAAAAATATTCGTTATTTTGGCAGTCAAGCATGGCCATTTCCGAGTAATTTGATGTTGGGTTTTACCGCAGAATGGGCAAGTGGTGATTTAGTACTGCAAGAAGAAGAAATTATGGATGCTCAGTTTTTTAGGTATGATGCTTTACCGCAAATTCCACCTGCGGGCAGTATTGCTTATCAGCTCATTCACGCAACAGTGACAGAGTTAGCGCAAAAATATCGTTAAACTTTACGGCTAGTCTTGGTTATTTTTAGGATTGTTCATGATTGATTTACTGTTGCAATACGGTTTGTTTTTAGCCAAAGTGGTGACGGTGGTGGTTGCCGCACTGTTTATCATTATCACTATTGCTAATGTAGGTGAGCGTCGTCGTCATCACGATGAAGATGGTGATATTGAAGTGATGCGCTTAAATGAGCGTTTTGAGCATTTTGCTAATACCTTACGCATGACCGTTTTAAACAGAAATGCGCTAAAAGCGTATTTTAAAACGCAAAAAGAAAAAGATAAAAAAGCCGAAAAAGAGCCTAAAGAAGATAGCAAAAAACGTATTTATGTGATTAATTTTAATGGTGATATGCGCGCGTCGGCTGTGGAAAACTTACGCCACGAAATTACTGCAATTTTAAGTATTGCCGATAAAGACAAAGATGAAGTGGTGCTTAACTTAGAAAGCCCTGGTGGTATGGTGCATGGTTATGGTTTAGCGGCTTCGCAATTGGCGCGTATTCGTCAGCATAATTTACCCTTAACGATTTGTGTGGATAAAGTCGCTGCCAGTGGGGGTTATATGATGGCGTGTTTGGCCAATACCATTATTGCTGCGCCATTTGCTATTATCGGCTCAATTGGTGTGGTGGCGCAATTGCCTAACTTTCATCGACTGCTTGATAAATGGGATATTGACTACGAGGTTTTAACCGCTGGCGAATACAAACGCACCTTAACAGTATTTGGCGAAAATACTGATGCAGGTCGTCAAAAGTTTTTGGCTGATTTAGAAGATACTCACATCTTATTTAAAGAATTTGTGACGGATTATCGTCCTAGCTTAGATATAGAAAAGGTCGCCACAGGTGAGCATTGGTATGGCAAACAAGCCGTTGGTTTAGGCTTGGTTGATAAGTTGATGACCAGTGACGAATACTTGCTAACTGCCAGCCAAACCGCCGATATTTTTGCGATTCGTTTTATTCATAAACAAAACTTTATGCAAAAAGTCGGTTTAACCGCAGGGGCAACCCTCGATGGTGTGTTGGTTAAATGGTGGGAACGTTTAATACAAAAACCACGTTTTTAGTTAAATTAAGCCGCTTTTAAGCGGCTTTTATTTTTTAAGAGGCCGTCATGAACGCATCACGCGCTAAAGCCCTGATTCAACAATGGACTCATCAAAAAAAACTCCCATCACAACAGCTTAATCAAGCCCTAAAACTTGCCAATATCACGCCCACTTCTCAGCATTGGTTTGGTTTTTTAGACAAATTATTATTGGCTAATGGCGGTGGTTTATTGGTTATAGGAGTGATATTTTTCTTTGCTTTTAATTGGCAACAAATTACCCGTTTTCATAAGTTTGCCTTAATTGAGAGCTTAGTTGTCGCAAGTTTGGCAGGCTATAGTTATTACTTTAATAAAGCCTCGTCAAAGGTATTTGTGTTGGCGGCATCGGTTTTTGTAGGTGTGTTATTGGCTTTTTATGGCCAAACCTATCAAACAGGTGCAGATACATGGCAATTGTTTTTTATGTGGGCATTGCTGATTACCCCATGGGTAGTGTTAGCACAATTTGCCAGTTTATGGCTCGTTTGGCTGATATTAGTTAATCTGAGTTTGTTTTTGTACTATCAGGTTTTTCATGGTGTTTTTGGGCTGATATTTAGCGGTGACATCTTACAAATGGCGTTGTTTGGCGTAAATAGTGTGGCTTTATGCGTGTGGGAATTGGCCGCAACACGTTATGAGTGGCTTAAAGGGCGCAGTGAAGTGCGTTTATTGGCTATTGCCAGTGGTTTTAGTATCACATGGCTCATGTTGAGTTTTATTTTTATTCATACGGCTAAAGAAGCTTATATACCACTGCTATATTGCCTGTGGTTGGGCATTTTTTATAGCGTGTATCGTTATAAAATCAAAGACTTATTTATGTTAGCTGGCGCAAGTTTTAGCGTGATTATTTTGTCAACTGCATGGCTTGCCGAAGTTTTGTTTAAGGCAAAAGATGGCGCAGTGCTATTTTTATTGGCCTTGTGGGTCATGTTTGCCTCGGGTGTGGTTATTCGTTGGTTAAAAGGCTTGGCTCAGGAGTTGCATCATGACTAATCAAGACCTTGAGTTATGGCATAAATTACAACAAGCAGAGCTAGTTAGTGGCGAGATGCCACCCACGCAGATTATTAATAACCCTTGGTATTTGCGTGTGCTGCAAGGTTTAACAGGCTGGTTTGCGGCATGGTTTTTGTTGGGTTCGGTGTTTGCAATTTTTCATGATTTTTTGCGTCAAGAGTCTATTGCTTTGGTTTTTGGTGTGATGTTTATTGTTGGGGCTTATTTTTTTTATAGGCTCAAAGACAGCGATTTTATAGGCCAATTTGCCCTAGCCATGAGCTTAACAGGCCAAGCTTTGTGTGTGTTTGCATGGCGTGATTTATTAGAAAACTCAACAATGGGTTGGTGGTTAATGTTTGCTATGGGCGTTAGTTTGGCGTGGCTCATGCCCTCGTTTATACATCGCTTTTTGTCGGCTTCGTTGGCGGTGTGGTCTTTAGTGGTAGTTTGTATTAGTTGGCCTATTGTGTGGTTAATGCCTGCTTTAGTGGTGGGTGCAGTCACACTTATTTGGTTAACAGAGTCTAGGTGGCTCATTTATAGTGAGCGTGTACGTCCTATAGCCTATGCTTTAACCTTAGCTGCGTTAAATATGCACAGTATGACCTTATTAGGCCCACATGAATTAGCCAGTTTAAATAATCATTATCAGGTAGCCAGTGGTCGATTTTTTATTCCGCTAAACGAAGTGCTGTTAGCCGCCATTTTTGTGTTAATGGTGGCCGTTTTATTACAGCGTTATCAAGTTGTTTTTAAGTCTAAACAGGGCGTAATAGCCTTAGTTGCTGCGGTGTGTGTGGCGGCACTGTCGCAAGAGGCCATGGGCTTGGCAGTGGCATGGTCATTTATTTTGTTGGGTTTTGCTAATAGTAATAAGGTGTTGTTGACTATAGGTGCATCAAGCTTTTGGCTGTATTTAGCGCGTTATTATTATATTTTAGACATGACCTTACTCAATAAATCTTATTTGTTAATCGCAACGGGTCTGTTTTTATTGTTATTACGCCACATTGGCCATGTGTTGATGGAGAAACAAGATGCGTAAATACATGGTGTTAATTATAGGCTTATTTATTTTAGGCGCGGTTAATGTGTCTATTTGGCATAAAGAACAGTTATTAGCTAATGGAAAAACGGTATTTTTAGCTCTTGCACCTGTAGACCCACGCTCTTTAATGCAAGGCGATTATATGGCGTTGCGTTTTAAGCTAGAGCGAGACATTGCTCCCCAATTAACACACGACAAAACCCAAAATGCCGATGGTTATGTGGTGGTTAATGTTAATGCGCAAGGCGTGGGTGAGTTTGCTCAACTACAAGATAATTTACCCGATGCCGTTAACTCTCAACAAGTAGCAATGCGTTATCGAGTCCGCGAAGGAAAAATTAAATTTGCTACTAATGCCTTCTTTTTTGAAGAGGGTAAAGGCGACATTTATGCCAAAGCACGTTATGGTGAGTTTAGAGTAGCAGACGATGGAGAATTATTATTACACGATTTAAGAGGTGAAGACTTACGCATTTTGCCAAAATGAGCGCGTTTGGTGAGCATAAAGGCATTGAAAACGCCTGAAATGCGAACAAATTAGCGATCACCGCGTAAGTCATACAAGATGAGCTTAGCGGTTTTGACACAAACTCGGTTATGATGCGCCCTTGTTTTGGACTGATGTGATTTTTGCTAAAAAGCCTCAGTCGTCTGTTTATTTGCCTGTTTGAGTGCTGCTATGACTACCGCTTCTTTTTCGTCTTTATCGTTAATACCTGCGTTGTTGCAAAGTGTTGAATCTTTATCTTATACCCACATGACTGCGATTCAACAACAAAGCTTGCCTGCGATGTTGGCAGGCAAAGACGTACTAGCAAAGGCCAAAACAGGCAGTGGCAAAACGGCTGCTTTCTCATTAGCCTTGTTAAGCAAGATTGACCCTCTAGTCTATAAGCCACAAGCTTTAGTGTTGTGTCCTACGCGTGAGTTAGCCGAGCAAGTGAGCAAAGAAATTCGTGCCTTAGCGCGTTTTATGCCTAATGTTAAATTGCTTACCTTATGTGGTGGTTCACCGATTATTCATCAAATTAACTCACTCGAACAAGCACCGCATATTGTGGTGGGCACACCGGGTCGGGTATTAGACCACCTTAACCGCGATACCTTATATGTGGATTATTTAAAAGTCTTAGTGTTAGACGAAGCTGACCGTATGTTAGATATGGGTTTTGAAGAAGATATTCATAAAATTATTAAAAAAACGCCGCCAAAACGTCAAAGTTTATTGTTTTCTGCCACCTATCCCGATGCGATTCAAGGCATGAGCCAGCGTGTTTTACAATCACCTGTGGTGGTGAGTGTGGAGTCCGAAGACGATTATAACCAAATTGAACAGCATTTTATTGAAGCTGCGTATAGCGATAAAGCCATCGCGGTGATGAAAATATTGGCACATTATCGCCCCGAATCGACGGTCATTTTTTGTAATACCAAAGCCGACTGTAACGAGTTAACCGAGTTTTTGGATAGCAAAGGTTTTGATGTATTAACCTTACATGGCGATTTAGAACAGCGTGACCGTGAGCAAGTGTTATTACGTTTTTCTAACAAAAGCTGCCCGATTTTAGTGGCAACCGATGTAGCAGCGCGTGGTTTAGATATTAAAGAGCTAGGTGCGGTGATTAATTTTGAATTAGCCTACGACCCCGAAATTCATGTGCATCGTATTGGTCGTACAGGTAGAGCAGGCAATCAAGGTTTAGCCTTTAGTTTGTGTGCGCCAAAAGAAGCCCCACGTGTTGTGGCTATTGAAGATTATCAAAAAATTAACGCACACTGGCTCGATTTAAGCGAATTACATACGCCCGTTGTTGGCTCGTTAAAAGCCACAATGGTCACGATTTGCATTGAAGGGGGTCGCAAAGACAAATTACGTCCTACCGATATTTTGGGCGCGTTAACAGGTGAGGGCGGTTTGGCAGGGGCAGATGTAGGCAAAATTGATATTTTTGATATTCGCGCTTATGTTGCGGTAAAAAGCCATACTGCACCCAAAGCCCTTAAACGCCTACAGGCAGGACAAATTAAAGGCCGTCGTTTTAGAGTGACTAAAGTGGTCTAAGCTGTCAATTTAAATTGAAAAAATGTTCCCTCCCCTACAGTTAGGGGAGGGTTAGGGTGGGGTTATTTGACTAGCCCCCTCCCAACCTCCCCCTTATCAGGTGGAGGAGCTAAAACATTTAGGGGGTGTTGTGAAAACCAATCCTATTCCAAACAAAAAAATAGCCATTATTGGTGGCGGTGCGGCAGGCTTAATGGCGGCCAATTTTTTGCGTCATTACCCTGTCGATATTGTTATTTATGAAGCCATGCCCTCCGTAGGACGTAAGTTTTTACTGGCAGGTAAAGGCGGCATGAACATTACTCACGCCGAAAATATAGAATCTTTTTTGTCGCGTTATGGCCAAGAGCGTGATTATTTAGAAGCGATGATTCGTGATTTTGATGCAACGGCTATTAGAGCATGGATACAAAGCTTAGGCTTTGACAGCTTTGTGGGTAGTTCGGGGCGCGTGTTTCCAAGTGATATGAAAGCCGCGCCCTTATTACGCGCATGGTTACATCGTTTGCGTGAGAGTGGCGTTAAAATTTGTGTGCGTTATGAGTGGTTGGGTTGGAGTGATACAGGCGCATTAGTGTTTGACTCACCCAATGGCACACAATATATCCAAGCCGATGCAGTCATTTTAGCTTGCGGTGGCGCAAGTTGGCCACGCTTAGGCTCTAATGGCGCATGGTTGCCCGTGTTACAACAACAAGGCATTGATGTTTTGTCATTACAAGCGGCTAATTGCGGCTTTGATAGCAACTGGTCGGCCGACTTTGCCCAAAAATTTGCAGGGCAGCCGATTAAATCGGGTGTGTTAAGTTTTGTTGATAGTGTAGGGCAAACGCACAGCAAACAAGGCGATTTTGTGGTGACGGCAACAGGCATCGAGGGCAGTTTGGTGTATGCGCTGTCTAGACCCTTGCGTGAAACCATCAATCAAAACGGCCAAGTTACGGTTTATTTGGATTTAGTACCACATAAATCGGTGGCGCAAATTTTAACCATTTTAGCCAAGCCGCGTGGCTCAAACTCTTTAGCCAATTATTTGCGCAAACAATTGGCTATAGATGGCGTAAAAGCAGGTTTGCTCCGCGAGTGTGTTGCCAAAGACGTGATGCAAAATAATCATGCCTTAGCCCATACACTTAAAGCGATTCCTATAACCTTGTATCAAACGCGACCTATTGCCGAAGCTATTAGCAGTTCAGGGGGCGTAAGCTGGCACGAGTTAGACGATTATTTGCAAATAAAACAACACCCTAGGGTATTTTGTGCAGGTGAAATGATAAATTGGGAAGCACCCACAGGCGGTTATTTGCTAACCGCTTGTTTTGCCACGGCTAAACGGGCGGCGTTGGGAGTGGTGAGGTGTTTGGGTTTGTAGATTTGTATGTATGTAGCGTAGCGAAATACAGGATATTTTATTACAAACATACATTTATCGTGGCATAAATCCTGTGTTGCGTGCAACGAAACACAGGCTATGATACTGTTTTTCAGTTGTTATAAGCAGGCGTATGACGAGTTGAAAAACAAAACCCATTATTTTGACTTAGAAATAATCTCACCAACCCTATACAAATTTCTCCATTTGTACTGCTTTGTATGATTGCCTGTTTGAGCGTGTCATTTAACATGGCTTGTAACCCGTCAGGAACCAAGCTATGCAAGCCCAAGACCTATCGCGCATTATAGAAATGGCATGGGAAGACCGTACCCCCTTTGAAGCCATTGAACATTTATACGGCTTAAATCAATCTGCCGTTGTTGTACTTATGAGACAGCAATTAAAATCAAGCTCTTTTAAAATGTGGCGCAAACGCGTTGCAGGCCGCAAAACCAAGCATTTTAGACTTACGCGGTTATCGCTTATTTGTTCACACTCCAACCGTCTTGAACAGTTTGATGTTCACAAAACGCGCTAATTGCGGTGCAATGCGTAAGTCTTGATTTAGCCTTGCGTGGTTTTGAATTTGGTCGTGCTTATGCAGCGGCTTACTACAAACATTATTAGGAATGTGCCACATGTTAAAATATGGCTTGTTGTTGTTGTTGTTAGTAAATCAGGCATGGGCATCGTCTAATTTACAAACTGTTTCTGCTGTAGACATAAAACGCTATATGGGAACATGGTTTGAAATTGCGCGTACGCCTAATATGTATCAAAAAAATTGTGTAGGCGAGGTTAAAGCAACCTATACCTTGTTAGCCAATAATCAGGTAGGGGGGCTAAATGTGTGCCGCAAAGCAAATGGCGAGTTATATAAAATTAGCACCATTGGGCAAATACAAGATACAACAAACTCAAAAATAAGTTTTAAAATTACCTCTAGTTGGTTGCGTTTTATTCCGATGATTAGAGCCGATTATTGGATTATAGACTTGGCCGACGATTATAGTTATGCGGCAATTGCCACGCCCGATGCCAAAAATCTATGGATTGTTGCGCGGCAACCCACGTTGGCAGAGTCAAGCTATCAACAAATAGTGCAGCGTGTTGCTAAGTTAGGCTTAAAAACAGAACAGTTGGTTAAAAATAAGTAAGTCCTATAAGTGTTATTGATGCTTACTTAAATTTTTCCTTCGACTCCGCTCAGTGAACGTTTTTGCGTCAGCTGAGCGGAGTCGTGGTGGCTGAGCGGAGTCGAAGCCTATTTATAACCATCCACAAAATCACCTAAACTCAAGTTGTAACCTGCACCAACGGCTTTAAATAACCATTCACCATCTAGCTTAAAAAACGAGCCAAATTGTACGGCGGTTTCTTTGCTAAACATTTCATCTAAATCATAATCGGCCACCATCTTATCGTTATCATATAAACGAATATAGGCATTTTGAATTTGACCAAAGTTTTGATTGCGTGTGTCGGCATCGTGAATCGTCACCACAAACGAAATTTCTTGGGCTTGAGGGTTAATTTTACTCAAGTCAACAATCACGCTTTCGTCGTCGCCTGCGGCATCACCTGTACGATTATCACCAGAGTGAGTCACGGCACCATCGGGTGATACTTTGTTGTTATAAAACACAAAATATTCGTCACTTAACAATTTAGGCTCGCGTGTGCTGTTAAGTTGGCAGGTAAATACTGATACATCTAAGTCAAAATCAGCACCGCTACCTGCTTTTTTGTCCCAACCTAAACCCACGCGAATTTTACGTAAATTGGGTTCGCGTTTGCTAAGGTTGATGGATTCGCCTTTTTTTAAGTTAATCGCCATATTATTTGCTCCTGTTGTTTATTACTTGATAAGTATATTCCCTCCTCTAATTTAGGGGAGGGTTAGGGTGGGGTTAAATCCCCCTCTCCTTTTTAAGGAGAGGGTCGGGGTGAGGCCAACCCCCTCCCAACCTCCCCCTTGAAAAAGGGGGAGGAGATAAAGTCAAAGTCTAAGTCCGTCCGCCTAATTTGGTAATCAATTCGGTTTTCATGGATTCCATTTTAATCACTGCATCGGCGCGAGATTGTTCACCATCACGTTGAATTTGTTCAACTTCTTCGATGGTCGAAATTAAGGTTTGTTGTACATATTCTAAGGTTTCAATATCAACTACTGCACGTTGATTAGCACGAGCGGTATTGACCGAATTTTGTTTGAGTAGTTCGGCATTACGACGCATTAAGTCGTTGGTGGTGTCGTCAATTTTTTGGGTTAGCTCAACTGCTTTTTGCTGCTCAATTAAGGCAACTGCTAGCGTAAATTGTTTTTTCCATGACGGAATAGTCAATTCCTCAAGGTTTCTAAATTTATCAATTAACAACTGATTGTTGTTTTGCACCATTCTAATCATGGGGGCGGTTTGTACGGCCACTACTTGCATAGTGCGTAAATCATGAACACGCTTTTCGAGGCGGTTTAACACATCTTGCAAATTAGAAATCGCTTGCGCTTCCATCGGGTCGTTAGAGGCAGGCGCAGCTTGACGCTCGGCAATTTCGGCACGCAATTCTTCACTTTTAACTTCACCCACCAAAATATAACATTCTAAGGTGTGATATTCCTCTACGTTAAAAACATAGACTTTTTCGAGGTCTTGAATACGAGTCGCAAGGCGCACTTGTGAGCCTTTCATCTCGATTACTAGCTTTTCGATTTGCTTGCTTAAACTCTCATAACGGCCTAAGACTTTTTCTTTGTTCATTTTAAACGAATCAATTAAACCACCAATTAAGGGAATTTTTGACTTAGAGCTATCTGCTAGGCTGCTAATGTTAATACCTTTGGCAAGTAATACCACTTCGTTTAAATTATCGCCTAAACCCTCTAAGTCTTTACTTTTGACTTGAGAAAGTAATTTATCTGAATATTGAACCACTTTGGCACCCGACTGAGAGCCTAAGGTATGAATGGCATCGGGGCGGCGCGGGTCAAAGCCTTGGGCAATTTTGGCGACTTCATCGCGCATTTTGGCTACATCAGTGCCTGCTTCTAAAAGGCGTTGTTGATGTTTTTGCATAACAAGATCAATATAAGAGGCAGGTGCGCTGGGCTGTTGATAAATAGCCGCGCTATGGTCATTGGCTTTTACTAGGGCTTGTGCGGCTGTAGGCGCAGCAAAAGACGGAGTTGGTATTGCCTCAGCAACTTGGGTGGGTGTTGTGTTGGGCGTGTCAGTACTAAAAGCCGAAGCAGGTTTAAATTTACTCATGTTTGTTCCTTAACTTAAAGAAAGTAATTGTTTATTAAGTGATTCTTGAGTGGCTGCTAACTGAGCGTAGAGTTCGCTGTTGTTGTCGCTCGAAGATAGCGAGAATAATGCCATAATTTGTTGCCGCCATGCAGGAATCATCAGATTAAGCATTTCGTTGGCTTGGTCAATAAGCGTTAGTGTGTTTTTTTGTTCTAAACGTAATTGGCCTATACGCAATAACACCGTATGACGTAATACTTTAAGGGTTTGCAAGCGACGCTCAAAGCGTGATAGGGCATCTTTTTTGTCAAGTTGTGCCTGATGAGCAAACACATTATTGGCTTGTTCGGGTAGGTGTTGTAAGGCGAGTTGTTCTTCTTCTAAACGTAGTTGACCTGCTAATAAATAAACGGTCAGCTCTCTAAACTGTTGCTCATTTTTGCTAAATAATTCGCTAAACACTTGTTGGGTTTTTTTGAGTTGATTTAAGCGATTTTGACAAAACGTCATGTTGCTTTTGATATCGCGTTCTAATTCCATAAAACGTGCTTTATTATTTACTTTGCTACGCAAAAAACGGTCAAAAAAAGATGGATTACGATTAGTACGTAACGAGTCTAAATCCACCTTTTGGGTGGCCTCTAAAATTTTGGCTAAATAGCTACGCACGCCATCGGCATAATCGGTACGGGTAATGGTATTAAGTTGATTTAAAATGCTTTCGGAGTGTTGACTGGCTTCTGCACCGTAATCAGTCACATAACTGGCATCGTCTATTCTAATGGTGCTTTTGAGTAAAATGGCTTTGTTAAGCTCGCTTTGGCTAAAGGCATGGTCATCTAAATCAAGACGAATAATCGCCTCGTTAACTAAGGCTAAATCGTTAGTCTCAATAGTCGCTTGTATATTGGGTTTAAATAAGGCTTTAGGTTGGTTTGAGCTAGAGTTATCCATAATAGCAGCTTGTTGATGATAAAAGGTTTTTGGTGCAAAGGTGGCGGAGTCATCCGTGACAACAGAGGGGGTGGCGGTGTTTTTTTCAGCATTTTTTTGATGAAAGGTTTTAACCACCATAATTCCTCATACTATTGGTATACATTTTTGAGTGTTTCGCATTTTTTAAAGCGTTTATATACCCATTGATATTGGGCAGGATTGCGTCTAATCAAGTTTTCGACACTTTTATTTACAGCCGAGACTGAGGTAAACAAATCTTTGCTATACACCTCGGGTTCTACAGTGTCCACTGTAACCTTAAAGCCTTTACCCGATGGGTGATGTACACACGATAGCATAATCACTTCGCATTGCGTCTTTTGAATCAGTTTAGACGCTAAAATACCACTCCATACCGAAATACCAAAAAAAGGTGCAAATATACCACCATTATCGTGTGGGGTATGGTCGGGCAAAATAATTGACACACCACCACTTTTAAGGGTTTTAAAAATAGCTTTTACGCCTTTTTCATCGGTAGGTACAAGGGTGGTATTTAAGCGGCCACGCGCATCACGTACAAATATATCCATGCTTTTGTTTTTGCTTGGCTTGTACATAATAACAGGGTTGGTATGTTGGCTGACCCACGCATTCATAAACTCCCAATTGCCATAATGCGGCACCAAAATAAAACAGCCTTTAGGGGATTTTATCGCACTAAAAAATAGCTCGGCGTTTTCGATTTCGGTCATTTGCTCAATGCTGTATTGCGGTGCAAAGCCCCATGTTTTGGTAAACTCTAAAGCAGTTTGAGCGGTATAAATTAAGTTTTGTTTGGTGGTTTGATTTATCCAGCGTTCGCTTTGTTCAGAAAAGCACAGTTTTAGATTACGACGAATCACCCAAGCAGGGCCGTGCGGAAACCATGCAGCAATAGAGCCAATCATCAAGCCCAGCCATTGTAGGGTAGATAACGATAGCCGACTAAAAAATCCTAAAATAGCAAGCGTAAAGCTATCTTTTGATGAAAGGGCTGATGTGGGCGAGGGGGTATTTTCAAGTTCGGACATAACAACAATCAATAAGAATAACAAAGCTAAAGCATAAAGGACGATAACGACAATACCAAGCCAAACAGCGTATAATTTCGGTTTTTACAAAGGGCTTGATGACGTAAAGCCAGTTTATTAATGAGTTTGTTAGCAATGAGTGATTTTTTGCAGCCTGTTTTAGACTTTTTAGCCTGTGCGACTCCCCAAGCATGGATTGACTCAGCGATTAGCGATATTCCTTTATTGTTACAAGATCATGCCAACTGTGAGAAAAAAGCCGCCAGTACCGCCGTTACCTTGTTGTTTAGATATAACGACAAACAACAACTTCAAGAACAATTAGCACAACTTGCGCGTGAGGAGTTATTACATTACGAACAAGTAATGGCCATTATGACCAAGCGCGGTATTGCCTACAAATATATTAGTAACTCGCGTTATGCAGGCAGTTTGCGTAAACATGTACGTACTTATGAGCCACAGCATTTAATTGATATTTTAATTATTGGGGCTTTTGTAGAGGCGCGTTCGTGTGAACGTTTTGCTGCTATTGCACCGTATTTAGATGATGAGCTAAAACGCTTTTATATTTTTTTATTAAAGTCAGAGTCGCGCCATTTTGAGTATTATTTGTCTTTAGCGCAATTATATAGCCCAGAACCTATAGATGAACGCATTGCTTTTTTTAGAGAGAAAGAAGCTGAATTAATTCTTACGTCAGATACGCACATTCGCTTTCATAGTGGCGTGCCAAGTCAAAAAAAGTCAGCATAAAAAAGTGATGCACTAGGCAGAATACGCTTGATAAATGGGGTGTTTTGCCTGTTGTCTAGCCCGAAACATACCGCTTATCAGGTTTTATCTGCATCTCGTCTAACAATGACCGTTTGTCGGCTTGTCGTGAATTCGCATCTCGTGTCGTAAATTCACAATGCATGTGGCGTGTTTTTCTATAAGATTGGCATCAACAACAAGCAACTTAACTTATCAAAAAAATAGTGCTTTTACTCTAAAAATAAATTAATAATTTAAAACAACACACACAACAAAAAGCCTGCCAAGGCAAAAACGAGGAATACAACCATGTTAAAGCGTATGATTGCTGCAACCACATTAATTGGTGCAACGTTGGTAGCTAATACAGCCAATGCCTTTTGTTTATTTAACTGTGACTATACTAAAACTAAATATCCTGTGGTGTTAGCACCTGGTGTTTTAGGTTTTGACAAGTTAGTTGGTTTTGTGGATTATTGGTATGGTATTCCGAGTGCCATGCGTGATGGCGGTGCTAAGGTTTACACGACATCGGCTTCTGCTTTTAATAGCACTGAAGTGCGCGGCGAGCAATTATTAAGCCAAGTGCAAAATATTTTGGCCATTAGCGGTGCGCAAAAAATTAATTTGATCGGTCATAGCCATGGTGGTTTTTCGGTGCGTTATGTGGCCAATATTCTTCCTACTAGAGTTGCTTCTTTAACGATGGTTCATAGTCCTGTTAAGGGTGTGCCTGGTGCTAATATTATTATGGGTATTGCACCTGCTGGCACAGTCACTGGCGCAGTTGCATCTGCTGTAGGTGATGCAGTTTCTAACTTTATTACCTTTTTGGCGGGCAATGACTATAAAGAAGATTTTATGGCAAGCATGAATTCTTTAACACCTCAAAATGCAGCAATATTTAATGCTAAACATACTGGTGGTGTACCTGCCACAACGTGTGGTGAGGGCGCTTATAGTGCCAATGGTATTAAAAACTACTCATGGAGCGGCACATCTTCGGTAACGAATGTGTTAGATCCTTTAGATACTTTCTTTGGTATTGTTGGATTGGTTGCAACTTCTGAAGCCAATGATGGTTTAGTAGGTAAGTGTTCAAGTCACTTTGGTAAAGTGATTCGTGATGACTACCCACACAATCATGGTGATGCCATCAACCACATGTTTGGTGTGCGTGGTTTGTTTACACCAGATCCTACCGATTTATATCGTCAACACGCTAATCGCTTAAAATCAGCAGGCGTATAAGCCGATTATGTGATGGCCGACACATAATCAAATTGTCGGTCATCATATAGATCTTCTATATTGTATTAGTAATTTTTAATGGCTTGCACGTTTGGCTTTTTTTAAAAACATTACTTGTTTATACAATATGCTTTGTGTGAGTTGTTATATCAAAAAAAATACTGGGGCTTACCATGATTAAAAAAACCTTGGCAACATTAACCTTAGCAGTCACAGCGTCTTTAACAGCCAATGTGAGCCAAGCGTTTTGCTTGTTTAATTGTGACTATACCAAAACCAAATATCCTGTAGTGCTAGCACCTGGTGTATTGGGTTTTGATAAGTTGGTGGGTTTTGTAGATTATTGGTATGGTATTCCTAATGCTATGCGTGATGGCGGTGCTAAGGTTTATCCTACGTCTGCTTCTGCGTTTAACAGCTCCGAAGTGCGTGGCGAACAATTATTAAGCCAAGTACAAAATATTTTGGCCATTAGTGGCGCACAAAAAGTAAATTTATTAGGCCACAGTCATGGTGGGTTTTCGATTCGTTATGTCGCTGATGCTATTCCTACCAAAGTGGCTTCTTTAACTACAGTGCATAGTCCTGTTAAAGGTGCGCCTGGTGCTGATTTAATTCGTAATGTGGCGCCAGCAGGCACATTTTCTGCGTCTTTAATTCAGAGTGTGGGTAATGCGGTTTCTAACTTTGTGACCTTTTTAGCGGGTAATAGCTACAAAGAAGACTTTTTAGCGAGTATGGATTCGTTTACCACCAAAGGTGCGGCTACCTTTAATGCTAAGCATCCTAATGGTGTGCCTACAACTACCTGTGGCGAAGGTGCTTATACTGCCAATGGCATCAAAAACTACTCGTGGGGTGGCACATCTTCGGTCACTAATATTTTTGACCCTTTAGATATTTTCTTTGGTATTACAGGTTTGATTTCGACTGAGCCAAACGATGGTCTAGTGGGTAAATGCTCAGGCCATTTTGGTAAAGTGATACGTGATAACTATCCGCATAATCACGGTGACGCTATTAATCAATTATTTGGTTTGCGTGGTTTGTTTACACCCGCACCTACCGATTTATACCGCCAACATGCAAACCGCTTAAAAGTAGCAGGTCTGTAATTCTTGTTGTGATTTTTTATTTTACCATGTCAAATTGCCAACACTAGCTCTACAATAGGGCTAGTGTTGCGTACGCTAAACTTCTTTTGTTAAATACTTTTAAAGTAAATGACGGATTTGAAGTAAAAACAAAATAAACGCAAACACATAACTAAAATAAATAATACTTATGTTTTTTTATTTGCATAAGTCTGACTTCATGGAAAAACAATAATGCAACGTAAACTTGCCATCGGTTTAACTGTTTTTTTTGTATTTATAGCCGTCATTTTATTGTGGCTAGCACGAGATAAAGGTGATGCTGTCAATACCGCATCACCCATAAAGCCTGCTGTTAGTGAGTTACCTACACAACAAGATGTCGCAGCTGCTATCGAAAAATCCAAAACAGAAACTCGTTTTAAAACAGGCCGTGAAGGGATGCCAAAGTCTTTGAGTGATACCGATGTTGATGGTTCACTCGAAGTTGACTCTAATGGTAATTTGATTGTGGCGCAAAGTGTGCGTCAGGTTTTTGATTATTTCTTATCAGCAATTGGTGAAGAAGATTTAGCGACAATTATTGGGCGTATTCGGGCATATATTCGTTATAAATTAGCCGACCATCCTCAAGCAATTATTCAAGCTGAACAAATTTTAGATTCTTATTTGGCATACCGTGATGCATTGGGGCGTATGCCACAAATACAGGGTGACCCAGCACAAAATATGAGTGCTATACGTCATCAAAAAGAGCAGGTTGCAGCATTACGTACACAGTTTATGACCCGTGAAGTGATTGATGCTTTTTTTGGCGATGAAGATGCCTATGACCGCTATACCATGGCACGTATTGAGGTAATGCAAGATAAGAGCTTAAGCGCGACCGAGAAAGCTAAACGTACCGCAGAATTGTTAAATACCTTGCCGCCACAGCTTAAAGAAAGTGTACAAACACTTAATAAATATCAAGAGCTAACAACCTTTACTGAGGATTGGAAAAAGCGTAGTGGTAAGCCAGAAGAATTACGTGCGCTTAGAGAGCAAATCGTAGGGGTAGAGGCTACCGAACGTTTAGAGTCTTTAGACAAAGAACGTGCCGACTGGGATGACCGTATTGATAACTACTTACAGCAGCGTGATACCTTGATTAAAAATCCTGCTTTGAGTGAAGCCGAGCGTCAACGCCAGTTAACAGCTATAAAAACCAAAGACTTTAACGAGCAAGAACGAGTGCGAGTACAAGCCTTTGAGACCATGCACGACCAAGGCATTAAACCTTAATTTTTGAGTCTTAGTTATACAAAAGTTAGACAACGGCTACCTCGGTAGCCGTTTGTCGTTGGCTATATGCCACTAGTCGGATGTGTCGCTAAAAATCAATAAAATGACGTGATTTACCCTGCTTGGCACTGGAAAAGATGATTATTTAAGCATATATTTACCCAAAGTTAGAATAAATACTCTAAGTCTTGATACCCAATACAAAAACAGCAGGGGATAATAACCATGAAAAAACTACTCGCTACAGCGACATTATTGGCTACTTCTTTTGTTGCTACACAAGCACAAGCCTGTTGGTGGTGGGAAGATTGTACTTATACTAAAACTAAATATCCGATGGTTTTTGCACCAGGTGTATTAGGCTTTGATAAGTTAGTTGGTTTTGTTGATTACTGGTATGGTATTCCTTCTGCGCTAACATATAGCGGCGGCAAGGTTTACACTACAACAGCATCAGCGTTAAACAGCTCCGAGGCTCGCGGTGAGCAACTGTTAAGTCAAGTTCAAACAATTTTGGCAATTAGTGGCGCACAAAAAGTTAATTTATTAGGTCATAGTCATGGTGGCTTTTCGGTGCGTTATGTCGCCGATGTCATTCCTACTAAAGTGGCTTCGCTAACCTTGATTCATAGCCCAGCTAAAGGCAGCCCAGTAGGTGACTTATTGGTTGGTGTTGTGCCAGCAGGCACAGCACAGAGCTTTATTGGTAGTGTTTCTGATGCCGTCATGGGTATTATAGACTTTTTGGCAGGTAATGACCGCCCCGAAGATTCTTTGGCTGCGTTGGCTTCCTTAACTACCGCAGGTGCAGCAACCTTTAATGCAGCACACACTAACGGTATGCCAAGCACCACATGTGGCGAGGGGGCTTATACCGCTAATGGCATTAAAAACTACTCATGGAGTGGTACATCATCATTTACTAATGTTGTTGACCCCTTAGATTATTTCTTTGGTATTACAGGTTTGGCAGGCACAGAAGCTAATGATGGTTTAGTAGGTAAATGTTCAAGCCATTTTGGTAAAGTATTGCGTGACGATTATCCTTGGAATCATGCCGATGCAATTAACCACACTTTTGGTGTACAAGGCTTGTTTGCACCAGACCCAGTTGATGTTTATCGCGCCCATGCAAATCGTCTAAAAAATGCAGGTGTATAACATTTAGAAAGTCTATTTGGCGAAATAGGTAGATACAAAACGACTGCATTTAGCGGTCGTTTGTATTTGTGGGGTCTGTGTTTTCTTAAATTCGGCCTTCGACTTGTTCGGGGAGCGTTTTACGTTGGCTGAGCGGAGTCGAAGCTAAAACGTATAATTTTCTAAGCTAATGCCTTGTTCATTGGCAATACCAATAACGGCTGTACCTGTCTCTTCTTGCCAATCACCTAATACAATACGTAAGCCAGTTTGCTCATTAGCCAGTGCTAATTTGTGAATCATGGGGCGATGCGTATGACCATGTAATAGGCTAGTCACTTGTTGTTGTGTCATTAGGTCAATAACGGCTTGTGGCGTAACATCCATAATGTTTTCGGGCTTGTTACTGTTTTGCATTTTGCTTTGCATACGCCACAATTCGGCAATTTGTACCCGTTCTGTGAGCGGTTTGGCTAACATGCCTTGTTGCCATACGGGGTGACGGCTTTGCACTCTAAACGCCATAAACTTTTCGTCACGGGTGCATAAAGCATCACCATGCTCTACTAATAGCTTGCCCGTTGGCATATCTATAACAGTGCGCTCGCCTAACAATTGACCACCGCAAGCAGCAGCAAATGCTTCACCTAATAAAAAATCTCGATTGCCATGTACAAAATAAAGTAATGTGCCACTTAAGCTAAGTTGTTTAAATGCTTGAATTATTTGTAAGTTATAATCGCTATTGTTGTCATCACCCACCCATGCTTCAAATAAATCACCTAATACATACAGTGCGTGGGCTTTGCCTTCAAGTTGTTGTAATAAATTTAAAAAGCCTTGGGTTACACGCGGTAAATCGACAGCTAAATGTAGGTCGGAGATAAAATAAATGGGTTTCATAATCAGTGGGCTAAGTTAGTTTGAAGGCGGTCAAGTTCTCCCTCTCCCAGTGAGAGCGAGTAGGATGGGTTGAAGAATGAAACCCATCACATTGATTTTATTAGTAAATCGTGGGTTTCCTGCGTCAACCCACGCTACAAATTAATCAGCCAATACTTCAGCGCTTTCAATAATCACAGGTTCAACAGGTACGTCACCATGACCACCTTTATTGGCGGTTCTTACACCTTCAATTTTGCGCACAACGTCCATGCCTTCAGATACTTTCCCAAATACCGCATAACCCCAACCTTGAGAAGTTTTGCTGCTATGGTTTAAAAAATCATTGTTTTTTACGTTAATAAAAAACTGTGCCGAGGCAGAATGTGGGTCGCTTGTACGCGCCATGGCAATAGTACCTACGTCATTTTTTAGGCCATTGTCTGCTTCGTTTTGAATAGTGGCTTTGGTGGGCTTTTGGCTCATGTTTTTGTCAAAGCCGCCGCCTTGAATCATAAAGCCTGCAATCACACGGTGAAAAATTGTGCCACTGTAATGACCACTTTTTACGTATTCTGCAAAATTTGCAGTCGTTTTTGGGGCATTTACTTCATCAAGGTCTAACACAATACGACCATAGTTTGTATTTAAAGCAACTTTCATCATTGTTTCCTGTAGGTTTGAGGTTTAGTACTTGAGACCAAGCCAAGCAATCGCTAGACTGTTTAGTCTTTTTAGGGCTGATGTAAAATCAGTCCGCTAGCTGTGTATATCATAAAGCAGGACTTACGCATTGCAATGCTATTAGCATCTTTTGTGTGCATGAAGCCGTTGATAACGGTTAACGTGTGAATCATAAATGCTAACAGCGTAAGTTCTAAAAAGCTAGTTTTACGCTTGTCATGCGAGTTTTTTGATGGAAGCCAAAGATTTTATCCGCGCACAAATTGTCAATGATTTAGAAACGGGCAAACATGCCAAAGTGATTACCCGTTTTCCGCCAGAGCCAAATGGCTATTTGCATATTGGTCATGCTAAGTCTATTTGCTTAAATTTTGGGGTGGCTGTAGAAAGTCAGGGCGAATGTAATTTACGTTTTGATGATACTAACCCCGAAAAAGAATCCCAAGAATACATTGATGCCATTAAGCGTGATGTATCTTGGTTGGGCTTTAGTTGGGCAGGTAAGATACGTTTTGCCTCTGATTATTTTGATGCGTTACACCAATACGCCCTCGATTTAATTAATATGGGCAAAGCCTATGTTGACTCACAATCACCAGAGCAAATTCAACAAAATCGCGGCAGCTTTAGCGAGGCAGGAACTAACTCACCCTATCGCGAGCGTAGTGTTGCCGAAAATTTGGCTTTATTTGAAAAAATGCGTTTAGGTGAGTTTGCCGAAGGCGAGTGTGTGTTACGCGCAAAAATTGATATGGCTTCGGGTAATATTAACCTGCGTGACCCCGTTATTTATCGTATTAAAAAAGTGGTACATCATCAAACGGGTAATAAGTGGTTAATTTATCCGATGTACGATTTTACGCATCCTATTTCTGATGCTATAGAAAACATCACTCATTCTTTGTGTACCTTAGAGTTTGAAGACCATCGTCCTTTTTATGATTGGCTGCTTGATACCGTTAAAACGCCAGCTCATCCGCAACAAATTGAGTTTTCGCGCTTAAACTTAAACTATACCGTGACCAGTAAACGTAAGTTAAAAAAATTGGTTGACGAAGCTGTAGTGCATGGTTGGGACGACCCACGTTTGCCTACGATTGCAGGTTTGCGTCGTCGGGGTTATACACCAGAATCATTGCGTGATTTTTGTGATCGTATTGGTATTGGTAAAAGCGATGGTGTGGTTGATTTTGGCTTACTTGAGTTTTGTATTCGTAACCATCTTGATAACACTGCACCACGTGCTATGGCAGTGTTAAATCCGTTAAAAGTCGTTATTACCAATATGGCTGATGAAGTGTTAACACTTAATTCGGCACGTCATCCTAATTTACCCGAATTAGGCACACGTGATATTCCGTTTACGCAACAAATTTATATAGATGCCGCTGACTTTAGCGAGGAACCACCTAAAGGTTTTAAGCGTTTAGTGTTAGGTGGCGAAGTGCGTTTGCGTCATAGTTATGTGATTAAATGCGATGAAGTGATTAAAAACGAAGCTGGCGAGATTGTTGAGTTACGTTGTAGTGCCGACTTAAATACCTTAGGTAAAAACCCCGAAGGTCGTAAAGTCAAAGGCGTGATTCAATGGGTGTCGGCAAGTTTGGGTGTGCCTGCCGAAATTCGCTTATATGACCGCTTGTTTACGCAAGCCGACCCAGAGTCTGGTGAAAGCTTTTTAGATTGTATTAACCCTGATGCGTTTAAAGTCACACAAGCCATTGTTGAGCCGAGTTTAGCCACCGCACAACCCGAAGATCGTTTTCAGTTTGAGCGTGAAGGTTATTTTGTAGCCGACTTAAAAGACTGTGTGGACGGTAAATTGGTGTTTAATAAAACGGTTAGTTTGCGTGATTCATGGGGTGGGGCGTAATCTAAGGATAGTTCTCGTTTTAACAAACCCTTCGACTTCGCTCAGGGAGCTTGCTCTGTTGACTGAGCGGAGTCGAAGTCGAATATAATCTAAATTACAGGGGTTAGCCTCTATTCTTCAGGATTTACAAAAGGTTTAAGCACTTCTTGCTCTTGTTGTTTGCGTACAATATCTTGTGATAAACGAGCACGGTCACTCGGGTTAATATTAATAAAATATACGCCTGTTCTAAAACCTTCTAAATCTTCATCTTCGCAATACACCACACGCGCCGTTGCCGCAATATGGTAATGATGCTCTAAATGGCTAATGGCCAAATGTAAATGTGTACCCGGTGTAATCGCTTCGGCGGCATGAAACGACAAACCACTCTCACTTAAATTGACTTGTTGTGGAATAGGAGACAGTAATTTAGCTAAACCATCGTAAATCGCACCTGTTAATAATTCTAGCTTTAAATTAACTGCCTGAAACAAACCATGTAAACGTTCATTTTCACGCTCTAAAAGCTGCATTTGGCTGCGTTGTACGCTGTCTACCTGTTCGATTTCGGCAAATAAGGTAAAGTAACGTGGCAGCGAAAAATTTCCATCATAAGGGTCTTTTAAAGCATCGGTACTGCTAATCGCCTGATAATGCAAAGACAAGGTAGAATCAACACGGTTAAGTAAGCGTCTTTCGAATGGGCTATCTGCATTTGTTTTAATCATGATTTTTAACTCACAAGGCATTCTTGCCATTTTTTGCATTTGGATAAGTGTAATTTAGCGATATAAAGGCATTTTTGCCATAGTTTTGTGGTTTTGGTACAGAAACTGTATCAACAACGAGGCACTAAAGCCATAAATCAGCGATAATCGCGCCGTCCCCCATAGTATGGTCAAAGTTTTACCATGTTCAAGCCCGTTTCGCTACTGATTGGATTACGTTATACACGTGCCAAACGCCGTAATCATTTTATTTCGTTTATCTCTTTAACATCAATTATAGGTCTGATGTTGGGAGTTGCTGTATTAATTACTGTGTTATCGGTAATGAACGGCTTTGATAGAGAACTTAAAAATCGCATTTTAGGCATGATACCTCACGCTACGATTAATTCACGAGAACCGTTTCATGATTGGCAAAAATTAGCTGAGTTTGCCAAAAAAAATCCGCAAGTCATGGCTGTTGCCCCTTATACCCAATTACAGGGTATGTTAGCTGCTAATGGCCAAGTCACGGGTGCGATGATTTCGGGTGTTGAGCCGCAATACGAAAAGAAAGTCTCTATTGTCGAAAAGCACATGCAAACAGGCAGTTTAGATAACTTACAGGCTGATGATTTTGGCATTGTGTTGGGCGAAACCTTAGCTCTTAATTTGGGTTTGCAAGTGGGCGATAAAATGACCCTTGTGTTGCCCGAAGCGGCGGTGTCACCTGCGGGCGTAATCCCCCGATTTAAACGCTTTACGGTAGTAGGCATATTTAAGGTGGGGGCAGATGTAGACGGCTTACTGGCGTATATTCATATTTCTGATGCAGGAAAAATGCTGCGTATAGGCGACCAAGTGCAGGGCGTGCGTTTGCAATTACATGATATTTTTGAATCGCGGCCTGTATTGATGAATTTGTTGAGTAAATTGCCCGATTATTTTTATGGTAATGACTGGACTCAAACTCACGGCAACTTGTTTAGTGCGATTCAAATGGAAAAAGCCATGATGGGCTTATTGTTGCTGTTAATTGTGGCCGTTGCTGCGTTTAATATTGTGTCTAGTTTGGTAATGGTCGTGACTGATAAAAAAGCCGACATTGCTATTTTGCGTACATTAGGCGCGTCGCCTCAAACCATTACCCGTATTTTTATGGTGCAAGGGGCGGTGATTGGCTTGTTTGGCACGCTAGGCGGTGTGTTGTTAGGGGTAATCATTGCCTTAAATATTAGTGACTTTATGACATGGGTTGAACACATCACAGGCCAGTCGTTTTTTGATGCGTATTTTGTCAATTATTTACCCTCCGAATTAAAATGGAGCGATGTAATAGGCGTGAGTTTTATTTCGGCCTTATTAAGCTTTTTAGCCACGATTTATCCTGCTCGCAAAGCAGCACAAGTACAACCTGCGGAGGCGTTGCGTTATGAATAATGTGGTATTAGAAGCTCAAGCCTTAAATAAAACGTTTAATGACGGCTTACAAGCGGTTGATGTACTTAAAAATGTTAGTTTAAGCATTAATCGCGGTGAATTTGTTGCCATTGTGGGTAGCTCTGGCTCGGGTAAAAGTACCTTGTTGCACATTTTGGGCGGTTTAGACGTGCCTAGCAGTGGCACTGTGACGATTTTAGGACAGCCATTAAGTGCTTTAAACGAGACCAAACGCGGTGAATTACGCAATAAACATTTGGGTTTTGTGTATCAGTTTCATCATTTGTTAGCCGAATTTACTGCCTTAGAAAATGTATGTATGCCTTTATTGTTACGCCAAAGTTGCTCGGTAAAAGAAGCCGAATCTGCTGCTACCGAATTATTGGCAAAGGTAGGCTTGGCGCATCGTTTGCAACATAAACCTGCTGAGTTGTCGGGTGGAGAGCGGCAACGTGTTGCTTTGGCTCGTGCGTTGGTAACAAAGCCTGATGTGGTGTTGGCTGATGAGCCTACAGGTAATTTAGACCACGAAACCGCCACCGAAATTCAGCAGTTATTACAAACGCTAAAACAAGAGTTAGGCATGAGTTTGATTATTGTGACCCATGATAGAGAATTGGCACAGTCGGCAGATAGAATACTGACCATGCAAAGTGGTGAATTGTTGGCTTAGATAATGCCATTCGACTTCGCTCAGGGCGCATTTTTGCGTTGGCTGAGCGGAGTCGAAGTCTATTTTTTTGTTGTCGCTTTACGAAATTGGCGGTTATTCCATGCTTTAGTCACATGGTAGCGCCAATACCAATTCATGCCTAAATACCCTATACAGCCGAGTAAAAATCCTGTCACTAACATCCCTAATAAAATAGGTTCTATATGCTGTACTAATTCTAAGTTTTTTTTGTGATAAGCTTTATTAGTCATAAAGTTACTTACCAAAGAGCCTAAATTTTCGACTAATCTATACAATGTATCGGTGTGAATCATCGGTTTGTTGAGTAAAGATGCACCCACAAAATAAGATAGATAAATCACAGGAATCATGGTTAAGGGGTTGCTAATCCATACCAGTACAATACATAGCGGCAAATTGACTCTAAATACTAAGGCGGCAATTGCCGCAGGCAGCATTTGAAAAGGCATGGGCAAAAAAGCACACCACAAGCCCCAAAACATTGCGCCCGACGCAGAATGCCGATTTAAATGCCACAAGTTTGGGTCTTGTAAGCGATGACGCAAAAAACCTAAGCCCTTCATATTGGCGATTTTTTCGGGTGAAGGCAGGTATTTACGAATGAGTTGTTTGGGCATTAAATAAACCTATGACGCAACAAGCACAGGATTGTTAACGATTTATGATAATTCTGCAATCTTCTGATTTTAATATCGGTAGTAATTTGTAATAAATCGCCTGTAAAGCACGTTAAAATACCCTGTTTTTAGCAAAATACGTGGATAGATTATTATCATGGAACGATATCTAAGTGCGGCTGCAATAGGCGCATTGTCTTTATTATGGTGGCCAAGCTTACCCAATATCAATTATTTATTAATGACAGCGTTGCTTTTTGGCTTGCTCGCCTTGCGTTGGCGTATATTTGCCTTGTTAGCGGTGTGTTTGTTAACAACCACATGGAGTGTGTGGTGCGCTCAACAAGCCTTAGCTTTGCAGCCACCCGTCAATCTAGAAGAAAAGCCGTTTAAAGTGCAAGTACAAATAGAGGGCTTGCCCGAATATACCCCTTATGGTTTACGTTTTAGAGTAACACCGCTCAAGGTGGTGTCACGTATTAGTTATCCTATCTCGTCTCAAATGCACTGGCAATTAACCACGCCGCTAACATTAGATTTACGACCGCAGCAAATTTGGCAAATGACGGTTAGTTTACGGCGGCCTCATGGTATTTCTTCGGCAGGCGCGTTTGATTATCAAGCATGGTTATTAAGTGAGGGCATAAGTGCCACGGGTAAAGTCACTCGCGCTCAACTTGTTAGCTCTGCACCTTGGAGTATAGATGAATGGCGATTAAGTATTCGAGAGCAATTTATTGGCCTATTTAGCCATCAACATAATGCAGGTGTGGTCTTAGCGTTATTGTCTGGTGATAGAGCTTTAGTCAATGATAATTTATGGGATTTATATGCGGCAACAGGCATTAGCCATTTAATGGCGATTAGTGGCGCACACGTGATGTTGGCAGCCTTGGCAATAACATGGCTGTGGGTCAAAATTTTAAGCTTCTTTCCGAATTTGTTTTTAAGAGTGCCTTTGCAGCAAATCAAATTACCCCTGACGCTGATGGTGGCGGTGCTTTATGGTTTGTTGGCAGGGTTATCGTTGCCTACCTTGCGTACTTTGTTAATGGTTGCTTTGGCGTTGTTGCTTACAGGCTTGCGTAAAGAAGTGCCAATTTTGCGCGTATTATTGCTGGCCTTTGTATTGTTGGTGTTATGGCAGCCTCTAAGTGTACACGCGGTGGGTTTTTGGTTGTCTTTTGGGGCGGTGGCGTTATTGATTTTGTGGTCGGGCATGAGTTTACAAGGCCACAAAATTAAGCAGTTTATTCGTTTGCAATTGTGGCTGACTTTAGCACTCATTCCAATGACTTTAGGTTTTTTTGGAATGTTGTCATGGGTTGCACCATTGGCCAATATTATCGCTATTCCTATGGTGGGTTTGTTTATTGTGCCGTTGGCTTTAATGGGATTAGGGCTGGGTTTGGTATCGAATTTTTTGCAAAGTTTTTGTTGGTCTTTGGCGATTAGTTTAGTAGATGCTTTAAATGCGTATTTAACGTACTTAAGCGAGATTCCTCATGCACAACAAATTTGGGTGTTATCAGGCGTAAGCTTGATATTTATGAGTGCTGTTTTAGCGGCTTGGTTGTTACCTAAAGGTATTTTGCCTCGTGTGTTAACGCCTTTTTTGGTGTTGCCACTTATGTTTAGATGGCCAGCTTTAGCCGAAGGTGAAGCACAATTAAGCATTATTGATGTAGGCCAAGGCTTAAGCATTCTTATTCAAACCCAAAAACATAATTTATTGTATGACACAGGTGCAAATCAAAACGCAGGCGAGCGTATTATTAATCGTTATTTGCATTGGTTAGATGTAAAGCAATTACATGGCCTCATGATTAGTCATAATGATAAAGACCATACAGGCGGTGCAAATGCGCTAATGAGGCAATTTATACCACAACAGGCTTGGTACAGTGCTACGCCAGAGGGTTATCAATTACAGCATCAAACCAAACAACAGTTATGTGTTGCAGGTCAGCAATGGCAATGGGATAAGGTAAAATTTGAAGTTTTGTCACCCATTACAGGCGCATATTACGATAAAGACAATAATCGCTCGTGCGTGTTGCGGGTCAGTGGTGCAGGGTTTAGTGTGTTGTTAACGGGTGATATGGAGCTACCTGCCGAGCAGTTGTTACTTAAACAAAAAACGAATTTGCAAAGTGATATTTTAGTGTTGGGGCATCATGGTAGCAAAACTTCCTCTGGCGCAGTATTTTTAGACGCAGTAAAGCCACAATTGGCGATTGTTTCGGCAGGTTATCATAATCAATTTGGACATCCTGCACCTATTGTGCTTGAGCGTTTATCTAAATTACAAATAGGCATAGATAACACGATTCAACACGGAACATTACGTTATCATTTAACAAAACAGGGTATTATTGCGCGTCAAGCATGGCGGCAACGTGGTCATTACTGGCTAAATTTGCCCTAAATGGGTAAAGTAGCAGCGTTTTGTTTGTTTCGGCTCTAAAAAGTATAGGCAATAAACAATAATATTCCCTCCGCCTAATCTAGGGGAGGGTTAGGGTGGGGTTGTCGACCCCCTCCCAACCTCCCCCTTTGCAAGGGGGAGGAGCTTTTTTTAAATACATGAGGAATACAACGTGTGGGAATTAGTTAAATCGGGCGGCTTACTCATGTTGCCGATTTTAATCGCATCAGTATTGGCAATGGCCATTTGTTTTGAGCGCGCATGGGCATTACGGGCGAGTCGAGTTGCGCCACCTAATTTATTAGCCGAAGTATGGGGCTGGATTAAAAACAAACAGCTTGATGCCAATAAACTGCGTGAGTTAAAAGCCAATTCACCCTTGGGTGAAATTTTAGCCGCAGGTTTATTAAATTCGCGTCATGGACGCGAGATTATGAAAGAGTGTATTGAAGAAAGTGCCAGTGTGGTGATTCATCACATGGAACGCTATTTAAGTGTTTTAGGCACACTGGCGATGATTTCGCCCTTGTTGGGTTTGTTGGGTACGGTTGTAGGTATTATTGAGGCTTTTATGGCCATCAATACAGGCTCGGGTATGGGCGACCCCTCATTATTAGCGAGTGGTATTTCTAAAGCCTTAATGACCACCGCAGGCGGTTTATTTGTGGCAATTCCTGCCATGATTATGCACCGTTATTTTGCGCGTCATATTTCTACGATGGCCGTTGAAATGGAACAACAAGCCATTAAATTAGTGGATATAGTTCACGGTGACCGTGAAGTTGATTTTCAAGAACAGGCGGTTTGATAATGAAGTTTCGCCGCCCTCAACCCGACAATCTCGAAATAAACTTAACACCGCTTATTGATTGTTTGTTGTTTTTAATCATTTTTTTAATGATTTCAACCACCTTTAATAAGTCGAGTAAGTTGCAAATTGTGTTGCCCGAAGCCAAAGGTGATGCTGCTAAACCATCTAAATCTAAATCGATAGAAATAGGTGTTAGTGCCGCAGGGGCGTATACCATTAATGGTCAAGAATTGGCGGCTAAAGACGCAAAACAATTGCAAAGTGCCATTGAGCAAGCCAGTGAGGGTAAACGCGATATGTCGTTTATTATCGCTGCTGATGGCAAAGCGAGTCATCAAGCTGTTATTACCGTGATGGATGTGGCAGGGCAAATGGGTTTTGTTAATTTAAGTATTAGTACCCGATTAGCGAGCGAGAATCCTTAATGATACAGCAATCGGGTTGGCAAACCTATAAACGACTTTTGGGTTATAGCAAGGCTTATTGGGGCGCGTTTGCACTAGGTATTGTTGGCTTTATATTAAACGCTCAAACCGAATGGGCGGCTGCCGAGCAAATCAAATTTATTATCAATGCGATTCAAGATAAAGATGAGTCCGCCAAAAACCTATTTCCTCTAATTATTGTGGCGATTTTCTTTTTTAGGGGCATAGGTACGTTTATGGGAACGTACTACCTGTCTTTGGTGGCGCGTAATGTGGTTTATCAGTTACGCAAAGAATTATTTGCCAAATTATTAATACTGCCTAATCAGTATTATCACCTACATTCGGCAGGGCATTTAAGTGCCAAGTTAATTTATGATGTAGAACAAGTAACCGAAGCCGCCAGCGATGCCCTAAAAACTATGGTGCGTGAAGGCTTTACGGTATTAGGTTTATTAGGTTATTTGTTTTATACCAATTGGCGTTTGTCCATCTCTTTGCTAATTATTGGCCCAATAGCAGCAAGTTTGGTGCGTGTTGCCAGTAAGCGGTTTCGTAAATTATCCTATAAAATTCAAAACACTATGGGTGATGTTAATCATATTGTGGGCGAAACGATTCAAGGTTTTGCAGTGGTTAAAAGTTATGGTGGTCAGGCTTATGAAACCCAACGTTTTGATAATGCGTCTAAAGAAAACCTTAAACAAAGCATGAAAATGGTCGTGACTTCGGCACTTAATACGCCCGTGATTCAGTTTTTGATGGCTATCGCTATGGGTGGCGTGGTGTGGTTGGCTTTGCAGCCCAATATTTTGGGTGATGTGTCAGCAGGTGCGTTTGTTGCTTATATTACCGCCGCAGGGTTATTGTCTAAACCTGTACGTTCTTTAACCGATGTAAATACCAAAATTCAACGTGGTATTTCGGCGGCACAATCGGTGTTTGATTTATTAGATACGACGGTAGAAGAAGATACGGGTACTTATCAAGCCACGAAAGTACAAGGTCAAATTGAGTTTAAAGACTTATCGTTTAGTTATCCTACAGGCGAGCAAGTTTTACACAACATTAACTTGACCGTACCTACAGGCAAAACGGTGGCATTGGTTGGGCGTTCTGGCTCAGGCAAAAGTACCTTAGTGAGTTTGTTACCGCGCTTTTATGAAGTCACACAAGGTCAAATTTTATTAGATGGCCATGCCTTGTCTGAATACACCTTAGCTAATTTACGTGAGCAAATTGCTACGGTTAGCCAAAAAGTGATGCTGTTTGATAATACCATTCGTCATAATATTGCCTATGGTGATTTAGCCCACAAAACCGATGCCGAAGTAGAAGCTGCTGCAAAAGCCGCGTATGCCCATGATTTTATTATGAAGCTGCCGCAAGGTTATCAAACCCAAGTTGGTCAAGATGGCACACAGCTATCGGGTGGTCAGCGTCAGCGAATTGCTATTGCCCGCGCTTTATTAAAAGATGCCCCGATTTTGATTTTAGATGAAGCAACTTCTGCCTTAGACAACGAATCCGAGTTTTATATTCAAGCAGCCTTAGAAACCGTGATGCAAAATCGTACCACCTTAGTGATTGCACATCGTTTATCTACCATCGAAAAAGCCGATTTAATTGTGGTGCTAGAGTCAGGGTGTATTATTGAGCAAGGCTCACATCACGAGTTACTCGAAAAAAAGGGCATGTATGCCCAGTTGCATAGCCGCCATTTTGCCGATGATAGCGAACTGCCCACATGAGCCAACGCCTAGTCAACGCATGGTATAAAGGACATTGGGCCTTGTGGCTGCTTGCTCCGTTGTCGTTTTTATATGGCTTGATTAGTGTTTTTAGACGTATTGCTTATCAACACGGTTGGTTTAAAAGCCAAAAATTTAATATTCCCGTAATTGTAGTGGGTAATATTAGTGCAGGTGGAACAGGCAAAACACCACTCACTTTAGCGATTGTTAACTACCTAAAAGAGCAGGGTTACAGCCCTGTGATTGTGAGTCGAGGTTATGGCGGCCAAACCGAATATCCTGCCTTAGTCACCGCACAAAGTACGCCACAGCAAGTGGGTGACGAGCCTTTGCTGATGTTCTTGCAAAGCCAAGTGCCTGTGGTGGTTGCGCCCAAACGCGCCGAAGCAGTAGCTTATGTTGTGCAACATAACTTGGGCAATGTGGTGCTTTGTGATGATGGTTTGCAGCATTATGCTTTAGCGCGTGATATAGAAATAGCCGTGATTGATGGGGCGCGAGGCTTAGGAAATAATCATTTTTTGCCTCAAGGGGCATTACGCGAGTCGGCACAGCGTTTAAAAAGTGTCGATTTTGTGGTGATAAATGGTGAAGGTTATCGCTATCCACAAGCACACTATATGTTTTTAGAAGCGAGTGCGTGCGTACCTGTCGCAACATCTTCTAGCCATAAAGCACCTGTTGCCCCACAAAAAATTCATGCGGTGGCAGGTATAGGCAACCCCGAACGGTTTTTTAAGCAACTACAGCAACAAGGCTTTGAAGTAATAAAACACGCTTTTGCCGACCATCATCAGTTTGTTGCCGCCGATTTTACCTTTGATGAGTCATTGCCAATTGTGATGACTGCTAAAGATGCCGTAAAGTGCCAACAATTTGTACAAGATAACATGTGGCAAGTGCCTGTTACTGCTCAATTACCTACAAACTTTTATCAGCAGCTAAGTCAAAAATTAGCGCAAGTCATGGACAAATAAATCATGTTAGACAAAAAATTATTAGCCATTTTGGTCTGTCCTGTTTGTCAAGGTCAGCTCATTTATCACGCACAGCAACAAGAATTAGTGTGCAAGCCCGATGCCTTAGCGTTTCCGATTCGGGATGATATTCCTGTGATGCTCGAAAGCGAAGCACGCGTCTTAACCCTTGACGAAAAACTGGATAAATAATCATGACAGATTTTAATGTAGTCATTCCCGCCCGTTATGCGTCAAGCCGTTTGCCAGCCAAACCGTTGATGGATATTGCAGGCAAACCAATGGTTGTGCATGTGTATCAACAAGCTTTGCTAAGTAAAGCCAAAACGGTCGTTGTAGCAACCGACGACGAACGTATTGCCCAAGCCTTAAAACCTTATGGCGCAATTGTGGTGATGACTTCTCCTCAGCATCCCTCAGGTACAGACCGCCTCCAAGAAGTTGCCGCTAAAATGGGTTGGGCGGCAGATGACATTATTGTCAATGTGCAAGGTGATGAACCCTTAATTCCTCCCCAAGTGATTAACCAAGTTGCCGAAAATTTAGCCGCTAATCCACAAGCAGGTATGGCTACTTTAGCCGAAGCCATAGAAGATGTTGCCCAATTAACTAACCCTAACATTGTTAAGTTAGTGCGTGATGTTAACAATATGGCGATGTATTTTAGCCGTGCGCCTATGCCGTGGGCGCGTGATGCCTTTATGCAAGGTATTAGCTCACTGCCTGTTAAAGATTTATATTTACGCCATTTGGGTATTTATGCGTATCGGGTTGGCTTTTTAAATGATTATGTGCAATGGCCGCCTGCGTTATTAGAGCAAGTCGAAGCCTTAGAGCAACTACGCGCTTTATATTATGGCGTAAAAATTCATGTCGATTTAGCCTGTGTAAACTTGCCAGCAGGTGTGGATACGCCAGAAGATTTAGAACGTGTACGTGCGATTGTGGCGCAACAGCAAGCTGCGAAGCCAATCAGCCCACTGCAAGTAGAGGCTGCCGACAAAATTAAAGTGTTATTTGTATGTTTGGGTAATATTTGCCGTTCGCCCACTGCCGAAGGCGTATTTAAAACTAAAGTACAAAAAACGGGTTGGAGTGACTTATTTAGCATCGATTCCGCAGGCACAGCCGCCTATTATGTAGGCGAGCCACCAGACAAACGCGCCCAAAAACACGCCAAAGCGCGTGGCTATGATTTGTCTAAATTACGCGCCCGTTTTATTTCTCCTCAAGACTTTAAAAAGTTTGACTACATCTTGGTTATGGACAAAAAGAACTTTGCCGAAATGGAAAAAGTCCAAAAATACTGCAAAGATGCTACCGCCAAATTACAGTTATTTTTAGACTTTCATCCAACATTACAAGGCACAGAAGTACCAGACCCTTACACGGGTGGAGACCAAGGTTTTGAAGATGTTTTAGACTTAGTCGAACCTGCTGCCGATAAGCTGCTCAAAACCTTATTAGAGCAAAAAGGCTTAACAAATTGTGGTTGCTAATGCCATGTACTTGATAGAAAACGCCTCTTTAAAACAGCGCAATACCTTTGGTATTGCCGCTAATGCCCGATTTTGGGTACAAGTTAATACCCAAGCCGCCTTACGCAGTTTTTTAAATACCGTTACCGCCAAAAATGTACCCCTATTAGTATTGGGTGGCGGTAGTAATATAGTGTTTGCTCAAGACTATCAAGGCGTGGTGCTAAATCCAAACTTAAAAGGCATTAAGTGTGTTGCTGATGATGGCGAGCGCGTTATTGTAGAAGCTGCCGCAGGCGAAAACTGGCATGAATTTGTGCAATATTGCGTGGCGCAAGGTTGGTATGGCCTAGAAAACTTATCGCTGATTGCAGGAACAGTGGGTGCAGCACCCATTCAAAATATTGGCGCGTATGGCGTAGAGCTAAAAGACAGTTTTGTGAGTTTGGAGGCGATGTCGATACAAACAGGCATGATGCGCGAGTTTGCGTTAAGTGAATGTGCTTTTGGCTATCGAGACAGTGTTTTTAAAAACGCGCTCAAAAATCAATATGTGATTACCGCCGTGCGTTTTTGCTTGTCCAAAATAGCGCGTGTTAATGTGCAGTATGGCGATATTGCTCAAGAGTTGTTAAGCCAAGGCATTACTCAAGCCAGCCCTACGCAAGTGGCGCAAGCGGTGATTGCTATTAGGCAGCGCAAGTTGCCTAATCCAGCGCAAATAGGTAATACAGGCAGCTTCTTTAAAAATCCTGTGGTGGCATTGGCGCAGTTTGAAGCATTAAAAGCGCAATATCCGCAGTTGGTTGCCTACCCACAAGCGCAAGGCATGAAGTTGGCCGCAGGATGGTTAATTGAGCAAGCAGGGTGGAAGGAGCAAAGTTTAGGTCAAGCAGGGGTTTACCATAAACAAGCTTTGGTATTGGTTAATCTTGGTGGTGTAACAGGTGCAGAAGTGGTTAATTTGGCACAAGCGATTCAAAAAAGTGTGTTAGAAAAATTTGGCGTAAACTTAGAAATTGAAGTGAATGTTGTTTAGGGTTTAATTAAATTAAGGATAATTGTTTATGAATCGTCATGATGTGTATATTTGGGATGCAGATGTTTATGGCAAGCCTCAACACTTTGAAGATGCCATGGACAAAATCCGTTGAATTAACCAGTGTACGAGAAATTAAAGATTTTACATGGCGTTTACCTACCGAAAAAGAATTAGCCAGTTTAATGTTGCCCGATAAAGAAGGTTATAAATCCGAACAAGGTATTTTATTTTGTCCTAAAGAAGAAGGACAAAACGCCATATTTTGGACATCCACCACTCAAAAAAACAGCGAAGAAGCCAGTGTTGTGGTTTTTTATGAAGGCAAGGTTCGTAAGTATCCCAAAGGATACGGCTGTTTTGTCCGCTTGGTTAGAAGCGCAAAAGGGCGGGTTATTTAAAAACTATTGATTAAGACGGATGAGGTGTACTAGGTTATATTAATGTGCAAACGGGAGAGTAAAAATGCAAACTACACATTTAACTGATCAAAGACACGTTGTTATTCCTAAAACCATTTGTGATGCCTACCATTTAAATATAGGGCAAGAATTAGAAATTGAATTAACACCACAAGGCATTTTATTAAAACCTAAAGTTGCATTGGCCAAAACAAAGTTAGAAGATGTTGCGGGTTGCTTGGCGTATCAAGGCAAAGCTAAAACTATCGAAGAGATGAATGAAGCTATTCAAGAAGGTGTTATAAGGCAATGGGGGCAAAAGTGATAACTATTGATACCAATATTGTGGTTCGTTTTTTGACCCGCGATGATGAAGCACAATATCAAAAAGCGTATCAAATTTTTGCCGCATCAAACTCCATTTTTATTCCCAAAACCGTTATTTTAGAAACAGAATGGGTATTGCGTTTTAGTTACAGATTTTCATCTGAGCGCATTGTTTTTGCATTGTCCAATCTACTGGGTTTAGAAAATATTATTAGTGAAAATAAAAAGCTAATAATTATTGCGTTACAGTGGCATGAGCAAGGTATGGATTTTGCTGATGCTTTACATTTATCCTTTAGTTTACACACTCAAAATTTTTTAAGTTTTGATAAACAAATGATTAAAAAAGCTATTTCTTTAAATGTTGGTATTGACGTAATCGAGCCTTAGTTCAAAAAATAAGGGGCTTTTCAGCCCCTTATTTAGTACATAGCCTTATTATTGGGCTAAGCTATCAGCAATGGCTTTTTGGGCTTTTTGCGCCACAAAAAACGCTGCAATCACTTCCGCACCTGTCACAGGTTTTGCATCAGGTACAAACGCCGCAATATACTCACCCACGGTGTGCCATGTTGCTTCAGGCATTACCATCGGTACAGGAGCCGCTTCTGGTGTGGCTTCAACAGCAGCCACTTCTGGCGTTGTGGTTTCTTCAATCACTGCCGTTTCGGTGCTTGGTACTGGCTCAGCAATCGTTTCTGCGACTTCCACAATAGCCACCATTTCGGCAACTGCTTCTTCGCTAATGGGTGCAACTTCGGCAACTGCTTCAACCGCCGTTTGTGGTGTAGCTAAAGCTTCTTCAATCGCTTTTTGGTTTTTTTCAGCTACAAAAAACGCTGCCACAACTTCTGCGCCTGTAGACACTTTAGCTTCGGGTACAAAAGCGGCAATGTATTCACCCACAGTACGCCATGTTACGGCAACAGAGGCAACCGCAGCACGGCTATTGGCTAAAGCAGATAATTCTGCCGCTAAACGAGCTGTGGCTTCGGCACGTTCGGTGATTGCTTTTTGGGCAGCAACACGTTCGGCTTCGGCTTGCTCAATCGCTAATTTTTCAGCGGCTTCTTTAGCAGCTTGTTCGGCTATGACACGCTCAGCTTCTTCGCGTACCGCACGTTCGGCTTCTTCTTTAGCACGGCGACGGCGTTCACGTGGGTCATTAGCGGCACGAGTAGGTGCAGCTTCAGGCTTGGCTTCGGCTTCTACGGCAGCTTCAACAGGTGCGGCTTCATTTGGTGCGGTTTCTGTTGCATCTGTGGCTTCAACAACGGGTGTTTCTGCACTGACTTCAACAGGCACTTCTTGCTCGTTAGTGGCTTCAATGCTAACTAAAGTCGCTTCAGCTTGAGGAGCAGCCGTTGTGTTTGCCGTGCTTGTTTTGGTGCTGTTAAGCACTTCTTCAACTACAGGTGCAATAGGCTCAACAGGTGCAGGATTTGGCTCAAAACGCGGTGCTTCACCCACAAATTGTGTTTGCTCATTTAACACTTGGTTGTCACGTTCACGTGGTGGACGTTGACGACGATTAAAGCCATGACCATTAGGACGCTCACGACGTTGCGGGCGGCGTTGCTGTTCTTCATGCTCAACGTGTGTCGCAGGTGTTGCTTCAAGCGGCAAAGAAGTTGCATTAACTTCTAAAGCATCTTGATTACGTGCAGGACGTGCTTCACGCATTGGACGTGCTTCACGTGCAGGACGCGGCTCGCGCTGTGCTTGTAATTGCTCTTGGTCAACACGCGGTGTATTACGCTCGTTACGATAGTCATTTTCAGTGCGCGTTGGACGTTGTTCACGTGCAGGACGTGGCTCACGCGGTGTAATTTCTACCGACTCAGCGCGTGGGTTATGACGTGTATCACGTTCATTACGATACTCTTGCTCATGACGTGTAGGACGCACTTCACGCGTTGGGCGTACATCACGTTGTGTGCTGCGTGGTGCTGGCGCAATGGCGTTAGTATCGGGTGCAGCAGCTACATGAGTAGGCGTAGCGGTAGAAGGTACTTTGCTATAACTGTTGTTGTTACTTGTGCCTGCTAATTTGCTATCTATTTGATTAGCAATATCAGAAGCGCCAGCAAATAAATTAGAAAACCAAGCAAAAAAGCCTTTTTTATTGTCGGCATCAATCACTTGAGGGCTTGGTGCTTGTGGTGCAGCACTTAGGCTTGTACGAGATGCAGGAGCTTGTGTTTCGGGTTGAAGCGTTTTAACAGCCGCTTCTTGACGGCGATTCGTGACTTTTTCTTCACTATTATACAAACCGTTGTCTTCAATCACAGGACGGAAGTTTTCAACTTGTTGAAATGACGCAGGGCTATCGTAATCATCGTCTTGGCTAACATCACGTACACGTGATACTTCGTAGTGTGGAGTTTCTAAGTGCGGATTAGGTAAAATAATTACCTTTACGCCACTACGCGCTTCTAAAGCCATAATCGCGCCACGTTTCTCGTTTAATAAGAAAGTAGCCACAGTGACAGGCACTTGCGCTTGAATTTCGCTGCTGCGATCTTTTAATACTTCTTCTTCAATCACACGCATAATGGATAACGCTAACGAGCGCACATCACGAATTACGCCTGTACCGTTACAACGTGGGCAAACTAAGCCTGTTGTTTCTTCTAAAGAAGGACGTAAACGTTGACGTGATAACTCTAATAAGCCAAAACGCGAAATGCGGCCAATTTGCACCCGCGCTCTATCCATTGCCAAGGCATCACGTAGTTTATCTTCAACCATACGTTGATGTTTAGGCGGTGTCATGTCAATAAAGTCAATCACAATCAAACCACCAATATCGCGTAAACGTAATTGACGGGCGATTTCTTCGGCGGCTTCCATGTTGGTATTAAGAGCCGTTTCTTCGATGTCGCTGCCTTTGGTGGAGCGTGACGAGTTGATGTCAATAGACACTAAGGCTTCGGTTGGGTCAATCACGATTGAACCGCCAGAAGGTAGTTTTACTTCGCGTTGATAAGCAGTTTCGATTTGACTTTCGATTTGATAACGATTAAAAAGAGGAACAGAATCACGATAAAATTTAATTTTACTTTGAAAGTTAGGCATTACTTGGCGCACAAACTCAATCGCTTGGTTGTAGGCCGTTTCACTGTCGATTAACACTTCGTCAATGTCATCGCGCAAATAATCGCGGATTGCTCTAATAATCACATTCGATTCTTGATAAATCAAAAATGGAGCTGCACTTTGCGACGCAGCTTGACTAATAGACTTCCACAAGGTTAATAAATAGTCTAAGTCCCATTGTAATTCTTCGGGGCTACGACCTAAACCAGCGGTACGTACAATCACACCCATATCACTAGGAATGGTGATGGAGTTTAAGGCTTCTTTGAGTTCTTCACGTTCTTCGCCTTCAATACGACGCGAAATACCACCAGCACGCGGATTATTAGGCATTAATACCAAATAACGGCCAGCTAAAGAAATAAAAGTAGATAAAGCCGCGCCTTTGTTGCCGCGTTCTTCTTTTTCGACTTGTAGAATAATTTCTTGGCCTTCTTGAATCGCATCACGAATGGTGACACGACCCATATCGCGTGATTGGCGATGAAAGTATTCTCGAGAGATTTCTTTTAACGGTAAAAAGCCATGACGATCAGCACCAAAATCCACAAAAGCGGCTTCTAGGCTAGGTTCTACACGAGTCACTCGACCTTTATAGATGTTGGCTTTTTTTTGTACGCGGGAGTGATGTTCGAGGTCAAAATCATATAAGCGTTGACCATCTACTAGCGCAACACGGGTTTCTTCGGCGTGTGTTGCATTGATTAACATACGTTTCATGGAAGGTTGTCACCTAAACAAGTGACACGTTATGCAGGGCGCAAAGAAACGACGGCTCATTAGTCGGCCTGCCAAACCTCAAGGAGTGGCAAAAATAAGTTTTAGGGCGGTAGTTTGTAACTACTCGCAAAGCAATCCCATTTTAAAAGGGATGTACTTAAAAATTCGTTTCTATGTCGTCCACAACATACAGTGTCTGTGGTATTTGTGGCCTAAGCCACTTTGTTAGAGTTTGGGTATTTATAACGCATTGTGCGTAAAAATCTAAACTCTGCTCATGGTTGAGTGCGATGGGAACGGTTTAATTCCGCTGCATAAAAGCCCATACAAACACACGATTTGCCTATATAATCCGTTTGCCATTGGCTAACACCAAGATAGTTAAGGTCTTTGGCTGTTAGGTGAATCAACGCAAACGGTTGGCAGGCACGACTATAACAGACTCTACGCAAAGCTCACACATTTTTTACGCTTGTATAGCTGATTAGTTTGTTGTTGTTTGTTAAATCAACAATGGTTTTTTTCTTGTTTAAATAGTAAGCATTTTTATGACTGATACTTCAAGCCTTGCGGCAGTACACTTTGTAACCATCACCGAAAACAACGATGGTCAGCGTTTAGATAATTTTTTAATCACGGCATTAAAAGGTGCGCCGCGTACCTTGGTGTATCGTATTGTAAGAACGGGTGAAGTGCGCGTTAATAAAGGGCGGGTCAAGCCCGATTATCGTTTAAAAATTAATGATGTGGTGCGTGTGCCGCCGTTACGTTTAAGCGAAAAAGAACCTATTCCTACACCTAGTCCGCAGTTATCTAAAAGTTTATCTGACCGTATTTTGTATAACCAAGATGGCATTATTGCCCTTAATAAGCCATCAGGTTTGGCGGTGCATGGTGGCAGTGGCGTTGCTTATGGGGCTATCGAAGCCTTACGTGCTATTTATCCTCAAAAAGAATTTTTGGAATTAGTGCATCGTTTAGACCGTGATACCTCAGGCTTGTTAATGATTTCGGATAAACGCAGCGTGTTGCGTGTATTACACGAGCAATTACGCGATGGCAAAATGCAAAAAGTGTACATTGCCTTGTTAGCAGGAAAACTCAAAGGCGGTAGTCATAAGGTAACTGCGCCCTTAGATAAAAGCAATTTAGCCTCTGGCGAACGAGTGGTGCGTGTCTCGCGTGATGGCAAAGCCGCCGAAACCCATTTTAAAGTGATTGAGCGTTTTGAGGACTGTACTTTAGTTGAAGCCAGACCCTTAACAGGCCGTACCCATCAAATTCGGGTTCATGCTCAGTTTTTAGGTCATCCCATTTTAGGCGACGAAAAATACACCTCTAACGAAAATAACAAAGCCGCCAAAGATAAATGGGGTTTAAATCGCTTGTTTTTACACGCCCAAGACCTCACTTTAAAGATGCCTAATCAAGAACAACCGTTAAAGCTGCATTGTCCTTTAGCACCTGAGTTAGCTTTAGTCTTAGAGAAATTAAGAAATGGCCGCGTATAAATTAGCGATTTTTGACTGGGATGGCACACTGATGGACTCGGTGGCGCATATTGTGGATAGTATGCAACAAGCGGCTTATGTGTTGGGTGAGCCTGTGCCTAGTGTGTCAGAGGTGCGTCATATTATTGGTTTGGGTTTGCCCGAAGCGATTGCCTTGTTGTTTCCAAAGGCAAATGCAGTAGCAAGAGAAGCAATTCGTCAGCAATACGCGCAACATTTTATTGCTCATAGTGCGGCTAAAAGTGAATTATTTGCAGGGGCAGAGCCTTTATTAGCGCAATTAACGCAACAAGGCTATTTATTAGCGATTGCAACAGGTAAAAGTCGTTTAGGATTAGACAGAGTATTAGCACAAACAGGCATTGGACATTATTTTGTGGCAACGCGCTGTGCCGATGAAACCGCCTCTAAACCTCATCCTTTAATGTTGCAAGAGTTATTGGCGTATACGCAAACCTCACCGCAAGACAGTATTATGATTGGTGACACCAGTTACGATATGGAAATGGCACAAGCGATTGCCATGCCACGTTTAGGCGTGTCTTATGGCGTACACAGTATTGATACCTTAAAACAGTATCAACCCATGGCAATTGTCGATAGCCTTTATCAATTACATGATTATTTGTATTAGGAAAAAACAATGAGTGACAACAATGGCCGTGAATGGCAGCTTTTAGAAAAAATAACCTTAGCATCAGTAGAGGAACAAAAAAAGGCACGCCGTTGGAGTATCTTTTTTAAGTTGCTAACTTTTGCATACTTAATTGTTATTTTAGTGATGGTTACCTCACCCTCTAAAGGTGGCAAAAGTGTAGGCGAAACAAGCGCGGAGCATTTGGCCATTGTTGAATTAAAAGGTGAGATTGCTGATAGCACCGATGCCAACGCAGATGATTTAATTAGCAGTTTAACCGATGCTTTTGAAGCTAAAAATAGTAAAGCAGTGGTACTACGCATTAATAGCCCTGGCGGTAGCCCTGTGCAATCAGCCTATGTGTATGATGCAATTAAGCAATTACGCATCAAATACCCCAACAAAAAATTGTACGCTGTGATTACCGACCTTGGAGCATCAGGTGCTTATTATATTGCGTCGGCTGCCGACCAAATTTATGTCAGTCCTGCCAGTTTAGTGGGTTCTATTGGGGTAATCATGCAGGGGTTTGGCATACAAGAGTTGACCAAGAAATTGGGTGTAGAAGACCGTACTATGACCGCAGGTCAACACAAAGCGATTATGAATCCGTTTAAACCTATTAGCCCTGAAGAAAAAGCCCACGTACAAAAAATGCTCGATACCATTCATCAGCAATTTATTAGTGCCGTAAAACAAGGGCGTGGCCAGCGTTTAAAAGAAGACCCACAAATTTTTTCGGGTTTATTTTGGACAGGTCAACAAGCGGTTGAATTAGGTTTGGCTGATGCCTTTGGTTCGGTTAAAACCATTAACAAACTGATTGGTACAGATGAACAAGTAGATTACACCAAAAGCAAAAATCCAATGGATAATTTGATTCGCAAATTGGGTGTAAGCATGGGTGAAACCATTGCTGCTAAATTAAATTTATCGGACGAAATAAAAGTTCGTTAGGCTCAGCTACCAAGTCTCCGTTCAGTCGTACCCTGAGCGGAGCGAAGGGGATTAAAGTCTACAAACAGCTCTCACGCCATTCATCTAAATTTTGATTCTTCTTCATTGAGCTAAAACCATAACTATTACCTAAGCTACAAATAGCGGTAATATCTGCTTGATATTCAATATGAAACACAGGTTTATTTACCGCAATAAACGGTGCAATCATGCTGCATTCGTTATAGACCATACAGCTTTCGTTAATTGCAAAATCAAAATCATTTAACAAATCAGGTATTTGATTAAGGTCGTTTTTAAGGCCAATAGCCAAGCCTTGTGTATGGGCTTCTGTAGCTAAGGCACGGTTATAAGCTAATTGGTCGTTATAAGTAATTTTAAATCCTGTTTTATTGGTGTAGCCATCTACATTGTCTGGGTCAACGGCATCACAGTTTTTTTGTTTGGCTAGGGCAATTCGGTCACGCATAATCGGCATTAAAATAGTAAGTTGACGAACATCAAGCCATTTTTCACCTGCCCAACCACTTAAATTACGGCCTTTAACCGAGGCAGGAAAACGCGAAAAATCGCTACGCCATTTTTCGCTGCTGCCTGCGCTAAAATAACAAATGACCTTTTTACCTTGGATATGTAGTAGGTCAATCGTGTTTTGTGGTGTATCAAATAAATCAACATCAAATACTTGAGTATTAACATTAGGGTTTAATGACCCTGAAAATTGAATTTGCCAACTCATTTGGCCATGAGGTTGCCAATAGGCTTGGCTGGCGGAAGAGACAAGTAAGGTGGTAACTAAGCTGAGTAATTGTTTTTTCATGACAGAATTCCGTATCATTGTGACGTGAATTCATTATATCTAAGCTAAAAATAAACAATGTGATGGTTTTGGCATTGATTTGGCTAAAGTTTTAAAATGAGACTTGAGGCACAGTTATTTGGTTAAGGTATTTGTATTCCTTCATTATTTAACATAGTCACTAATTGAATTAACGGCAAACCAATTAAACTACTAGAATCGTTACCTTCTAATTTTTCAAATAAACAAATACCCAAACCTTCACTTTTAAAACTGCCTGCACAAAAATAAGGTTCTTCGGCACGTAAATAACGTTCAATTTGTGCATGGCTTAAATTCCTAAAATACACACTAAATTTTTCTACAATGTGTTGAGTGTTTTTGGTTTGACTATTAAACACACAAAGTCCAGTATAAAAATCTACACATTGACCGCTAAATAAAACTAATTGCTGTATAGCGTTGTCGTGTGTCAGTGGTTTGCCAATCAATTGACCTGCAAAAGTAGCCACTTGGTCAGAGCCAATAATTAAATGTTGTGGGTATTTGTGAATGAGTGCTTGCGCTTTAGCAATGGCTAATCGTTGTGCTAATTGGGGTGCAGTTTCGTTTGTCAGAGGCGTTTCGTCGGTTTGTGGGCTATCTTGTATAAATGTAATTTGTAGTTTAGCTAATAAGTCGCGTCTAAAACTTGATGTTGACGCTAAAACCAAAGGTAAAGACATGGAAAACTCCTATTTATTTGTTTATGGCACTTTACGCAAAAATTCAGGGCATCAAATGAGCAAGTGGTTGGCGCAACACGCTAATTATGTGGGCGAAGCTAAAATAAAAGGTGATATGTATCAAGTCAGTTATTATCCTGCCTTAGTGCAAGGTGATAGTTGGATAGAAGGGGATATTTATGCCTGCTCTGAGGAAGTTTGGTTGATTTTAGATGATTTTGAAGAAACAACAGGCGCACACCCTGAATATGCGCGTTGTTTAACACCAATTTTGCTTGATGACGGTCAGTGGTTAGAAGCATGGGTGTATTGGTATTTAAGACCAACCACCCATTTAGTACGTCTTACTTAGTATTACGTTTAGCGACGGTTTCTTCTGGCGATTGTGTCGCAAAAGCATCAAGCAAGACCTCAGCCGCTTCTTTTACAAAGGCTTCATCTTCTGGCTTGTCTTTTTTGCTTGGGTCAGCTAATTCATCCTCTTTGTCTTCGTCATTTTCGGCTTCAACTTCACGCCATGTTTTGAGTGGTTCTTGGCCTTTCGCTGCGCGACGTGTATTTTCAATAGTCAAACGTTTGGCATCTAACTCAGCCTCTTCTTTTTTGCGCTTGGTTTCATTAAGCGAAATAACCGTTTCTTTTTTAAGTGTTTCTGCTAGTTCGATTTGAGCCGTCAAATATTGAAAATCAGGGTCATGTGCTTGACGACGTTGCGACTTGGTTTTTAAAATGGGTAGTTGACGACTAAAGCCCGAATACGGCAAATACCGTGCAGGTGGAATGGTATCCCATGCTAAGGCGTTTTCGAGTGCCGACTCACCTATATCACTGCCTTGAAATATATTAGGAAAGTTAATATCGGCTTCTACGCCCTTATGTTGTGTACTTGCACCCGAAATACGATAAAACTTTGCTTCGGTTACTTTTAGTTCGCCATAATTTAGTGGGCGTAATGACTGTACTGTACCTTTACCAAACGTCGTTGAGCCTACAATCAAGCCACGGCCATAATCTTGAATTGCGCCTGCAAAAATCTCGGCAGCAGAGGCAGATAAACGGTTAGTCATCACCACTAATGGGCCATCGTAGGCAATGCTGTTATCTGCATCGCCCATGAGTTCGACTTCGTTATTGGCATTTTTAACTTGTACCGTAGGGCCAGTTTCTATAAACAATCCAATTAAAGTATTGGCTTCTGTGAGTGAGCCGCCGCCATTGTTGCGTAAATCAAGGACTAAACCATCAATTTTTTCGGCTTTTAACTCTTCTAGCAAACGAGCAACGTCACGCGTGGTGCTGCGATAGTTGGGGTCGCCTGCTTGCATTGCGGCAAAGTCGGCATAAAAAGTCGGTAATTTAATCACACCAACTTTATAAGGTTTATCGTTGCGTGTTAGCGTCAACACTCGTTTTTGAGCCGCTTGCTCTTCAAGCTTGATGGTTTGACGTACGATGCTAATGATTTTAGTTTGATTTTCGTCCACGGCATTCGCAGGTAAAATTTGCAAGCGTACGGTGCTGTTTTTGGGGCCACGAATTAAGTCTACGACTTCATCAATACGCCAGCCAATCACGTCCACAAAATCTTCTTTACCTTGTGCAACAGCTACAATTCGGTCACCAGGTTTAAGCAGTTTTGATTTGTCAGCAGGACCCGCAGGTACTAAGCGTACAATTTTGGTGTATTCATCTTCGCCTTGTAATACCGCACCAATGCCCTCTAAAGATAAACTCATATTAATATTAAAGTTTTCGGACGTGCGCGGCGAAAAGTATTCGGTATGTGGGTCGTAAGTTTCGGTAAAAGCATTCATAAATGTTTGAAAAACATCGTCTGCTTTATTACGGTTAACATTGTTACGTTGGTTCTCATAACGTTTTGTTAGCAGTTTAATGATTTCTGTGTCTTTTTTGCCTGATAAACGTAGGCTCAGCACCGCCGATTTTAAGCGTTTATGCCAAAGTTTATCTAAGTCTTGAGCCTCATCTGCCCAAGGTGCATTTTCACGTTTAGTTTCTAGGCTGTCGTCTTTGCTAAAATCAAAAGCATCAGTGCCTTTTTTTAATTCTTTTAAAATAAAGTCTAAACGCTGATTGATGCGCTGTTGATAACGACTATAAATAGCAAAACCACGGCTTAAATCGCCACGGACTAAATCATCATCAAAAAGATAACGATACTCTTCAAATTCTTTAATATCGTTTGCTAAAAAATAGGCGCGACCGTTGTCCAAATCTTTAAGATATCGGTCTAATACTTGACTCGAAAATGCGTCATTTAATTTTTTATGTTCGTAGTGTAAATGCTTGAGCATTACCACCGTAGAGCGTGTTGCTTTGACTTCATCTTTAGTCGGTTCTATAGATGAAGGTGCAGCCGCTTGTTTAGCAAAAACTGCTGAAAAAAAGACTAAACCGCCAAAGGTGGCGGCCAAGAGAACATGTTTACGAGTAAGTATGGCCATGAGTGTCCTGACTAGAGTGAGAATGTAATGCCAGCGGACGACGGGCAAGTAGTGTTCATTATAGAGACTGTCGCCTTAATTTTGTAGCGATTATTGTATTAAAAAACAGACACTATACAGAGTCTTTTTGGCCTATGATTATAAAGTAAATAAATTGATACCGAGGAGAGTCATTATGAATGGTGCATTGATGCTTGACGTACAAGGCATAGAGTTAAATGCAGAAGAAAAGGAAATATTGCAGCATCCACATGTGGGAGGCTTGATATTTTTTGGCCGTAACTTTGTGGGTGTAGAGCAGCTTCAGGCGTTGGTAAAAAGTATTCGGGCGCATCGTCCCGAAATTATTATTGCAGTTGACCAAGAGGGTGGCCGCGTGCAGCGTTTTAAAGAGGGTTTTGTTAAATTACCCCCGATGAAAACTTTTGGTGATATGTTTGCCCATGATGCACAAAAAGCGTGTCAAATGGCGCATCATTGTGGTTGGCTAATGGCCGCCGAGGTATTAGCGGTGGGTGTGGACATGAGTTTTGCACCTATTTTAGATGTGGATTGTGGCCTGAGCCAAGTGATTGGTAGTCGTGCTTTTCATTCAGAACCCGAAGTGGCAGTGGCCTTATTGCGTCATTTTATTAAAGGAATGCACGAGGCAGGTATGGCCGCTACAGGCAAACATTTTCCAGGTCATGGTTCGGTGGAAGCTGATTCGCATGTGGCGATTCCTGTGGATAAGCGCACTTTTGCCGAAATTGATGCTTTTGATTTAGTACCGTTTAAAGAGTTATCGTCACAACTGCAAGGTATTATGCCTGCCCATGTGATTTACCCCGAAATTGATAATAAACCTGCGGGCTTTTCGGCTATTTGGTTGCAAGATTTATTACGCCAAAAAATGGGTTTTGATGGGGTGATTTTTTCGGATGATTTGAGCATGGAAGGCGCAGGCGTGGTAGGTGGTTATGCCGATAGAGCCGATGCCGCCTTAGAAGCAGGCTGTGATATGGTGCTGGCGTGTAATAATCGCGCAGGGGCAATTCAAATTTTAGAGTATTTGGAGCGACATCCACGTATTCCACATCAGGCGCGTTTTAATGCCTTGCGCGGTAAAGGTAAATTAGCATGGAATGATTTGTCGGGTAGTCCACAATGGATTGCTGCCGAAGAAGCATTACGTTCTATTATGGGGTGAGTTGGATTTGACGTTTTGATTTAGCCCTCACCCCAACCCTCTCCCGAAGGGCGAGGGAGTCCTCTCTCCCTGTGGGAGAGAGCTAGAGTGAGGGAGGAATAGTATAATATGCTCAAAATTCAGTCGAAAATAGGCAGTTAGCTCAAACGTCAACAGGCTCTAAAATCACTGCATATATTGTTGTAAATGTGCCATAAACTGACTTTTACTCACTTCGCCTACTAAACGCGAACTCTCGACTTCTTGCCCATCGCTAAAAAATAGTACCGCAGGTGGGCCAAAAATAGTGAGTTGTTGTTGTAAGGCGCGTTCTTCGCTGGTGTTTTTGGTGACATCGGCCTTTAATAAAATCCAGCCTTGTAGTGCGCTTTGTACGTCTGCTTGCTCAAAAACTTCTTTGCTCATAATTTTGCAGCTTACACACCAGTCGGCATAAAAATCGACTAATACTTTTTTGTTTTCTTGTTGAGCAAGAGTTAAGTTTTCGTCTAATTCAGCCAAACTATGAATGGTTTTAAAGTTGCTGCTATTGACTTGTTGATTAGATGCTAAAGAGCTACGTGTAACAATATCCAGTGGTTTTAGTGGGTCAGTTGCGCCTAAAGCCGCACCTACTAATAGAGTTGCTCCCCAAATGAGCAGCATATAGGCACCGCTACGCCACACGATGCGCCACTTTCCGCCCCATTGATTGAGCCAAAAGCCTGAGCCTACACTTAACGCCGCCCATAAAATTAACATGCTAGAGCCTGTTATCACTCTGGATAACAATACAATGGCAACGCCAAGTAACAGCACACCAAAACTTTGTTTAACACGATTAAGCCATAAGCCTGCTTTGGGCATAAATTTGCCTTCGCTCGCCCCTAAAATCATCAGTGGGGTGCTTAACCCAAAACCTAAAACAAACAAAGCAATACCACCTAATAGTGGATTCCCCAAAGTGGATACTGACAGTAAAACACCTGCCAACGGCGCAGAAACACATGGTGACACTACCAATGCCGAAAAAAAGCCCATGAGCCATGTACCAACAAAACTGCCTGCTTTGCCTTTTTTGCTGAGTTGGTCAAGCCAATGATGCAGAGCTTGTGGCAGCTGTAAATGAAAAACATCAAAGCTAGCTAAAGCCAAGATAAAAAATAAAGCACTCGCACTTAATAACACACTGGGATGTTGTAGCCATGTAGCAATATTGGCTTGACTACCAAACAAAGATACCAACACCCCTAATAAGCCATAACTACAGGCCACACCTACGCCATAAGCAAAGGCTAAAAAAAAGCCTTGTTTGGCGGTACTGGCATGTTGTCGTGCCACAATATTGGCCACAATAGGCAACATAGGTAATACGCAAGGTGTAAAAGCCAAGCCGATACCCAAGGCATAAAGCGTTAATAATGCTAATAAAGGTTTGTTAGATAAACTAAAGTTATCGTTGGCAGGAATAGGCGGAGCTGATTTAGTGGCTGTATTAACACTCACGGGTGGGGCTTCTGTTAGAACGGTCGCATTGGTAATTGATGGTGTATTAGGAGTTGCTGTAACTAGTGGTGTAGCAGTCGTTTGCTCCTCCTCATCATCTAAAATATCATAACTGACTAAAGGAATTAAGGTTGGAATAGGAATGCTAATATCTTTACGAGAAGGTTTGGTGTCTAAAATAACCGATTTTTGCACTAAGGGAGAATTAATACTAAAGACGAATTCTTGTGGGGCATAACACAAACCTGCATCGGCACAGCCTTGCCAACGAATCAAAATATCACCATTGCCTTTAACGGGTAGGGTGGCTACAACCGACTGATGAAAAACTTGTACTCGACCAAATTCGGCATCGTCTTTCCATTCGGGCTGTTCACTAAAAAATGCTTGCCCTAAAATAGCATTGCCTTCTTTGACTTCAAATTTAAAGCGTTCTTTGTATAAATAATAATTAGGGGCGATGTTAAATTTTAAAATCAGCTCTTGATTTTTTTGTTCGGCTTGTAGCGTAAAGGCTTGTTCGGCAGTTAAAAATTGAGCCGTTTTATTACTTGAGCTAAAACTGTTATTAGTAAAGCGTTTAAGGTCGGCTTCGGCTAATAACCATGATGAGCTAAACAGTAGCAACAGTGATAATAAAGTCGTGATAAGTTTTGGCACAGTGTTATCAACCTAAATCTAAAAAACGAATATGCCAAAGTTTAACCGATGACGCAGTTAAAATACGCAGTTATTGTGCTGATTACCTTAGTGCTTGTGTTAATTCGTAAAGCAACGTTGTATTTTAATCTTGTCATTGTAAAAATGTTGACCAATCAGCCACAAAAAGTTGCCACAAAGGCCAAAAGCTGGCATACACTTAGCCCCACTTTTATAGAGTAGGTTGCGCGTGGCGTAAACTTATTCTTCTCGTGATTGCCGAGCAGTGTCAGACTATTCAGCAATTTAAACTACTATGATGGAGATTTAGGCATGATTTATTCAGGAACTGCCATCAGCGTCCAAGCCCTCGGCGATGGGATTGCTGAGTTTAAGTTCGATCTAGCCAACGAGTCGGTTAACAAATTTAACCGCGTAACGCTTGAAGACTTAAAAAATGCAATTGAAGCAGTGAAAGCAGATAGCAGCGTTAAAGGTATGGTTGTCACCAGTGGCAAATCAGTCTTTATTGTAGGTGCTGATATTACCGAATTTGTATCGAGCTTTGCACAAGGCGAAGCCGCTATTATTGAATGGGTTGGCACAGCTAACCAAATTTTTAATGCGTTTGAAGATTTACCATTTCCAACTGTTGCGGCCATTAATGGCATCGCATTAGGTGGTGGTTTTGAAATGTGTTTAGTGTGCGACTACCGTGTTGCTTCTACCGCCGCTAAAGTAGGTTTACCCGAAGTTAAATTGGGTATCTTTCCGGGTTTTGGCGGCACTGTACGTTTGCCTCGCGTTATTGGTATTGATAATGCCGTTGAGTGGATTGCCGCAGGCGCAGAAAAGCGTCCTGATGCAGCCTTAAAAGACGGTGCAGTTGATGCCGTTGTTGCGCCAGAGCAATTACAAGCCGCTGCGTTATCTTTGGTTAAGCAATGTGTTGAAGGTAAAATTGACTGGAAAGCCAAACGTGCCGAAAAGTTAAATCCTGTTAAACTCAATATGTTAGAGCAAATGATGGCTTTCCAAACAGCAATGGCTGTTGTGGTTGGCAAAGCAGGCCCTAACTATCCAGCTCCAAAATTAGCCCTACAAGCGATTCAACAACACGCCAGTTTAGGCCGTGATGATGCCTTAAAAATAGAAGCTAAAAACTTTGCTAAAGCCGCTGTAACACCCCAAGCAGGTGCTTTAGTTGGTTTGTTTATGGCTGACCAAGCAGTCAAAAAAGCCTCCAAGAAACATGAATCCAAAGGCAGCAAAGAAATTAAACAAGCTGCTGTATTGGGTGCAGGCATTATGGGTGGCGGTATCGCTTACCAAGCTGCAAGCAAAGGCACGCCTATTATTATGAAGGATATTCGTACCGAAGCCCTCGATTTGGGTATGGGCGAAGCCTCTAAATTGTTAGGTAAAATGGTCGAAAGAGGTCGTATGACCCCTGCGGTTATGGGACAAACCTTGTCGCGTATTCGTCCAACCTTAAACTATGGTGACTTTAATACCGTTGATATTATTATCGAAGCGGTTGTTGAAAATCCAAAAGTGAAAGGCGCGGTATTAAGCGAAGTTGAAGGCTTAGTTAACGAAGACACCATTTTAGCTTCTAACACCTCGACTATTTCGATTACGCATTTGGCCAAAAGCCTCAAACGTCCTCAAAACTTTGTTGGTATGCACTTTTTTAACCCTGTTCACATGATGCCTTTGGTTGAAGTGATTCGTGGTGAACAAACGTCTGACGAAGCTGTTGCTGCTACTGTTAAATTAGCGCAAAAAATGGGCAAAACACCTATTGTTGTTAACGATTGCCCTGGCTTTTTGGTAAACCGTGTCTTGTTTCCGTACTTTGGCGGCTTTGACATGTTAGTGCGTGATGGTGCTGACTTCCAAGCCGTTGACAAAGTCATGGAGCGTTTTGGCTGGCCGATGGGTCCTGCTTACTTGTTAGACGTAGTGGGCATGGATACAGGCGTACACGCAGCTAAAATCATGGCTGAAGGTTTTCCTGACCGTATGAAGCCTGACTACAAGAGTGGCACCGAAATCATGTTTGAAAATAACCGTTATGGCCAAAAAACAGCCAAAGGTTATTATGTTTACGAACAAGACAAAAAAGGCAAGCCTAAAAAAGTCGTTGACCCAACTGTTTACGAATTAATTGCGCCTGTCGTTGCCGAGCGCAAAGAATTTGACGCGCAAGAAGTGATTGACCGTTGCATGATTCCAATGGTTAACGAAGTTGCACGTTGTTTAGAAGAAGGCATTGTGGCTAGTGCTGCCGAAGCTGACATGGCTTTGATTATGGGTATCGGTTTCCCTCCATTCCGTGGTGGTGCTTGCCGTTATGTTGACCAAGTTGGTATTGCCAATTACATTGCTGCGTGCGAAAAATATGCTCACTTAGGTAAAGCATACGAAGCCCCACAATTGTTGCTTGATATGGCAGCCGCTAACAAACAGTTTTTTGGTTAATTAGGAGCGAAAAATGAGTCTTAATCCTCGTGATGTAGTCATCGTTGATGGCGTACGTAGTGCCATGGGTCGCTCCAGAAACGGTATGTTTCGTAATGTGCGTGCCGATAGTCTGTCTGCCGAATTGGTGAAAGCGTTGTTACAACGTAACCCCGCTTTAGACCCTGCTGATATTGAAGATGTTATTTGGGGTTGTGTCAACCAAACCCTAGAACAAGGTATGAACATTGCGCGTAATATCGCCATGCTAGCCGATTTGCCACGCACTGTAGCAGGTCAAACGGTTAACCGTTTATGTGGTTCTTCGATGCAAGCTTTGCATACTGCTGCTGCTCAAATTGCAACAGGTCAAGGCGACGTGTTTATTATTGGTGGTGTAGAACACATGGGTCACGTACAAATGACGCATGGTATCGACCTTAATCCTGCCGCTTCTAAACATTATGCTAAAGCCTCTAACATGATGGGCTTAACTGCCGAAATGTTAGGCACAATGAATGGTATTAGCCGTGAAATGCAAGATGCGTTTGCTTTGCGTTCACACAAAAAAGCATGGGAAGCCACGCTTGATGGTCGCTTTAAAAACGAAGTGATTGGCATTGAAGGCCATGATGCTAACGGTTTTAAAGTGATGTGTGATATTGATGAAGTGATTCGTCAAGATGCCTCTTTAGAGCAATTAGCTTCGCTCAAGCCTGCCTTTAATCCTAAAGGTGGTACAGTAACAGCGGGTTCGTCATCTGCGTTGTCTGACGGTGCGTCAGCAATGTTAGTGATGAGTGCCGCTAAAGCTAAAGAGTTGGGTTTAACACCTCGCGCCAAAATCGTGTCGATGGCTGTTGCTGGTTGTGACGCAGCTATCATGGGCTGGGGTCCTGTTCCTGCGACTGAAAAAGCCTTAAAACGCGCTGGTTTAAGCATTAGTGATATTCAAACAGTTGAATTAAACGAAGCCTTTGCTGCACAAGGTTTATCGGTACTCAAAGGTTTGAAAATTTTTGATAATGCTGATGACTTTGTTAACCTCAACGGTGGTGCGATTGCTTTAGGCCATCCATTAGGCTGTTCGGGTTCGCGTATTACCACAACATTGCTTAACGTAATGGAATGGAAAGATACAGAGTTTGGCCTAGCGACCATGTGTATTGGTTTGGGTCAAGGTATTGCAACCATTATTCAACGTGTGTAAATAATTTGCCCCTCACCCCAACCCTCTCCCACAGGGAGAGGGGGTCTAGAGTGAGGGTTAAAATTGCGCAAACGGCCTAAGAATTAGTCTTTATCCAAGACGAAAATAAGCCCCGTTATTCACAAGATGACGGGGCTTTTTGCAATTTTTTACGAATAAAATCAGGCCAACGCCTTGCTTGAATAGATAGCAATTTAGACACGAGAGAATGATTCTTATATCTTATTAATACATCTACGGCATCTTCGGTATGAATATTAGATAAAGCAGATAGTAATACTTTTGTGGATGAGTGATAGAAAGTCACGTCAGGTAGAGTATCTAGGCAAAAGTCAAATAAAGCTACACTATCATTATCATATAAATATAGCCAAAGTGTTGTTTGTGCTGGTGCTATCCATGCAGCCCTCCCAGTATCTTTATAAAATTTATGGTAATGCTTTAAGCTACAAATATAAGGAAAGTTGAGGAGTATCCCATGCCTAGCACCATATAACGGGTCACCCATATTGTTTTTATCAATAAGTTCCTCTGTCCATGCTTGTTGTGTAGGAAATAAAGCAACGATAAATAAATCCATTTCACGCTCTTTGTTGCGAAAGCTGCTAGCCACATCAAGCAAATGCTTGTATTCATAGTTAGGCACTAAAGCAATTTGATGACGTAGTAATGCAAGAATACTATTTGCCATAAATCCTATGACAATGTATTCCTTTGCATGGTGGTTTTCTTTTTTTATTAATTGTAAATAAAGTCTTTCAATCATAACTTTAAGAGCAGTAACCGTTCCCAATAAAATAATGGCCGCATTCATTCCTTGTGTAAAAAGCTCATAGATTGTTAAATAATTTAAACGATTTAAATCATAATACCCATCTCCTCTCGCAATATGAGCTTCGAATAATTTATCAATGTATTCAGTCCATATAGTTATACTATTTAAAGATGAGTCGTATATTCGCTCATACTCGTGGCTATCTAGTGCGCTTTTAATCAGGTTTTGATACGGTAAAATAATTTCTTTAAGCTTTATTAAAGCACTTATTGGGTTTTTGGGATGTTCTAAAATAACCAATGGTTTAAGAACTAGCTCTAATGGCGGTGTGTGTATGCCTCTAATAATTGGTAAATTTGCGAATAATTTAGGAGTCCAATTAATACACTCATCGGGTATCGCTGTATTGTCGGGTTCACGATAGCCTTTAGCTTTTTTCTCATTCAGTAGTTTTTCATATGCGGCTTGTGCTTTTTGGACTGTCGTAAAAGTTTTACTCGATTGTGTGTGAGTGCCGTCAATTTTTCCATATTCACTTGTGATGGTTTGATTATGTAAATCTACTTGGTAGAATTGGGCAGAAAATCCTTCGATTTTTTCAAAATAAGGCATTAAAAGCCCCTGTTGTGTTGTTATTTAAGTGCTAAAAATAATAGGTTAGAAAGTAAGTATTTGGCAATATGACTAGCACAAAGAATATCAACCATGTGTCAAGATATGTCGTGTGACATTACTGTTTTATGGATGATAAATATGGCACGATGGGCTAATTTGATGAGGAGAGTGATGATGACTAAATCCGTTTCCATAGATGAAACGTTAATTAAAGAGGCTCAACAACTAGGGCATCATAAAAATGGCAAAGCAGCTGTAGTTGCTGCATTAAAAGAATATATTCAACGAAATAAACAGATGGCTATTGTAGAGTTATTTGGACAGATTGAGTATCAAACTGACTATAACTCAAATCGACTAGCCCAGCGAATTAATCAACGTTTTGCGGTGTTGGATGGTGTTGAACTACCTTTTATAGAGCGTAAGTAAAGGGTTTTAATCTATTTCTTTAACCAAATACCCCAAAAACTCAGGAATCCTTTGTTCTAAATAATAATTAGGTTTATTGGCAGTGCCACCAATAAAACCAACATGGCCGCCATGTTTAGCCAACTCAAAATAAATCATTGGCGATAAATCATGTTGAGCAGGAACAACATCTACCGACATAAAGGGGTCATCAAGGGCATGAATAATTAACGTAGGTACTTTAATATCTTTTAAAAACTGATTGGGTCTACAACGTTGATAATAGTCATTTACATTGGCAAAACCATGTAAAGGTGCCATCAATAAATCATCAAATTGCCAAAACGATTTAAAAGGAGCGTGTTGCAAACAATCAGCTATTTTTTGAGCTTCTACTTTTTGGCCTAAATTAAGCAAGTGCTGATATTTAGCGTGCCATAATGCTTCTAAACCTTCTAACAAATGTTGCCGATAAATCATCGAAAAGCCACTGTCTAAACGATATGCGCATGGCTCAAGTTCTAAGGGAGCAGATACCGAAACCCCTGCTAATAAGCGTGGATGCTGACCTAACTCCGACAACGCTTTAAGGGTCATGCTTCCCCCTAAAGAATAACCAACAATCACAATATTTCGGTTTTGGCTTTTAGTCAGGTGATTAAATACTGCAATCACATCATCACTTGCTCCTGCATGATAGGCACGTGTTGCCATATTAGGCTCAGTTGCTCCGCGACAATTCATTGCCACACTAGGCCAGCCTTGTGCAGCGAGGGAGTTTTGTAAGCCAATTACATAGTGAGAATCACTTGAACCACTTAAGCCATGAATCACCAATACCAAAGGAGCCTCAGTAGCCAATGTTGCAGGTGTTTTATAGTCTAAAATAATAAAATCACCATCGGCTAGGCTGACACGTTTGCGTTGCCGAGTAATAGCAGGTGGTGTACGACGATTAACAGAGGCAAATAAAGTTTGTAAATGCGCGTGTTTAAGCAAAAGGGCAGGTTTAAATGGACTATGAAAAAAACCTTTAGGAAAAGGAGTTTGAGAAGAGTGGTGGCTAAACTTCATAAGTTAAACTCATATTGCGCCAAAAAGCCATGTACTGTGCCTGCTTTGGTGGTTTTTAAGCAGTGCCATTGCGGTGGCAAGTTTAAGCTCGCCCATTCGCAATCAGACTCTATATAAATCAAGCTACTTGCATGAATAAGTTGATGTGTTACTAACAGTTCACAAGCCGCTTGCCAAAGTTTTAAGCCATAAGGCGGATCTAAAAAAACCACATCAAAGGGTGTTTTTTGTTGTGCAAGTAATTGCAAACTATCACCTACCAATACAGTAGGTGTGCAGCCAAAGGCTTGCAAAGATTGTTGCAAGTATTGGGCTTGGGCAGGATTTTTTTCGATAAAAATACACGTATCTGCACCGCGTGATAAGGCTTCTGCCCCTAATGCACCACTGCCTGCAAACATATCAAGGCAGTGTGTGCCTCTAATATCAAATTGTAGCCAGTTAAACACGGTTTCACGCACACGGTCTGGTGTAGGACGCAAACCATCAATCGCTAAAAAAGACAGTGAGCGTCGCTTCCATTGACCCCCAATAATACGCAGTTGGCTAGTGGCAGGCTTTTTCATTTTTTAACAACCGTAACCCCTTGGCCTACCGTAACAGTCAACATTTTATTAGGATTAACATGTTGACGAAAGGCGGTTTTAATTTGTGCGGCAGTGACTTTATTAATACGCTCATTAAAACTGTCTAAATAATCTAGCGGCAAATTATAAAATCCCATCGAGCCTAAATAAGCCAAAATGCTGCCGTTACTGGCGGTGCTTAACGGAAAACTGCCTAAAATATTGTCTTTTGCTTCTTGTACTTGAGTATCGGTCACACCATCGCGTAAAAAGTTTTGTAGATTAGTACGAATCAGGGCGAGAGCTTCTTGGGCTTGGTCATTACGTGTCGATAAACTAATGCTAAAAGGGCCTTCTACCTGCATCGGTGATAACGCACTGTACACGCCATAAGTTAAACCACGTTTTTCGCGGAGTTCTTTCATTAACATACTGCCAAAACCACCGCCACCAAAAATTTCGTTACCGACATATAAGGCTTCATAATCGGGGTCGTCACGGCGTAACGTGGCTTGACCAATCATAATGTGGGTTTGTTGTGACGGAAACTCTAAATGTTTATGTTGTGCTTTTTCTAAGGTAATGCCACTAGGTAAAGGCTCGGCAGGTGTGCCTTGAGGCAAATTGGTGCTAATTTTCTCACTTAATGCTTTGGCCGCTTGTGTATCTACATTCCCTACAATGGCAATGGTTGCATTTTGTGCCACAAAATAGCGTTGATGAAACGCTTTTAGGTCATCGATAGTAATGGTTTTAAGGCTTTCGGGTGTGCCATTTGATGGGTGAGCGTAAGGATGCTTGCCATATAAATGTTGATAAAACAAAATACTTGCTTGAGCAGAAGGGGATTGTTGGCGTTGTTGTTGCCCTATTTGTGCACCATCAAAAGTACGGTTAAACGGCTCTTCAGGAAAGCTAGGATGAGCAATAACATCACTAAATACATCAAGTGCTGGCTCTAAGTATTTGTTTTCACTTAATACACGTAAATCAACAATAAACATATCACGGTAAGACGCTGCATTAAATGAAGCCCCTAAGTTTTCAAAGGCACTGGCAATTTGGTCGGTGTTACGTGTGGGCGTACCCTCGTCTAACATACGACTAACTAAACTGGCTAAACCATATTTTTCGCCATCACGCGCTGAGCCTGCATTAAATAATACCCGTACATCTACCATCGGTAATTCGTTGGCGGCTACAAATAAAACCTTTGTGCCGTTGCTCGTTTGCCATTGTTGAATAGCGATGCTACGCCGTGGCGTGGCGGCGTTTTTAACACTTTTGTAACTTTCTAATTTGTCGAGGGAGGTTAACGGCCCCGCAGTCACGACACCACCTTCGGCATAGGCTAATGAGGTGCATAAAATTAAGCTAAGTAATAGAGGTTTAATCATTTGGCTTCTCCGACCACCAAGGCAGTTGGCTTTAAAAATAGGGTGGTCATATTGGCAGGAATCAGCCATTGCTTGGCGACTTGACGAATATCATCGGTGCTAATGGTTTGCAGTTGGGCGTTGTAGTCATCTAAGGTTTTCCAGCCTAAGCCTAAACTCTCTAACATTCCTATTTGATTGGCTTGAGAGCTAATCGAGTCTTGACTAAATACGTTATCGGCCACAATCGAGGCATAAACTGTTTTAAGTTCATTGTCACTAATGGTTTCGGTTTTAAGGGCGTTAACCTCACCTAAAATGGCTGCTTTGGCTTGTTCTAGGCTAAACCCCTCAGCAGGAATTGCCGTAATCGTTAACAAAGTATCGCCGCGATTAAACGGACGATAGCCGCTATTAACTGCCGATAAAATACGTTTTTCGCGTACTAAGCGGCTTTCTAAACGTGCGCTTAAACCTTGGTCTAACACACCCAATAACATACTTAGGGCATACACTTCTTTAGGATTGGTAGCACTGGTTAAACTAGGCACATTAAAACCTAAATACAAATTAGCCACTTTAGCAGGCAGTTCTAGGGTGATTTGACGCTCACCAATGGCACGTAACTCTTTAGATACGGCCATCACAGGTAAGTTTTGAGTAGGAATTTTACCAAAATAATGGGTTGCTAATTTTTTAACATCTTCAGTTTTAACATCACCTACCACTACTAAAGTGGCATTGTTAGGCGCATACCATTTTTTATACCATTGACGTAAATCGTCAATTTTCATGTTTTCTAAATCAGACATCCAACCAATAGTTGGGTTGCGTGTAGGCGTGGTGAGCATGGCTACCGATTGAAAACGTTCAAAGGCTAAACCTTGAGGACTATCGTCGGTGCGTTGGCGGCGTTCTTCCATGACGACTTTAATTTCTTGCTTAAATTCGGTTTCATCGAGCGTTAAATTCACCATGCGGTCAGCTTCTAGCTCAAGAGCTAGGGGCAGGCGTGTGTTGCTATAAAGCTGATAATAAGCCGTATAGTCATCGGTGGTAAACGCATTGTCTTCACCGCCTAAAAAAGACACTAAGCGCGAAAATTCACCTGTAGGGACTTTGGGCGTGCCTTTAAACATCATGTGTTCTAAGGCATGAGACAAGCCTGTACTACCAAACTGCTCATAGCTTGAGCCAATTTTGTACCACACTTGAGCCACAACCACAGGCGAGCGTTGGTCTTCACGTACCACCACTTTTAAACCGTTATCTAAGGTAAATTCGTTGGTCACTGCGGCAAAGGCCGAAAGTGGCAACCATAACAAACACATCAGCCATTGTTTACGCATAAGAGTCTTTTTGTATAGGGAGATTTAGCAAGAGATGGTAGCATAGCGCATCTTTTTAAATGTATGGCAATACGCGCAAAAACCCATTTTTGGTTGCATTTTTGCAAATGTGTAGTGCCGATGATGGATTGTGGATAGCGATATGTCTGAACAAGATAAACCAACAAGTCAAAAAGCTGCTGTAAAATCATGGTTTTCGTGGGCAAATGCTAAAGAAGAAAGCTCAACGAATCAAACAACTATTCCGAATATAGAAAGTCCAGCCGCTACAGAATGGCTTAATGACCCTGTTTATTTTGAGCAGGGTAGCTCAGATGTTACCTTGCCAAGTTTGCCTGCGGTTGATGTGCCAATTATCGAAAACCCGCGTACTCAAGCCTTAGTCGATGCTACACATACATTGCCTAGTGTAGAGCCAATTGAAGAAGAAAAGCCAGTTGCTCAGGAAGACTCCTTTTTTGGTCGTATGAAAGTGGGTTTAACGCGTACCCGTGAGCAATTTTCTAATGGCATGGTGACGCTATTAATTGGCGGCAAAGAAATTGACGATGAGTTATTAGAAGAAATCGAAACGCAAATGTTAGTTGCCGACATGGGCATAGATGCCACACGTACCATTATTGACCGTTTAACCGAACGTGTGTCGCGTAAAGAATTAGTGTATTCCAATGGTTTATATAAAGCCTTGCAACAAGAGTTGGTCGAATTACTTGCACCGCGGGTCAAACCATTACAAATAGATACCTCTAAAAAGCCCTATGTGATTTTGATGGTTGGCGTAAATGGCGTAGGCAAAACCACCACCATTGGCAAACTCGCCAAGCGTTTACAGTTTGAAGGCAAAAAAGTGATGTTGGCCGCAGGCGATACCTTTAGAGCGGCAGCGGTAGAACAGTTACAAGTATGGGGTGAGCGTAACGGTATTCCTGTGGTGGCACAAAGTACGGGCGCAGACTCGGCTTCGGTGGCTTTTGATGCCCTACAAAGTGCTAAGGCTAAAGGGGCAGATGTATTAATTGTTGATACCGCAGGGCGTTTACACAACAAAGGCCATTTAATGGAAGAGTTGCGTAAAGTAAAGCGTGTGTTGCAAAAAGTAGATGCCACAGCCCCACATGAGGTGATGTTGGTGGTTGATGCAGGGACAGGCCAAAATGCGCTAAATCAGGTTCAAGAGTTTGACCAAGTGGTTGGTTTAACAGGCTTAACCATTACCAAATTAGACGGAACAGCTAAAGGCGGTGTGTTGTTTAATATTGCGAGCCGTAGTCATGTGCCAATTCGTTTTATTGGTGTGGGCGAAAAAATTGACGATTTACGGCCATTTATTGCTAAAGAATTTGTGGCCGCGTTGTTTCAAACCGAGAAGTAGGTTTAATCTAGTCATTGTAAAGATTGTTTACACAAGCGCGATAAAAGTCACACATTGCAGACTGGTCAAGGGCTGGCTATCGCGGTATCATCAAGAGATAAGCAATGCAGTGTATGTATTGCTTACACAAAAAACTTAATTGATTGGAGATATACCATGAGCAATAGTCGCAGTTTAGTGCCTGTGACGCTCGCAGTTCCTGGCGTTAATCTAGGAGCATACATTTCTAATGTTAATCAGGTTGCTATTCTCACTGCCGAAGAAGAACGCCAATTAGCAGAGCGTTATTTTTATGAGCAAGACCTCGAAGCAGCCCGTCAGCTAGTCTTAGCGCATCTACGTTTTGTGGTGCATATTGCCCGCAGTTATGCAGGTTATGGTTTGCCACAAGGCGATTTAATTCAAGAAGGTAACGTCGGCTTAATGAAAGCCGTTAAGCGTTTTGACCCAAGCATGGGCGTGCGTTTGGTATCGTTTGCTGTGCATTGGATTAAAGCCGAAATTCATGAGTTTGTGATTAAAAACTGGCGTATTGTTAAAGTTGCTACAACCAAAGCGCAACGTAAATTATTTTTTAACTTGCGTAGCCTTAAAAAAGGTAGCCATGGCTTAACCCATGTTGAAGCAGAGTCTATTGCCGAAGTCTTAAACGTAACGTCGGCTCAAGTTTTTGAGATGGAAGGGCGTTTATCGGCCTTTGATGCCTCTTTTGAAGCGCATTTAGATGATGAGGATGACAAGCAACATCAAGCACCTGCCTATTATCTTGAAGATAATCGTTATGACCCTGCACGTCAGTTAGAAGACAGTGATTGGGAAGATAACAATACCGAGCGTTTAATGACGGCAATGAATCGCTTAGATGACCGCTCACGCGAGATTTTGGCGCGGCGTTGGTTGTCAGAAGACAAAGCCACCTTGCATGAGTTGGCTGCCGAATATGGTGTGTCTGCCGAGCGTATTCGCCAACTCGAAAAAAACGCCATGGATAAAATTAAAGCCGCGCTCTCTGTTGCTGCTTAAAATCGTGTCATACTCAGGACTTAGGCATCTCACCGAGATTAGCGCGTTTTGTGAGCATAAAACCGTTAATAACGGTTGAAATGTGAGCAGATAAGCGATAACCGCGTAAGTCCTATAGTGGTAACGCCGCGCTTTTTAGTGCGGCGTTTGTTTTTGTAGGATTTTTTATGATGTTTGTTTTTTTAGGTGCGCTTAATATGGCCATTGCCGTGATGCTAGGGGCATTTGGCGCGCATGGCTTAAAAAATAAAGTCACCGTTGAACAATTAGCATGGTGGCATACAGGTGTTGAATATCATGTATATCACGCCTTGGCTTTGTTAATACTTGGCACGTTAATCGCGGCACAACCCCAATTAGCTATTCCAAAAGGCAGTGCATGGGCATTACAAATTGGTATTGTTGTTTTTTCGGGTTCTTTATATGCCATGACCTTAGGTGCGCCGCGTTGGTTTGGCGCAATTACCCCGATTGGTGGTACAGCCTTTATTGTGGGTTGGTTGTGGTTGGCTTATAGTGCATGGCACAAAGGAATATAGTTGATGCAAATACAAGTAAACGGTGAGCTACGCCATATTGCCGAAGCAACTACGATTAGCGAGCTATTAGTGTTATTGGACATCGTTGGTCGTCGTGTGGCGGTTGAATTAAATCAAGATATTGTACCAAAAAGCCAACATGCTTCTACCGTGTTAAAACAGGGTGATGTGGTGGAAGTGGTTCATGCTATTGGTGGCGGTTGATTGTACGTATATGAATGCAGATTTACCCTCACTCTAGCTCTCTCCCAAAGGGAGAGAGAACTCCCTCGCTTGGGGTGAGGGCTAAAGTTAAGTTATTTAAGGATCTTTATTATGACTGATGTTTTTGAGTTAGCAGGTCGTCGTTATCAATCGCGTTTGTTGGTGGGTACAGGTAAATATAAAGATTTAGAAGAAACACGCTTAGCGATTGAAGCCAGTGGCGCAGAAATTGTCACGGTGGCAGTACGTCGTACTAATATTGGTCAAAATCCTAATGAACCTAATTTGTTAGAGGTACTTCCTCCTAATAAATATACCATTTTGCCAAATACCGCAGGCTGTTATACCGCCGAAGATGCGGTGCGTACTTGTAGATTAGCGCGTGAGTTACTAGATGGCCATAATTTGGTTAAGTTAGAAGTCTTGGGTGACGAAAAAACGCTATATCCTAATGTGGTAGAAACCCTTAAAGCCGCCGAGATTTTAGTAAAAGATGGCTTTGATATTATGGTTTATACCTCAGATGACCCCATTATTGCTAAACAACTCGAAGAAATGGGCTGTATTGCCGTGATGCCTTTAGGTAGTTTAATTGGCTCAGGCTTAGGCATTATTAACCCGTATAATTTACGCATTATTATGGAACAAGCCAACGTGCCAATTATTATTGATGCAGGGGTAGGCACCGCCTCCGATGCCGCGATTGCGATGGAATTAGGCTGTGCAGGGGTATTAATGAATACCGCCATTGCCAAAGCTCAACATCCTATTTTAATGGCATCAGCCATGAAAAAAGCCGTAGAAGCAGGGCGAGAATCTTTTTTAGCGGGTCGTATGCCCAAAAAATTATATGCTACTGCCTCAAGTCCCTTAGAAGGTAAGTTTTTTTAAATGACTGAATTAGCTCCTCAACAAGAATATCCACGCCGTATTATGACTTTTATGCGTCGTTCATCGGCTTTTACCGTGTCGCAGCAAAAAGGGATTGATGAATATGGTGAGTATTATTTACTAGACCCTCAAAACCAACGCTTTGACCCACAAGCTGTGTTTAGTCGCGTTGCGCCTTTAACGGTCGAAATTGGTTTTGGCATGGGGTTTTCTTTAATAGACATGGCTTTAGCTGCTCCTGAACGCGATTTTATTGGTATCGAAATTCATCCTAATGGTTTGGCGCAAATTTGTTTTGAAGCAGGTGAGCGTAAATTAACCAATTTAAGAGTGATAGATGGTGATGCGTTATTGATGCTAGAAAATTATTTTAGCAACGAGAGTATTGATACCGTACAACTGTATTTTGCCGACCCGTGGCCAAAAAAGAAGCATCATAAACGTCGTTTTGTACAAACACATAATATGCAGCTAATTCGCCAAAAGCTTAAAGTGGGCGGTGTGTTTCATGCCGCAACCGATTGGGAGCATTATGCGCATTGGATGTTAGAGATTTTAGAACAAAGCGAAGGTTTTAAAAATTTAACGGGTAAAGGGCAGTTTGCACCACGTCCAGCGTATAGACCTTTAACTAAATTTGAAGTGCGTGGCCAAAATTTAGGTCATGGCGTGTGGGATGTGTTGTTTGTAAAAGAAGCGTAACTCTTCTCTTCGACAGGCTCAGGGTACGTTTGTGTTTATGTTGGGGTTGTTTTGTAGCCTGTATGCAGTATAGCGAAATACAGGAAAATCGTGACAAAAGTCATTAATCCCGTGTTTCGTTGCGCTTCACACGCGGCTACACACTTTAAGATTACAAATCAGCCTCATCATCATAAATTAAAAATGGTTCATCATCATAAGCTGATTCAGGTAAAAAAGGCTGTTCTGCACCTTGTGCCATGATGTTGGTTGCACAATAGCCTTTTTCGTTACGTCCTAAAATATAGGTAATTCTATCGCCTAAACGTAATTCAGAAAAGTTACGGTTTTTGACTTCGCTAAAATGAAAAAAGATATTTTCCATATCTTCATCAGGCGTAATAAAACCAAAACCACCTTCTTTTAAACTTTGAATAATGCCTTCGCTGCGATTTTCGTTGTTTACGGCAACGGGTGCTACATTATTGGTTGTGGGCGTAGTAGTTGAAGAAGCAACAGGAATAGGTGTGCCATAACTAATGGAATTAAGAATCGCTTGTTCATCTTTAGGATATAAAAATAACTTATTGATTTGTTGGTCATTTCTTAATGAGCGGTCATCAATAATTTGGTGCATTAAGACGGGGTAGGTGGCTTCGTCTAATAACACTTGGGCAGTACGAGTCAGTTTTTGTACATTATGACGGTCGGTGTATTCAAAGTCCCATGCTAACAGCATAACGCGTGTGCCTACGGTGTTTAGTTTACGCAGTAGAGGGCGGAAATCACCATCACACGCTACCAATACTAAAACGTCAAACTGCTTATAAATAGATAGCTCATAAGCCTCTAAGGCTAACCAGACATCAATGCCTTTTTCGCCATCAGGTCCAAGTGGAAGATAATGTGTGGTTACACCCTCACGCATTAAGACTTCATCAAACAAACGCTCTTTAAGTAATAGGTCGCGTTGCTCGGCATCTTGGGCGCGTAAACGACCTCTAAAATAGTGAGCATCTACAATGTGGCAATAACGTACATCGGTATTTTCTTCGGCAGCGACACGGTGGCGAATATATTCGTGTAAACCTGAAATGCTAATTCGCGATTTACGCGGATGATAATATTGGTAGTAATTACTGACGTGAAGAAAAAAGTTACCATCATAAAAAATGCCGATTTTGGTAAAGTTTTTAGAATTATTAGCCATTGAAACATACTCTTTTTTATTAGTTTTACTGTTATTAATTTAAAACTTTATGAGGACTTACGCGGTTATCGCTTATTTATTTACAAAACGCGTGTGTTTTGTAAAAGTCCCGTTTGTGCCAATTCAAAAACCAAGTATGTATTGATAAAACACAAATACACGACAAAGTTAGAATTGACACATTAAACAACAAAATGAGACGTAAGTACACGCCTCTCTTTATAACTCAATTTGTGTCCCAAGTTCTACTACACGATTGGTCGGAATTTGAAAAAAATCGGTCGCAGAAGCTGAATTACGTGACATAGCCACAAATAATAGCTCACGCCACGGTGCCATGCCACCTTCAACACGCGGAATTAAACGTTCACGCGATAAGAAAAAGCTCGTGTCCATCATATCAAAGCTTAAACCGTGTGGCTCACACAAGGCTAATAACTCAGGTACATCAGGCTGTTCTTTAAAGCCATAATAACCAGTAATAAGCCAAAAGTTAGGTGAAATTTGCTCTATTTTTAAGCGGTCTTGTTTGGTAACTGTGGGAATATCTTGGGTGTGTAGGGTAAGCAGCATATTACGTGAGTGTAAAATTTTATTGTGCTTAATATTATGAAGCAGGGCATGAGGTACAGATTGATGTGAACCCGTCATAAATACGGCTGTCCCCTCAATGGTTTGTATAGACCCCGCGCCAATACTATTAACAAATAAATTAAGCGGCATGGTTTCTTTGTTGAGCTTTGCAAACAAAATTTCGCGGCCACGCTTCCATGTCATCATCACGGTAAAAGCACTTATACCAATCAATACAGGAAACCAACCACCTTGCAAAAACTTTAACGAGGTTGCACCAAAAAAAGCAAAATCTAAACATAACAACGGTAGTGCTACTAATAAGGCTAATTTTTTTGACCAGCCCCAAATAGTCACAGCCACAAAAGCCGCTAAAATAGTGTCACAAATCATGGTCATGGTTACGGCAATACCATAGGCAGCTGCCAAATTACTTGATGATTTAAACATTAAGACTAAAACAATAATTGAGCCTAACAATAACCAATTAAGGGCAGGAATATAAATTTGACCAATTTCTTTGGCAGAGGTGTGTAAAACTTCAAAACGAGGTAAATAACCTAATTGCATGGCTTGACGCGCAATCGAAAACACGCCCGAAATAACGGCTTGTGAGGCAATCACGGTGGCGAGTGTGGCCAATATAATTAAGGGGGCAATCAGCCAACTAGGGGCTAATTGATAAAAAGGATTTTCGACTGCTTCTGGGTGAGTGAGTAATAACGCGCCTTGCCCACAGTAGTTAAGAATAAGTGCAGGGCAAACCAAACCAAACCACGCATAACGAATCGGTTTGCGGCCAAAATGTCCCATATCGGCATATAATGCTTCACCACCTGTGACGGTTAACACGACTGCGCCTAAGGTAATAAAAGCGACCGTAGGTTGGTTGACAATAAATTGTACTGCCCAAAAGGGGTTGATTAAATGCAGCACAGCAGGGTATTGGGCAATGTTAATCACACCTAGTATGCCTAGTGCGCTAAACCACAACAGCATAACAGGGCCAAAGAGTTTACCCACCGAGCTTGTGCCATGTCGTTGAATGACAAATAAAGACACTAATACGCCAATAGTGATAGGAATAACATAGGGGTCAAATACAGGCGTAATAAGCTTTAAGCCTTCTACGGCCGACAACACCGAAATAGCAGGAGTAATAATACCATCACCAAAAAACAGTGCCGCCCCAAACAAACCAATACTCACCAAGGTTATGCGTTGCCAAGGGCTAATATTTTGATTACGCAGACTTAATGCGAGCAAGGCCATGATGCCGCCTTCGCCATTGTTGTCGGCACGCATAATAAAGGCAATATATTTAATCGAGACAATTAAGGTAATAGACCAAAAAATAACGGACAACAAACCTAAGATATTAGCGTGTGTAATGGCTAATCCATGACTAGCATGAAAGCATTCCTTGAGCGCGTATAAAGGGCTAGTACCAATATCCCCAAAGACTATGCCTAATGCCCCGAGTGTTAACAGATGTATTGGGGTTTGCTGGCTATGTGGCTGACTCATAAATAAAACTCTCTACCTACACTAATGAGGTAATAAGCATTAGGGGATAATAAGTGCGTAGTGTAACACTGCTTTATTGAGCCAAAAAATAAAAATAATTTTGATTTTTAAAGAGAAGTACGATATTCTTGCGCGCCTTGTTAGTCTATAACAAGATTGGTGAGATGGCCGAGTGGTTTAAGGCGCACGCCTGGAAAGCGTGTGTACGTTAATAGCGTACCGAGGGTTCGAATCCCTCTTTCACCGCCAAATTTTAAAAGCCCCAACACTTAACTGTGTTGGGGCTTTTTTTTGCGTTAAAAATAAATTCAGTCATTAGGCATTTTTAGCAATCATGTCATGTAAAACTTCGCTGGCAAACGCGATACGGTCGGCACCATTTGACATATGCCTATAAACTTCGCGTCGTTTAAGAATTTCTAAAACAAAACCCACGCTTGAGGCAATCGCTTGGTCTTGCACACTTTTATTTTCTGAAGCAATCAAAACAGTTAAGGCAGCAGCGTCTAAACGCTGTGCATCGGTAAGGGTTTGCACATAATGAGACGGGTCAAATAACTCAGCTAATGCCTTACGGTAGATTTTTTCGGTGGTTCGTTCGGTTTTGTGGGCTTTTATTGCGTCTGCCTCTGCCGCTAAGGGTTGTTTTTTGAGTTTTGTAAATCCTTGAGTTAAAGCGTGCATTCCTTCATTCATTAGTTGTGCCATCGCTAAGGTATGCTCATCGGGTTTTAGTCCCAAAACCTGCATTTCTTTAACGGTTGTTTTGGCATAGTTTAATATATCGTCAATCGCAGCAAAGGCACGATAAATATCCTCTCTGTCCATTTGGGTCGAAAAAGCACGATGTAGTTTATCTAAGTGGTGTAGTTTAAGTTGGTCGCCTTGATGCTCCAACTCTTTGACTTTATTAGCCGACTCTGCATTATTGGTTTTCATAAAGTCAACTAATGCCGCTGTTCCATTTTCAACTAAACGACATTGTTCGTTAATTAATTCATAAAAATCAACAGTAGGTGGAAATACACGCTCAATTAAACGCTTTAGTAGTGGAGGTGTTGGGGAGTTGCTCAAGTCGTACCTCGTAAAATAATTAAATAAGATAATTTACAATAGAATAAATGACGCAAGCCAAAGCCGCCGCACAAGGTAAGGTTAACACCCATGTTAATAAGATTTCTTTAGCTTTTGCCCAATGCACTGCCCGAGGATGTTCGGATGCCCCAATGCCCATAATGGCGGTACTCACCACATGTGTTGTAGAGACAGGCCCACCAAATAAAGAAGCAGCAAAAATCACCCCTGCCGAGGTTAATTGGGTATTAAGCCCATGTAAGGCTCGTAGTTTATAAATGCCAAAACCCACTGTGCGTACAATGCGCCATCCGCCTAACAGGGTGCCAATTGTCATAGATAATGCGCTAAGAATGATGACCCACATAGGCACGCTAAACTCGTTAATATAACCCGCCAAAAATAAACACAAGGTAATAATGCCCATGCCTTTTTGAGCATCATTTGCGCCATGAGAAAATGCCAAGGCACTGGCTGTTAGCCACTGGCCATGTTTTAAATGAATATTAACCTCAGGGGTCGCACTACGAAGTAAAAACAGCATAAAACGATGTAGTATAAAGCCTGCTATAAAACCAATAATGGGTGAAATCAATAATGCAGCAAGCACTTTAACAACCCCCTCAAAATGTCCTTGTTTTAAGGCATCAATACCCCATACCACATCTTGGCTTCCAGAACTCAGCATAACAACACCTGTTAAGCCGCCAACTAACGCATGTGAGGAGGAGGAGGGAATAGCCAACCACCATGTAATTAAATTCCATGCAATAGCTCCTGCCACACCACATAACACAATAATAAGCGCATCAACTTTGGGGAGTGATTGAATGTTAACAATACCACCAATGGTATCGGCAACGGCTGTTCCGCCTAATATAGGGCCTAATAAGGTAAAAAAAGCCACAATAACCACGGCCTGAGTAGGGTTCATTGCGCGTGATGCAATTAACGTGGCTAACATATTTGACGCATCATGAAAGCCATTGGTAAAGTCAAAAATAAGAACCAATAAAACCGCACCAATCAATAAGACAAATAAGGTGTTCAGATAATACCTCTAGTAAGAATGCAGTCAGCTGATTGCAAAGGTAGGTATGGTCATTTTTTTGCAAGATGACGTATGATTGATGACTATTTTAGCGGCTTAGACTTCTAAAGTATTGGCATCAATGCCTATAATCAACATTAAATTATTAACAATCAGTTATCCGTCTTTAATTTGTTATATTGTTGGTCTTTTAAAATTCGCATTCATCATCACATTTCGTTTGTAAAATGTGCCTGTGCGCTGCAATATCTACTAAAAACACCATAGCATCTGATTTTTGTTAGCAGATGGAGAAACGTTTAATGCTTACGCAGCTTTTTTATACACTTAGAAAATATCAAGTACCTGTTTCTATTCGAGAGTATTTAGATTTACTTAATGCCCTAGAGCAAGGTTTGGTTTTTGCTGACGGTGAAGAGTTTTATCGTTTGGCGCGTATTTGTTTAATAAAAGATGAAAAACATTTTGATAAGTTTGACCGTGCGTTTAAAGATTTTTTTGATGGTGTAGAAAGTATGGCTAATCCTTTAGCCAATGCTGCGATTCCAGACGACTGGTTGCGTAAAGAAATCGAAAAAAACTTATCTCCCGAAGAACTTGCTCAAATCGAAAAAATGGGTTCACTCGAAAAACTCATGGAAGAATTTGAAAAGCGTATGCAAGAGCAGCACAAGCGCCATCAGGGCGGCAATAAAATGGTAGGTACAGGCGGTACGTCACCGTTTGGAGCTTATGGTTCTAACCCTGAGGGTATTCGTTTGGCGGGGCCGTCGCGTAACAAAACTGCCGTCAAAGTATGGGAAAAACGCGAATTTAAAAATTTAGATGATTCAATAGAGTTAGGCACACGCAATTTACAAGTGGCGTTACGACGTTTGCGTCGTTTTGCACGTCAAGGTGTAGAAGATGAGTTAGACATTGCCGATACCATTAAATCAACCGCACACAAAGGCGGCTTATTAGATATTAAATTAGTTGCCGAGCGAAAAAACCGCATCAAAGTGCTGATTTTTTTTGATGTGGGCGGCTCAATGGATCCGCATATTGAGGTTTGTGAGTCGTTGTTTTCGGCTGCGCGTAGCGAATTTAAGCATTTACATTACTTTTATTTTCATAATTTTATTTACGAAAGTGTATGGCAAGATAATAATCGCCGTTGGTCGGAGCGTTTGCCCGTTTGGGATATTATCCATAAGTATGGTAATGATTATAGAGTAATTTTTGTAGGTGATGCCACGATGTCGCCTTATGAAGTGTTATCGGCAGGTGGTTCAGTAGAGCATTTTAATGAAGAATCAGGTGCGGTTTGGATGCAGCGTTTAACACAGCACTTTCAAAAAGTGGTGTGGTTAAATCCAGAGCCAGAACGTGCATGGCAGCATACACAATCTATTGTGCATGTTCGTAAGTTGTTAGAAGAGCACATGTATCCGCTAACCCTAAATGGTTTAGAGGCCGCAACCAAGTATTTAAGCAAATAAACACAATAACAAATATCATCGCCAATGCTTGATTTTACCAGGCAAGGCTATTAAGGAGAGTGCGATGAGTGGTAATTTTCGGTGGTTTTTACGCTTTATTATTTATATCCCTTTGGTAATTGCCTTGTTTTTTAGTTTAACCTATAGCTATGTCACATCTAAGTTCGAACAAAACTTTAGTAGTTGTTTGGCTCAAATTCCTATTAGTGCACAAAATAAAGCCCCACGTGATGTTGCCGCCTTTGTGGGTTGCCTCAAAAGTAAAGGCAATTTTTTTACTAGTAAAATTATGCGCGAAGAGCGTTTATATCAATATGCACAGCCCAAAATGCAATGTGAATTTATTGGCAAATGGCATGTGTCCGAAGGCTACAAAGAGTATTGGTTAACCATTGAGCCAAATAGTCATTTTTTTATAGAACCTATGCTTATGGCTCATACCAACCAAAAAACCATCATTCAAAAAACGGGCATCTGGAGTTCGGTAAACAAGCAAACAGCAATACAATTTTTTGATGATGAATATTTTTGGCCAATTAATGAATATAAAATTGAATGGTTAAGTGACAAACATTTTATGTTGTCTAATATTCTAACCGACAAACAAGTTTTTTTCTTTAGGCATACGCCATTAGATGCAAGTTGCCAAGACAATGTATCGCAAAAATAGTGAGCCAGTATGAGTCGTAATTTGCGTGTGTTTTTAAGTGTGGCTTTTTGGATTCCGTTTTCTTGGTTTGTGTGGTCTTTTTTTAAAGGTTATGCCCATACCAAGTTACTACAGAACATGGAAGTTTGTAGTCAGGTGATGGGTATTTCTTTGGGCGAAGCCATAGATAAAAAAAATGTCGCTTCGTTTGTGATGTGTTTAAAACAACGTACTAATGCCGTTGTATGGTGGTATTTAGACCCAGAGCGATTGTATCAAATGGTACAGCCTCACACGCCTTGCCAATGGGTTGGACGTTGGCAAGCCAAGCGCGGTGATAATTTGTCGTTTGCGATTGAGTTGACGGCTTATGGTGATTTTAAGATTGATGACAAAAGCCTAGAAAGTAAACTGCCTCAAAATGAGGATTCTTATCAAGGCGTATGGAGCAGTCCAAGCCTTGATCATATTTTATGGTTTAATAATAGCCATTTATGGCCTATTGATGACAATAAAGTGGAGTGGCTTAATTCTGACCAACTGGTGATTGAGGAGCTAAACGGCATAAAAACGTATTATCAACGTATTTCGTCGCGCGTACCAAATTGCCCATCCTACCCTTGAAGTTGGCTTACTAAACCCCATGTTGAAGGACATTACACTCATATTATTTAGAGGAGTCCTTTAACATGACTGATACCGCACAAAAAGAAACCTTAGGCTTTCAAACAGAAGTTTCTAAACTTTTGCATTTAATGATTCATTCGCTATATAGCAACCCCGAAATTTTCTTGCGTGAACTGATTTCTAACGCTTCCGATGCTGCTGATAAATTGCGTTTTGAAGCTTTAACTCACCCAGAATGGTTGAGTGAAGACAGCGAACTAAAAATTTATATTGATGTTGATAAAGAAGCCAAAACCATTACCATTCGGGATAATGGTATTGGTATGAGTCGCACCGAGGTCATCGAAAACTTAGGCACGATTGCACGTTCGGGTACATCTGAGTTTGTTAGTAATTTAACAGGCGACCAAAAGAAAGATGCACAACTCATTGGTCAATTTGGCGTGGGTTTTTACTCTTCTTTTGTGGTCGCGCAACGCGTTGAAGTATTAACACGTCGTGCAGGTGATGACGCAAGTGCAGGCGTAAAGTGGGAGTCTGAGGGCGAAGGCGCGTTTAATGTAGAAGCGATTGAAAAAGCCGACCGTGGTACAACCATTATTTTACATTTACGCCCTACACAAGAAGAGTTTGCCGATGCATATCGCTTAAAAGGCATTATTCATAAATATGCCGAACACATTGCCATTCCTGTGTGTATGCGTGAGCAAAAGTGGACAGAAGAAGGCAAAGAAGAAGTAGGTGATTACGAAACTGTCAACAAAGCGGCTGCCTTATGGACACGGCCACGTAATGATATTTCAGATGACGAGTATCAAGGTTTTTACAAGCATATTTCTCACGATTACGACAACGCCTTAGCGTGGAATCATAATAAAGTTGAAGGCAAACTCGAATATACTTCATTGTTATTTGTGCCTAAACGTGCGCCACAAGATTTATATCAGCGCGATGGTGTGCGTGGTTTAAAACTGTATGTGCAACGTGTCTTTATTATGGACGATGCCGAACAGTTTTTGCCGATGTACTTGCGTTTTATCAAAGGTATTGTGGACTCCAACGACCTGCCATTAAACGTATCGCGTGAGTTGTTACAAGCGGGTAAAGTCGTTGACAGCATGAAGTCAGCGTTAACACGTCGTGCCTTAGATATGTTAAGCAGCATGATTGAAAGCAAGCCTGAAGATTATGCGGTTTGCTGGGCGCAATTTGGTAGCGTGTTAAAAGAAGGCGTAGCCGAAGACCAAGCCAACCAAGATAAAGTCTTAAAATTATTACGTTTTGCCTCAACACAATCGGGTGATGCGCTTGAATCTGTAGCGTTGGCAGATTATGTGTCACGCATGAAAGAAGGCCAAGAGAAGATTTATTATTTGACTGCCGAAAGTTTTACTGCCGCAAGCCAAAGCCCACATTTAGAAGTGTTTCGTAAAAAAGGCGTAGAAGTGTTGTTATTAACCGACCGTCTAGATGAATGGTTAATGACTCATTTAACAGAGTTTGACGGTAAAGTCTTTCAGCATGTGGCCAAAGGTGATTTAGACTTAGGTAGCCTAAGCAGCGAAGAAGACAAAAAAGCCGAAGAAGCCTTGCAAGAAAGCAGTCAGCCTTTGGTTGAGCGTTTACAAAAAATCTTGAGCGACAAAGTGCAAGCGGTTAAAGCAACACAACGTTTAACCGATTCTCCTGCGTGTTTGGTGCGTAGTCAATACGATTTAGGTGCGGCAATGCGTCAAATGTTAGAAGCGAGTGGCCAAAAACTACCCGAATCGAAACCAACCCTCGAAATTAACCCGAGTCATCCGTTAATGGCACGTTTAAATAGCACCACCGATGATAGCCGTTTTGAGTCTTTAGCGTTAGTGGTGCTTGACCAAGCAACCTTGGCCGAAGGTAGTACATTGGCCGACCCAGCCGCTTATGTTAAACGCTTAAATAGCTTGTTGATGGAATTGGCTTAATTCTGAGCGTTGACCCCCTCTAAATCTCCCCCTTATCAGGGGTAGACTTTTCACAAACCTAACATCTTATAGGATTTGTGGTATTCCTCCCCTTTTCAAGGGGAGGCTAGGTGGGGTTAAGTTAGTGCAAAGACTGACTATAAGGGCGCAATGCGCCCTTTATTTTGCCTAAACAATCTGATTTTGTTATCTTGTTTTAATACTCAAATTTTTGATGGATTAACTATGACAACGGCTAAACCGCGTGTTGCTATTTTAGGTGGTGGAAGTTTTGGTACGGTCATTGCTAACTTAGCGGCTAGTAATGGTTGTTTAACGACACAATGGTTGCGTGATGTCGAGCTAGTTGCCGAAATGCAGGCCACGCACGAAAATACCCGTTATTTAAAGGGCTTTAGTTTGCACCCTGATTTGCAATTTAGTACCGATTTAGGTCAAGCAGTCAGTGAAGCAGACTTGGTTTTTGTGGCTATTCCAAGTAAAGGCTTTAGGCAGGTGGTACAAGCCGCTAAGCCGTTTTTGCAGCCCAAACAAATGCTAATTAGCATGACCAAAGGCATAGAGGCGGGGACATTTTCTTTAATGAGCCAAATTATTAGGGAAGAAGTACCCGATGCACGTTTGGGGGTTTTAAGTGGGCCTAATTTAGCCAAAGAAATTGCCGCTAAAATGCCCGCAGGTACAGTGATTGCCAGTTTAGACCCCGAATTACGTGCCCTTGCACATCAAGTGTTAGCGTGTACATATTTTAGAGTGTTTGCCAATACCGATATTTATGGTGTTGAGTTAAGTGGTGCGCTCAAAAATATTTACGCTATTGCGACAGGCATGGCACAAGCACAAAAAGTGGGTGAAAACACGCGCAGTATGCTATTAACACGCGCCTTAGCCGAAATGAGTCGTTTTGCGGTGCAGTTGGGTGCAAACCCGTTAACCTTTTTAGGTTTGGCAGGCGTAGGTGATTTATTTGCTACCTGTAGTTCACCTTTAAGCCGAAATTATCAGGTGGGTTTTGCATTAGGTTCGGGTAAAAAATTAGCCGATATTATTGCCGACTTAGAGCAAACCGCCGAAGGCATTAACACCATTCAACAAGTTAAACAACAAGCCGATAAACTGGGTGTTTATATGCCCATTGTGTCAGGCTTATATGACATTATTTATAATGAACGGCCTATTATTGAGGTGGTTGCTAACATGATGGATAGTGGCCAACGTAGTGATGTCGAGTTTGTTTTACCAAATCGGTGATAAATTAATGAATATAATTTTAATACGTCATGGCCAAGCTGAGTCATTTGCCAGTGATGATGCCAGTCGAATGTTAACGACGCAGGGCGAACACCAATCGCAACAAACGGCGGCTTGGTTGCTTAATCAAGGTTATCAGTTAGATGCTTTAATTGTGAGTCCGTACAAACGTGCCCAACAAACGGCATATCATGTCGCACAGGTATTTGATATTCCAATGACTACGTGTGATCAAATTACACCTGATAATAGTCCTCAAGCTGCTTTTGAATGGTTGGATGAGTTGTTGTTGCCTGAGTCGGCCACGATTGCGGTGGTATGCCATATGCCCATAGTGGCCAGCTTGGCGGCGTTATTAACAGGTGAGTCGGTGCAGCATATTGCTGGTTTTAGTGTAGCAGAGGCGCAAGTCATACAAATGCCAATGTTTGCTGCTGGCGTAGGTAAGGTGATTGCGCGTTTTGTGCCAACGATTTAGAGGGGGTGCGAAATTAACCCCACCTAGCCTCCCCTTGTAAAAGGGGAGGAACAATTACAAGATTTAAGATGTCATAATACGTCTTAAATGAATACCTTCGATGCTACAAAAATTAGCACGAATACCGCGTCGTTCAAATTCATTACGAATTTCTTCAATGACAATTTTTTCGACCTCGCCTTCAACATCGGCTACAATTTTGCCAAGCATGGCAGTTAAAGGGCCGCGATGTTCTTTAACTAATTCGTCTAAGTTAGTGATTTCTATAGTAATCATGGTAAATGTAGTCAATATATAAATGCAGTGTTTAATCTTAGCACGCTTCTTTTTATCTGTCGCTAATTGCCAATCACATCGCGCCATATTTGATGTCCTACTTGGTCAAAATGGCGTGTCATTTCAACAAAGGCATGACGTGCTTTTACATCTACCAAAGGCTCAGGCAACAACGGGTCAAACACGACTTGTTTAATGGCTTTGCTGCCTAATACAAAAGACTCACGCGCAGCAATTTGGGGTTCTAAACTCTGGGCGCGTAATAACCAAGTGGCCATTTGTTGATGCAGTTGTTGATAATTTTGATTAAGCGCGTCTGTGTCCCATAAGGCATGAATTTGTTGTTCTGTGTGTGCATTAAACTCATGTGCTATAAAAATAATGGCTTCAGACTCTAAACCAAGATTATAAAGTCGTTTGCGGACACTATTAATATCGTGTTCGATGTTATTAGGGCGTACATGTAGCCCTTGTTGCAACTCTTTAAAACCTAATAACTGTAGAGCGCGTTCGCGTTTACGCAACGCGGTGCGGTTAGTACGTCCTAAACTTGCCGAAAATACCGCTAAATAAGTACCGTCCCATGATTTGATACGCTGTTCGGCGGTGCGCCATGTAGCTACATCGCCCGCTAAAGTAAGCGCAGAGGCACTTAAACGATAATTGGCGCGTTCTTCGGCCTCAATTAAACCTTCGGCAGATAAACGAGCCAACGCAACCCGAACGCTGTTCTCACTCACTCCAAATAAGCGACAAGCTGCAATTGCATCTTTGGCGCATAGGGCTTGGTTAAACGCTAACAGTAAATCTAAAATCAAGTGTTTGGCATTAATTTTCATGGCATTTGCGTCGCTCGTTTTAACACATCAATAATACCACTGGCCTGATTGGTAGGAGGAATAACACCTTCTTTAACTAAAATAGCGTGTAATTTAGGTAAATTCCAACTCGGAGCAGTGGCCAAAAAATGATGCTCTAAATGATAGTGTTCGTGATGCGGCGCAATAAGCAGTTTTTCGAGCCAATTGGCCTTTGAGCTACGTGCATGAAGCAAAGGATTGGTGCTGAGCATATCCTCTACCACAGCATGGTCGGCAATTTGTCGTACCCGTAAAAATAGCGGAAACGGGATTAAATACGCGCCAACCCATAATAAAAACAACCAACCATTACCTAAGCTATATAACACTGCCCATATTATAATTTGCCAAGCAATAGATATAAACCCATGATTAAAATAAAAATATTTAGCATAATTGCGCCAAGTTTGTGGCTTTTGATAACTAACACGTTCGGTTAATCCATTAAGTGCATACTTCCAATAACCACACTTCATACCCAATAAACCAATCAAACTTTTAATGCCTGTTAAGCCACTCAGGTCACGAACAATTTTGCGCCGTAAACTGGCTTTGCTAACAGGGTATTGTTGGGTCATGTGTAAATCGGGATCGTCTTTTGTGCCTGCCAAACGATGATGCGTCATATGATACGCTCTGTAGCCTGCCAAACTGTTAAACGTGGGTAAAGCACATAAATATTCACCTACAAAATCGTTTGTTTTTTCTTTGCTAAACAAGGCTCTATGCGAAGCATCGTGCATCAAAATAGACAGTCCTACTTGCGCACCTGCTAATAAAATCATCGACACCACAAAGCTAAGTGGATTAGGCCACAAAAAGCTCAAGCCAAACGCAAATACAATTAAGCTCCAATCTTTGGCCAAGGCTAGGCTACCCATTACGTTTGACTTTTGGGTGAGTTTGGCGCGTATTTTTGGGTCGAGTTTAAAGCTAGTCATGGCGTTATCTCTAGGTCATCATGGTATCTTATATTTATATTACCATATATTTATACAAATGCTATTTTTTGTAATGTTTTTGGGTGCATGAATATTTAGCCAAAATCGCGTAAGCTATAGAACGTCTTTTAATGCTCTAATAACTGTTAATTTATGAAACAATCTACCGCGCTTAATATTCTTAAATCAGGCCAAAATGTCTTTTTAACAGGCTCGGCAGGTGCAGGAAAAACCTACACCCTTAATCAATACATTCATTATTTACGCGCCCGTAAAGTGCCTGTTGCCGTAACGGCCTCTACAGGTATAGCCGCAACACATATGAACGGCATGACAATTCATACATGGTCGGGTATAGGCATTAAAGACAGCTTAGATGATGATGATTTAACGTGGATGTTTGAGCGCAAATACTTGCGTGATAATTTAGAAAAAGCCGAAGTATTGATTATTGATGAAGTATCGATGTTGCATGGCAAACAACTTGGCATGGTTAATCAGGTACTCAAGTTTTTTAAACAAACAAGCGCGGCTTTTGGTGGTTTGCAAGTGATTGTGGCAGGCGATTTTTTTCAATTGCCACCTGTAAGCAAAAGCAAAGAAAGCAACCGCGACAAGTTTTGTTTTATGTCGTCTGCATGGCAAGAAGCCAAATTTAATATTTGTTATTTAAGCGAGCAGCATCGTCAGCAAAATAATGTTTTAAATACAATTTTAAATGAAATTAGAGTGCAAAACGTTTCACAAAGTAGCATTGAGCAATTACAAGCAACACGCACTCACACCCTAGAAGCTGATATTACGCGCTTGTTTACGCATAATGTTGATGTAGAGCAAATTAACCAACGTCATTTAGCCAGTTTGGAGCGTGAGCAAAAAGTATTTATGGCTGAGGTTAAAGGCAACGAAAAACTGGTGCAAACCTTAACAGCCAATGTACGCGCCCCCGAAAAATTAGTTTTAAAACTGGGTGCAAAAGTGATGTTTGTTAAAAATAACATGGAAAACGGCTATATAAACGGCACATTGGGTGAAGTGGTGGGTTTTGTTGAGGAGCAAAAGCAATTATTGCCAAAAGTTAAATTACGCGATGGCTTACGTTTGATTGTTGCCCCCGAAACATGGTCTATAGAAAACGACGGTGCTAAGGTGTTAGCAAGTTATACTCAAATTCCCTTGTGTTTGGCGTGGGCGATTACGGTACACAAAAGCCAAGGCATGACACTAGAAGCGGCCGAAATGGATTTGAGCCAAACCTTTGAAAAAGGGCAAGGTTATGTGGCGTTGTCGCGCCTAAAATCGTTAGATGGCCTGCGTTTATTGGGCATCAATGACATGGCTTTGCAGTTAGATAGTTTGGCATTTAAAGCTGACCAACGTTTTTTGGAGCTGTCGCAACAGGCAGAGCAAGCGTGGGCAGACCGTGATGCCAAAACCTTGCATGAGCAGTTTATTCAACGCTGTGGTGGCTCGTTGATTATGTCCGAAATCGAAAAATACGAAAAACACCTCGCCAAAAAAGCCAAGCAAAAAGATAACAACACGCCCACCATAGAGCAAACCAAAGCTTTATTGCTACAAGGCTTAACTATTGACGAAATGTCAGAAAAACGCGGTTTAGGGCAATCGACTATTATTAACCACTTAGCAAAGCTGATAGAGCAAGACCCGAGTATTGATATTAGTCGTTTTAAACCCAATGATGATGTTTTGGATAAAGTCACAAAATCTTATAAAAAAGTGTTAGCTAAAGACAATGACGACGATTTTAATGAGGATAGCACCATGAAGTTGCGGCCTCTTTATGAAGATTTAAAACCAGATTTAGGCTACAACGACATTCGTTTGGCTTTGTTGTTTGTAGAAACTTAAAAATACGATTTGGGTATGTTTTCTGCCTAAATTTAAGAGGAATGATGATGTATCACATGATTGTGCGTTTGTTGTTGAGTGCCTGTGGTTTAGGGCTGGCCGATTATTTATTAGACGGTGTGCGTTTTGACCATTTTAGCACCATGTTTTGGGCAGCGTTGTTGTTGGGAGTTGCCAATAGTATTGTGCGGCCTGTGTTAGTGTTTTTTACCTTGCCTATTACCGTGTTATCGCTAGGATTTTTTTTGTTGGTGATTAATGCCGCCATGTTAGGGCTAGTGGCTTGGCTGTTATCTGGATTTTATATTAATGGTTTTTGGTGGGCATTATTAACATGGTTGATTGTAGCTGTAACGCAGACGGTGGGTAGTGTGTTACTCAAGCCTAAAGTAATCACAAATTAGCCTAAAACCTAGCAGTCAAAAAAAAGGGCTGCATTCTTTTCTGAGCTGTCTTATGCTCGGTATGACGATTAAATTAATAAAAGAGGGCAATGTATGAGTTATATGCAATTAAGCCGTGAAGGGGCGGTGTGGAACTTATCTTTAACCAACGGCGAAAACCGTTTAAATGACGATATGTTAGCGGAGTTTCAAGCGGCGTTAGATACCATTGAACACACCGAAGGCAAAGGTGCGTTAGTGATTACCAGTACCGACCCTAAATTTTGGAGTAACGGTATAGACCTAAACTTTGTGCAAGAAAAGGGCGGTATGCCGTATTTAGTTTCTGAGTTTGCGCCTCGTTTAGACCGTTTATTATTACGTTTGGCACGTTTTCCTTTGCCAACGATTGCTTGTTTAAATGGTCATGCTTACGCAGGCGGTGCGTTAATTGCGTCTGCGTGTGACTTTAGAACCATGCGCGCCGACAGAGGCCGTTTTTGCTTTCCTGAAGTGGATATTAAAATCCCCTTCACCCCGATTATGACCGAGATTGTGCGTTTATTGCCTAATCCACAAGTGGCATGGCACATGGCAAGTACAGGTTTGGCCTTGGGTGGTGAAGAAGCGGTAAAAGCGGGTGTGGTTGACAAAGCTTTAGGCGAAGCCGAATTGTTACCAACCACGATGGCATGGGCAACCGAGTTGGCCAAAAAAGACCGTCAAACTTATACCTTGATTAAACGTCGCTGGCGCAATGCCTTTGAAAAATTTGCTCATTGAGACGTAGGTGCTGTTCCCTCACCCCAACCCTCTCCCGAAGGGAGAGGGAGTTCTCTCTCCCTGTGGGAGAGAGTTAGAGTGAGGGAAGAGTAGCATGATGTGCTCAAATTTTAGTCAAAAATAGATACGCGCTCTAACGTCATCACGCCCTCATCATCATAAATAACTACTTCCACCACGGATAAAACGGCGGCATATTACTAGCTTTACTTAAATAGTCTGGGTTACGCTTTTCTAAAAACGATTTAATGCCTTCTTTGCCATCACTCACGCTAGTGTAAAACATCGCTAAAGAGTCTGATTTATGGGCTTCAATAGGGTGATTTGCTGCGCTATTGCGGTACATCAGTTGTCGAGCTAAAGCAACGGCAACAGGCGAGCGATTATCCACAAACTTATGTGCTAGTTTATAGGCTTCTTCCAATAAGGTGTCGGGGCTATAAACCGCTTTAACTAAACGCCCTTGTTGGGCTTCTTCGGCGGTTAAAATATCACCACTATAAACCCATTCTAAGGCTTGGCTAATACCTACAATACGCGGCAAAAACCAACTCGAACACGCTTCGGGCGTAATGCCAATTTTGCCAAACACAAAACCAATACGTGCTTTGCTTGAGGCCAAACGAATATCCATTGCTAAGGTCATGGTTGCACCAATGCCAACGGCTGCCCCGTTAATGGCAGCAATGACGGGTTTTTTGCAGTCATAAATTGCCAACGTCACACGGCCGCCTGTATCACGTACGCCAGTATGAATGTCGTCATCGTGTAAGTGATTTTCCATGTCATCAAACGTGGGTTGTAAGCCCTCATGTAAACCAAATACATTGCCTTGTTTGCTTAAATCCATGCCTGCACAAAAGGCTTTGCCTGCGCCTGTAACTACAATAGCGGCCACATTATCATCATCACTGGCGCGATAAAATGCGTGTTCAAGCTCATTGGCCATTTCGACGGTAAAGGCATTCATTTGCTCGGGACGATTAAGAGTGATGGTTAAAATACGTTCACTAATGTCATATCTTATAGTTTGATAGTCCATGTTGTTGTTCTCTTAAAGGTTAATGAGTTGCTAATACTGGTACTTTCGTGCTGAAATCAGGCTTATTGTATGATTACTATTTAGAGATTTGCTAATGAATGTTTTAATTATCCATGCTCATCCCGAAGCTAAGTCCTTTAATACCGCGTTAATGACCTTAGCTCAAGCACATTTTATCGAGGCAGGACATACGGTGGCGGTTTCCGATTTATATGAAATGAATTGGAATCCTATTGCGTCGGCAGCCGATTTTGCACAGCGTAAAAGTCCTGATTATTTGGTTTATGCCTTAGAACAACGTCATAATTATGAACAGCAAGGCATTGCGCCCGATATCGCCGCCGAACTCGAAAAGTTAAAAGCAGCGGATTTGGTGATTTTTAACTTTCCTTTATATTGGTTTTCTGTGCCTGCAATTTTAAAAGGTTGGATAGACCGTGTGTTAATTTCAGGTGTGTGTTATGGCGGAATGCGTTTTTATGACCAAGGTGGTTTAAAAGGCAAAAAAGCTTTAGTTACACTCACATTAGGTGGCCGTGAGCATATGTTTGGCCAAAATGCCATTCATGGTGAATTGGTTGACGGTATGTTACGTCCCTTGTTGCGCGGTACTTTGGCGTATGTAGGCTTAGAGGTGTTGCCACCGTTTATTGGTTATCATGTGCCGTATATTAAGCCCGAAGCACGTGAACAAATTTTGGTGGACTATAAAAATTATTTGACTAATTTAGATGAGTTAACGCCATTACGTTATCCTCATATGGATGAGTTTGATGGCAAGTTGTATCCCAAATAATAGGGTGTATTGACCTTAAATTTGACCCTTCGACTCACTTCGGCTTCGCTCAGTAACCACCGCTCGGGGAACAGCTTTAATTTTTGTTGATTGAGCGTAGTCGAAATCAACTATAAGCCCCTTCGACTCCGCTCAGGGCGCATTTTCGCTGGCTGAGCGTAGTCGAAGCCTAAACTCAAGAACCCTTATAAACTGACATCTTGTTGATAGTATCGTATGATATAAAAATCAATCTGTTACCCCTCAACACAAGGAGCGTCATCTTGTTATCACCCAATCAAATTCGTGCCAATGCGCGTCAATTTAGCCTTGAATGGAAAGACGAAACCCGTGAACGAGCCGAATCTCAAACCTTTTGGAACGAGTTTTTTGCCGTTTTTGGCGTTAATCGGCGTAAAGTGGGTATTTTTGAAGCCACATTTAAAAAACTCAAAGGCACACAAGGTTTTATTGATGTGTATTGGCCTAAAAAATTGGTGTGTGAGCAAAAAAGTCGCGGTGCAGATTTAGCCAAAGCCACCAAACAAGCCCTTGATTATTTGCAGTCAATTGCCAAAGTAGCTCAAGACGATTTGCCACGTTATGTGATTGTGTGTGATTTTGAGCATTTGCATTTATTGGATATAGAAACGCAACAAGAACAAAAAATTTTGGTTGCACATTTAGCCGAACACATTGAGTTATTTGGCTTTATTTCGGGTTACGAGACCGAATTTAGAAAACACCAAGAAGCCGTCAACATTGCGGCAGCCGAGCGTATGGGGCGTTTGCACGACCAGCTCAAAGAAAACGGTTATGACGGCCACGAATTGCGTGTGATGTTGATTCGGTTATTGTTTTGTTTGTTTGCCGAAGACACGCAAATTTTTAATAAAAATCAGTTTTACAATTTTTTAGTGCAACGGACTCGTGAAGATGGTTCTGACCTTGCCGCATGGATTAGCCAATTATTTGATACGCTAAACCGCGAAAAACGTCTTAAAAATTTAGATGAACAGTTAAACGCCTTTGCTTATATCAACGGTGAGCTGTTTAAAGAAGTGATTCCCCCTGCGGCCTTTGATGCCAAAATGCGTCAAGAGTTAATAGATGCTTGCGAAACAGACTGGCAAGCGATTTCTCCCGAGATTTTTGGCGCGTTGTTTCAATCGGTAATGGATAAAGGTGAGCGGCGTAATTTGGGCGCACATTACACCAGTGAGCCAAATATTTTAAAAGTGATTAACTCTTTGTTTTTGGATGATTTAAAGGCCGAGTTGACGACAATTAAATCAGATAAAAGGGTTAATATTCGCACGGCAAAATTAGATGCTTTTCATAGTAAATTAGCTCAATTAACCTTTTTGGATCCTGCCTGTGGTTGTGGTAATTTTTTGGTTGTTTCTTATCGTGAGTTAAGGTTGTTAGAGTTAGAGGTGATTGAGCTATTGTTTAAAGAGAATCAGCTTTTGTCTGTAGAGACTATGATTCGTTGTAATGTTAATCAGTTTTATGGCATTGAAGTTGAGGAGTTTCCGTCACACATTGCGCGTGTGGCGATGTGGTTGGTTGACCATCAAATGAATTTGTTGGTGTCTGAGCGGTTTGGTGTGCATTTTGCGCGTATTCCACTCAAACAAAGCGCGGCTATTTTAAATAACAATGCTTTGCAAACAGATTGGCCTATCACCGATTATATATTGGGTAATCCGCCGTTTATTGGGAAGAAAGAACAAAATGCTATACAAAAGAAAGAATTAGAGAGTATTTGTAATGGTATAAATGGTTGGGGAGTGTTGGATTATGTTTCAGCATGGTATTTAAAAGCAACCATGATTATAAATCAAAATAACAGCACCAAAGTTTCTTTTGTTTCAACTAACTCTATTGTTCAAGGAGAGCAGGTTAATATTTTATGGTGTGCAATAATAGAAAAACATAAGATAAAAATAGATTTTGCTCATAGAACTTTTAAATGGCAATCTGAGGCAAAAGGTAAAGCAGCAGTACACTGTATTATTGTCGGCTTTTCTAAAGCTAATAGCCCAAGTAAAACAAAATTTATTTTTGATTACCCCGACCTTTCTAGTATTCCAGTTTGTATTGAAGTAAAGCAAATAAACCAATATTTAGTTGATGCTGATAGTGTTTTTTTGGAAAAAAGAACAACGCCAATTAGTCAATCGCCTAAAATGATTGAAGGTATTACGCCATTAGATAACGGCTTATTATCATTCACAGAAAGTGAGTATCAAGATTTTATTGCTAAAGAGCCTGCATCTAAAAAGTGGTTTAAACAATGGCTTACAGGTCATAATTTCATCAATAATTATAATTTATATTGTCTGTGGTTGTCAGATATTTCCTCAGCCGAATTAAAGAAGCTACCAAATGTGATGGCAAAAGTAAAAGAGGTTAAAGAATTTAGAGAAAATAGTAAATCTTCTCAAAAATTTGCCAATACACCGTGGTTATTTAGAGAAACAATCATATCTGATAGATATATTATTGTACCTAAAACAAGTTCAGAGAATAGATACTATATTCCAATGGGATTTGTTGAAGATATAATTACTTCGAGTTCATCACTTATGATAAATGATGCAACTATTTACGATTTCGGCATAATGACTTCAATCATGCACAACGCATGGACGAGAACAACGTGTGGACGCTTAAAAAGTGATTATCGTTATTCGGCCAGTATTGTTTACAACAACTTTCCGTGGCCATTAAACCCAAGCGATAAACAAAAACAAAGCATCGAAGCCGCCGCACAAGCGGTATTAGACGCACGGGCAACACACCCAGAATGTTCGTTAGCCGATTTATACGACCCCTTAACCATGCCTGTTAATTTGCTTAAAGCCCATCAACAACTCGACAAAGCCGTAGATGCCGCGTATGGCAAAACCAAATTTGCTAACGAAGCGGAGAGGGTAGCGTTTTTGTTTGAGTTGTATCAGCAATATACCGCGCCCATTGTGCCTATTGAGCAAGTTAAGCCCAAAAAAACGAAAAGTAAGGTTTAAGAACTCGCTACCTTGCATCATAGGTATTTGCATATTTTTTGAAGGTGATTATAGCGATGGCGTTCCCTCTCCTTGTAGGAGAGGGCTAGGGTGAGGTCTAAAAGAAGTACAACTCCTGTTGACTAGACCACAAAAGTTACCCTCACCCCAACCCTCTCCCAGTGGGAGAGGGAGCTTTATCGCTAAAACCTGATAGCTATCTATGCCTATTAGGGTGATATTTTAAAACCGTAGATTCAAGGCCGCCCACCACAATCACCCCAACGCCTTACCTTCATATTGTCTATCCGCATGATACGACGACCGTACCATAGGCCCACTCCAAATACTTTTAAAGCCAATCTTCATACCGTAGTCGCTAAATTCTTTAAACTCATCAGGATGCACAAAACGGTCAACAGACGCGTGACTTTTTGAGGGTTGCAAATACTGGCCAATGGTAATCAAATCCACGTTATGAGCGCGTAAATCATCCAAAACGGCAAACACTTCTTCTTTGGTTTCGCCAATACCGACCATCAAACCGCATTTCGTCGCTACGTCTGGGCACTCCTCTTTAAAACGCTTTAACAAGGTTAAGGAATGCTGATAATCCGAACCGGGCCGAATCGCTTTATAAATACGCGGTACGGTTTCAATATTATGGTTAAACACGTCAGGCGGACATTCACGCATAATCCGCAAGGCAATATCCATACGGCCTCTAAAGTCAGGTACTAAAATTTCAATTTTGATATTTGGATTGTTGGCACGAGTTTGGCTAATACAATCGACAAAATGTTGTGCGCCGCCATCTTTTAAATCATCACGGTCAACCGAGGTAACCACCACATATTTCAATTTTAAATTAGCCACGGTTTCGGCTAAATGTTTGGGTTCTTCGGGGTCTAAATTATTGGGGCGGCCATGAGCTACATCGCAAAACGGACAACGGCGCGTGCAAATATCGCCCATAATCATAAAGGTGGCTGTGCCGCCACCAAAACATTCGGGTAGGTTAGGGCAGGCCGCTTCTTCGCACACGGTATGTAGTTTTTGTTCGCGTAATACACCTTTAATACGTTGAATTTCGTTGGGGTTAGAAATTTTGACTCGAATCCAATCAGGCTTACGCGGTAAAGTTTGAGTAGGAATGATTTTGACAGGAATACGGGCGAGTTTTTCTGCACCGCGTAGTTTTTCGCCTGTCACCACTTTAACGACTTCACTCATAACCGTTTGCTCTTAATAAATAGAATCAAGGCACAATTTTAACGTAATTAGCGGTGCTTCGCATGCAACAACTTCGCTTATGTTGGGTATTAACGCCAATTATTTGACTATCTGTGCCGACTTAAAAGCCATGTATATAGTCAGCTCCAAAAATCGGCTATGCTCTAGCCTTGCTTTAATATTGCTCGTTTAGGTAGTCCGCTAATGAATCCGCGTTTTAATAATATGGTTTTAAATAACCCTAAAACAACCTTAGTACTGTTGTTTTTGGCCATTATTGTGGCTTGTGTTGGCTTTAAAAATTTGTGGTTAAGTACCTCGTTTAAAATTAATTTTGACAAAACTAATCCCTTATTAGTTGCCATGAATGAGCAAGAGGATACCTTTTCTAAAAATGACAATATGGTGGTTTTGGTGACCGCTAAAGATGGCAATATTTTTAATAAACAGGCATTGCAGGCAATTGATGAAATTACAGCATTAGGCTGGAAAAGTCCTTTTGCGAGTCGCGTTGATTCGCTGACTAATTTTAATGTAGTAGAAAGTGAAGCCGATAATATAATTGTTGAGCCAGTCTTAGAAAATCCTGCCAATAAAAGTGATGCGTTGCTTCTTAAAGGCAAAGAGGCGATTTTAAATAGTCCCGAATTAAAAGGCTATTTGGTGTCTCAAAATGGTCGTAGCTCTATGGTGTTAATTACCTTTCAATTACCCGAAAATCCCACCGTAGAAATCAACCAAATTTCGCAACATGTGCATCAAGCAGTTGATCAAATTGCCCCCAAATACCCTCAAGTTGAATTTCATGTTACAGGTACAGTAGAAGCTTCTAGCTCGTTTACCGATGCTATGCTTAAAGATATGGCCTTATTGTTACCTATAGGTTATGGCCTAATGGTGTTTGCATTAACGTTTTTGTTGCGTAGTTTGTGGGCAACCGTAATTACCTTAAGTTTAGTTACTGTAGTTAGTATATTGGTAATGGGCATTAAATGTTGGTTTGATGGTGCAATTACCGCCGTCAATATGTTTGCACCCACCATGATTATGACTATTGCGATTGCGGATTGTGTTCATGTACTGACGAGCTTTTTGCTGCATTATCGTAGTGGTTTAAGCAAAAAAGAGGCAATGTCTGTTGCCTTAACCGAAAGCCGAAAAGCAGTATTTTTGACCAGTATTACCACGGCAGTTGGTTTTGCGGCATTAAACTTTCATGAGTCACCAACCTATCGAGAGTTAGGCAATTTAGTGGTGTTTGGCATTGGCGTGGCGTGGTTTTTGGTTTATGCCTTGTTGCCTGCCTTAATAATGGTGTTGCCGATAAAAGCAGGCCAACCACAACAAGGGGCTAAAAAAATCATGTTGGCATGGGCAAATATAGTTATTGCTTATCCTAAACAAATTTTAATGGTGATGATTGTTGCGGCTGTCACGGTGATAACCATTGGTATGCCACGTAACGAACTTAACGAAATGTTTACCACGTATTTAGATGATTCTTTTGAGTTTAGGCGTGCAAATAACCACTTAAATCAAGAATTAGGTGGTATTCATCGTTTGTTATATACCCTTGATTCGGGCAAAGAAAATGGCATTTATGAGCCTATTTATTTGCAGCGTGTTGATGCTTTTGCAGAGTGGTTTAGGCAGCAACAGGGTGTTTCTAATGTGTACACCTATACCGATATTATGAAACGCTTAAATCGTGCCATGCACAATAACAATCCTCAAGACTATACTTTGCCTCGAAGTAAAGAGTTGGCGGCACAGTATGCTTTAGTACATGAGATGTCCTTATCTCAAGGCCAAGAGCTAACCAATATGGTGAGCATGGATAAACGTAAAACCATGCTTACAGTAATTGTGGCCGAGACAGACTCCAAAAACTTATTAGCCTTAAATAAACAGGCCGAAGAATGGTTAAAGCAAAACACGACCCCCGAAATGCAAACCAAAGGCGTAGGCTTAGATTTAATTTTTTCTAATATGGCGATGACTAATATTCCATCAATGGTTTATGGTACGTTTTTATGTATGGCGATAGTGTCTCTAATGCTAGGTTTTGCGCTTAAGTCTTGGCGTTTTGGGGTGATAAGCGTGTTTACTAATGCTGTGCCTGTGGCAGTGGCTTTAGGTTTATGGGGCTTTATTAATGGTCGTATTGATATTGGTGTGGCGGCTGTAGGTACTTTATCTTTTGGGATTGTGGTTGACGATACCATTCATTTTATGACCCATTATCAAAAGTTTAAACAAGCAGGCTTACAAACGGTAGATGCCATTCGTGAAGTGTTTGTGAGTTCTGGTTTGGCGATGATTACCACCACGGTTGCCTTAATTGGCGGCTTTGGTATTTTGTCGTTTTCTCATTACAGTGCTAATGCCAATATGGGTTTTTTAACCGCAATTTGTATGTTTTTGGCGATTTTATTTGATTTGTTGGCTTTGCCCGCATGGTTGGTTTGGCGTGATACTAAAAATGACACTGTAAAACAATAGGGTTTGTTGATGTTTTGATTTAACCCTCACCCAACGGGAGAGGGAGTCCTCTCTCCCTATGGGAGAGAGCTAGAGTTGGCGGGATTTATAAGTATCACTAATTAACGCCCCATCTTTGAGCGTTAGCTGCCTGTCGCAACGACCCGCTAAATGTACATCGTGGGTTACAATCAAGAAGGCAGTTCCGTCTTCTTGATTAATTTGTCTTAATAAATTAAAAATACTGTCTGCTGTTTGGGAGTCCAAATTACCTGTAGGCTCATCGGCTAACACTAAGGCAGGTTGTGCCATCAAAGCGCGTACAATGGCTACGCGTTGTTGTTGTCCACCCGATAACTGCGTAGGGTAGCGGTGCGCGTATTTTTCTAATCCGACTTTGGCTAATAATTCTTGAGCGCGTGCCTTTAGTTTGCTGTCGGCAATACCTCTAATTTTTAAGGGCATCATCACATTTTCAATGGCGGTAAATGCCGATAATAAATGATGAAACTGAAACACAAAACCAAGCGCATGATTACGTAATTTGGTACGCTGTTGTTCGTGAAGTTTGCTAATTTGTTGTTTTGTTAAATAAATCTCACCACTGCTAGGTTGTTCTAATAAACCAATGAGGTTTAACAATGTGGATTTTCCTGAGCCAGATTGACCAATTAATGCCGTAAATTCGCCTGCTTTTAGGTTAAAAGAAATGTCTTTTAATACATGATTTTGCGCGTCACCCTCGCCATAAATACGGTTGAGCTTTTCGACTCGTAAAACGTCTTTCATCAGTCATTCTCAACCATAACGAATTGCCTGAACTGGGTCTAATTTGGCGGCTCGATAGGCAGGCATAGCGGCAGAAATTAAGCCTGTTAGCGTGGCTACAAACATGGTACTTATAAATAGTTCTTGGGTAAGTGCAAGTTGAAATAACGGCTCGCCTGTAGCACTACGCGCAACCAATCCAAAAAATTTACCCAAGCCCATGCCACCTAACGAACCTAATACCGAGCCTAAAAAGCCTAATAAACCACCTTGTATTAAAAACACCACTAATACTGAGCGTTGGCTTAGTCCCATTGCTCGTAAAATACCAATTTCTTTTTGTTTTTGTACCACGGCAATAGCCAATACACTAGCAATACCAAAGGCCACAGAGATTAAAACAAAAAATCGAATCAGTGTCGTAGAAGCTGTTTGAGATTTAAGTGCCGTCATGAGTTGCTGATTGCTGCTCATCCAACTTTCGGCTTTGATAGGGTATTGTTGCTGTAATTGTTGAGCAATGATTTCGGCATTAAATAAGGTATAAACTTGTAAGTCTATGCCTGTAATTTGCCCTTGTAAGTCTAATAAATTTTGTGCCGAGCGTAGCGACAAATACACCCAGCGGCGGTCTAAATCTTTAATGCCAAATTCAAAAATGGCGGTAATGCGTACCGAAATTGAACGATTACTCGCGGTGAGCAAAGAAATACTATCACCAATACGCACGCCTAAGTCATCGGCTAAGCGTTGCCCAATCATGGCTTCATCGCTATTTAAGCGCATTTGTCCTTGTTTAATATAATCTTTAATAGGAATAATACGATTATAAGCACTAGGGTCGATGCCCAAAATAGCAACTGACTTATCAGATTGTCCACGTAAAGCAAAAGCTGCACCTGATAACACTGGCGAGGCGGCTTTGATTTCTTTGTTTTTAGACAGTTCTTGAATCAGTAAGGGCCAGTTTAAAATAGTTTCTATACGTTGGGGGCGAGGTTGGAGTTGTCGAAAAACCACATCTCCTTCTACGCTAGACTTTAAGGTTTTATCGGGTTCGGTCAACACAATATGAGCTTGAGTACCCAGCGTGCGGTCAATAATCGTTTTTTGTAAGCCTGTTACCAACGCGGTAATAAATACAATCACCGCCACACCTAAAGCAATACCACTGGCAATGAGCAGACTTTGAGTTTTACCTTCTTTAAGCAGGCGTGTCGCAAGCTGCCATTCAAACCAAGCCATAGTTATTCCTTTTGAAGATTAACTTTTTGATTGAGTTGTAGCGGTGTTTTGCTTTCAATCAATTGGCTGCTGCTATCTAAACCATCTAATACTTGAATTTTATCTAAATGACGTAAACCAACACGAATATTTTGGCGTTGTGCTGTATTGTTTTTGGCAATCCAAACCCAATACTGGTTATCACTTTGTTGTAATAAGTGGGTAGGAATAACGATGCTTTCTTGGATTGCGGTAGTGACTAACTCAATAGAAACCGTCATCCCTTCTTGTAAAAAATCAGGCCATTGCGTGTTACTCAAACGAATTTCGATAGTGCCTCTGCTGTCACTGACCGCAGGCGCAATATAGTTAATATGGGCAGTAAATTTTTGTTGTGGAAACGCATCAGCAACCACAGTCGCCTGTTGATTTAGGCTTAATTGCGGTAGCCAGCGTTCATCAACATTAGCAATGAGCTCTTTTTGTTGTGGTGGAGCAATGCTTAATAGGGCATCCCCTTGTTTTACATATTGACCAATACTGACTTTACGTTCTAAAACAACGGCATCAAACGGGCTAATAATATGTTGTTTTTGAGTGCGTAATTGCGCTTGATTTGCTTGAGCTTGAGCCATTTGTTGCTGGCTAATCGCGGCTTGTTCTTCTAGTCCGTTGGCTCGTAGACTTTGTTGTTGTAAGTGCGCGTTAGCAAGTTCTTTTTGACGCAAAGCCAGTGTTTCTTTAGCGGTTGTTAAGGTTTCGGTAGAGGCAAGCTGTTGTTCGGCTAAGGCTTTGATGTTAGCTAATTGTCGCTCGGCTTGTTTAACTAAAATAGCGGCTTGTTCAAATTTGAGCTTGGCTTGTTCGCGCTCTATGGTGCGTAAATGTTTGAGTTTTATTTGGCTGTTTTCTAAATTGGCTTGAGCCTGTTGATATAAACTTTGTGCGTCTTTATCCAAAATAGAGGCCGCGTTTTGGTCTTTTTTAAGTAATTGTCCTTCTTCGGCTAACTCGGTGACAAGGCCAGCCGTTTCGCTATTAAGTAGGGTGCTAGTGCGTGTTTTGACTTGGCCAGTCGCCAAAATGGTGCTTTGTAACTGCGCGCTTAGTGGGGTAACGAGAGTAACTTTGATAGGACGTTGTTGAATGTAATAGCTTGCCACTGAGCCTAAAACAGTGCCAAGCACTAGTGTAGCTATAATTTTTTTATTCATGCTTTCCTATCTAAAATTTGTGGCTGTAGGAGCAAGCCTTGTGCTTGCCTTAAATGGGCAGGTAAGCATTCACCCTACAGTATTTTGGTATCGCGTAGTTTTTTCTCGGCTTGCTCAAGAGCTTTCAAAACAGACTCTTTTTCAAAGTTTCTGATTTTGCTTAAGTCCATGTGCATGGTAAAACCGTGAAGTTCATGCTCAATCCATGAGCTGTGGCTACTGCTCATATCCTTGTGAAAATCAACGACTTCCCATACTTGTACAGGCTTATTAATACCACGTAAAGAGACAGCACCTTTCTCTTTGCAAGACACATGCTCTCGTACTAATAAATAAGTTTCGTGAGAAATCAAAATTTCATCAACGGCAGCAATACCTTGTAGTCGAGCGGCTAAGTTAGCATCACGGCCAATGATGGTGTAGCTCATACGGGTTTCTGAGCCAAAATTACCCACATGGCAATAACCTGTATTAATACCCATCCGAATATGTAATGGCTTATCAATGTGCATACTTTGCCATTTTTGACGCAAAATTTGCATCTCGCGGCGCATTTCTACTGCCATAGAGACACAAGCAATCGCATCTTCTTTTCCGCCTTTAGAAACAGGGTCACCATAAAAAATCAAAATTGCATCACCAATAAACTTGTCAATTGTGCCGCCATATTGAATCGCAATTTTAGACATCCGCTCAAAATAGGTGTTGAGCATCTCGGTAAGTAAATCGGGCGGCATTTCGTCTGAAGTTTCGGTAAAGTCCTTAATATCAGAAAAGAAAATAGTGAGTTTTTTACGTTGAGTTTGTAGCTTTGCGTCACGTTTGCCCTGAAAAATCGACTCCCAAACTTGTGGAGGTAAATATTTAGTGAGCTTACGTGACATTTGAAACGAATCTTCTTTTTGTTCTTGTAGCTGTTGTTTAGCGGTCATTAAATCACGAGACTGAGATTGAGAATGAAAGGCATTAAGACCAAAGTAAATCGCTAAACCAACCAAAGAAACAATATTAACCGAAGTGGGAATTTGCTCTTGCAAACCAGGTTCTAGGCCAAAAACAAAACCACCTAATAATGAACCAAGTACACAAAAAAAGCCTGTAAATACCCATAAAAACAGATTGCCAAACCCCAACACTGTAGCGTTTAGCATGGCAATAAATACTAACATCGGAACTAAGGCATAATGAACAGCAGCTATGCCTAAGCCCGTAATTAAACCATCCAACAACAAAGTGATCGCTGTTGCTTGTGCGGGGACAGTATTATGCAAACGACGATGTAGCCATGATTGAGACGTTGAAAGAACTAATACTAAAGGAATTAAAGCAGTCGTTTTAGGGTGATAAATACCTGCGTAAATACCTGCGGTAAAAATGCCCACAGCAACCATATACGCCAAAAGGCGCATATGTTTTGCGCCTAGCTCTAACAGTTGTTGAAAGTGGTTACTTGAGGCTGACATAACTATTTTATGTATCCAAATAAATAAGGCATATTTGTGTGACTAGCTTATCAACACATTGGTTTTTATTGTAGCATTTTATCTATGCTTCACTTCGTACATTATCTGTTAGTCATGTGACTTTAGGATTTAGGCATGTTGGTAGAAGCTAGGTTTAATCATCGCTTGATAAAACGTACTTGGTTTTAGATGGTTTACAGGGCGTTCTAACATCAGTAATAGATATTGGATAACAGCCACACTCAAGCTAATTCTAAAAAAATTAATTAAAACAATTACTTCAAAGCTTATATTTTTAGTAAAGATAATCAGCTACCAACGAATAATCAAGTATTGATTCAAGAAGTTACCCAATTTGTACAAAGATTCTGCGAATTTGAGTATCACGGCTATTTGTGCTAATACATTAATTGTGTAAAAAGCGCGTTTTAGCGTATTCGTAGCCTATAGAGTAAGATTTTATAAGGCGAAATAATAATAATTCAGATGGGCGGCTATTTTTAGCGGATAGAAATAAATTTGCGCCTAGCAAACGCTTGGTCTTTTCTTTTGCTGTAATTTGTTGTACGCTCATCCAATAAGTTGTATTTTTTCAACACGACATACCCGAGGTACTAAAGGATGACAACAGAAGCTTATATTTATGACGCGATACGCACACCGCGTGGTAAAGGCAAAAAAGATGGTTCGCTTTATACCATCAAACCCATTGATTTAGTCGTTGGTTTATTAGACTCCTTAGCTGAACGTAATGGCCAAGCCATTAAACAATTAACAGATGATGTGGTTTTAGGCTGTGTCTCGCCCGTAGGTGATCAGGGCATGGATATTGCTAAAACAGCTGCGTTGGCTGCTGGCTTGGCCGATACGGTTGCAGGTGTACAGCTAAACCGTTTTTGCGCTTCGGGCTTAGAAGCAGTTAATTTGGCTGCCATGAAAGTACGTTCGGGCTTTGAAGATTTAGTTATTGCAGGTGGTGTGGAGTCCATGTCACGGGTCGCAATGGGCTCTGATGGCGGAGCTTGGCCTATGGATCCAGCCACCAATTTAAAAACGGGTTTTGTGCCCCAAGGTATTGGTGCGGATTTAATTGCCACGATTGAGGGCTTTTCACGTACCGATATTGATGGCTTTGCTTTGCAATCGCAACAACGTGCCGCCGCGGCTCAAGCAAATGGCTATTTTGATAAGTCTGTTGTGCCAGTCAAAGATATGAACGGTCTAACAGTATTGGCCAAAGACGAGTTTATTCGTGCTAACGCCACTTTAGACGGTTTAGGCGCATTACAACCATCGTTTATGATGATGGGCGAAATGGGCGGTTTTAATGCCGTTGCATTACAAAAATATCATTGGGTAGAAAGTATTACGCACGTTCATACCGCAGGTAACTCTTCGGGGATTGTTGACGGTGCGGCATTAATGCTTATCGGTAACAAACAAGCAGGCCAAAAACTTGGCATCAAACCACGCGCTCGTTTTTTGGCCACAGCGGTATCAGGCGCAGATGCCACGATTATGTTAACAGGCCCAGCACCTGCGGCATTTAAAGCTTTAGAAAAAGCAGGCCTAACCGCTAAAGACATTGATTTATGGGAAATTAACGAAGCCTTTGCCGCCGTTGCCTTACGTTTTATAAAAGACATGGGCATTAACGACAGCATCGTTAACGTTAATGGTGGCGCAATTGCCATGGGGCATCCCCTAGGCGCAACAGGTTGTATGATTTTAGGCACACTTATGGACGAATTAGAACGTCGTGGCTTAAAACGTGGCCTAGCAACCTTATGTGTGGGTGGCGGTATGGGCATTGCAACCATTATCGAATTAGTTTAAGGGTGTAAATAACATGACTGATATTATTGGAATCCATTGGCACGAAGATGCGGACAGTATTGTTACCCTAACGATTGATGATCCGACTGGCGAAGCCAACATCATGAATGAGGTGTTTGATAACGCCTTAGCCGCAACCGTGACTAAATTAAAAGCGGAAAAAGCCCGTATTAAAGGCGTGATTGTGACTTCTGCGAAAAAAACGTTTTTTGCAGGCGGTGATTTAACCGCATTGATTCAAGCCAAACCCGAACATGCACCTTTGTTTGAAGCAAAATTGACGGTGATGAAAGCGCAACTTCGTGCTTTAGAAACCTTGGGCAAGCCTGTTGTTGCTGCAATGAATGGCACAGCCTTAGGGGGTGGTTTAGAAATCGCGTTGGCGTGTCATCATCGTATTGCCTTAAACAATCCAAAAGCAGAGTTTGGTTTACCTGAAGTGTCTTTAGGTTTATTACCAGGTGCAGGTGGTGTGGTTCGTACTGTGCGTATGTTAGGTATTCAAAATGCCTTAATGAACGTTTTGATGAAAGGCGACCGCATGAAAGTCGCTAAAGCGAAAAGCGTTGGTTTAATTGACGACATCGCCGAAAGCACTGAAGACATGATGGCGAAAGCCAAAGCATGGATTATTGCCAATCCGAGCGCGCAACAACCGTGGGATAAATCAGGCTATAAAATGCCCGGTGGTACTCCAAGTACACCAGCGTTGGCGATGAATTTACCCGCGTTCCCATCCAACTTGCTGAAACAGATCAAAGGTGCAAACTATCCTGCGCCAAAAGCGATTTTGTGTGTTGCGGTTGAAGGGGCACAAGTGGATTTTGATAATGCCTTGAAAATCGAAGGTCGTTATTTCACCAGTTTGGCCTGTGGCAAAGAGTCGAAAAACTTCATCAAAGCCTTCTTCTTTGATTTGCAAAAAATCAATAAAGGCGCAAGTCGTCCGTCAAAAGAGCTATATCCTGTTTGGAGAAGCAAAAAAGTTGGCGTATTAGGCGCAGGCATGATGGGGCAGGGTATTGCTTATGTCTCCGCGATGTCAGGCATCGAAGTCGTGTTGTTAGATATGAACTTAGAAGCGGCAGAGCGTGGCAAAGGCTATAGCCAAAAACTCCTCGATAAACGTGTTTCTAAAGGCAGTATGACTAAAGAAGCCGCCGCCGAAAAATTGGCGATGATTAAAGCGTCTAACGATTATGCCGATTTGGCGGGTTGTGATTTAGTCATTGAAGCGGTATTTGAAAGCCGTGAAATCAAAGCCGATGTCACCAAAAAAGTCGAAGCGGTCTGCAATTCTGAATTGGTGTTTGCTTCTAACACCTCGACTTTGCCAATTACAGGTTTAGCGACAGCTTCACAGCATCCACAAAACTTTATTGGTCTGCATTTCTTCTCACCTGTAGACAAAATGCCTTTAGTTGAAATCATTTGTGGTGAAAAAACCAATGATGAGACTTTAGCTAAAGCCTTTGACTACGTTTTGCAAATTAAGAAAACACCGATTGTTGTCAACGACAGCCGTGGCTTCTTTACTTCGCGTGTGTTTGGTACGTTCTGTATGGAAGGTGTCAACATGTTGGCGGAAGGCTATAATGCCCAATCCATTGAGCAAGCCGCTGCCCAAGCAGGTATGCCCGTTGGTCCATTGGCGATTTTAGATGAAGTGAACATGGAGTTGACGCGCAAAGTCCGTAAGCAAACGCAAATTGACCTCGCGCAAGAAGGCAAAGAGATTCCTACTGAGCCTGCGTTTGCCTTGATCGACAAAATGTGTGATGACTTTAAACGTGCAGGCAAAAAAGAGGGTGCAGGTTTTTATGATTATCCTGCCGATGGCAAAAAACATCTGTGGTCAGGATTATCGCAATTTGTGACAGACGACAAGAAACAGCCTTCTGTTGTTCAATTTAATGAGCTAAAAGAGCGTTTGTTATATCGTCAATCTATCGAGGCATCGCGTTGTTATGCTGAAGGCGTATTACGCTCGGTGGCTGATGCTAATATTGGCTCGATTTTTGGTATTGGCATGGCACCGTGGACAGGAGGCCAACTACAATATATTAACTATATTGGCGTGGCTGAATTTGTGCAACGTGCTGATGAGTTAGCCGCCAAGTTTGGCGAGCGTTTTGCGCCACCACAATTGTTACGTGATATGGCAGCCAAAGGCGAAACCTTTGAATAAGCCTTAACAAAAAAATCCCCTGCTTGCAGGGGATTTTTTTATGCATTAAAAAACTAAGTGCGACAGCCTTTTGATTTTTTCTTTTTAAAAGCAACTTTTTATTTGCTTTTTGATTTTTTGGGCAATATTTGAGCTGTAGTTACTTTGCTGGAATTAGGTGTGGTATCAGCTAATGTTTTGCTTGTTGATTCTGGTTCAATAACATCTTCGCTAGAAGGCGTATTAATGACTAAAGGGGCGACTGTGCCAGTCTCTATAGAGTTAGCCGTGGTGTCTTTTTTGCCATTGAACTGCAACCAGAGAGAGAAAAAGCACACAGCAAAATTGACAAATCACAACCCAAGTATTTATTAAATGAACCGAGTTTAGGTTATCGTTTAGCCATAGATTAGATTAAGCAGTTAGCGTTTATAGCAGGCAACAAAAAGGGCAAAGCTTTTGCAAGTTTGCCCTTAATAACAATGCTTAAATGAGTTAAGCCAATGTCCACTCAAAAGGAATACCGTCACGGCCTCTAAAAGCTAACATCAGCGTTTCGCGCATAAAGGTTAGGTTCTCGGGGGTGTAAGGCATGGCTTGATGTTTGCCCCAAACAGGCTGTGGCCAAGCGGCATCGTTGCTGTAACGCACCACATGATGTACATGAAGTTGTGGTACTAAATTGCCAATAGCGGCAACATTCATTTTTTCGGCACGAAAATACTTGGCAAGTTGTTCGCTTACCCAAGAAGACTCGCGCAATAATTGCTGTTGGTCACGTACAGAGAGTTCGTAAACTTCACGAATACTATGAACACGTGGCACAAGAACTAACCAAGGATAGTGCATATCGTTCATTAAACGACAGGTACTTAATGGAAAATCACCTAAAGGCAATGTATCTTCTGCTAAACGCGGATGCAGTGTAAACATACAAACTGTTCCTAAAAATAAATACCGCGTCACTTTTATGGTCTTAATTTATGCTTAATTTTGGCAGCATAAACATTGCAACCTTAATGACTTAAAGCAAGACTAATATAAAGATGAGGTTATCATTTTGTCGGCTTATTACATTTTTCCATATAATCTAAGCTAACAACGCTGCATCGTATGCAGACTGATAAACGAGACATCAATACAATATTTTGCTAACGGCCTAAAAAAAAGCCCGCTAACAGCGGGCTTTCGGAATATGGCGTCCCCACAGGGATTCGAACCCCAGTTACCACCATGAAATGGTGATGTCCTAGGCCACTAGACGATAGGGACTTAAAGGTTCGTTCAAGATTTAATTTGGTGGAGTTAAGCGGGATCGAACCGCTGACCTCTACAATGCCATTGTAGCGCTCTACCAACTGAGCTATAACCCCAAACAGTCATCCTGAGCGGCGTATGTTATTCATCATGCCGAATGTTGTCAAATGCTATTATCAAAAAAGGCCGTTTTAGTCGCATTGTTTGCTCGTTTTCTAATCTAAAAATAGCAAGTCCGTATTTGCACCAATAACAGTCAAATTTTGTGTGACGACACGCTCAGTACAAAATTTTAATAGGTAGTATTGTCCACCTGCTTTAAAACCTGTCCCCGATAAAGCTTCACCCCCAAAGGGTTGACAGCCTACCTGTGCGCCAATTTGATTACGATTAATATAAAGATTACCTACACGCGCCTGAGCTTGAATGCTATTAATATGTGATTGAATACGACTATGTATGCCTAAAGTTAAACCATAGCCTTGACCGTTAATATGTGCCATTACGTCATTTAGTTCATCATGGTGCCATGTGGCAATATGCAAAATAGGGCCAAATATCTCGTGTTGGGGCAAGTTTTCGCGCTGTACCAAAAAGGCGTGTGGTGCAACATAATAGCCTTTGCTACATTCGCTCGATAATGTCGCTTGGGCGTGCCATAAGGCGTTTTCTTGCAATTGTTGGCAATAATAATTGAGATGTTGTTGGCTGTGGCTATCAATCACTGCACTAATGTCACTTTGTAAATGATGACTGTGTCCAATATGCCAAGTCGCTAATGCGCCCTCTAAGCGGTTTAAAAAGGTATCGGCAATGTCTTGCTGCAACCATAAAGTGCGTAAAGCGGAGCAACGTTGACCTGCACTGTTAAACGCGGATTGCATAACATCTTGCACTAATTGTTCGGGCAGGGCAGAGCTATCGGCAATCATGGCATTAATACCACCTGTTTCGGCAATTAACGGCACAATCGCACCCTGACGTGAGGCCAACACCTGATTGATATGCTGTGCTGTATCGGTTGAGCCTGTAAACACCACCCCTGCAAGCAAAGGATGTAATACAAGTTTGTCACCTATGTCGTGGCTTGAGGCAAATATCAAACGGATAACATGTTTGGGTAAGCCCGTTTTTACAAACAGTTCAAACAAGCGTTGAGCAATCAGTGGAGTATGGCTCGCAGGTTTAGCAATCACGGTATTACCTGTCACGATGGCTGCTGCAATTTGCCCCAAAAAAATCGCCAAAGGAAAGTTCCACGGACTAATACACACAAACACGCCACGTGGGGCTAAATATAGGGTGTTTTCTTCACCTGTAATATGATTTAAGGCTTGCGCTTGTTGGAGTTTTTCGGCTTCATCGGCGTAATACAAACATAAATCAACCGCTTCACGCCATTCGGCAAGCGCGTCTTCAAGCACTTTTCCTGCTTCTAAGGTCAATAAATACAATAACTCTGCTTGATGCTGTGTCAACTCTTTGGCCATTAACCGTAAATACTGCGCTCGTTGGCTAACAGTGGTGTGTTGCCAATCGTTAAAAGCCTGTTGTGCTTGTTCAAATGCCTGCCCAATATCCGATAAAGCATCGTGATAAACTGTTCCTAGCAAACGATGTTTATCCACAGGACTATGACGGCTATGTGCTAATACTTCTGTGTCATGGTGTGACGGCACACAACCTGCATTCCATGTGTGATGATGAAAATGAATAAACGCCTCACGCAAAGTGGCTAAACGTGGCACGTCGGCCATGCTAAAACCTTGGCTTGATATTCTTGGCAAAAATAAATTTGTAGGTTTAGGTAATTTAGGATGAGCCGAAATATGTTGTTGAGTCAGTTGCTCGACAGGATCAAAGCATAACTTTTCGGTATCAAGTTCGATGTTGGCTAACTGGTTAACAAAAGACTGTGAACTACCATTTTCGAGTAAACGACGCACCAAATAGGGCAGTAAGGTATTAAATTGGCCTATAGGCGCATATAAACGTGTTGGGCGCGGATGTTGATGATAAAAACTTTCATGCACCGCTTCACCCATACCCACTAAACGTTGCACCTCAAAAGACTGTTTTAAGTCAGTCGCAACGGTTTCTATCCACGCTAAAGTATGTGCATTATGTGTGGCAAATTGTGGCCAAAACTGTGCCGAGTTTTTGAGTAGTTTATGGGCGCATACCAAATAACACACATCGGTATGAAGCTTGCGCGTAAAAACAGGGTAGTCACTCAAAGCTAATTGTTGGGCGCGTTTAATTTCGCTATCCCAATAAGCCCCTTTTACCAAACGTACAGGAATGCGTTTGCCTGTGCGTGTTGCTAATGCCTGTAACCAATCTATGACCGCAGGCGCACGTTTTTGATAAGCCTGCACCGCCAAACCCAAGCCTTGATAATGTTTAAATTCATCTAAGCTAATGATATGGGCAAAAATAGCCAAACTAAGTTCGAGTCGCTCCGATTCTTCGGCATCAAAGGTAATAGGAATATTGGCTTCGGCAGCAAAACGAATTAAATGAATTAACTTAGGTAATAAATGTTCCTGAATTTCTGGCCAAAATCGCGCCTCGTAACGTGGATATAAAGCAGAAAGTTTAATAGAGACACTATCACGCGTTAATACATCTTGCCCGTGTTGATGGGTTAAACTTTCGAGTGCATGTTGATAGGAGTGTAAATATTGTTCGGCTTCGTGCCATGTTTGAGCGGCTTCACCTAAACAATCAAAAGAATATAAAAAAGGCTCTTTTTTGAGTGCTAAGGCTTCGGGCAAGGTTTCGGCTAGTACAAATTGTTTGGCCAAAAGTTGAATGCCTGTACTGAGGGCAGGGCGTAACACACTATCGCCGAGTTTTAACAAGAGTTGATGCCATACATCAGGAAAGGCTTCTGCCTCAATAAAACGTCGTGCTTGAGTTAAGGCTTTACTTGCCCATTGAATAGATTTTGAATGTTGTTGTTTGGGAAGATTCCAGCTGGCTTGTGGCAATAAACTATTAATTAATTCGTTACGTGTATGAGCATCTGGAATGCGTAATAAGGCTTCGGCGAGTGTGAGTAAAATATGACCTTCTTGGCTATTAAGACGATAACTTTGTAAAAACTCATCAAATAAGGGGTGATGACCTTGCCGTGCATCACTAATTAAGGACTGAGCCAGTGTATGCACTCGCTCTTTTTGATTGTGGGTGAGGCTGGCTTGAGCAAAAATAGCCGACATCACTAGAGCTTCGTCTGCTAAGTAACTATCACGCAGTACACTAAAATCTTCACCAAATTCGGGAAGGTCGTTAAACGGCAACATCAATATTCTCCTTAATACCATATAAACTAACAAAAACGTTTAGCGTCATTTTTAAATTAAACATAGTCTATATTTTTAAAAAAATCGCATAACATGCGTTGTCGGGTTAAAATGAATGGGTACTTGTGGGTCATCCCTCTGCTAAACGCTTTGATTGAGTAATATAAATGAAAAATTTGATTGATAATGCGGCTAAAGAATTAGTAAAACAACATATAGACCATTTAAATATTCCCACCGAAACGGTGATGGATGCCGAGCAAAAAACGGCACTGATTGCCAAAATTAAACGCTTACTCATCGAAAAAGAAGCAGTATTGGTGGCACATTATTACACCAGTCACGATTTGCAAGCCTTAGCCGAAGAAACGGGTGGCTGTGTCTCGGATTCTTTAGAAATGGCGCGTTTTGGTAATCAGCACCCCGCCAAAACCTTAGTGGTGGCGGGCGTTAAATTTATGGGCGAAACGGCCAAAATTTTAAACCCCGAAAAACGCGTCTTAATGCCGACCTTAGAGGCGACTTGCTCTTTAGACTTGGGTTGTCCTGTTGATGAGTTTTCTGCATTTTGTGATGCACACCCCGACTATACAGTGGTGGTTTATGCCAATACCTCGGCGGCAGTCAAAGCCCGTGCCGATTGGGTAGTAACCTCAAGCATTGCGGTTGATGTGGTGGAGCATTTAGCCTCATTATTAGGACAAAAAATAATTTGGGCTCCCGACAAACATTTGGGCAACTATGTACAAAAAGTAACAGGCGCAGAGATGTTGTTGTGGGATGGTGCTTGTATTGTGCATGAGGAATTTAAGGCGCGTGGCATATTAGACCTTAAAAAAGTTTATCCCGATGCGGCGGTGTTGGTTCACCCTGAATCACCCGAAGCGGTAGTGGATATTGCCGATGCGGTGGGTTCTACCTCGCAGCTTATTAAAGCCTCGCAAACCTTGCCTAATCAACAATTTATTGTGGCTACCGACCGAGGTATTTTTTATAAAATGCAGCAAGCTAGCCCTAATAAAGAATTTATGGAAGCTCCCACCGCAGGTAGTGGGGCAACGTGTCGCTCTTGTGCGCACTGCCCGTGGATGGCCATGAACGAATTAGAAAATTTGGCGCATGTGTTAGAAACAGGTGAGCAAGAAGTGTTTGTAGACAGTGCTTTAATTCCTAAAGCCTTAGTTCCGCTACAACGAATGCTAGATTTTGCTAAAACTAAGCGTTAATGGCTACAAAACAAGCAGTCAGTTAACTAAAGATGTAGAAAGTGGTTGACGATGTGCGGTGTTGTAATTATTATACCGCCTCGCAGTAAGGCAACATGAAAAAGTTGACTTGGCAATGTTCGGAGCGTAGCGCAGCCTGGTAGCGCATCTGGTTTGGGACCAGAGGGTCGTAGGTTCGAATCCTACCGTTCCG
>ERZ724520.4-NODE-4-length-154063-cov-28.509357_pt1 | contig 154063 bp, 149 predicted proteins | sample MGYA00376053_ERZ724520 | MGnify/ENA primary metagenome ERZ724520 (study PRJEB28724, sample SAMN07190886) | activated sludge metagenome | isolation source: activated sludge of sewage treatment plant in Hong Hong | place: USA: Christiansburg, Virginia | collected...
CCTCAAGTTGAATCGATGGCAAATGGCGGTGTTCCTCGACCGCTACGCCAACTGAAGGAGCTGACCCAGCGGTAGCGGTGTTCACGGTGCCTCGGAGCCGGTAAAGTTCGCCTCGGAGATGACGGTGTCGTCATCGGCGCCGACCGGACGGGTGGTCTCCAGGATCGTCATTCGGACGTTCGCCGTCGTGACGTCCGCCGGGGTGAGTTGCATCTCGGGGCGTTGATCGAACCGTTGCACCACCGACGAGCCGTCATCGAAGCTCCACTCGACCGCGTCGACAAACCGGTTGACCGGGAAGGATGAACTTGGTTGGCAGCGGTTGCTTGGCCGCCGGGCCTGCCTGAGATACCCGGGGGTGAGCCCGACCGTCGACAGATGAACTGGGGTGTCGAATGAGAAGTCGGCGAACTGGCCGGCGCCGTCGGTTGAGTCGGCACCCCAACCGAGGTCGGTGCCGTCGATCAACTGGTCGCCGACATAGGAAATCGAGCCGCCGGTGCAGGCCAGCTTGGGCGTCATCTCGCGGGTGTTCGACACGCTGACCGAGGTGGGTGTCAATGGCCCGACCTGACGCAGGGTTGTCGGGGCTGGAGCCACCGTCACCGATGGTTCGGGAAGCGAGACCGATGGGTCATCGTCCCCATCGGGCAAGTCCTCGGAGACTTCAGTTCCTCCGAGCTCGGTGGTGTCGGGTGGCTCGGTTGAACCGGGTGGTTGGATGGGTGCAGCGGTGGCGGACGTCTCAACGCGGTCTGAGGAGGGCTCGGTGTCCCCCAGCACCCACCAGAGAAGTCCCCCCGATGCGATGAGGAATACCAGTGAGGCTCCGACCACCCAGGGCTGGACACCGCCGGCTCGCCGGGGTGGCGCCGGTGCACCGCCCGGTACCGTGGGGACGTCGGTCATGGGCCGAGACTAGATCCTCCTCGCTGCGTCGCGTCTGGCGTCGGTAGTCTCGGCGCCATGAAGGTGTACACACGTAAGGGCGATGACGGCACCACCGGGCTCTTCTACGGGGGGCGCGTTCGTAAGGATTCGCCGGCACCGACCGCCTACGGCGGTGTGGACGAAGCGCAGGCCCACATTGGCCTTGCGCGGGCGCTGGCGGCCGAAGCCGAGCAGGTACCGGGTGGGCACGGTGTTCTGGACGAGATTCTGGTTTCGTTGGGCCGAGACCTCTGGGTGCTGATGGCCGAGTTGGCCACCGCTCCGGAGAACCACGCCAAGCTGAGCGACGGGAGCACCAGGGTCACGGCCCCGATGGTCGAGCGCCTGGAAGGCCTGATCGACCATACGTCGGCGCTGTTCGACCTCCCCACCGAGTTTGTGGTGCCCGGCGAGTCCGTGGTGGCTGCGCAACTCGATGTCGCTCGCACGGCGACCCGTCGGGCGGAACGCGACTCGCTGGGGGTTGAAGGCGTTGGTACTCAGGTGCTGGCCTATCTCAACCGCTTGTCTGATCTGTTGTGGACCCTGGCACGCTGGGTGGAGGGCGAATCGCTGACCGCCCGGTCGGTTCCCGAGGGTGACGCCGCATTCACCGAGGACCCTGCCGCCAACGAACCTGCCCCCAATGAACCTGCATCCGAAGGTGAGTCGGGGGTTCCAACCGATGGCTGACGTTCCCAAGATCAAGGTCAGTGCCAAGCCGCCCATCCGCACCGATGCGCTCGTGATGTTGCTCGACACCGATCGGGTTGACACCGACGGGGTCGACTGGGGTTACCTCGATCGGATTGGGTTCGAGGCCAAGCCTGGAACGCACGTGATGGTCCCGGGTGACGGCAATTTGGTGCGCATCCTGGTGGGGCTTGGCGACCGGGCAGAGGTCACCCCGGACACCTTCCGTCGCGCCGGGGCGGTGGCGGCCAAGGCCGGGGCCAAATTCGGTCGTATCAACGTGGACTTCCCGGATGCGTCGTCGGAACTTCTCGACCCCCGGGCCATGGGTCAGGCGTTGGCCGAGGGCCTGGCATCCGGTGCATACAGCTACGACCGCTACAAGTCATCCGAGGTCAAACTGCGCGACATCGTGGTGGTGTCAAAGCTGGGGCGTGAGCTGTCCTCAGGCGTGCAGCGGGGCCGAGTGGTGGGGGAGGCGGTCGCGTTCGCCCGGGATCTGGTGAACGAGCCGGGTGGATCGGCCACTCCGGCCGCGCTCGCCAAGACGGTGGCCGAGCGGGCCATGGCCGCTGGGCTCGGCGTGAAGTTGATGGACGAGAAGGCCATCGCCAAGGCGGGCATGGGTGGCCTGATCGCCGTCAACAAGGGCTCAACGCAGCCCCCCAGGTTTATTCAACTGACCTACCAACCCAGCGGCGGGTCGAAGAACTCCGACGGGTCGGGCGCCCACTTGGCGCTGGTGGGCAAGGGCATCACCTTCGACTCGGGCGGCCTCTCGCTGAAGTCCGGTGATGGCATGATGACGATGAAGATGGACAAGGGGGGCGGCGCAGCGGTGCTGGCTGCCATGTGCGCCCTCCCGGCCTTGAAGGTTCGCCAGCGGGTGTCGGCCTACGTGCCGCTGACCGACAACATGCCCGGTCCCGATGCTCAGCGACCTGGCGACGTCTTCACCGCCCACAACGGCAAGACGGTGGAGGTCCTCAACACCGACGCGGAGGGCCGACTGGTGCTGGCGGACGCCCTGTCGGTGGCTGCAGACGCCGAGCCGGACGCCATCATCGACCTGGCCACGTTGACCGGCGCAGTGATGGTTGCCCTGGGTCAGCGCATCGCCGGCCTGATGGGCAACAACACCGACTTCTCCGGCCAGATCTCCGACGCCGCCAAATGGGCGGGAGAATCGGTGTGGGAGCTACCGCTGCCCGAGGAGTACCGCTCGGCTCTGGACAGCCCGGTGGCCGACCTGAAGAACATCGGGGGTGACCGCTACGGCGGAGCGCTGACCGCCGGCTTGTTCCTGTCGGAGTTCGTGCCCGAGGGCATGCCATGGGCACACCTCGATATCGCCGGGACCGCGTGGTCCGACAGCGACACCGCCGAGGCCGGCAAGGGCGGCACCGGGTTTGGAGTGCGCACGTTGCTTCGGCTGGTGGAGCGATTCTCGGTTCCGGCAGCCGGGTAGCCGCGGCGCTCTGAGCCGGCCATCGGGCCGCGGGTCCGGGCGTTAAAAGTAGTCCTGGCTGTTTGCCGGCGGATGTGAAGCGAACGCAGCGTCGGCGGCTCTGGCCACGGCTGGGTTGGAGACACTGGCCCTGCCGGCGGCGACCAAGGTGCTCCAGGGCGTAGTCCCCAAAACCGCCATGCCCAGCGTGGTCCGATCGCAGACCAGGTCGGGCTGTGGATCCTGGGACCTCGACGGTGGGGTCTCATCGAGCACCTCCACCTCGGCCTGCTCGCCGGGCCGAGCGGTGAGTCGCAGCGCGATGGTGGGAGCAGACCAACCGGAGGCGTGATCGTCCACCCGAAGCGTCAGATCGAGCGGTGCCCCGTAGGTTCTGGCCGCCAGCAGTGCCGACACATCCAGGGGACACAGCCACAGTTGGTCTCGCACCCCGGTGACGTGACACCTCCGAGGGTCGGTCGTCGCCGCCGGGATGGGGGAATCGGCGGGTGCGGTGTCCCAGCGCACCGATGTGGCCAGATCGATGTCGGCACAATGCCGAAACAGCGCCAGCTCAACCGCCGGGTCGATCGTGTGCAGTTCCCTGATGACGATGGTGCGTTCGCCCCAGAGGCCTTCGGTGCGCCACAGTGCATAGCCGTCGACCTCGCCCTGATCGTCCCGGTGCAGCGAGACGAACTGCGGGCCACCACCTTCGAAGCTGACCTGGTCCCCCAGCACCAGTTGGTCCCACCACTCCTCGGGACGCTCCAGCGTGCCGGGACGATGCCTGGCCGAACGTCGGCGAAACTTCACGATCTCGTCGCGGAACACCGACGCATCGTCCAATTCGATGCGCCCGGGCCTGACGTGGTCGAGCCCGTGACCGTGGACCGGAGCTTCGAGTCGGTGTTGGGACGTGGCCACACCGAAGCCGAACCGCCCGTAGATGGTGCCCTCAGACGCGGTGAGTACCGCTGCTGCCAGGCCTTCGGTGGCCATGGCGTGCAGTTGTGCGCTCATGAGGGAACGAAGTACCCCCTGCCTGCGGTGTGTGGCCCGGGTGGTCACGGCCAGGATTGCCCCCACCGGCATCGTGGCGCCACCGGGCAGCGTGAGATGCCACACGAGGTCGGCCGACGTGCCAACGATGACCCCGGCGTCCTCAACCGCCCAGGCCCGACGCCCCAGGTCCTCGATCTGGTCGACCGACCAATGGTCGTCAGGCTCGACGGAACCAAAGCCGATCGCCGCCGCCCGCTCCCAGCGGCGTTGCTCGTCTGGCGGAATGGTACTGGGGTGCCACTCACTCGGTCGACGGTCGTTGTTGCTCACCCGGCTTACCGTACGGTCTGCGGGTCGAGCTCCCCATCGACCTCTTCGGCGAGGTTCCGTACCGTCGATCCCATGTACCTCTCAGGGACACTGACGATTCGCTACTGGCGCCGGTCGGCACCCGGTTCGCATCCGGCGGAGGGCGACTACGCCGAGCGGTTCTGGCTGCCGGTGATCGGCCCTTCGGGGCTTTGGCTGTTGCGCTGGGCCAAGCGCGAGTTGCAACAGCGCGGCGGTGCGTTCGACATCGGGTCGGACGACCTTGCGCTCCGCTTGGGCCTGGGCGCAGGCACAGCGCGGCAGTCACCGCTGCGACGCAGCCTGAAGCGACTCGAGACGTTCGATCTGGCCCGGCGGATCAGTGAGTCGGTGGTGGAGGTGGGCACTGAGTTGCCTTCGCTCAGCCATCGGCAGGTGGAGCGACTTCCTGTTGAGCTGAGGCGAGAGCACCGGGCATGGTGGGTCGAACGTTCCGTCGAGCGATCGCCTGACGACCTTCGATCAACCCAAACCGTCACCAACTGACCAGGTACTTCGGCCCGATCGGGCCCGCGCATTCAGCAACCTTGGGAGATCCGCACCAGGACCACCTTGCCCTCTTTGCTGAACATCAACGACACCTGGTCACTGTCGGGGGTCCCGATGCGGAACAGGTCCTCGACGGTGCCCGACTGCCATTCAGGACTTTCGGTCTGGTCGTTTCCGCCGCACGCAATCCTGCCCGGGTTGGCAAGGCTCAACACTTCGGCCTCCGGGTCGAGCACGTAGGTGCGTTCCTTGGGGTTGTCGTTCACCCAGGGGACGTCGGAGTTCCCCACCACGATCGGCTCCTCGGTGAAGTTGGCGGCGCTCAGCAACTCTCCGCCATCGCCGTAAAGTTGGTATCGATCGAAGGTGATCAGGTCCTGGTTCTCGTTGCTGCTGAGCCCGGTGATCCGGCCGAAGTCGTATCGGACACCGTCCCAATCGAGGGTGCCCGAGGTGGTTGCGGCCGTGGGCGGGGGAGCCGTGGGCGTGGCCGGCGCGACCGAGGCCTGCGGCCTGGTTGCTGGGGCCGCCGTGGTCACCGGCACGGTGACGATGCTCGTCACCACCACTGTGGTCGGCGGGGCGCCTGCGGTGGTGGTCGAGGCGGATGTCCCGTTGCCCACGTCGTTGCCGCAGCCGGCGAGCAGGCCAACGCCACACATCAGGAGAACAACGGCGGCCGAATGTCGCATGCGCTGTGTCACACACTCCATGATGCCCCGCCGAACCGGACCGTGCACCCGGCTTGGGAATCCGGAGTGAAGTATCCGGAGTGAGAATCCGGGGGTCACCGGCGCAGTGGCACCGTCAGCTGGTCGTGATCAAATCTGGGTTGACCCATCTGCCCGAGCGGAATCTGCCGCTCATCAGTGCGGTGCGGACGTTCATGGCCGCGGTCAGGGTGGCCCACAACGCCCAAAGGCCTGCGCCGGTGGCGAGGGTGAGCGCGGCGCCGAGGGCGAAGGTGGCGGCGACCCCCAGCATGGCCTTGGCGAGGAACCGCAGGTCGCCCGCACCAACCAGCACGCCGTCGAGGGCGAACGCCGGCCCAGCGACGGGTTGGCCGATCCCCACCCACACCAGCGCACCGGCGGCAGCGGTCACCACGAGAGGATCGCCGCTGAACAGGCCTGCGACCACCGAGTGCCCCAGCAGGGTCGCCAGCCCCAGCGCAATCGACACCGCGATCGACCAGAACAGCACACGCGCTGCCGCTGACTGAGCGAGGGCGTGTCGACGGCCGCCCAGCTCACGAGCCACCAGCGCCTGACCGGCGGTCTCGATGCCGTCGTAGGCGAAGGCGAGAAACGTCCATACCCCGATGCCGATCTGGTACGCAGCGAGTTCCACCGTGCCCATCTGTCCGGCCACGAAAACCGCCATGAGAAAGATCGATCGCAGGGCCACCGTGCGCACGATCAGGGCGGAGCCGACGCGAAGCTGGGTTCCGATTCGCCCCAGGTGCGGCGCCAGGCCCACCTGGTGGCGACGTGCCTCGGCGGCCACCAGCGCGACGTACACCAGTGCGCCGACCCACTGGGCGATCACCGTCGAGAGGGCCGAGGCGCCGATGCCGAAGTCCAACACGATCAGGAGCACCACCTCGATCACCAGGTTGATCAGAGCCGTGCCGAAGCCGACGTACAACGGCGTCCGGGTGTCGTGGTGCCCGCGACGAAAGCCCGCTCCGGCCATCACGATCAACAATGCGGGGAACCCTGCGGTGGAGATGCGCAGGTACGTGACCGCGTCGGCGACCACTGCTGCCTCCGCCCCAAAAAGACGGGCAAGGGTGGGCGCCAGCGGCAACACCACCGCCGCCACCATGACGCCGAGCATGGCGCCAAGCCACGTGGCGGTGACGCCCTCCTCCGCTGCATCCCGGTGCCGCTCGGCGCCCAGGAGTCGTGCCACGGCGGCAGTGGTGGCGAAGGTCAAAAAGATGAACACCGTGTAGGCGGCCAGGATGATCGTGTTGGCCACCGCCAGGCCTGCCAGTGCCTCGGTGCCCAGCGTGCCCACCAGAGCGGTGTCGGTGAGCAGGTAGGCGGGCTCGGCGGCCAGGGTGGCCGCAGCGGGCACGGCCAGCGCGACGATCTCGCCGTCCCAACGTCGGTCGGTGCGCATCGTCACAGTGTGCCCAGTGGCCTTCCGGCGAACCATGTGGTGGCGACCAGTCGAAGGCGGAAGCGGGGCGTCAGGCGAGACACCAATCGATGGGCGTGCGACCGGCCTCAAGCAGCGCGGCGTTGGCCCGGCTGAACGGTTTGGAGCCAAAGAACCCACGATGAGCCGAGAGCGGTGACGGGTGTGGCGCCTTGATGACCGTGTGGTGTTTGGCATCGATCAGCGAGTGTTTCCGCTGGGCCGAGGCACCCCACAGAATGAACACCACGCGTTTGGTTTGAGCCGTTGCGGCAGCGATCACCCGGTCGGTAAAGGTCTCCCACCCATGGCCCTGATGTGATGCGGCGGCTCCCGCTCGCACCGTCAGGGTGGTGTTCAACAACAACACGCCCTGGGTGGCCCACGCCGAAAGGTTGCCGTTGGCGGGCGTGGAGCAGCCCAGATCATCGGCCAGTTCGACGAAGATGTTGCGCAGCGAAGGCGGATGCGCCACCCCGTCGGCCACGGAGAACGCCAGGCCGTGAGCCTGTCCCGGGCCGTGGTAGGGGTCCTGCCCCAGGATCACCACTCGAAGGTTGGCATAGGACGTGAGATGGAGCGCCGCAAAAACCTGGGTCTGGGGCGGGTACACCGGCCCGTTCGCCCGCTCGGCGGCGACGAAGGACATCAGGGCGGGCCAATAGGGGGCTTCGAACTGTTCGCGAAGAAGCGGGTTCCAATCGGTGGTTGGCACAGCTCCAGTTTGCCTCGTGGCGCGCGGCCCTTGCGTGAGGCGCGAGGATGGTGCCATGACACGCCGCACCGTGACCGTCCGCCGTTTCATCGCCGCATCTCCAGAGGAGGTGTTCGACCTGGTGGCCGACAATTCGGCATGGGGCCGGTGGGCGATCGGGATCGAATCCGAGCGTGAGGCCGAGGGGGAAGGCCACCCGGACGGCGTGGGCGCCATTCGCAAAGTTGGACGTCCCCCCGTGGAAAGTCGGGAGCAGATCACTGCTTTCGACCCACCGCGGTCGCTCAGCTACAAGTTGCTCACCGGCCTACCGCTGCAGGACTACGAGGCCACGGTCAGCGTCGAGCCGGTGGCCGAGGGCAGCCTGCTGACCTGGGCGGGCTCGTTTGTTCCGATCAACGGCGTGCAGTCGGCGGGCGCCGCCACGGCGCTGCGCGCGGCGCTGGGTGGCTTCTGCATGAGTATCGCTCGTCACGTATCCCGGGACGACGGCGACAACGATCAATCGATCCACGAGAACACGGTGGAGGAGTAGCCAGAACCGTCCTTGGGGTCTGCCGGGGCCAACGGCCCATCGGTCGATACGCTCGCCCGATGGTGTCAGCGCTGTCCACCCGTGACCTGGCTAAAGCCTTTGGGCGCAATGTGGCGGTGGCGGGGCTCAACCTCGAGGTGCCCCGTGCAAGTTGCTTTGGGTTGATCGGCCCCAACGGTTCCGGCAAGACGACCACCATGCGGATGTGTGCCGGGTTGCTCCGGCCGGACCGCGGTGGGGTGCTCGTCGATGGCATCGACGTGTGGGCCGACCCCGTTGAGGCCCGCCGCCGCGTCGGCGTCGTACCCGACCCACTGTTGTTGTTCGAGCGTCTCACCGGCATCGAACAGCTCGTTCACATCGGACTGCTGCGCAACCTTGGGCGGATCGAAACCGAGACCCGCTCCAGGGGACTACTCGAGGTTTTGGGCTTGACGGAAGCCGCCGACGAGGCCATCGGCGACTACAGCCACGGCATGCGTAAAAAGTTGTCGCTGGCCACGGCGTTACTCCACCGTCCTGCGCTACTCCTCCTGGATGAGCCGTTTGAGGGCGTGGACCCCGTGTCGGCAATGACCGTTCGCCAGGTGCTGGACCGCTACCGGGAGGCGGGCGGCACCGTGGTGGTGTCCAGCCACGTCATGGAGGTCTTGCAAAAGGTCTGCGATCACGTGGCGATCATCCGGCGAGGCGAGGTGCTTGCCGCCGGGGCCGTCGAGGAACTGTCGGGCAACAGCACGCTGGAGGACGCGTTCATCTCGATCGTGGGTGAGGCACCCACGGATGCCGCGCTGCTGGACTGGCTGGACGCGCCGGCGTGACCGAACTGAACCTCATCACGGAAACGCCGGCACCGGCTGTGGCCGTGGTGGCGGCTCATGGGGCCCCTCCGCCGCTGGGAGCCCTCGCCGCAACCCGGAGAATCTTGGCGCTCAAGGTGGCGTTGCTGACGTCGCTGGCACGGAGTTCTGTGATGCACGCCGTTGGTCTGGTGGTGGGAACGGCCGCCGCCGGGCTCTTCGCCGGCACCATGGGGGTGGGCATCGCAGTGGCTGCCCGGCAGACCGATTGGCTGGACCCGGTGCTGGTGGTGGGGGCCACGATCGCACCGATCGTGGCCGTGTTGTTCGGTGCCATGGTGGGTTCGGAGGGCACGATCGACCCCCGCAGGCTGGCGGTGCTACCCCTCTCAAACTCGGCGCTGTCTGGCGGGGTGTTGGCATCGTCGCTGGTAGGACCGGCCGGCTTGGCCGGACTGTTGCTGTGCCTTGGAATCATTGCCGGCTACGCGTCCGTAGGCCTCGGCGCGCCGATCGTGGTGCTTGCGGTCGGAGCGATGCTGGCGCTCGTCGCCGTCTGTGCGCGTCTGACGACCAATGCCCTGGGCATCCTGTCGGGAGGTCGCGGCCGTCGCTTCGCCAACCTGTTGACGGCGTCGGCGGGGCTGTTGCTGGCCGCTGCGGCCCAATCGGTGAGCTACCTGATGACCCGTGAGAGCGACTGGTGGAATGCTGCCTCAGACAAGTTGGTGTGGACACCCACCGGGCAGTTGGCTCGGGCGGTGACCCAGGCGGGGACCTCGCCCGCTTCGGCGCTTGGGCACCTTGTCCTGGGTTTGGTCGTGGTGCCGCCGCTGTTCGTGCTTCATGGCCGTACCTTTCGAAAGTTCCTGGTGGCGACGCCGGGAGCGGGACCCACCTCACGGGCGGCGCGTCGGCGTCGACGGAGGCGGCCTTACCCCCGCTGGATTCCCGAATCGCCGGCCTGGACCGTTGCGGTTCGATCGGTACGGCTCAAGCTACGTTCGCCAAGGCTCGTCACCGGTTACGTGGCCGCGTTGGCGCTTGGTATCGGTGGCTCGTTGGCGGTGGTGCTGTCGGCAGGTGAAACCCGAAGCCCCACCCTGGTCTTGTTGGGCACGGCGGCCCAGTTTTCGGTGATCTTCGACAACCAGAACGCGTTGGGTACCGATGGCCGGGCCTTGGCAGCCGACGTGCTGGCCAACGGGGACCTGCATCATCTGGTGCGCGGCAAGCGATTGGCAGCCATGTTCTCGGGTGCCCTGCCGGTGGTGGTGGTGCCGCCGATGGTGGCAGCCCTCACCGGAGGGTGGTCGCTGGTGCCGGTTGGCCTGGTTCTCGCCGCCGGGTCGGTGGTGCTTGCCTCCGGGGTGGCCGTGTTCGTCAGCGTCAACGCACCGGTGGCCCAGCCTGAATCGTCCAACCCGTTCGCGTCGGCCGACGCCGGGCAGGGTTGCCTGTCCGGACTGTTCCTGGGCGTCAGCCTGGTGTTGATGGGCCTGGTCACGCTGCCCCCGGCATTGGCCATCGGCTACCTGGGCGCTGGGCGGCCCGTGGTGGTTGTGGCCCTGGTGGCCGGCTCGCTGCTGGTGGACGTGGGGCTGGGCGCCATCGCCGAGCGATCAGCCACCAGGATGTTCACCGGTCGTGTGGACCGGGTGCTGAGCGCGGTCGACCCGCGGTGACGGCCCGCTGCCGGTTGTCATCCGAGGAAACGCCGGCAGCTCAGTGCTCGCCGGTCGGAGCCCGCCACTCGTCCCGGCCGGCGCGCACCGCGGTGGCGGAGACGCCTTCAAAGTTCGGCGAGAGGTGCAGTCGGTGCTCCGGCGGGGCGGACCAACCGAGGCGGGGTGCCACCGCCACATCGGGCAGTGATGCAACGGCGGCGTCGCGGGCACTCACCCTGCCGTCGTAAAATCGCAGCTCGTGTAACTGGTGCCACTTGTCGGCGCCCATCACCACTGCGTCGTAGCCGCGTGCAACGTCGGCGATCAAACGGTGCTCCGTCACGATCACTCCGACCTCAAGTCGATGAGTGAACGAACGACGAAGCGCGTCGACGCGCTCGCCGAGGTGAGCGTCGAGGTGGGACTTGTCGAAGGCGGCCCTGCTGATCGACAGGTCCAACCGGGCCAGATCCAACTGCTGGAGCGCGGCATCGATGATGGCCACGTGGGCGATGGTGAGCGGGTGGAACGATCCTGGGTACACCCCGAGGCGCGCGGGCCGTTCACCAGGTGCTGTCATCGTCGGCTGCGCTCCGCCATGCTCCGGCGCACAAACTCGACGATCCAGTCGGCCACCAGGCCTTGGGTGACGCCCCGGTCCAGTGAGGCCAGGCCACGCTGGGTCTCGTCCTCTCCGATGCGGTCCCGGCGGTCCAGGGTCAGCAGGTGAGACAGCTCCGGGGTGTATTCGGGGTGGCCCTGAAATGAGATGGCCGAGCCGAAGGCCATGCCCGCCACCGGACACTCGGGACCCTCAGCGAACACCGTGGCGCCCTCAGGCGGCACGGTCACCTGATCCTGATGGGAGGCGACCAGCCGGAATGTCTCGGCATCCGGGATCATCCACGGCCGGCGCGCCGTCACCCGGTAGTTCTGCACCCCCACCCGGAAGAGCGAGGTCCGCTCGACGGTGCCGCCGAGCGCCCGCCCCAGGAGCTGATGGCCGAAACAGTCGCCGATGTAGGGGCGGTTCTCGGCGACCAACGTGCGGACCAGGTCAAGCGCATCGGCCAACCACGGCAGGTCATCCACCACCATTGAGTGGGCCGAACCGGTGGTGATCCATCCATCCATCGCATCGAGATCGTCGGGGAGCCTGCCCTGGTCGAGGTCGATCTGTTGCAGGGTGATGTCATGTTGGGCGAAGAACGTTGCGAACAACTCGGGGTAATCGCCCCCGGCTCGCTGCGCGGCCGGCGCCACCCGTCCGCACATCAGCAGACCAAGTCGCATGGTGAAACCTCCGTGTTGAGTAAGGGGATTGTGCTTCCCGGTTGTGAAAGGCGCCGTCCGCGGTGCACACTGGGGGGGTGAACGACCTCATGTTGCTCGTAGTGCGCTAAGGCGCACACCCGAGACCCTCTGTTCGCGTGTGTGATGACCTCCCCCAGTGGGAGGTCGTTCCCGTTTTCGGCGCCGTATCCTTCGCTCTCAAGCACCTCACCATCGAACCACATCGACCGCAGGTCACACCCTTCCCGTCCTCCCTCTCCCAGATCACCGCCCCACCCTCCCAACATCCCGAGGAATCACCATGGAAGCCGCAGCGTCCACATCATCGTCAGGCACATCATCGTCAGGCACAGCAGCGACACCGGCTGCCACGCCATCGGCCCCCCCGGCCGCTGAGCGCATCAACGGCGGTCAGGCACTGATCCGCTCGTTGGAGCTGGAGGGTACCGACACGATCTTCGGGCTGCCCGGCGGCGCCATTCTGCCGGTGTATGACCCCATTCTCGATAGTCCGATCCGTCACATCCTGGTGCGCCATGAGCAGGGAGCCGGTCACATGGCGGAGGGGTACGCCCACGCCACCGGGCGGCCGGGTGTGGCCATGGTGACCTCAGGGCCCGCGGCCACCAACATCGTCACGCCACTGTGCGACGCCTACATGGACTCGGTGCCGATGGTGTGCATCACCGGCCAGGTGGGCACCAAGTCGCTTGGCACTGACGCCTTTCAGGAGGCCGATACGGTTGGCATCACCCGTTCGGTGACCAAGCACAACGAGCTGGTCACGTTGGCCGCCGACATCCCCCTCAAGGTGCGTCAGGCGTTTCACCTGGCCACTACCGGCCGCCCCGGCCCGGTGCTGTTGGACATCCCGAAGGACATCGTCGACCCGAACAATCCGGACGCCTGGTTTGACTGGCGTTGGCCCACCGACGAGGAGGTGCTGGCCTCGCTGCCCGGATATCGGCCCACCACCACCGGACACCCTCGGAAGATCAGTGAGGCCGCTGAGATGATCCTGGCCGCCGAGCGGCCGGTGCTGTACATCGGTGGTGGCATCCTGAAGGCTCGGGCGGCCGAGGCGCTGCGCGAGCTGGCCGAGCTGCTCCGCATCCCGGTGGTGACCACCCTCATGGCCCGCGGTGCCTTCCCCGACGATCACGAGCTGTGCCTGGGCATGCCAGGCATGCACGGCAACTACACGGCGGTCACCGCTATGCAGCGCAGCGACCTGCTGATCGCCTTGGGCAGCCGATTCGACGACCGGGTCACCGGCAAGCTGGATGAGTTCGCCCCCGAGGCCAAAGTGATTCACGTTGACATCGACCCTGCCGAGTTGGGCAAGGTTCGAAACGCAAACGTGCCCATCGTGGGTGATGCGAAGGAGGTGATCGAGGCGCTGCTGGTGGACCTGGAGCGCCTCGGCGGAGCGGAGGTGGCCACCGACATTTCGGCCTGGCGGTCGACGGTGTCCGGATGGCAGGAGAAGTTCCCGTTGTCCTACGAGCAATCCGAGCCGGGCGAGCTGCTGAAGCCGCAGTTCGTGCTGGAGCAGCTGCGTGACCTGTCGCCGGAGGACACCATCGTCGTCTCAGGCGTGGGACAGCATCAAATGTGGACGAGCCAGTTCTGGACGTTCCGGCACCCCTACACCTGGATCAACTCCGGTGGTCTGGGAACGATGGGTTTCTCGGTGCCGGCGGCAATCGGCGCCAAGGTGGGCATGCCTCAGCGCACCGTTTGGTCGGTGGATGGCGACGGTTGTTTTCAAATGACGGCCCAGGAACTGGTGACCGCCGCCACCGAACGCATCCCGGTGAAGGTGGCCATCCTGAACAACGCCTACCTCGGCATGGTGCGCCAGTGGCAGGAGATGTTTTACGAGGAGCGCTACAGCGAGGTGTATCTCAGCCCCGATCTGCCCGATTACGTCAAGTGGGCCGAGGCGATGGGTTGCGTCGCCTTCCGGGTTGAATCGCCCGAGGAGGTGGCGCCGACCATCATCAAGGCCAACGAGATCGACGACCGTCCGGTGGTGATCGAATTCCGCACCGACTCCTCCGAGAAGGTGTTTCCGATGGTGCCCTCGGGCAAGGGCAACGACGAGATCGTGGTTTCCCAGAACCTGGATGCCCCGAATGTTCGTCCCGACGAAAGGATCAAGTGATGATCGACGAGGTGCACCATCACGTGTTGTCGGTGCTGGTTGAGAACAAGTCCGGTGTCCTGGCCCGGGTGGCCGGTCTTTTCGCCCGCCGCGGCTACAACATCGAATCCCTTGCGGTGGCCCCCACCTCCGACCCCGGGCTCAGCCGAATCACCGTGACGGTCAACGTCGACACGGCTCCTCTCGAGCAGATGGTCAAACAGCTCAACAAGCTGGTGAACGTGTTGAAGATCACCGAGCTCGACCCTCGCGAGTCGGTGGAGCGCGAGCTGATGCTGGTGACGGTGAAGGCAGAGTCGGACCGACGGCGTGAGGTGATCGAGCTCACCCAGGTGTTCAATGGTCGAATTCTGGATGTTGGCCATCACGCCATCACCGTGGCCCTCGACGCACGCCCCGACCGGCTGGACACCTTCGAGCAGTTGCTCCTGCCCTACGGGGTGGCGTCATTGCAACGCACCGGCCGGGTGGCGTTGCCCAAGATCGACAATCGGAACGGCTGACCCAGAACCCGCTGGAGCGTTAGCCGGGCTGCCTGCCGACCTTTTTGGGGTCGCACTCCAGGGTTACATCTTTCAGGTCCAGGGCCAGCGTTGGGGAGAGTTGCTTTTCGAAGTTGGTGATCCCACCCTCGTCAAGCACGTCCGAAATGGTGATGCGTGGCATGAAACCAAAGGCCATGCAGGAGGCGGTTGTGCTGGAGTAACCACCGCGGACGTAGTGGTCGATCAGCATTCTTTGCAGGTGCGTGTTGCCACAGGGGTCGACCACCGCCTTCACGGCCTGCGGCAGCTTCTGGCCTCCTCGACCTGCCACCCTGGCCACTTCCATTACCAATCTGCCGCTCTCACCACGTATCTGCTCGGTGATACAGGCTGCGAACTTGGGATCGGTCCGCTTATCGACGCGAAGGCGCATCGCGTACTCTTCGCCGAGGCGCTCGGCCAGCACCTTGGGAGGCAGGCAGGCATTGATGGCTTTGGTCACGATGACGGTGCCAGAGACCGTCAGGTCGACGAACCCACCGTTGGTGGTGAGGGTACGCAGATCTGCCCGCTCCAAGGCGGACGCCTCCCGCTCCAGGCATGCCTGCTGTTCGGGCGTGACCCTGACGTTCGCCATGGAGGTGTTGCCCAAGCCGGGCACGCCCGCGTTGTTGATCAGCAGGGCGATCGGCGCACCGAGACCGGCCACTGGTTTCATCATCGTGGAGGCCGTCACATCGGTGTCCGATGGTGCCGTCGCCTGTGTGCCCTCGGCGGTGGAGGACACAACATCGGGGTTGCGTGCCTGCCGGGCGGCGTCCTCGTCGCTCAGGGTGCATCCCGAAAGGGCGAGCATCCCGAGGGCGATCGTCACCGTCAGGACGAGCGAAATGGCGGAAGAACGGGTTCTGCGTCGTTGACGACTCACCGGGCGAGGCTAACCGGTTGGTGGGGCGGGCACCTCGGGGGAGGTGCCTAACCGCCGGCTGCACACGATTGGGCGAGGCTGGTGATCTCGGCCTCCAGGTCCGCCGGGATCTCTCCACCTTGGCCCATCTCGACGAGGCCCGACATCGTGAGCTTGCCGCCGAGCCCGTCGGCGATGCAACGGGCCGTTTCCTCCGAGAGTCCGGCCTTGACGAACTGGTCAGCGAACAAGTCGCCGATGATGATGTCACCGCACGCGTCCAACACATCCAGCACCGGTTGAGGAATAGCGTCGTCCCCGGCCTTCGAAGCAGCTGCCGACTGGAGGAGTACGTCACCCACCTGCCCATCCAGTTCGCTGGTCAAGCAACTGGTGAACTCCGGGTTGGGCTCGCTTCCGAGCGACTTGAAGAACTCGGTGGCAAACAGGTCACCCAGGCTGTCGGCCGGGATGCAGGTGTTCATGGCGTCGGTCACGATGCGGGTGCCCTCCTCGGAAAGACCCGAGAAGGTGTCATCGTTTTGCACGGACTCTGCGTCGGAGGCGGAGAGGTCGGAAGCCTCCTGGTCAAGGCACTGCTCCACGTCGGCGCCAAAGGCGTCTTCGGTCGAGTCGGAACCGGTGTCGAGCCCGGGCAGGGACACCGCCTCGCCGCCCAACTTCGCTCCAAGCCCACTGTTGGTGCCAGTGAGCTCACCCGCTTTGGTGGTGGTGGGCTGCTCTGACTCAGTGGTGCTTGATGCAATGCTGGTGCTCTCCGGTGCGTCGACAGCGGTCGAACCCGTCGACGCCTCCTCCAGTTTGTTGCCACAGCCCCCGAGAGCGCCCAGCAGGACAAGTGCCCCGGCAAGGCCCATGGCAGAGCGGATTGGTCGGCGGCTGAACACTTTGAGCGAACTCATGGTGGTCGACATTACCCAGGTTTTTGGCCGAACCCGGCACATTTTCTTGAGAAATCTGAGAAAGCGCCTGCATTTGGCATTGAAGGTCTCACCAAGCCCCGTCGCCGCTGACCAGGTGGGAGCGCGTCGTTGATATCGCTTCCCGTCGGTTCGTGGCGGGCGCCTACGCTGGGGGCGTCCCCTCGGCAGTCTCCTGTCGTGGTTGGATCCGTCCTACCCCACCCACGAATGGAGCCCTACATGGCCACCGTGTCCTACGAACGTGACGCCGACCGATCCCTTATCGCCAACCGTAAGGTGGCCATCCTCGGCTATGGCTCCCAGGGTCACGCTCATGCGCTGAACCTCTTGGAATCCGGCGTGGACGTCCGCGTGGGCCTGCGGGAGGGCTCGTCCTCACGCGCCAAGGCGGAGGCCGCCGGGCTGGCGGTGACCGACCTGGCGACGGCCGCCGCCCAGGCTGACGTGATCATGATGCTGTTACCCGACACGGACATCGGCCCGGCGTACGAGGAACACGTTGCCCCCAACCTGAACGATGGCGACGCGTTGTTCTTCGCTCATGGCTTCAACGTGCGTTTTGGCTACGTGAAGGCGCCAGATGGCGTTGACGTGGGCATGGTGGCCCCAAAGGGCCCGGGTCACCTGGTGCGACGTACCTATACCGAGGGTGGAGGCGTGCCGTGCCTCATCGCGGTGGCACAGGACGCTTCGGGGTCGGCCCGCGGCCTGGCGCTGGCGTATGCCGACGCCATCGGTGGCACCCGCGCCGGCGTGCTCGACACCACCTTCGAGGAAGAAACCGAGACCGACCTCTTCGGTGAGCAGGTGGTGCTGTGCGGCGGGCTCACCGCACTGGTTCAGTCTGGATTCGAGACGCTGGTCGACGCCGGCTATCAGCCGGAATCGGCCTACTTCGAGTGCCTGCATGAGCTCAAGCTCATCATCGACCTGATGTACGAGCAGGGCATCTCCGGAATGCGTTACTCCATCTCCACCACCGCCGAGTACGGCGACCTCACCCGTGGCCCCCGCGTGATCAACGATGGGGTCCGGGCCGAGATGCGCAAGATCCTCGACGAGATCCGCAGCGGCGAGTTTGCCGACGAGTTCATCGAGGAGGTGCGCTCCGGTGGCTCCCGCTTCGCCGAACTGCGCCAGGCCGGTCAGGAGCATCAGGTGGAGCAGGTGGGCGCCGAACTGCGCTCGATGATGCCGTGGATCTCGCAGGGTAAGGCCAAGGTCGAGGATATTTCCGGCGGCGACTGAGCCCGCCTGCCAGACTCCTGCCGAGCACGAAGTCAGCGTCGTCCGGCGAACGGTCGTGGTGAAGGATGGGTCCGTGCCACACAGGTACGGAGCCATCCGGTCGCATCAAGAGGGGATCACACATGAAGTTGGGTATTTTCGACGGCAACTCGGGACCTCACGTGACCGTCGACGATTACGTGGCGACGGCACGAGCGGCGGCCGACGCTGGGTTTGACAGCTATTGGCTGCCCCAGATTTTTGGCATGGAGGCCCTCTCGTTGTTGGGGATGATCGGGCGTGAGGTACCCGGTATCAACCTCGGAACGTCCGTGGTGCCGACCTATCCCCGGCATCCGGTGACGATGGCTGCCGAGGCGTTGACCGCCCAAAAGGCGTCGGGTGGCCGCTTGCATCTGGGCATTGGCCTCAGCCATCAAATGGTGATCGAGAACATGTTCGGCATGAGCTTCGACCGCCCGGCGGGTCACATGGCCGAGTACCTCGAGGCCCTGACCCCGCTGCTGCGTGGCGAGGCGGCCGCCGCCTCGGGTGAGCGCATCTCGGCTCACGTTTCGCTCGAGATCGAAGCCGATCCGGTGCCGTTGTTGATCGCGGCCTTGGGCCCCAAAATGCTTCGACTGGCGGCTGAATACGCCGACGGCACCATCACCTGGATGACCGGCCCGGCCACGCTGGCCGACCACACGATTCCGACGCTGAACGCTGCCCGGGACGACCTGGGTCGGGGCCCGGCGCGGGTCGCCGCCGCGTTGCCGGTTGCGGTCACCGCCGACGTTGCCGCTGCCAGGGAGGTGGCGGCCAAGGCGTTCGCTGTGTACGGCATGTTGCCTTCGTATCGGGCCATGCTCGACCGCGAGGGTGCCGCGGGTCCCGCCGACGTGGCGATCATCGGCTCCGCAGGTGAGGTCGGCGACCGCATCGGGCAATTGGCCGAGATCGGCGTCACCGATTTTGCCGCCGTTGAGTTCTTGCGGGGTGACGACGGCGCGGCCACCCGAGCGGTCCTTACCGGCCTGCTGTAGGCCGGTGATGGGGTTCGTTCGGGTGATCCCTACAGCCTGGTGACCGACCAGCCGATGGGGCGCCCCTGCTCCCAGGGCATCAGGGCGTGGAACGGCCGGGGATCGTCGTCGAACAGCAGCGGCAGAAAGTGGGTGTCACCTTCGTGGAGGTCGAGGCCGCTGTCGGTCCGTGTGGCCGGATCGCACCAGGCCATCAGACGGCTGCGGGGCACCCAGGACAACTCACCTTCGTCGTTGCTGTCGGGTATCTCGCCGGTCCAGCGGGTGATGAGAAACAGGAATCCAAACCAATCGTCGCCGCCAGGCCCTTCGAACCCGGGCCACGAGATGGTGCCCCGTAGCCGCATGGCGGTCGGCACGATTGCGGCCTCCTCGTGGAGTTCCCGTGCCATTCCGGTGACGATGTCCTCGTTGGGCTCCAACTTGCCGCCCAACCCGTTGTGCTTACGATCAGGCCGCCTGGTGCGATGGATGAGCAGCACCTGGTCGGCGGCCTGATCCCACACGAAGCCGAGCGTGCCCAACACCGGTTGGTAGCGAGCCGACGGCGCCGTCCTTCGACCAGCAACGTCCTCGACGGTCACGATCCGGGCGTCTCCGAAGCCGACGCGTCCGCTTCCGTCTGTGGTGCCGGTGTGCCCAAAGTGGGGCTGTGCCTGCGAAACCGGCCGCCGCCAAAACCGGGCTCGATCACGTCCACCGCGCCGTCACCTCCATCCATCTCGGCCACCGGGTCAGCGACGTCGTCCCACTCCAGGCGCAACGCCTTGGAGATGTCAGCGTGCATGGCATACCAGGCGGTGATGTAGGTGAACTCGACGATCTCCTCGTCGTTCAGATGCCGCTGCAACTCGGTGAACACCGCGTCGGGCACCCGCCCGTGATCGCCCACCAGGCCGTCGGTGTAGGCCAACACCGCCCGCTCAGTGGGGGAGAACTCGTCCGACAGTTCCCAGGCACAGATGGCGTCGATCTTTGCCTCGGTCATGCCCAACCCGCGACATGATTTGCGATGCTGGCTGTACACGAAGTTGCTGGCCCGGAGCCAGCCGGCGCGGGTCTGCCCGAGTTCACGAAGGATGGGGTCCAGCTTCCGTTCGGGATCTCGATACAACGCAAATCCGGCAAGATTGTGCGCGAACACGTCGGGTGATGCGGCGAAGGTGGTCCACCAGTCCCCAGGCGACCCCGTGGCGGTTCCGGGCTCCGCGACAGGGTCCTTGTCTCCAAAGATGTATCGGTATGTTGCGGCGACCCTTGGGTCGTTCACCTCATCCAGCGGTACCTGGCGCAGTCTCCCCATCGCCGCAGGATACGACAACACCCGGCGACGTCCGATGTTCTTGAAACCCGGACTCTAAACCCGACCTTGTTAGTCGGGTTTGACGATGCCTAGGCTCATCGATTCCGGTCACCGACCGATCCACCACAACGATACCGAGGCGAAGATACATGAGCGACGAGACCACCGAGCGTCCCCAGGGCTTTGAGACCCGGCAGGTGCATGCCGGGCAAGTGAGCGATCCCACCACCGGCGCCTGTGCCACCCCGATCTATCAAACCACGGCTTTCAGCTTCCGAGACGCGGCCCACGGCGCAGCGCTGTTCTCGCTCGCCGAGATGGGCAACATCTACACGCGCATCATGAACCCCACGCAGGGGGTGTTCGAGGCTCGTGTGGCCGCACTCGAGGGCGGTGTTACCACGGCTGTCGGGCTGCCGGGCGCGCTGGCGGTGGCCAGCGGGATGGCGGCCGAGACGTGCGCAATCATGACCCTCGCCGAAGCCGGATCCCACATTGTCACCGGCTCATCGCTGTATGGCGGCACGTACAACCTGTTCCGGCACACGCTTCCCAAGATGGGCATCGAGGTCACCTTTGTTGAAGACGCCGCCGACTTGGAGGCGTGGAAGGCCGCGGTGAAGCCGAACACCAAGGCGTTCTACGCCGAGACGATCGGCAACCCACGCAACGACATCCTCGACATTTCGGCGGTGGCCGATGTGGCTCACGCTGCCGGCGTGCCGCTGATCGTCGACAACACGGTGGCCTCCCCGTTCCTGTGCCGCCCACTGGAGCACGGCGCCGACATCGTGGTGCACTCGGCCACCAAGTTCATCGGCGGCCACGGCACCTCGATCGGTGGCGTCATCGTCGATGGCGGCAGTTTCGACTTTGGCGACGCCGAAAGGTTCCCGGGCTTCAACGACCCGGACGAAAGCTACGGCGGCCTGACCTTCTGGCCGTCCTTGGGCCACGGCAGCTTCATCCTCAAGGCCCGCCTCCAGTGGCTCCGCGACACCGGTGCAGCGATCTCACCGTTCAACGCGTTCCTTCTGTTGCAGGGCCTCGAGACGCTGTCGCTGCGCATGGAGCGTCACGTGGAAAACGCCAAGGCGGTCGTGGAGTTCCTCGACGGTCACGATCAGGTTGAGTCGGTGAATTACGCCGGGCTGGCGTCGTCTCCGTGGGCCGCACAGGCGGCGAAGTACGTCCCGGCCGGTGCCGGCTCGGTGCCCAGCTTCGTGATCAAGGGTGGCCGGGATGCAGGGGAGCGCTTCGCGAACGCGCTGGAACTGCACGAGCAACTGGCCAACCTGGGCGACGCACGCTCGTTGGTGGTGCATCCCGGTTCCACCACCCACAGCCAGCTCAACGATGAGGAGCAGCGCTCCGCAGGCGTCGAGCCCGGCCTGGTGCGCCTGTCGGTCGGCATCGAGACCATCGGCGACATCATCGCCGACCTCGAGGTGGGCTTCGCCGCCGCGAAGGCCTAAGCCGCGCCGGCCTGCGGTTTAGCGGTCGAGCCGAAACCGGGGTGCCCCGTCGACGACGGTGAGCACCCCGGTTTCGCCGAGCAGATCGATTGGATCGCCCGTCGGTCCGAGAACCTCGGTGGAGGGGCATCCCACCGAGAGCACGAATCCCTTGGCGTCACCCTCGAGCAGCGTCACTTCAACCAGGATCCGGGCTGGGTCGGCAATGTCCGCGTGGGCGTCCACCAGAAAGACGTCGTAGGCGCCGTCGGCGAGGGGAGCGGCCACGGGTTCCTGTTTGGACGCTGACTGATCGACGCCTTCGCACATGCACCAACGCTACCGGCGCTCGCCACAGGTGGGTTGTGATTGGGTCGAGGCGGTTCAGACCGCCAGGCAGCTCAGGGTGATTGCGCGGTTGGCCAGGGCATCGGCCACGCCTGAGTAGACCGTGCCGTCAGCGATGAGCCCAAGGTGGCCGACCGTGCGCACCGGGCATTGGCTCTGCACCTTGACGTTGGTGGCGCCGTCCTTCAGCGCGGCGTTGCCGGTCGGGAACACGACCTCGTCGAGGGCGGAATAGATGCTGACGTACTTGACCGGGGAGATGACGTCAGGCCCGGCGTTCAGCGAGTTGAGGTAGGTCGACCCCACTGCCATCTGCTTGCAGGCGGTGAGGTTGACACAGGTTCCCAAGGTCACGGCGGTGGCCAGGTTGGCCAGTGCCGTGCCGTAGTTGGGCGCACCCAACATGACCAGCTTGTCGACCTTGGTCTTTCCGCCGTAGTTCTTGATGCAGTCCCGAGCCACCAGGCCGCCTTGACTGTGGCCGACCAGGTCGACCTTGGCGGCCCCGGTGCTGGACCTGACCGCATCGATCTTCTTGCAGAGCGACTGGGCGGTGGCACGGATGTCCTGGGTGCCCAGGGTGGGCAGCTGGAAGACGGTCGTGTTGTAGCCGTCCTTGCGCAGCCGGTTGGCGATCACCTCGTTGGCAAACCCGGGGGAGAAGGTTCCGGCGACCACGATCACCGGATCGCGCCCGGGTGTGGGGGCCGGCTGACACGCGGTGGCCACGGTCGCTGCGATCAGCAGCGCCGCCGTGAGGGCGAACTTGAGCGGACGAGACGGATTTGCACGAGAGGTGTGGCCCATGACACGGATGGTAGTCACTAATTCCGCCGCTAACAAGAGTTAGCGGGGCAGTGATTAGCGGCACGTCGGCCGGGTTACATCGTTTCGGCGAAGCTGACCGGGCCGGAGCCGCGTAGGACGTTCTTGAGCAGCTTGCCGGAGGCGTTGCGCGGCAGCTTGCCCGGCCATCGTTCGATGATCGCCGGCACCTTGAACGTTGCGAGCGCGTCGCCCACCCATGACCGAAGCTGGGCGTCGTCGATGTCGGCGTCGGCGACCAATTCGACGACCGCCTTCACCTGTTCGCCCAGTTCGGCGTGCGGTACCCCCACCACTGCGGCGTCGGCCACTTGTGGGTGCTCCACCAGACGCTGTTCAATCTCCACGCAATACACGTTCTCGCCACCTCGGATGATCATGTCCTTGGCACGGTCGGTGATGAACAGGTAGCCGTCCTCATCCACATGTCCGAGGTCGCCGGTGTGCAGCCAACCATCCCGAAGTGTCGTCGCTGTGGCATCGGGGCGGTTCCAGTACCCGGGCATGATGATCGGCCCCCGGATCAGCACCTCACCCTGAACGTTCGGTCCAAGATGACTTGCGTCGGCATCGGCAATAGCCAACTCGACCACAGGCATGGGCAGGCCTACCGAATCCGGACGGTCGAGCGTTGCACCGGCCAGATGCAGGGTGGCCACCGACGACGATTCAGTCAGGCCGTATGCATTGGACGTTGCCCGGACATTGGGAAATGTCTCCCGAACCATGCGCTGCAGTTCAGCTGCCGAGGGTGAACCCCCAAAGGCCACCGAGGTGATCGATGACGTGTTGTAGTCGGCTCGCCCCGGGTACTCACACGTGCGCCAGATCATGGTGGGGACGGTGGACCAGATGGTGACCTGCTCGTCCTGGATCAGGGCCAACGCCGCCTCCGGGGTGAAGCGACCCTCCATCATCACCAGTTTCAGCCCGCCGAGCAGACCAACCACCAGGGTGGAGTGGCAGCCGGACACATGGAACAACGGAGAGGTGAAGAGTGCCGTCGGGGGGCCGCCGGGTGCGGTCGAGCTGGGTTCACCAAGCCGATCGAGCACCATGCCGTTGGCGGTCAATGAAAACACGGTGTTTTGCAGGTTGGCCACCATGCCGCGGTGTGTCGAGATGGCACCCTTGGGGCGGCCTGTGGTCCCCGAGGTGTAGAAGATGACGGCGGGGTCGGCTTCGGCCAATGGTGTGGCCGGAGGTGCTGGATCCCCCCCTGCCAACAGATCGGCGAATGGGCGAACCGGCACTGAGTCGCTCTGGTCGTTTGGGTCACGCGCTCCGATCACCACCACCTGTTGCAGGTCGGGCAGGCCGTCGAGCGAGCCCGACACCCGGGCCAGCCGTTTGGGGTCCGCCACCAAAATCTTGGCGCCGCTATCGGATAAACCGAAGAGAATCTCGTCGGTGTTCCACCATCCGTTGAGCCCCACCAGGATCGCGCCGAGGTTGACCGTGGCCCAGAAGGTGAGGCACCACTCGGGGTTGTTTTGGCTGAGCACGGCAACCCGGTCGCCGTGTCCCACCCCGAGGGTGGCCAGGTTGGCTGCCACCCGGTTGGCATCGGCGACGAACTGGGAGAACGTGATGCGTCGCTCGCCGTAGACGATGAAGGTGGCGTCGCCGTGTGCTGCGGCGAATGCAAAGACCTCGCGTAGATGTGCGAGCCGATTGGCGTACACCAGCATGTCGATGGGGCCCGGTTGACCGATGCCCCCGACCGGCTCGGTGACCACCTCGAAGGCCCCGCCGGGACCGATCAGTTGGGACCGTACCTCCGCGATGATCTCGGTCGTCGTGGGGGTCGAGACCTTGTTTCGAGCGGGGTCCCCGTCGCCTGGCTGCTCGACTCCATGTGTCATGGGTCTCAGTATGGCCCGGGTTTGCATCGCTGCCGGCCATGGACGCGCCATGAAGTCCACGAGTGTGCCACGCCTCGGTGATGCCGGCCCGAGTCGGTGACACGCCGTGACGCCCGCTGGATAGGGTTCGACCGTGGCACACACGTTCTTCAACACCTCGCCTGGTCAACGCAGACCACTCCAGGGCCGGGGCCGCAGGTCGCTTGCCTCGCTGGCAGGCGTTGTCATCGTCGGCTCCGGGGCAGTGGCGTCATGTGGGGGATCCGACGGCGACCTGTTTGGTTCCGGGAGCGAGAGCACGACGCCCGCACCCACGACCATTACCGGGGTGGCTCCAACACCGGGCCCGACACCCGGCCCCACGTCCAACGCGACCACCACGACCGAAACGCCCTATCTACTGCCCGAACTGGGCCCCGAGAGCGCCGTCGGAGCGGGAATGCCCGACGGCACCTATGCGGCCACGATCAACACGGTGGATGCCCCGGACTCGAGGCTCGGGTTGAACCTGGTGAGCGTGGAGCTCGTCGACGGAGTGCCGGTGGCCACCGACGAGGACCCGTTGGGGCTGGCCGATCTGTCGATCTCATCGGCAACCGAAATTCTGTTGGTGCCCGTTGGCGGTGGAGGGTTGCAGTCGGCGACTCCACGTCAACTGTGGAACACCATGGGCAAAAAGGACACCGGTTTCGACGTTCGAGACTCGTCGGTGTTGTTCTTCACCGTCGAAGGCGGTGCCATCACCCGAGTCGAGCAGCAGCCCTACATCGCGGTGAGCTGAGCTACGTCAGGGTCTCGAGGGTCCAGTCGATACAGGCGCACAGCGCAGACACGTCGCTTGGCTCGATGGCTGGAAACATGGCAACGCGAAGTTGGTTACGGCCCAGCTTTCGGTACGGCTCGGTGTCGACGATGTCGTTGGCGCGGAGGATGGCTGCAACCTGTGCGGCGTCGACCGAGTCTGCGAAGTCGATGGTGCCGATCACCGGTGACCGCAGCGCTTCGTCGGTGACGAACGGAGTGGCCAACTCGTGGGCGTCGGCCCAGCCGTAGAGTCGGGATGCGGAGTCCGCACTGCGTCCGGCCGAGAACGGCAATCCGCCGTTGCTCAGAATCCACTGCACCTGTTCGTTCGCCAACATCAGGGTGGCCAACGCAGGTGTGTTGTAGGTCTGGTCCTTGCGTGAGTTGTCGAGCGCTGTGCCCAGGTTGAGAAATTCCGGAGCCCAGCGGCTGGCTGACAAGGTCTCGATACGTTCGATCGCGGCGGGGGAGCACGCCGCCAGCCAGAGTCCACCGTCGGCCGCCAGACACTTCTGAGGGGCGAAGTAATAGACGTCAACCTGGGAGGCGTCGAAGCGAATACCGCCGGCCGCAGAGGTGGCGTCCACCGCAACCAGGGCGCCATCGTCAGCAGCGCCGGGACGCGAGAGCTCGATGGCGACGCCGGTTGAGGTCTCGTTGTGGGTGAGGGCATACAGGTCGACGCCCTCGACCGCTTCGATCGCCGGTGCCGAGCCCGCCACGGCCTGGGCAACCGATGGCTCGCCCAGATGTGGGGCAATGCGGGCTGCGGTGGCGAACTTTGAGCTGAACTCGCCGAAGCTCAGGTGATGGCTGCGCTCGGAGATGAGCCCGAAGGTGGCCGCATCCCAGAATGCCGTTGTGCCGCCGTTGCCGAGCAGGATCTCGTACCCATCGGGCAGGCAGAGCAGTTCGGCCAGACCGTTGCGCAGCTCACCGACCAGGAACTTCACTGGTAGCTGGCGGTGGCTGGTGCCCATCAGCGTTGATCCGGTGGCGGCCAGCGCCTCCATGGCCTCGGGCCGAACCTTGGACGGGCCCGCACCGAAGCGGCCGTCGGAGGGTCGGAGGTCGTCGGGGATGGTGGGTGGAGGAGCATTGGTCACGGTCTCAGTGTGGGTGAACCGGGGCGGCGATGCCAAGCTGGATTGCCCGCAAACCGTTGCCGGCGCCACTGCCTCGGCAGGTAGGTTCGCCGGTAGGCAGCGTCCACTACCGTCGATGTGAGGAATCCACCGCCATGACCAACTCCCGTGTGTCCGCGCTGATCGGCGGCATCGCACCCTCCGCCACCCTGGCCGTCGATGCCAAGGCCAAGGCGTTGCGTGCGTCCGGCGAATCGGTGATTGGTTTCGGCGCCGGCGAACCCGATTTCCCCACCCCCGAGGCCGTGGTACAGGTGGCGGTCGAAGCCGCCTCCGACCCTCGCTGGCATCACTACTCTCCGGTGGCGGGTCACCCGGATCTGCGCGAGGCGATCGCCCAAAAGACCGCCAGAGACTCCGGCTACGAGGTGAAGCCGAGTCAGGTGCTGGTCACCAACGGTGGCAAGCAGGCCGTCTATCAGACGCTGCTCACCCTCTTGGATCCGGGAGACGAGGCGATCATCCCGGCTCCGTACTGGACCACCTACCCCGAGCCGGTGCGGCTCGCCGGTGCCACCCCGGTCTACATCGAGACGACCGAGAGCACCGGGTTTCGGGTCACGGTCGAACAACTGGAGGCTGCCCGCACCGAGCGCACCAAGTTGCTGATCTTTGTGTCGCCATCCAACCCGACCGGCGCGGTCTACCCCCGCGAACAGATCGAGCAGATCGGCCGCTGGGCCGTGGAGCACGGCATCTGGGTGGTCACCGACGAGATCTACGAGCACCTCACCTATGGCGAAACCGAGTTTCACTCGATGCCGGTGGTGGTGCCCGAGTTGGCCGACCAATGCGTGGTGCTCAACGGGGTCGCCAAGACCTACGCCATGACGGGCTGGCGGGTGGGCTGGATGATTGGGCCGGCCGACGTCATCGGTGCTGCCACCAACCTGCAGAGCCACTCCACGTCCAACGTGTGCAACGTTGCCCAGAGGGCGGCGCTGCAGGCCGTCAGCGGTGACCTGGAGGCTGTTGGCGTCATGCGCGCCACCTTCGACCGGCGCCGACTCACCATCCACCGCATGCTGAATGAGATCCCGGGTGTCAGCTGCATGGAACCCGAGGGAGCGTTTTACGCATTCCCAAGTGTTGTCGGGTTGTTGGGGCGGTCGCTGGCCGGTCACACTCCACAGACCACCCTCGAACTGGCTGATCTGGTGTTGTCGGAGGCCAAGGTGGCGTTTGTGCCCGGTGAGGCCTTCGGTGCTCCCGGGTACGCTCGCTTCTCCTTTGCATTGGCCGACGATGACATGATCGAGGGGGTCGCACGCATCGCTCGTCTGGTAGCAGCCGGATGAGGCGGGGCCCTGCGGTGGTTCGGCCCGGATTCCTGCGACCCGCCGACTTTCGATGAACATGGGGTCGCCCGAGCCGGGGCACTGGCCCAGTCCCCTGAGTGCCCGCCAGGTTGCGGCGCCAGGCTCTCGCCCCAGCGAGGTGCAGGTGGCCGATGGTGCCCTGTTCTGGTCGGAGGGTCGAGCTGCTGAGGGCGGCAGGGTGGCCATCGTTCGTTGGACCCCGGAGGATGGCGCCGTCGACGTGGTGCCGGCCGACGCGGACGTTCGCACCCGTGTGAACGAGTACGGCGGCGGTGCATGGCGCGTGGCGCCCGGCGTGCTGTACGCCTCAGCGCGGTCTGACGGACGAGTCTGGGCATTCCCGTTTGGCCCACGGGGCGCTCTGAGCGCCCCGCAGCCGGTGACGGCGGCTTGTCCGTCAGACGCCACCATCCGATATGCCGACTTGCAGCTCACCCCGGACGGCGGGACGCTTCTGTGCGTTCGGGAACGGCCGGTGCCCGGCGCCGAGGCGCTGCAGGAGTTGGTGGCGATTCGGCTGTCGGACGGCGCAGTAAACATCCTGGCCGCCGGGTCCAGCTTCGTCGCCGACCCCCGGGTGTCGGTCGACGGCTCGATGCTGTGCTGGCTGGCGTGGAGTCATCCAGACATGCCATGGGACGCTTCGGCATTGTGGGTGGCCGACCTGTCGGCCAATGCCGCCGGGCTGTTGGACATCGACGATCCGCGGGTGGTTGCAGGCGGCCGCATGGCCCCCGAGAACCGGGGTGGTCCGGTTTCGGTGTCCGACGCGGCCTGGGGTGACGATGGGGCGCTGTGGTTCGCCTCCGATGGCCTCAACGGTTACTGGAACGCCATGGTGTGCTCGCCGGGTGACGCTCGACCCGGCTCGGCTCGGCCGGTGGGCCCCGGGCCTTGGGAGTTGGCCCAGCCTCATTGGGTGTTTGGCCGGACCCGTCTGGCCCCACTTCCCGGTGGTGGTCTGCTGTGCGCCCGACGCCTCGGTGGTCGGGACCACCTGACCCTGCTTCCTTCGCACGCGTCCCCAGCAGGTCTGGGCGAGGCGGTCGCCGTCCGGTTGAGCAGCCGGGACGGAGCGGGCCGGGCGAGTGTGGACGTCCCAGCCTCCGTCGGGTTGGACGTGGCGCCTGAGCTCACCCAGGTGGAGACGTTCGCAGTGGGTGATGGCCCCGGCGGCGGACGTGTGGTGGCGGCCGTGGCGATGGGGGCGGACGTTGCGCCGCATGTGCGGTGGTGGACCGTCGACGAGTTGGTGGCCGCGATCGGAGGCTCACCTGGTCCCGAGGGCCGCGCTGCCACCCCGACCGACGCACCGCCCGGCCGTGCACCGGCGGGGCGGCTGATGGCCGGGTTCGGTGTGCCCAGCGGCCAGGTGGACCTGGCTCCCGAGTGGATCTCGGTTCCGCAGCACCTGAGTTTCCCCATCGAGCATCCGGGGGCCGACGCAGCGGTCGAGAACACCCACGCGCTGTACTACCCGCCCCGTAACCCAGACGTCGGCGAGCCGAATGAGCCGCCGCCGCTGGTGGTCCGCATCCACGGGGGCCCAACGGCCGCAGCCGAGTGGCGTTACCGCCCGGACGTGCAGTTTTGGACCACCAGGGGTTTCGCCGTCGCCGACGTGAACTACCGCGGATCCACCGGATACGGCCGCCCTTACCGGGATGCGCTGAAGGGTCGTTGGGGCATCGTCGATGTGGCCGATTGCGTCACGGTGGCCGATGGTCTCGCTGCGGCGGGTCTGGCCGATCCGGAGCGGTTGTTTATCCGGGGTGGGTCGGCAGGGGGGTTCACGGCACTGGCTGCGGTTGCATTCCACGACACCTTCGCTGCGGCGGCCTCCAGCTACGGGGTGGCGGATCTGGCCTTGCTGGCCGCCGAGACCCACAAGTTTGAGAGTCGCTACCTGGACTCGCTGGTGGGCCTGTACCCGCAGGAGGCGGAGCGATACCGGGCCCGTTCGCCGCTCTTTCACGTGGATGGCATCGACGTGCCGGTGCTGGTGCTGCAGGGCAGCGACGACCCGGTGGTTCCCCCCAGCCAGGCGGACGCGCTGGTGGCCGCACTTCGTGAACGTGGAGTGCGGGTGGAGGAGCGTCGCTACGAGGGGGAGGCTCATGGTTGGCGCCGAGCCGACACCATCGTCGACGCGCTCGACACCGAGTTGGCGTTCTTCCGGTCCATCTGAATCGGTGGCGCCGAGCCGTCCATTCGGTGAACGCGGTATTGGCAAGATCGCCGACGAAACGGTCGTTGGTGAGCGCGGATTCTGTGGCGGGTTCCGTTACGCTACGTGACTTCAGCGACTCATTCGGAGGAATCTGACCCCATGCGTCTCACAGTGCTTGGATCATCCGGCACGTTTGCCGGTCCGGACGACGCATGCTCCGGCTATCTGGTCGAGCACGACGGTTTTCGGCTGCTCATGGATGCGGGCCCCGGCACGCTGTCAAACCTGCAGCAACACGTTCCACTCGATCGGTTGGACGCCGTCCTCTTGTCACACGCCCACCCCGACCATTGGACGGAACTTCCCACTCTGTGCAATGCCTTCAGGTTCGTCTTGGGGCGTGACGACCTTCCGGTCATCGGTCCGCAAGAGGTGCTCACCTGCCTGGAGGAGGCGTTCGGTGCCCCGGTGAGTCCGACGTTTGCGCTCGAAGAGGCCGCAGATGGCGACGAGTTCGACCTGGGTCCCATCGAGCTGCGCTGTTCGGCCACCGATCATCCCGGCAACACCCTGGCTTTTCACATGTCGGCGGGCGAGGCCGCAATCGCCTATTCGGCCGACACCGGGCCGGGGTGGAGCTTCAAAGAGTTCAACGCCCCGATCACGCTCGGTGTCTGCGAAGCGTCGTACCTGGATGATGCCGACACCGGCGGACTCCACCTCTCGGCGGCACAAGCCGGCAACATGGCCCGCGACGCCGACGTGCCATTTCTTTCGGTCACCCATATCGTGCCCGGACAGGATCGCACCGCCATCGAGGCCGCAGCCGCCGACGCCTTCGGCAGCGAGGTCCACATGGCCACCCCCCACCTTCGATTTGAACTGTGAGCGTGATTTTTTCATGACCCAATCTCCCCGTGCCGACGGTCGAGCCAACGATGAGCTTCGGGCGATCAGCTTCGAGCGCGACGCCACCGAGTTCGCGCTCGGATCGGTGATGGCAAAGTGTGGCCACACCTGGGTGCTGTGCACGGTCAGTCTTGACGAGGACGTGCCGCGTTGGATGCGTGGCCGTGGATCGGGCTGGGTCACCGCCGAGTACTCGATGCTGCCCGGGTCGTCACCGGAACGGATTCGCCGTGAGACCAAGGGGCCCAAAGGGCGTACCCAGGAGATTCAGCGGTTGATCGGTCGCTCGCTTCGGGCCGTGGTCGACCACGCCGCGCTGGGTGAGCGCCAGCTGCTGGTTGACTGCGACGTGCTGCAGGCCGACGGTGGCACCAGGACCACTTCAATCACGGGCGCCTGGCTTGCGCTGTGGGACGCATGCGAGCGGTTGGTTCAGGCCGGTCTGGTGGAGTCCAACCCCATCTCCCAGCCGTTGGCGGCCGTGTCGGTGGGTCTCATCGATGGCGAGGCACGGCTGGATCTTCCCTATGAGGAGGATTCACGCGCCGAGGTGGATATGAACGTGGTGGTGGCCGGTGATGGGCGGTTCGTTGAGGTGCAGGGAACCGCCGAGGGGTCGCCATTCAGCCGGGCACAGCTCGATGAGCTGATGGCGCTGGCCGAAGGTGGGGCCGCGACGCTGTTCGAGCATCAGCGGCGTTACACGGCGACTCGCCCCGAGCCCCGGTCGATCGGTCGACCCGATTAGTGGCGTGAGCGGTTGTTTGGGGCACGGGCTCGACCGTGTAGCGCAGAGGTGTCGTCGTGGCGCCTGAGGTAACCAGGCTGGTACTGGCGACTGCCAATCCGAACAAGGTGACCGAGCTGGCGGAGTTGTTGGCCGCACTGCCCCGCGACATCGAAGTGCTGGCACGGCCACAGTGGGTGGCTGAGGTGGCCGAGACAGGCACCACGTTTGAAGCCAACGCAGACCTGAAGGCGGTGGCGGTTGCCGGCGCTGTGGGGGAGTGGGCCTTGGCCGACGATTCCGGCTTGGAGGTTGATGCGCTTGGCGGCGCTCCTGGCGTGCGCTCCGCACGATATGCGGCCGACCTTGCAGCGCTCGGTGACACGTGGGACGGTACCGGCAATGGCGTGACGGCCGAGTCGGAGGACGAGGCCAACCGGCGAGCGTTGGCCGCCAAGTTGGCGTCGCGGCCTGGTGCATCGTCGGACCGGTCACGGTTTCGGTGTGCGCTGTCGTTGGCCGATCCGACGGGCAAGGTCTGGCTGCGTGCTGATGGCGTGGTCGAGGGTCGGGTCGTCACCACCTGTCGCGGTGAGAATGGCTTCGGTTATGACCCGATGTTCGTTCCGGACGATGGGCACGGGGCCACCTTCGCCGAGATGAGCCGAGCCGAGAAGGCGTCGATATCGCACCGAGGCCGGGCACTGACCGCGCTGATCCGGACGATGGCGTCGCATGGATGGCCAGCCGGGATGGCCACACCGGGCTGATCCTGTGGCCGCCTACCGAAAAACGGGCGCATCTTCGGCCGTACTCGGCAATGCTTGTGCCAGTCGGGTGCCGTCAGCTCCGGCGAGCAACTCGACGAGTGGAAGGGATCCGACGTGACCACCGAACAGGTGCTGGTGCTCAACGTCTCCTACGAACCCCTGGCTCTCATCCACTGGCACCGGGCCATCTGTCTGGTTCTGGCCGAGAAGGTCACGGTGGAAGCGTTTGAGGAGGGGCGCGGCATCCGTTCGGCGCGGGCCGAATACCCGTTCCCGGCGGTGATCCGCCTGAGGCGCTACGTGTACTCGTCCGCCGAAAATCTCGGCGGGTCAACGCGCAGATCGGTGCTGCGGCGCGACGGGCACCTGTGTGCCTATCGCACCTCCAGCCCCGTGTGCGTCGAACGGGCGACATCGATCGATCATGTGATGCCGCGCTCTCGGGGCGGCGGCGATGAGCCCACCAACCTGGTGGCCGCCTGCCTGCCATGCAATCAGCTGAAGGGCAATCGCACCCCAGGGGAGTTGGGCTGGAGGCTTCACCTTCAGCCGCCCGCGGAGGGTGGTGCCTGGCCGCTGTTGGACGTTGACGATGTGCCGGTGACCTGGCGGCCGTTTCTCTCGGCGGTCGCCTGACGCCGGCAGGTGCATCGGGGAATTGGTTCTGCCAACCCTTGCCCCAATCCGTGCTGCGTGGTTGGCTGGTCGACCTCTGGGGGCTCGGCGGAGCCGGCCGGAAGAGGGGGCGTCAGCATGGGAAGTTTGGGAAGCATCGTGATTCCACTGGTGGCGGCGGCCGTCATCGGCTTTGTGGCGGGTTGGTTCTTTGCCCGGACCGGCGAGCGAACAGAGTCCGCCGAACCGGATCTGGTATCGGTCGGCAGGTTGTCTGGGTCCGATGAGTCGACCGGCGCGTTGTCGGATGCAGAGTCTGCAACGTTCGACCGTCGTCTGGCGCAGTTGGAAGCGGACTACTCGCAACGATCCGACACGTTCGTCAAGCGGGAAGCAGAATTGACCGCGGCCGGACGCAAGTTGGTCGAGCAACTGCGGCACCGTGAGCGCGAGCTCGGGGTCTTACGGGAACAACACGAAGCGATCGACGCCGAAGCCGTTCCCGTCGCAGCCGTCGACTCCGAACCTGTGGATGTTGAACCGGCGGACGTCGCTGAAGTTGCCGCAGGGTCCGAATCCGTCCCACCTCCGGTATTGGCGATTTCGGTGGAACCCTCGCAGATTCGTTCAAGACGCCGTTCGGTCATCGATCCTGCCACCGGCCTCCCGCTCGGCGCAGAACCCACCGTGTCGGAATCAACGGCGAACGTTGACGATCCCCAAATGATCGGCTCCTCCCCCACGGGGGAGTCGGATATCCAGCACGGTGGGGTCGCCAAGCCCGACCCCCAACCGCCGAGACTCTCGGTTCGAATGGTGGGACCGCGCGTGCGTCAGGACGATCCGCAGATCATCGATCTGCGAGAGCGCCGCCTGGCGCGCCAGGCTCAAAAGGGCAGCGATCCTCAGCGTCCGATGGCTCCGGCGGATGGAGGGGGGCCGCTGGAGGTCCCCCTCGACTCGCCGGATGACCTCACCAAGCTGGTGGGAATCGGCCCAAAGATCGCCGGAGAGTTGACCGATGCGGGCATCTCATCGTTTGCACGGTTGGCTCGTCTGGACCCCGCCGGTCCACTTCCTTCTTCGCTTGAAGGCCTCAGGGGTCGCATGCGTCGCAATGGCTGGGTCCAACAGGCCCAAGCGTTGGCTGAATAGCTCCCCGACAGGCACCGCTTGACCGTGGGTGCCCTGGTGTTTCGGTGCGGACGGTGGGATTCGAACCCACACACCCTTTCGGATACCAGGACCTAAACCTGGCGCGTCTGCCAACTCCGCCACGTCCGCGTGGCACAGCACATTCGCTGTAGCGCTCAACGCTACCTGTCCCTTGACGGTGGCGTTGAGTTGGAAGCGGCGGGGCGATGGTCTGGACACCGGGTAGCCTCTCGCACCGGCCCGGCATCCAGCCTCGGCCGTATTCAGCCCCGTTGACGTCAGCAGTAGTTGAGGAGTTTTATGAGCGACTCGTTGTTCGCACCCACCGGTTACCAGGCCCCCCGCTCGGGCCCGCTGTCGGGCATGGATCCCTCGGCGGACATCTACAAGCTGCTGTTGAAGGACCGCATTGTGTTTCTGGGCGCCGAGGTGTCCGACGAGCTTGCCAACTTCGTCACGGCACAGATGCTGTACCTCGATGCCGAGGACTCCAGCAAGGACATCATGCTGTACGTGAATTCGCCCGGGGGCTCGGTGACGGCGGGCATGGCCATCTACGACACCATGCAGTTCGTCAACGCCGACGTGGGCACGGTGTGTGTTGGCCTTGCAGCGTCGATGGGGCAGTTCCTGTTGTGTGCGGGCACCGCCGGCAAGCGCTTCGCGTTGCCGCACAGCCGAATCATGATGCACCAGCCGTTGGGTGGGATTCAGGGCCAGGCGGCCGACATCGCAATTCAGGCCGAGCAGATGATCTACGTCAAGAAGATGCTGGCGGAACGCATCGCCTTCCATACCGGCCAAACCGCGGAGCAGATCAACACCGACTCCGATCGGGATCGTTGGTTCACCGCCGACGAGGCGAAGGACTACGGCATTATCGACAACGTCATCATCGGCAAGGGCGAACTGGCCTGATCGTCAGCGCCGGAGGCTAACCGGCCTGCCCGACGGCGGTCGTTGCCTGGTCCCGCAACTCGGTCACGGCGTGGGCGAGGCCCTCAGGGTCCTTGTAGAGGGCGCTGCCGGCGACCAGCACATTGGCCCCCGATGCCGCTGCTCCAGAGATGGTGGCGGGGCCGATGCCTCCGTCCACCTCAATGTCGCAGTTCAACCCGGCGTCGGTGATCCAGCGGCGCAGCGTGGCAACCTTGGGCTCCATTTCGGAAATGTACGCCTGTCCGCCGAACCCGGGGTTCACGGTCATCACCAACACCATGTCGCACAACTCCAGCACGTAGCGCACGCTCTCGGGTGGCGTCGACGGATTGAGTGCCACGGCGGGTTGCGCTCCCAGGTCACGGATCGAGCCGAGGGTTCGGTGGAGGTGCTTGGTGGATTCGGCATGCACGATCAGCATCTGGCAACCCGCCTCCACATACAGATGAGCCAGCTCCTCGGGTGCCTCCACCATCAGGTGCGCCTCAAAGGGCACGTCGGTTCTGTCGCGGCAGGCGGCGATGACATCGGGGCCAAAGGTGAGGTTGGGTACGAACCGCCCGTCCATCACGTCCCACTGAATTCGGTCCACCCCGGCATCGGCGAGCGCTGCGCACTCCTCGCCCAATCGCGAGAAGTCGGCGGGCAGCACGGAGGGCACGATCTCGATGTTTCGGTCGGTCCCGGGGTTCGACCCGATGGCGTTCGAAGCGGACGTGGACGGAGCGAATGAGGGCGAAGCGGTGGGAGGCACAACCTCATGGTACGAATTGGGGGTGGAACAGGTCGAGTTGCGGGTAGAACGTCCGGTTGCGGGTGGGCTGGGTCTGGCCCGACGTGATGATGGTCGGGTGGTGCTGGTGGACGGCGCCCTGCCCGGTGAACTGGTGCGGGTGGACCTCGTGGAAGACCAACGGACCACGTTTGGTGAGGTCGTTGAGGTGCTGGAGGCGAACCCCGGTCGGGTTGAGGTGCCGCACTGTCCTCATGTGGCAGACGGGTGCGGCGGTTGCGATCACGCCGACGCACAACCGGCACTGTTGCGTCGGATGAAGGCAGAGGTGCTTGCCGATGCGGTCAAGCGCTTGGGCAAGATCGAGCCACCCGAGGTTGGCGCCGGTCCCGACCTTCCCACCGAGAACTTTCGGACCACACTGCGGCTCGGCGTGACCGATGGTCGAGCGGGTCTCTTTGAGGTGGGAACCCACGACCTGGTGCCGCTGTCGGTATGCGTCGTGGCCCATCCCCGTGTGGAACGCATCGTGACCGAAGGCGGGTTCGCCGACGCCACCGAGGCGATGGTGCGCGTCGGGTCGGCCACCGGCGAAGCGCTGGTCCTCGTCACCCCCAACGCCAAGGGCGTGACGGTGCCCGATCCCGATCTCGATGGCGCCGAGTCCGAGGTGCGGGTGGTGGGACTGGACGAGCTGGCCGCCCGGAGGGCTTGGATCCACGAGGAGGTGGCCGGGCGTCGCTTCCGTATCTCGGCGCAGTCGTTCTTTCAGACCCGTCTGGATGGCGCCGAGGCGCTGGTGTCGTTGGTCGCCGACGGCCTGGGGCCTCTCGCCGCGGGCGACCGCCTGGTCGACCTGTACGCCGGCGTGGGTTTGTTTGGTGCTGCCCTCGCAGACCGCACACCCGGCTTGAAGGTGACCGCCGTGGAGTCAGCGCGCTCATCGGTGGCGGATGCCAAAGTGAACCTTGCCAACGCCAATGAGGCGGGCGAGGCACGGGTGATCGCCTCGCAGGTTGCCAAGTGGCGCCCATCCAAGGCCGACGCGCTGGTGGCCGACCCGCCTCGGGCGGGCCTGGGCAAGGCCGGCGTGGGCAAGGTGGAGGACACGGGTGCCGCCAGGGTGGTGCTCATCAGCTGTGATGCAGCCGCAGCCGGTCGTGACGTCGGGCTGCTGGTGCGGCGGGGCTACACCCTCGAGTCGTTGACGCTGGTGGACCTGTTCCCTCATACTCACCACACCGAGTCGGTTGCGGTCTTCTCCCGGTAGCGTTCGTTCAAGCGAGGCTCAGACGGGCCCGAATGGGCTCCAGGCGCTACCCGGCGGGTTGGGCGGGTGCCCAAGCCGCTTGCTTGAATGGCGTACTGCGCTTGGATGAGCTGGTCGTAGACCGCAGCGCCATTCTCGATTTGTTCGAAGGCGGGAGCAACGACGCCGCCACGTCTTGGCGAACGAGACGCCGGCATCCCGTCCGGCGATGGGAAGGCCCCGAACGTGATCGTTGCCCGGCTGTTCCTGTGTTGGCGAACCGACACATCACCAAGCGTGGACAGCGGAAGCGATCTGATCTCTGTGTTCGTTTTTCCACTTCGGATCAGCACACGGCGATCGGTCAGTCCGTATTCGGTCCTGCGCCTTCGCCGCGCATCGATCGCGAACCGGCCGATGAACCCGTGGATGCCGATTGCTACGAATGGAAGCCCGAACAATGCGAACACGAGGGAGGCCGTCGCCGCTCCAAGTGTCCAGAAGATCGCGAACGCCAACCAGAGCATGGAAAACGGAACTGCATACGCGTCCTCCGCTCGAAACATCAGGCCTTGGCGAGGGCGGCCAGACCACAGCAGCCGCTCGTGTGCTTGGAGCACGAACTGCGGGGGAGGGTCAGGGTCAAACGGATCGGACATTTGGCTGCAGACTACTCGGGGGAATGGCCCGGATTGGCTGGACCGAACCCGCAGCCCCCGAGCCGGTAGCGTTCGCCGGTGGGCAACGTCGATGAGGATACCGAATCGGGTCAGCCACTTCTCCGTAAGCGCCGCCTGATGGTCTTGGCGGCGCTGATTGCGACGGTGTTGTTGGCGGCAGTCTGGTGGGGGCAGCGTGATTCGAGCCCCGAGGCGGCCGGGGAACTCACCGTCAGCGTGCAACGGCGGCTACCCCATGACGCTTCGGCCTTCACCCAGGGCTTGGAGGTGGTCAACGGTGAAGTCATCGAGTCGACCGGTCTCTACGGCCGGTCGACGGCCCGACGTTGGAACCTTGACACCGGCACGACCACCGCCGAGGTGGAGGTACCCAAGCAATACTTTGCCGAGGGTATGACCGAGTTGCCCGATGGCCGACTGGTTCAGATCACCTGGAAGGAGGGCACGGCGTTGGTGCGGGATCCCGACACCCTGCGCGAAGTCGATCGTTTCACCTATCAGGGGGAAGGGTGGGGTATCTGTATGGATGAGACGACCAATCGGTTGATCATGAGCGACGGTTCGGCAACCCTGACCTTCCGCGACCCGGTCACCTTCAAGGTGACAGGAACCGAGGAGGTGACCGATGCCAACGACAAGCCGGTCACCCGGCTCAATGAGCTGGAGTGCGTCGCTGGTCGTGTGTGGGCCAACGTGTGGCAGACCGACACCATCGTGGGCATCGACGCCGCCACCGGCCGGCTGGTCGCCACGGTTGATGCGTCCGGGTTGTTGAGCGATGAACAGGCGACCGATGCCGATGTGCTCAACGGCATTGCGGCGCTCCCCGACGATGAGTTCCTGATCACGGGAAAGCTCTGGCCGGAGGCCTTTGTGGTGCGCTTCGTCCCGATTGAGGATGGGAAATGAATTTCAACACCCGACCAGCCCAGGACGCACTGCTGGACAGCACCTCGGTGGCATGGGACACGGCGGCCCGGTGGTGGGCGGTCCTGGGTGGGCAACGTGCCCTGCTTTTGCAGGTGGCGCACCCTCAGGTGGCGGCAGCCGTTTCCGAGCACTCCAACTGGGAGGCTCGCAGCCTGCAGCGGCTGGTAGCAACGCTGAGGGCCATGCTCCGGCTTTCGTTTGGCTCGGCTTCGGCCGCAAGTGACCAAGCGGAGGCGCTCGGCAGGGTGCACGGCTCGATCGTGGGACGAACCGACGATGGCGTGGGCTACGACGCCGACGACCCCGATGCGCAGGCCTGGGTGCTGGCCACCCTGATTGACAGCCTGTGGGAGGTGGAGCGCCGCTTTGTTGGCCGCCTGAGCGAGACCGACCGAAATCGGTCGGTCACCGAAACGCGGATGTTGGCCCGTTCCTTCAACATTGATCTCGACCGGTTCCCGGCCGATGCAACCGAGTTTCGTGCGTGGTTCTCCTCCAGAGCGGAGGCGCTGCAACCCGATGATCGGTCGCGGGCTTCGGCGCGCTCGATCCTCGACCCGCCGCTGCGTTGGGTGCCTGGCCCTGCCAAGCGGTTTGGCGCGGTGCTGGCATGCGATCTGCTCCCCCCAACAGTGCGGGAAGCACTCGAGTTGCCGGCGGCGAGGCCCGGCGAGGTGGCCAAGATTCTGGCCTGGCAGCGGCGGGGCAGGCGGGTCATTCCGCGTTTGCCTCAGACGCTCACCCTCAATCCGCTGGTGCCGTGGAGCCTTCGGGAGTAATCAGACCGGAACCAGGTGGCTCTGCGGCCTCGGCGAGGTCCACCAACCGATAGACGGGATAGGAGACCTCGTCGGGCCCTTTGCAGGTGAGCGGCGATGGGCTGGGGGTGGTGTTGCGTTCCACGACCACCTCATAGGCGCCCGTCGCCGTCTCGCTGCCGTTCTCGTAGGTGTCGACCCTGAAACACAGTTGATGTCCACTCTCGCCACCGGTGTTGCGCTCCACTCGATGAACGGCGCCTACGTCTCTCAGGCGGTCCAGCCCCACCTCGGTCCGCACGAAGTACTCGGCCGCCTGCTGGGTGAACCCCAGCGTCGAACGTCCTCGATAGTTGGGGAGATGGATGCGGCCGTCGGCGTGCGCCTCCAGCACGGCATCGGCCGACTCGGGATCACAACGACCGAAGTACAGGCTGTCGGGCAACAGCACCATGTTGGCGGCGAAGCGATCGCCGCCCAGGTGTGAGCTCTCCCAGGCGCTGTCGGCCCAGTGGCTTTCCCTCAGATGGCGGATCAGGGGCCGTCCAAAGCTTGCGCAACAGGCATCATGGCGGCCGTGAGTGCACACCAACGTCAATGGCTGGGTCCAGCAGTCCCAACCGTCGGGTGCTCCCCGTTGGTTGACACCCGGAAGGTCTGAGGTGGCAGCGGCCACACCTGCCAGGTCGTCAACCTGGCGGTGCCAGGCTTGGCCGCCCCGGCCACCGGATACGGCCGGATCGACATAGATCAACTCAACGCGGGTGTCAGCCTCCCCTGCGCCACCTGGTCGCCTCAGGTTGCGGCGCACGGTCAAGGTGCGTATCCCCCGAGTTTTGTTGGCCGCCAGCCACGCCCGGTCGACGTGGTCCCCGAGGTCGGAGTCGATGGGGGCGTTGTGCCCCCAAGAGCCACAGACCTCAACCAACAGCCAGCGGCGCACGCCCGAAGCGGTGGCGAAGATCGACTCGGATCGTTCGAAGGCTGCCCGAGCGCAGCTATAGGGGGCCATGTGCCACCACTCCTTCCCGGTGCAGAGCGGTCAGTACCGTCTGCACCGATGCGTCATCCAGGTCGTGCCCGGGCGCATCGGCAAGGGATCTGACCGTGAAGGGTGCATCCTCATTCAGCAGCAGTGCGAGAAACGGCGCGGCCTCGCTCGGAAAGGTCAATGCCATGTCCCCCAGCTGTAGTGAGACCGAGGCCTCATCGCCACCGGGACCGGCGTTGACGGCGGCAGAAGCCTTGAGTGCTCGGCGGTCATGGTCGAGCCACAGCAGCGGGCCAGGGGTGAACCGCAGCGGTGCTTCCGGGGCGAACACTGCCCGTCGTGGGCGTAACCGGGTACGCGGTTGTCGCTTCCACACCTCCAGCCGGTGAGCGCGTTGCAGGACGTCCTTGTTGAATTGCGAGTCCAGCGACTTCAGCGCATCGAGTCGGCCGTCGGCATCGAAGCTGGCGGTCGCAGCCAACGCCGATCCGCCGGTGCTGCTGCGAAGTAGTTGAGCGAAGAGCGCCTGCCAGGTGAGCGACATCACCCCGACGGTCAGGTGCGCAGATTCGTCATCGTTGGTGGACGCAGCATGGGGATGACCGCGAGGGATCACCAGAGCATCACCTGGCTTCAGCACCGCTTCGATGAGCGGATCGCTCAGCTCATCCCACTGCGGCCTGGGGATGCCGGCGCCACGCTTTTGGGGCAGACGGGAACGTTCCAGTGGATGCCAGGTACGCCATGCTTTTGAACCGGTCAGCTGCACCACGATCACGTCGTGATAGTCGAAGTGGAGGTCCAACCCCCGGGCCGAAGACGGGCTGAGGTAAGCGTTCAGCTGGATCGGCTGGTTCAGCTCAAGTGCCAGGTTGGTAGACAACTTGGCCATCGCCGGATCGCTGTGTTGTAGACCTTGGAGTACCAGCGAGGCGCCGTTCTCGTAGGCCTGCAACACCCGGTTGGGTTCGACCAGGTCGTCCAGTTGCTGGTGGCCGACACCCGCCCGTCGGCACAGCAGGTTTCGAGGCAGGACGGCACCGTCACGCACCATTCGGAACGAGGGCGCACGCTGTGAACGGTGAAGCAGATCTTCCCACCAGACGTCAGGGTCGGCTCGATGGGTCGGTTCGACGATGCCGCGAAGATGGCGAGGGGTCGTGCCCAGCGGTTCGCCGGGCACGACCCCTCGTTGGTCGCTCAGGTCGGCGAGTCGGGGAGCTTCGGCATGAAACTCCCGGCGAGTAGCCGGTGGGAAGGTGCCGCTGGAGGCGGTCAACTCGGAGAGCAGTTTCAGGCATCCCCGCCGTCGGTATCGCCGCCGTCGGTGTCACCAGCACCGGCGTCGCCGTCGCCGTCATCACCGGCGTCTCCATCACCGTCTCCGGGATCGGAGGCATCGCCGTCTCCATCGGTGGAGGCAACAATCGTCTCATCTTCGGGCCAGTCGGTACGGATTTCTTCAAGTGTGATGCTCATGTAAGCCAACCTACCCGGCCGCTGCTGTCGGTAACCGGCGAATCCGCGTCAAAGGTCGTTGCTCGTCGTCGACGCTCGCGGGCTAGTGCTGGATGTCGATGACCAAGCGGGATGGAGACTTCAGAACGGTCACCTGAAAGGCCGCCATGTTTTCCAATCCGATCACATGGTTGACGTGGCCTTCAAAGTCTCCGTTGCGCACGATTTCGGTCACGTTCGGGGTGCCAGGCGGACTGAAGCGGGTGGGGCCGACGAACCAGGAGTGAGCGTCGGCGTTGGTGAGTTTGACCGCCAGGAATGCGTGGCCGGACACCTTCACCTTCTTGCCGCTGCCGTCCTGGTAGAACGGTGGCGTCGCAAGTCGTACATCCCAATTGGGTAACTGCTTGTTTGCGAACTCGATGACCACACGGTCGGTGTCGCCCTGCCGGGCGCTGCGCACATCGGTGATGTAGGCCATGCCGTTTCCTGATCCGGACTTGGGATCGAGCGAGAAACACGCGGTGGCGGCGATCATCAGCACCACGATGCCGATCGCGGCCACGGCGCGACGGTGGCGACGGCGAGCGTGGGTGCCGGCGGACGGGTGAGTAGACATTCTGGGACCTCCGAAGAACCACAGCCGAACTTCGGCCAAAGGACCTGCGAGTCGCCTCGCCCCCATCTGCTTCCAGCCGCAAGGCTTGAGCGCGTCGTAAATCCCTTTGGATCACGCTACGCCGAAGAGCGGGTGATGTGAAGCCCTGCCGAAGCATTGTGAAGCCATATCAACATCTGTCTCTAGGTAGGGTCCCCTTCCATGAGGTCTTCGGGGGTCTTTCGGTTGGCAGCGGCTTTGCTGGTGGGGTTGGGGGTGGTCGTGTCGCTCTCGACGCCCGCGGGTGCCGAGGTTCCTCCGCCGAACAGCCTTGACGCTCCGACACCCGACACGTCCTGTGTCACTCCCGCTCCCCATGGGTTTTCCGATGTGCCGTCGGGTGCGTACTACAGCAAGGCGGTCGCCTGGCTTGTGGGCAAGGGGATCACGTCGGGCACTGTGCCAGGGAAGTACTCCCCCGACCAGCCGGTGACGCGTGGTCAGATGGCCATGTTCTTGTGGAACATGGAGGATTCGCCGGTACCGGTGGGGTCGCACGGGTTCTCCGATGTGCCGGCGGGCAGCTACTACGAGGACGCCGTGACGTGGCTCGTGGCCGAGGGAATCACTTCGGGGACCGCACCGGGGAAATTCTCGCCCTCCAACGTGGTGACGCGAGGCCAAATGGCCACCTTCTTGTGGGCGGCGGCGGGTTCATTTGTGGTGCCGGCGCCCCACGGGTTCTCTGATGTCCCGGCCGGTAGCTACTTTCAGCGGGCGGTGACGTGGCTGGTCGCCGAGGGAATCACGTCGGGTACCTCACCGGGGAAATTCTCGCCTTCCAACGTGGTGACGCGAGGCCAAATGGCCACGTTTTTGTGGGGTTCGGTTTGCTTGCCCGAACCGATGGTTGCTGCCGGCGGCTTCCACTCGTGCGCCTTGAAGTTGGACGGCACGGTTGCCTGCTGGGGCGACAACGAGACCGGCCAGGTGGGGGACGGAACCACCACCCTCCGGCCAACGGCTGTCCCAGTGAGCGGCTTGTCGGAGGTCACCTCGATCACCACCGGGAACGACCACTCGTGCGCGCTGAAGTTGAACAGAACGGTTGTCTGTTGGGGCAACAACAGCTTCGGCCAGTTGGGGGATGGGTCCACCATCTCGATGCCGATACCGACCTCGGTGAGCGGGTTGACCGACGTCGTCTCAATCTCGGCCGCCTTCTACCACACGTGTGCTGTGAAGCAGAACGGAACGGCGGCCTGTTGGGGGCGCAACATCGACGGTCAGTTGGGCGACGGCTCGACCACCGGCAGACTGACGGCGACGGCCGTGAGCGGGTTGACCGGTGCCGCCAAAGTCAGCGCCGGGTCATCGCATTCGTGTGTCTTGAAAATCGACGGCTCAGTCACTTGTTGGGGCGGCAACAGCGCTGGCCAAGTGGGCGATGGAAGCACCACCAAGCGGCCGGTTCCAACGCCGGTTGGGATGACTGGGGTTACCTCGCTCGCCGCCGGCGTTTCCCATACATGTGCGGTGAAGAGCAGCGGCACGGCGCTGTGCTGGGGCAGCAATTACAACGGCCAGTTGGGCGATGGGACCAACACCAACAGGCTGACCCCGACGCCGGTTGGTGGCTTGGTGAAAGCCGCGTCGATCACTGCAGGCGGACAACACACCTGCGTGGGGAAGCGAGATGGCACGTCGCTTTGCTGGGGAGGTAACGGCCTCGGTCAGTTGGGCAATGGTTCAACGACCGCTCGGCTGACGCCCTTTCCGGTGAGCTTGTCCGGAGCCAGGGGCATTTCGGTCGGCAGGTATCACACGTGCGCCGTGAAGTACGACCGGACAGTGGCTTGTTGGGGTGACAATCGGCGTGGCGCGCTTGGCAATGGAACCACCACCGATGATCCGACCCCGAACCCGGCGCCGGTGCTTGGGCTCTGACACCGCCCGGTCCGCGGTCGGTACCTTGGACGCATCGGACGCGACCTGTGATTGCTGAACCTCCCGTCTCCCGGCCGGAAACCTGTACCGAGTGTGGTTTCGATGCCTCGCACTGGTCTCGCCAGGATGCGATTCGTACGATCGAGAAAGCCGGGTGGCTCACCGGATTGGCCGTGGAGCGCCTCCCGGGGGATATGTGGCTCACCCGGGTGGACCAATCCAACGGGGCCGTCGGCGACCACGTCGCTGACCTTGCCGGCGTCGTCATGTCTCACCGTCATGTCGCCGAGACATTGGTTGAGGCCCCTGGGACCGATCTTGGTGGCATCCCGGACCCGCCGGCCTCGCCCGAGGTTCCCAGCCTCAATTCAGTCGCCACGCTCGAAGGGCTGGATGGCCAGGCTCGCCGCTTCGGCAGTGTGCTCCGCTCGGTCGACGACGAGCAGTGGCGCCATACCGTCACGGTCGGGACGGAGGTCCTGTCGCTGGAATGGCTCGTGCGCAAAGGCGCCCACGAGGTGATGCATCATCTCGCCGACATCGCACGGCTTCGCCACCGACTGGGCGATGTTGTCCAACCGGTCACTGGGATGGTGGCGTCGCTGCATGCAAGCGAGGGCGGGGTTCCCAAGCCGTCGATTCCCCGCGCTGACATTGATGCCGGGGGCGTGATCGGCGATACCCAGGCGGCTCGTCAGTATCACGGACGACCGTGGCAGGCATTGTGTCTGTGGTCGGTTGAAGTGGTCGAGGCGTGGGCGGCCGAAGGCCACCCCATCTTTCCTGGCGCTGCTGGTGAGAACCTGAGCATCGCGGGTCTTGACTGGGCCACGATGCGGTCCGGTCTGATCATCGAGGTTGGCGAGATGTCCGCCAGGATCTCCGCCCCGGCGGTGCCGTGCGCCAAGAACAGCCGTTGGTTCACCGACGGCGACCAGCAGCGCCTGGGCCACGACGTCAGTCCGGGTCGGGCCCGCTGGTACGCCGCAGTACTTACCGCTGGGAGCATCCGGCCGGGTGATGTGGTCGTGGTGCGTTCCTCAGCCTGACCACTTTCGGCCGCCGTTACCCGCCCTGGAGCGGGCGAACCTCGACGGGGTTCATGCAGGCTTCGGACGCCTTGCGTGCCCAAACGTGCGCTGCGTCCAGGTCGGTGGTTTCGAGGAGCCAAAACCCACCGATGTACTTGTTTGCCTCGGCGAGTGGGCCGTCGGTGACCGACGTCCCCGAGTCGGTGACCCGCACGACGCTGGCGGACGAAGGCGGTTGGAGCCCGCCTGCGAACAACCAGGATCCGGATGCTTGGAGCTCTTCGTTGAATGCGTCCACCTGTGTGAACGCACGTTGCATCGTTTCGTCGTCGGGGTACACCTCGGCGTCCTCGGCGTGCCACACCGACAGTAGGTACTGCGTCATATCGTCATCTCCTTGGTTTCGGGGCTGGACCGCCGCTCGACACGCACACGGTGAGCGAACCGGAGCGATCGACGCAAGCGCCCTGAGCTAGATCGCGCCATTGAACAGCGGCGGACCGTTGCCGTTGATTTTGATGATCTTCAAGCGGTTGTTTCGCTTGACGTAGATCGACTTGTAGACCTTCTGCCCGGCAGCGTTGGCATACAGGATCACCCGTGTGTTCGGGTTGTCGGTTTCGATCGTGGGCGTCAGCGAGCCCAGATCATCGAGCGTGCTCTGGAGCACGGAGTATTCCTCGAAGTCGGCGAGCGGTGACGCGGCCGACGGGCTCGTGGTTGCCGGGGCAACGGCCGGTGGCGCCGTCGTTACCGGCGCTGTGCTGGTTGGCAGGGCTGTGCTGGTTGGCAGGGCTGTGCTGGTTGGCAGGGAGGTGCTGGACTCTGTTGGCTGGGAGGACGAGGCCGGAGCCGCTTTGGTCGACTCGACTGGCTGCGCTGCCGTTGACGTCGCGGCCTCGCTCGTCGTGTCGATATCCTCGGAGTTGCCACACGCGGTCAAGCCAACCGAACCGATCAGCGTGATCGACAGCAGATAACGACGTAGCGGCTTCAAGGTGGGCCCCTCGGTGGCGGTGTGTGGATGGGTTCGACAGGCAATCAGCGGATGCAAAGTACCCGCATCCTTCGAGACAAACGAGACCCCAGGCCTCCCGGAAGCCGGGTGACCTGGGGTCTCAGTGGTGTACGCCCCCCGGGACTCGAACCCGGAACCTACGGATTAAGAGTCCGACGCTCTAACCAATTGAGCTAGAGGCGCAAGGAGCCCAAGTGTACAGGCCGGCGTGCGCGCGCCACCAACGATTCGAGGTGGACCGTAGAAAGCGGCCCTGATTCGCCCAGGCGCGAGACGACCGCCCGACCCAATGGGCCGGACGGTCGTCGGTGGGGTGAGCGAGGGGTCTCGAACCCCCGGCCTCCAGGATCACAACCTGGCGCTCTAACCAACTGAGCTACGCCCACCAAGTGCGCCCGATGTTAGGCCGTGGCGCCGCGCCGGTGGAAGTCGATTACCCACCGGCCGTGCTTCCGGCCGTGTCGACTCAGCCGGTGAACCGGGGCGAAAGGGGCTTGGCAATCGCACCGGATGTCGGTTGGTTCTCGCTGGATGGAGCGTTGTTCTCCGATGGTGAAGCATTGTTCCCCGACGATGGGGGGTCGTTGGGTGAGGAGGGACCGACGGGCGGGGGAGATCCTGCATCGACGGGTGCCGTCGCGCAGCTCTGCGGAGCCTCGGTTGGCGTGAGGCACAGCGTGTGTGTTGTTCCGTTGTTTGGTACTTCCACCGAAATGAGGTCGACGCCAGGCGCAGGCTGCTCGGTGCTGGGCTCGACCTTGGTTCCATCGACATCGAGGCGCCAACCCTTGGGGTAGAGCTTCGTCGCCGGTACGGCGATCTCAGTGGCACCGGTGGCGTCACCATCGGCGTAGGTGATCCGCAGGGTGCGCGTCGCCGGGTCGTAGTGATGGTTGTCGGGTAGCCCCGCGATCGCCTGGGCATAGGGCTGGACGATCTGGTCGATTTGTACGCGGTCCTCGCCGTCGGGGCCGAAGGTGCAGTAGCCCTCACCGAAGCATCCGTTGAACTGGGCCCAACCTGACGTGGTCGCCTCCATGGTTTCCAGCACCTGGGCGATGTAGCGGTCGATGCCGGGATATGGCGTGGGGACACCCCATTCGCCCACCATCATCGGCACCTTGTAACTATCGGTGTAGGTGGTGATCGCGTTCGCCCAGTTCTCGAAGAACGCCGGGTTGTAGCCACTCGGGTCACCAGAGCCGTTGTAGATCTCGAGCTCGATATCGGTGTTGTACATGTGCGGGAAGAAGACGACGCGCTCATCGTTGACACGGCCGAGGGAGGTGGCGATGCCGAGTGATGCAAGGTTCGGGGCCTCGATAAACATCCAGCCTTGTTCGTCGGCGGTGCGGATGGCATCGGTGAGACGCTGGTACATCGCCGTCAGTTGGACCGACTCGACCCGTTTGGCGGCAGTGAAGAGGTCTTCGCCTTCGCGTATCTTGCCAAAGGGCTCATTGAGCAGGTCGTAACCGATCACGTTGGGATGGTCGCTGTACTCGGCTGCCACGTGGGTCCAGGTGGCGGCCTGGGCGGCGCGGATGTCCGGGTCCTCGTACAGGTTCTCCCATGCAGCCTGAACTCCGGGTTGAAGGTAGTTGGTGAGGAAGCTGCCGGTGTCCTCAAACGGCAGGCCGTCGTCCTTGGTGGCCCACGGCGGGATGCCGTGCCCACCAAATGCGGAGCCAAAGGTGTCTTGATGGAAGCTCACGACCACCCAGATGCCCCGCTGCTCAGCTGAGGTGATCACCGCATCGATGTCGTCGAGGTACGCCTGGTCGTACTCGCCCTGTTCGGGCTCGACCTGCTCCCAGAACACCGAGAGCCGCAGAAGGTTGAATCCTCGGGCGGCGATGGCGTCGAGCACCTCGTCGCGCGCTCCATCGGCTGGGTCGCCGGTCTTGATGTTGACGCCTCGGAGTTGGAGGGCCCGGCCTTGAGAGTCGGCGATGTACTCCCGGCCGTTCGCCCCGGTCACCTGCTCGAAGGCATCCCATGAGTGAGTCGTTTGGGCGCCGGCAGGGTGCACCGGGGCGAGCGCCAGCAGTGCGATGCCGACCAGCGCCAGCAGGCCCGCCCTTCGTCGTCGGTGTGGCTGAAGGGTTGGGCTTGCGGCCATGGGGCCTCCTGGTCGCGGACAACGCTGAGATCAGCGGGAACGATACCGGAGCGGGTTGAAATGGGTGACTTCCGCCCACTCCGTCTGAAGGGCGACCACACAGCGATGCGATGTCGACGCGTGGAAAATGCCGGGGCAGCCCGTTCCCATAGACTCACCTGAGACCCAGCGCCACGAGAACGATGGTCGTGTCGCTGCATCGAAGCGGGCCCCTGTAGCTCAATTGGATAGAGCATCGGACTTCTAATCCGACGGTTGCAGGTTCGAGTCCTGCCGGGGGCACTTCCAGGACGCTGTTCGGCACACCAGCGTCCTTCTCGGTAGCGACCGCCATGAGGGCCGGGCGTGAAAGCGTGTCTTGCAAGCGCCAATTTGAGCTGCCCGCGGACGCCAGGCTCGGCGACGGAAGTCCGGGTCACCCAGCGTGGTGTGTGTCGGTTCCGGTGAGGATCACCTGATCGGCAGGCTGCGTTCGCTTGACGCGACCGAGCTGGCGCCTTACCCAGGCGATGACAGCGCTTGCATCCTCAGCAGAGAGGAATGCCAGGTACGCAACGCCAACCGTGGCGGGAAACAATCCCAGCCGCATCGCATACCCCAGCAAGGCGTGGAATCCGAGACCCAACACGATGCCCCACCGTCGGGTCTTTCGATTCACGAGCAGGATCGGCAGGGAAACCTCGATGACCAAGGTGCCCCAGGTCATCAGGTTGTGGGCGAGGGAGGAAGTAATGATGAAGTCGGGAATCCAGAAACGGCGCATCGATTGGAGGTAGAGGGCCCGAACGGTGGCGGTGCCCCCCAACCACGTGCTGCCTTCCATCTTGTCCATCACCGTGACCACGTACATGGCAACGATCTGGAGGCGGATCACCGCCAAACCCCAAGGCGGGCCCCAGGGTGGTTGTGCCACCCCAAGGCCGCTGAGCGGAGTGTTCAGCCCGGTTGCCGGAGCGATGAGCGCGTACAGCGCGAGGAACAAAAGGAGGAGCCGCAGAACATCGTCGCCCCCGTTGAGCATGAGTGGCGACGATGCCATGAGGCTGGTGACCGTCACGAAGGCGACCGGTGCTGTCAGGCGCACCGCCACCCCGACGATCAATGCCAGTCCGCCCAGCACGGCCAGGCCGAGCACCACACCCACCGCCACATCGCCGCTCCACCACCTGAAGATGGAGAGTTGGGCGGGGCGGGGCCCCTGCGACGGCACGATCGACGTCGGGCCGTAAAGATCGTTCAGGTCCGGCAACAGGATCATGGCCCAGAACACCACCAAGGTGCCGACGCCGCTGCGAAGCAGGATCCAACTGTCCAACCGTTGCGGTCGCAACAGAACGGAATTGAGCCTTCCCGCCGGCACCTCGACCAGACGCGAGAGCCAAGATCGGTGGGCTGCGGGGTTGCTCATTGGTCGGACTTCTTCGCTCGTCCGTCAGGGGAATCGTCGACCGGTGGGTTCTTGACCGCACCCGGGGCGTCGGGGTCGAGCACCACATAGGTGTCGGTCGACACCTCCAGCCGGGCAAACGGAAAGGTCCTCTCGGTCCCTCGGTCGTCGGGGTCGTCGGCCCGTCGTTCGATCCAACGACGGCGCAGTTCGATTCGCTGAGGGTCCCGGCCCCGTGATCGGAGTTGCCGCAACGACCATTGCAGTACCTCTGGCCAACGTTCAGCTCCGGACGTGGGGGTGACGCGCTCCCGAACCTTGCGCCAGCGTTCGGATCGCACCGTCGGCACCCACACTGGACCGGTTGGCAACGATTCCACGGTGATGGCGCCGTCGGCGTCGGTCACCACGACGTCCAACTGCACATCGGTGGTTGGAGGGTCAGGAGCAAACAGCGCCCAGTTCTGATTGAGGGACAGGGCGTCGCCGGTGTGGAAAACCCAAAGCGGAACGTGGCGCTTGATGGGGGAATCGGGGAGGGCGTAGATGACGATGAACAGCCCGGTGACCGCCACGACGGCCACGCCGAGGATCGAGCGGATCTTCGAAGCCGCGGATCGGACCTCACGTTCCGCCGGTTGGGGGTCGGTGTTCGTCTCCATCGGCTCGGGGCCGGTGGTCATCTCGATTGGTTCGGAGTCGGCGCCTGCCTCGTCAGTCTGGGCTGGATCGGACATTCGTCAACGCTACCGACAATTGTGAAGAGCCGTTCGATGACGGGCCGCCGGACATCCGCATCCAACCCTTGCTTCCGGCCTGTGGCGGCACCGGCAGGTCTGGGGTGGGAGCTAAAGACCGAGCGAGCGACCGATGATTTCCTTCATGATCTCGGTGGTGCCGCCGTAGATCGTGGTCACCCTGGCGTCTGCGTAGGCGCGTGCAATCGGATACTCGGTCATGTAGCCGTAGCCCCCGTGCAACTGGACACCCCGGTCGACCACGCGACCCTGCAACTCGGTGCACCACCATTTGGCCATGGCGGCCTCCTCGACGGTGAGGCTGCCCGCGTTGAGGGCGACGATGGCCTGGTCGACGAACGCCTGGGCGACCTCCACCTCGGTGTGGCACTCGGCCAGAACAAACCGGCTGTTTTGAAACGAGCCGATGCCCTGACCAAATGCCTGACGTTCCTTGGCGTACTCCAGCGTCCAACCCAACGCCGCTCGGGCCGTCGCAACGCCGGTGACGGCGATACTCAGCCGCTCCTGGGCCAGGTTGGAAACCAGGTAGCCGAACCCGGCACCCTCGTCGCCCAGCAGGTTGGCGACCGGCACCTCGACGTCGTTGAAGAAGAGCTCGGCGGTGTCCTGGGAGTGGAGGCCGATCTTGTCCAGGTTGCGGCCCCGGTCGAAGCCGGCCATGCCCGCCTCGACCACCATCAGTGAGATACCGCGGTGGCGCTGGGTCGGATCGGTCTTCGCCGCCACGATCACCAAATCGGCGTTGATGCCGTTGGTGATGAAGGTCTTCGACCCCGACAGCACGTAGTGGTCGCCGTCGCGGATGGCGGTGGTGGTCATCGAGGCCAAGTCGGATCCGATGCCCGGCTCGGTCATTGCAACGGCGGTGATCAGCTCGCCTGAGGCGATACCCGGCAGCCAGCGGTTGCGTTGGTCTTCGTCGCAGTAGGTCAGGAAGTAGGGCGTGGTGATGTCGTTGTGCAGCGTGAGACCCAGGCCCGCCCCACCGATGCCGGCTGCGGCCAACTCTTCGGCCAGCACCACGTTGAAGCGAAAGTCGTCGCTGCCCCCGCCGCCAAGGCTTTGGGGTACGGCCATGCCCAAAAATCCGTGCGAACCGGCATCGGCGAACAGGCTGCGCGGTGCCAAACCGGCCGTCTCCCACTGCAGGTAGTGCGGCACGACGTCGGCCGTGATCCAGTCGGCGACGCTGCGGCGAAACAACTCGTGGTCGTCGTCGAACAGGGTGCGTTCCATGGTGATCCTTGCTGGGGTCGTGGCCATGAGGGGCCGCTGAACGGAGGTTCCAAGCCGGGTTCCATGCCGGTTCGGGCCAAACCTAATGTGGGGATATGGAACTTCCCTCAGGCTTCACCGCCCACGTGGGCCACATCGGCATCCGCGACGACAGCACCGACTTTGCCATTGTTGCCGCCTCGGGCGTCACCACGGCCTCGGCCCGCTTCACCCGCAGCCGATTCGCAGGACCGTCGGTGGAGGTGTCCCGTCGATCGATGGCAGACGAACAGCTGCGGGCGGTGGTGGTCGTCTCCAAGAACGCAAACGTGGCCACCGGCCCGACAGGTCTGGCCGACGCCGAGGAGTTGGCGTCGCGGGTCGGTGACCTGGTGGGGGGCATGGCAACCGACGTGTTGGTCACCTCGACGGGGGTGATCGGACGGCCCTACCCGATGGACAGGGTGCGGGCGTACCTCGACGGCATCGCCGGAGCCGAATGGACCGACCGGTTTCCGGTCACCGATGCCACCGTTGTGGCGTCGGCGATGATGACCACCGACACGGTGCCCAAGGTGGCGGAGGCGCGGGTGGGGGAGTGCCGGGTGGTCGGGGTGGCAAAGGGCGTCGGCATGATCGAGCCCGACATGGCCACGATGCTGGCGTTCGTCTTCACGGACGCGGAATTGCCGGCGGCCGAGTTGGATCGGGTCTTCGGGAGCGTGGTCGATCGCACGTTCAACTCGCTGTCGGTGGACACCGATACCTCCACCTCCGACACTGCCGCTGTGCTGGCCTCGGGTCTGGCAGGCCCAGTGGACACTGCCGCGTTCGCGGCAGGTCTCGAGGACGTGTGCGTCAGCCTCACCCGCCAGTTGGCGAGCGATGGCGAGGGGGCCGAGACGCTGATCGTTGTCCGAGTGGAGGGCGCACGGGATGATGATCAGGCTCGGCGAGCAGCCAAATCGGTGGTGAACTCACCTTTGGTGAAAACGGCGGTGCACGGCGCCGATCCCAATTGGGGTCGGGTGGCGATGGCCATCGGCAAACTGTCCGATGACGTCGATATCGATCAACAGGCCGTTTCGATTCGTTTCGGCAACGACGAGGTGTACCCCGGAGTGCCCGACGAGGCCGGCCTGGAATCGTTGGCCGAGTACATGCGTGGCGACGAGGTTCACATTGGCGTGGACCTCGGCATCGCCGATGGGGCCTGGACGGTCTATGGATGCGACCTGACCGACGGCTACGTCCGCATCAACGCCGACTACACCACATGACCTTGGCTCTCCCCATATCCTCGACGCCACCCGTTGCTGGAGGCCCCATGACCGTCCCACGTATTGATCTGCCCGCCGATCTCGCCGCGGCAGGCGCCGATGGCGTGGGTCGGTCGCTGTTGCGGGACGCGCTGGATGCGCCCAGCGTGGTGCCTGGGCTGGTGGCCACCGCCGGGATGGCCAACCGCTGGGCCGTGGTCCGGGTCACCAAGGTGGACGATGCCGGACAGGTGCACTTCATCCAACTGGAGGCGGACGACCCGGCGGCGCAGGCAGTGCTCGCAGACGCTCGGGCGGCCGTCGACCCTCTTTGAGCTTCGGCTGCGAGGAACCGGCCTGACAGCTTGAACTTTCCGAGACGAAAGAGAGCGGGTGACGAGAATCGAACTCGCATAACCAGTTTGGAAGACTGGGACTCTAGCCATTGAGCTACACCCGCGGGTGGCGCCGATTGTAGCCCCCCGGACGCGACAACGGCCCACCGAGAAGGGTCCCGATGGGCCGTCACGTCGTGCGCAACCGTCGCTGCGCCTGCGCCTCAGTCCTGGTTGGCCTTCTGGCGTGCCTCGGATGCCTCGGCCTTGGCGTCGGCCTTGCGGGCCTCGGTCTGTGCCTCGGCGGCCTCGCGCTGAGCCTCAGCCTTGTCCTGCTGGGCCTGGCCTTCGTCTTTGAGGTCGTCGTTGCCGACCAGCGAGCCGACGGCTTCCTTGGCCCGACCCTTTACGTCCTCGACGACGCCCTCGACGCCCTTCTTGGCTGCGGAATCGTTGTGATCTGCCATGTTGTGAACTCCTCGTTCGGTGGGGGAGCAGCTGCTGTACCCGCACTCGTGAGCTCTAAACATTTCTGGCTGAGAAGTTTTCGTCGGGACGGGGAGATTTGAACTCCCGACCCCCTGCTCCCAAAGCAGGTGCGCTACCAGGCTGCGCCACGTCCCGTGGTCGACGTCGTCGACGGCCCATGACACTATCGGCTCCGCCGTTGGCGCCCCTCACAGGGGTGGCGGCTCCGGCGCGTCTGGACCGGCCACACTTGGTGAGATGGGCGACGTGCTGGTGATGCTGGGGGTGCTGTTGGTGGCCGCAACGCCGTTGGCCTTGTCGGTGTTTGCGCTGTTGGATGCTGCTCGTCGTCCGGCCTGGGCATGGTCGTTGGCCGAGCGGCCGCAGGCCATGTGGATGGGGATGATCCTGGTGGGGACCTTCCTTTCGATCCTCGGGATCGGGCTCTCGCTGTACTACCTGACACGGGTTCGTCCGGCCGTCGCTGCGGCCGAAAACGGCAAGATCTCGTCGCCCCGTTCGGTGACCCCCCGTGTTGACCCCTAGGATGCCCGACCGATGAAGTCTGTTGTAGAGCCTCTTGAAGGCAACAAGGTCAAGGTCCGGATCGAACTCGACGACGCGGAGTTCACCACCGCGCTCGACGAAGCATGGGGAACCATCGCCAAAGAGGCGAGCCTCCCCGGCTTCCGAAAGGGCAAAGTGCCCAAGCAGGTGGTGAAGAGTCGCGTCGATGCGTCCTTCGCACGAGGCGAGGCGATTCAGACCGCCGTACCCCGCGCCTATGAGGATGCGATTCGCGAACACGAGATCGATGCGATCGATCAGCCTGACATCGAACTCGATGAGGGTGCCGAGGAAGGCCCGGTGATCTTCACCGCCACGGTGGAGGTACGGCCCGAGTTGACCCTGGAGGGCTACGGCAGCCTCGAGGTCACCGTGGCAAACCCGCATCCGGCTGACGACGAGGTCGCCGACCAGATCGACAAACTGCGCACCCAGTTCGGTGGACTGGTGGACGTCGAGCGGGCGGTGGGCCAGGACGACTACGTCACGATCAACCTGGTGGCGAGCCGTGACGGCGAGGAGATCGCCGGCATGACCGCCGAGAACTACCTGTACCAGGTGGGTTCCGGCGGCGTCGTGCCCGAACTCGACACCAACCTGGTTGGTTTGGAGCAGGGTGAGAGTTCCACCTTCGAGGCCGCTGACCCCACAGCCGCCCCCTCCGAGGCGGATGAGGACGACGCGGACGACAGCCAGGCCACCATCACGCTCGAGGTGGAGGTGCTGGGGATCCAGGAGCGCGAGCTTCCCGAGCTGACCGACGAGTGGGTCGCGGATGCCACCGAGTTCGAAACCGTCGCAGAACTGCGCGACGACATCGTGGACCGCATGAGCGGCCAGGCACGCGATCGGGCCCAGTCTCAGGTTCGTAACGAACTGGCCACCGCTCTGGTGGAGTTGGTCACCGACGAGGTTCCGGAGGCCCTGGTGCAGGCGGCCGCCCAGGAACAGCTGGAGTCGATGGCTCGTATGTTGAGCCAGTCGGGCATTGAGCTTGGCCAGTACCTGCAGATGACCGGTCAGCAGCCCGACGAGTTCCGCGCCCAACTCACCGAGGAAGGTGCGCGGCAGGCCAAGGTGGACCTGGCATTGCGTGCTGTGGCAGCCGACCAGAACCTGGCCCCGTCCGACGAGGAACTGGACGAGGAGCTGGCGCACCTGGCGGTGCACGCTGAGGTGGAGCTTGAGACCGCCCGTACCAACCTGGCCGACAACGGTCAGATGCCGGCGCTGCGCGCCGACATCGCCAAGCGCAAGGCAATGGATTGGCTCATCGACACCGCGTCGATCACGGACGCCTCCGGTGCCCCGGTCGACCCGGAACTGCTGAAGATCGATCCGCACGATCACGGGCATGACGAGCATTCCGAGGAAGATGAGCCGGGCGACGGGGCAAATGAGGGCGACGCGGCCGACACTGGTCAGCCCACCGGTGCAGACGTCGTCGAAGACGACGCTGAGATCGACCCCGAAGATGAGGCCTGAGATGACCCACCTGCCCCCGACTGCAAGCGTTCACCAGGCCGGATCCGGGTTGGCCTCGCTGCAGGTCACCAACTACATGGTGCCCAACGTCATCGAGCAGACCTCGCGGGGTGAGCGCTACAGCGACCTGTACTCCAGGTTGCTGCGGGAGAACATCATCTTCCTGTCGACGCCGATCGACGACACGGTGGCCAACCTGGTGTGCGCCCAGCTGTTGTTCCTCGAGGGCGAGGATCCCGACAAGGAGATCAACCTCTACATCAACTCACCCGGCGGCGACATCAACGCGCTGTTCGCCATCTACGACACGATGCAGTTCATTCGTCCCGAGATCAACACGATCTGCCTGGGTCAGGCTGCCTCGGCCGCAGCGGTGCTGCTGGCCGCCGGCACGAAGGGCAAGCGCATGGCGCTGCCCCACGCCCGTGTCCTGATCCATCAGCCCCATGGGCAGTCGGGTTACGCCCAGGCCTCCGATATCGAGATCGCCGCCAAGGAGATCCTTCGCATGAAGGTCGCCCTGGAGGAGGTGCTGGCCCATCACACCGGTCAGGACCTGGAGAAGATCGCCAGGGACACCGAGCGTGACTTCATCATGACCGCCGAGGAGGCCCTGGCCTACGGCGTGATCGACGAGATCATCACCGCACGTTCCGGCGAGCGGACCGACGGCCCCATCGCGCCTGCGAAGTAGCCGGCCGGCGCCGGTGTAGGAGCACAAAAGGCTCCTGCTCGGCGTCCTGTTGTCCTACACTGTGGGCGGAACAGCTGCTGAGCGAAGGTCCCCGAGGTCGGGCTCCGAAGCGCCTACGCTGGGTAGCCGATCGTGTGAGTGACGAGGGAGAAGCCAACGACGTGGCCAAGTTCGATGGAGGAAGCGAACTCCTCAAGTGCTCGTTCTGTGGAAAGTCGCAGAAGCAGGTGAAGAAGCTGATCGCCGGTCCCGGCGTGTACATCTGCGATGAGTGCATTGAGTTGTGCAACGAGATCATCGAGGAGGAACTCGCCGAGGGTTCCGACTTCACGCTGGAGCATCTGCCGAAGCCGAAGGAGATCTCGGCGTTTCTCGACGATTACATCATCGGTCAAGAGTCGGCCAAGCGTATTTTCAGCGTGGCGGTGTACAACCACTACAAGCGGGTGCAACACCAGCAGAAGTCCGCGCGCGACGACGTGGAGTTGTCGAAGAGCAACCTGTTGCTGGTCGGCCCCACCGGCTGCGGCAAGACGTTGATGGCCCAGACCCTGGCCCGCATGTTGAACGTGCCGTTCGCCGTTGCCGACGCCACCAGCCTGACCGAGGCCGGCTATGTGGGCGAGGACGTCGAGAACATCCTGCTGAAGCTGTTGCAGGCGGCCGACTTCGATGTGAAGAAGGCCGAGACCGGCATCATCTACATCGACGAGATCGACAAGGTCGCACGCAAGGCCGAGAACCCCTCGATCACCCGGGACGTCTCTGGGGAGGGCGTGCAACAGGCGCTGTTGAAGATCCTGGAGGGCACGGTGGCGTCGGTGCCGCCTCAGGGTGGGCGCAAGCATCCCCACCAGGAGTTCATCCAGATCGACACGTCCAACGTGTTGTTCATCTGTGCTGGGGCCTTTGCCGGGCTCGAGGGCATCATCGAACATCGTGTCGGTAAAAAGTCGATGGGGTTCGGGGCGGATGTGCGCACCCTCCACGAAAAGGATGCCGGTGCGCTGTTCCGGCAACTGATGCCCGAGGACCTGTTGAAGTTCGGGTTGATCCCGGAGTTTGTAGGTCGCCTGCCGGTGATCGGGGTGGTGGACGGGCTCGATCGAGAGGCGCTGACCTCCATTCTCACCGAGCCGAAAAACGCCTTGGTGGCGCAATTTCAGCGCATGTTCGAGTTGGACGATGTTGAGCTGGAGTTCACCGACGACGCCCTGTCCGCCATAGCGGATCTGGCGTTGGTGCGTGGTACCGGGGCCCGTGGGCTTCGTGCGTTGATGGAGGAGGTGTTGCTGGGCGTCATGTACGACCTGCCCGGTCGCACCGATGTGGGCAAGGTGCTCATCGACGATGCTGTGGTGCTGGATAAGGTGAACCCAACGCTGGTGCTTCGCAAGGAAATGGCGCGCACCACCCGGCCGAGCCGGGCCGCCTCCTGAGCGCGTCGGGCACGCCCTCAACCGGCGATCCCTTCCGCTGGTTGGACGGACTCGTCGACCACGAGACGTCGACGCCAGGCATTGCCGAGGGTCGTCTCCGGCCTGGGGGTACTTCGGTTGCCGGGTCGGACATCGCCGATGACGAACTGGAGTCGATGCGCCAGTTGTGCGGGCTTCTGGGCGATCCGCAGCACGCAGCGCCGGTGATCCTGGTGACCGGCACCAACGGCAAGGGCACGGTGGCCACGCTGCTCACCCGTCTGCTGATGGCATCTGGCCTGACGGTCGGCACCACCACGTCCCCCGATCTTGGCTCTGTCCTCCAGCGGGTGATGTTGGATGACGAGCCTCTTGAGGCCGAGGTGCTGTCCGAGGCGTTGGAGGCCGTTCAGTTGGCGGCGGGGGCGCTGGAGGCACCGCCAACGCGATTCGAGGCGCTGATCGCTGCCGCATACCGGTCGTTCGCCGATGCTGCGGTTGAGGTGATGGTGGTCGAGGTGGGCATGTTGGGTCGCAGCGACGCAACGAACGTGGCCGATGCGCAGGTGGCTGTCGTGACCAACATCGGCCGTGATCACACGCCGGGCGGGCCGGGTTGGGAGCAACAGGTTGCTGCGGCCAAGGCGGGCATCGTACGACGTGAGTCCACCGTGGTGCTGGGCGGGATGGACGATGAGTTGGCCGCCGTGATCGAGGCTGAGGGGCCTGAGCGCGTGGTGCGGGTGGGTCATGGGTTGGAGGTGGATGGCGACCAGTTGGCGGTGGGTGGCCACCAGGCTGAGTTGCGCACCGAATGGGGAATCCATCCGGAGGTCTTTGTGCCGGCGTTCGGTTCGTGGGTGGCGCCGAACGCGTTGCTGGCGGTCGCGGCCGCCGAGGCGTTCTTCGACCGGGCCCTGGACGATGAGGTGATCGACGAGGCATTTGCCGGAGTGCGCCTTCGGGGTCGCGCCGAGGTGCTTGCTCGGCAGCCGTTGATCATCCTTGATTCGGCCCACAACCCCGAGGCGGTGATGGCCCTGGCCGACACGCTGAGCACCGAGTTTGATGTGGTGGGCTCACGCATGGCCGTGGTGGGCCTGCTGGTCGGTCGTGATCCGCGGTTGATCGCCGAGGCGCTGGTGCAGGCCCGTCTGGATTCGGTGATTCTCACCAGTCCGCCGTCGCCGCGCGCCGCCGACCTGGCCGAGGTGGTCGCCGCCTTCACCGCCGCCGGATTGTCCGTGGAGTCGGTGGTCGACCCCGAAACCGCCCTCGCCCGGGCGATGCGCCACACCGAGGAGGAGGACCTCCTGGTCGTCGCCGGTTCGATGACACTCCTGCCATTGGCGCGCGATGTGATCGAGGCCATTCTCGAGGTTGATGGTCGTGGCTCGGGAAAGGGACCCGAACCGGAGTTCCTCGAGCCCGACTGATCCGACCCCAGGCCAAGTGGGTGGCTGAGGTCTGCTCCGAGGTTGCTCCGGGAGGCCCCGGTTCGGGGTGGCGGGTGAGGTGAACTATCGTTCGGCGCCGTGAACCGTACCTTCATCATCTGCAAACCTGACGCCGTCGAACGCAACCTCGTGGGCGAGATCCTCGGTCGATTTGAGGCCAAGGGACTTCGCCTCGTCGCCGCCGAACTACGCGTGATCGACGTGGAGACCTCCCGCCGGCACTATGCCGAACACGTCGAGAAGGGCTTCTACGCCGAGCTGGAGGATTTCATCACCCGCGGGCCAAGCCTGCTGGCGGTGCTGGAGGGTCCGACCGACACGTGGGCGATGGTTCGGTCGATGATGGGTGCGACCAACCCGGCCGACGCCGCCCCCGGAACGATTCGAGGCGATCTCGGCACCCTCTTCACCGAGAACCTGATCCACGGTTCGGACTCGGGTGATTCGGCAGCGCGTGAGATCGCGATCTTCTTTCCCAACCTGTAGGGAGCGCACGGTGGACCGGCGCTCCGAGAATTTCTGTGGCCCTGCCCTGGACCGCGGCCCTCAATGGATCTAACGTTGAGATCTGGTTACGGTGCCGCGATGGTACTGTAACGATCCCATTCGTCGTTCGTCCCTACCGGTCGTCATCATGGGTCTGGTCTAGGGTTGGTCCATGGGCTGGCTCCGACCGGCACCAGTGAGGCAGAGGTACCCCCATGGCCATACGAAACCCGTTCTCGATGGGCCGAGATCTTGCGATCGACCTTGGCACTGCCAACACGTTGGTGTACGTGCGTGGCGAGGGCATCGTCCTCAACGAGCCGTCCGTGGTAGCGGTCAACACCATCGACGGGTCGCCGTTGGCGGTCGGCATGGAGGCCAAGAAAATGATTGGCCGCACACCGAGCCACATCCAGGCGATCCGTCCGTTGAAGGATGGCGTGATCTCGGACTTCGAGATCTGCGAGAAGATGCTCCGGTACTTCATCCAGAAGGTGCACAAGGGTCGCTTTGCCAAGCCGCGCATGGTGATCTGCGTGCCGGGCGGGGTCACCGGCGTGGAGCAGCGAGCCGTCAAAGAGGCGGCCGAGCGGGCTGGGGCCCGTAAGCCCGTCTACATCATCGAGGAACCGGTGGCGGCGGCGATCGGTGCCGGCCTTCCCATCCACGAGCCCCGAGGCAACATGATCGTGGACATTGGTGGTGGCACCACCGAGGTTGCCGTGATCTCGCTGGGTGGGGTGGTCGCCAGCCAGTCGGTTCGGGTCGGCGGCGACGAACTGGACGATGCCATCATCCAGTACGTGAAGAAGGAGTACAGCCTGGCTCTGGGTGAGCGCTCCGCCGAAGAGATCAAGATCAAGCTTGGCTCGGCCAACGAACTGCCCGAAGAGATCTACGCGGAGATCCGGGGCCGCGACCTCGTGTCCGGTCTGCCGAAGACGGTGGTCACCTCGACCAAGGAAATCCGCGAAGCATTGGCGGAGCAGGTCTCTGCCATCGTGGATGCGGTCAAAGTGACCCTGGACAAGACGCCGCCGGAACTGTCGGCCGACATCATGGATCAGGGAATCGTCCTGGCCGGAGGTGGCGCCTACCTCGCAGGGTTGGACGTTCGTCTGGCCAACGAAACGGGAATGCCCGTCAATCTGGCCGCCTTCCCGCTTGATGCGGTGGCGTTGGGTTCGGGGCAGTCGCTGGAGGCATTCGATGCCTATGGCTCCGTGCTGATGACCGAACCCGAATAGCCGAAGCCTCGTGCAAATCCGGGATCGTCGGACGCGTCTGCGAATCACTGTGTCAGTGGTGCTGTTGTTGTCGATCACCTTGATCACGCTGGACGCTCGTGACGTGGCGGTGGTTGAGTCGGTCAAGTCGTCGATGGGCGATGGCCTGACCGGCGGTGACGGTGCGCTCGGCGCTCTCACCCGTCCGTTCCGCAACATGTGGCACGGAGTGCAGTCCTACGACAGGTTGAAAGACGAGAACGGAAAGCTTCGCGAGGAGATGGCGAGACAGAAGAACGCCGGACGTGACGACCAGATGGCAGCGCGGAAGTTGAAGGAGTTGGCCGACCTCGTGGGCATCACCTTCACGTCCGACTACGAAACCGTGGTGGCTCGACGTACGTCGGGACCCAACAGCAATTGGGACTCCAACACTGCGTACATCGACGTTGGTCGAGCCGACGGGGTCGCCGAGGGCATGCCCGTGGTCAATGCCGACGGGTTGGTCGGTGTGGTGGAGAAGGCCTACGAGTCTCGTTCTCAGATTCGCCTGATCACTGAGGTCGACCTGCGGTTCAGCGTCCGAATTGGCGATGAGGGCCTACCCGGCGTCGGCCACGGTGTGGGCAGCTTCGACCGTCCATGGGTGATCGACTCGGCCGTGGATTTGGGTGCGCCGGTCACCCCGGGGCAACAGGTGGTGACCTCGGGGGTGGCCGACAGCCGATTCCCGGCCGACATCCCGGTTGGATCGGTGAGTCGTGTGAAGGCCGATGATGCACAGAAGCTGACTCGCCTCGATGTGGATCTGGCTGTCGACTTCGCCACCTTCGACTTCGTCGAGGTCATCAAGTGGACACCTGACGGCCCACGTGCCAAACCCGCCGGAAGCCCCACCACCACGGTGACCCAAGACGGCGCTGGGGACGATCCGGTCACCACCACCGGCAGGGCCAAAGCCGATCCGTTCGACCCGGGTGACAGCCAGGTTGGGATTGATCCGGACTCGTCGACCACGGTGCCCGGCGTCGGTGCCGACACCACGCCGGTGCCCTCCGCCCCGGCCGCGGTCGGAGCCGCCACCGGTGGTTAGCGGACGGATACAACAACCATGAGCTGGAACGCGCGTGGCCGTTACGCGTTGGTTCTGGCCAGCATGACGGTTCTACAGCTTGGCCTGTTCTCCGACCTGCGCATCGGCGGCGTACACCCTGACATCACGCTGCTGGTGGCGGTGGTGTCCGGCCTGGTGGCCGGGCCGCGACGAGGCGCGGTGATTGGCTTCTGGGCTGGGCTGCTGATCGACCCGGTGCTCCCCACGCCGCTGGGGATGACAGCGCTGGTGTGGGCCACGGTTGGGTTTGCGGCGGGGATGGCGGAGGAGCTGATCAACAGCCACACCCCGCTCGGGCTGTCCTTGTTTGTGCTGGGTGGGTCGGCCGGCGGCTCGCTGATGTATGCCGTCGTTGGTCAACTCTTCGGGGCTCAGACCCTGACCGGCAACGACGTCGGCCGGGTGGTGGGGTTGATCTCGGCGACCAACGCGTTGCTGGCGCTGCCCACGATCGCCGTCGTGGAGTGGGCCGAGGAGTCGCGGTCAAACATCACTCGATAGGTGGCATGAACACCTCCACAGCAAGCGGGCGCGCGGCGCCGCTGAGGCGGTTGCGGCTGGCAGACTGGGCGGCCCGTTATGGATGACACCCCGCGCCTCCGACTTTCAATTCTGGGAATTGTCTGCGTTTCCCTCTTCGCGTCCTTGACCGCGCGCCTGTGGTACCTGCAGGCGATCGACCGTGAAGAGTTCGCGGCCACAGGTGAGACGTTTCGACTGCGAACGGTGAAGCAGGCCGGACCTCGTGGCCGGGTTCTGGATCGCAACGGCAAGATCCTGGTGGACAATCGGTTGTCGGTGGTGGTGGGCATCGTTCGCGACGACGTCAACAAGCTCTCTGCACAGGAAACGAGCGACCTCTACGGCGCTCTGGCCGACAAGTTCAACCGCTATGACATTGAGGCTCTGAAGCGTGCGGACATCGCCGACGCCGTCAACGATCCCAGGTACAAGCCGCTGGACTTCATCCCGCTCTACCGGGACGCACCGGCGGAGATGGAGCTGTTCTTTGCCGAGCATCGCGAGGAGTACCCGGGGGTTCGGGTGCGACGCGAGACCGTGCGCACCTATCCCTACGGTCACATCGGCGCCAGCATCCTGGGGTATGTGGGCCAGATCGCTCCGGCCGAATTGGAGGACAAGGATGTGGTCGCGGCAGCGGCCAAGGCCGGCAAGCCCTACATCGAGGGTGGCGATGAGATCGGCAAGGGCGGCGTGGAGCAGTCGATGGAGGCCGACCTGCGCGGCACGCCGGGCACCACCACCGTCGAGGTGTCGCGCACCGGGGAGGTCGTGCAGGTGCGCGACGAGACCCCGCCCGAGGTTGGTTCCGACGTCTGGCTGAACATCGACATCGACGCACAGGCCTGGGCCGAACATGTGCTGAAGGCCAACATGCGCGCCGTGCGTGGGCATCTCAGCAAGGACGGCAAGGTATATCGGGCGCCCGAAGGAGCGGCGGCCATCGTCAGCCCGCACGACGGCTCGATCGTGGCCCTTGCCTCGGTGCCCACCTACGACCCGTCGGCGCTGGTGGGGGGCATCTCAACCGACGTGTGGAACGAACTGAACGACCCCAAAAACGGCTATCCGCTGAACAACTGGGCGGTCAGCGGCCAGTTTCCGCCCGGCTCCACGTTCAAGTTGATCTCGCTGTACGCCGCGCTGGAGAACAACATGTTCGGGCCCGGCAACCCGCCCGGCTTTGAGGACTCCTCCGGCAAATACACGATCGCCGACTGCGAGGGGCCCACCTGCACCCGTCAGAACGCCGGCGGAAACGCCCTGGGGTTTGCGGATCCGCAGACGTCGATCACCATCAGTTCCGACGTGTTTTATTACTGGCTGGCCGATCGCATGTGGCAGGGGCGGGCGCTCCTGGGCGAGACGCCGATTCAGGATGCCGGCACCAAGTTTGGACTGGGCGAGAAGACAGGCATCCCGCTGGCGGGGGAGCGGGGCGGTCGGTTGCCGACGCCGGAACTGTTCCGCGAACGCTACGACGATGCCGGGAAGAACCTGAAACCGGGCGAGACCAACCCGATGGGACGCCGCAACTGGACGGCGGGCGACAACGTCAACATGTCGATCGGCCAGGGCGAGGTGTTGGTGACACCGCTGCAGTTGGCCAACGCCTACGCCACCTTGGCGAACGGTGGCACGCACTACAAGCCGTTGCTCGTGCAGAAGGTGACCAAGCCCACCGATGCCAACAAGGATCCCCTGGCCGCCGACAATCCCGCCGAGGAGGTGCAGGTGTTCAACCCGGTGGTGAAGAACCAGCTCACCTTCGGCACCGCCACTGACGGACGAAGTCACCTGGAGGTTCTCCAGGCCGGCTTCCAGGGCGTGATCAGCAACGGGCGCGGGACCGCCAACAAGATGTGGGAGGAGACCGGCGGCCTGCCCGGCATCTGGAGCGCGAAGACCGGCACCGCCGAGTTGGGAACCAAGTCCAAACCCAAGGCCGACGGATCGGTCTTTGCCCTGTATGGCCCGGTTGACGCGCCCTTTGGTCCCAACTACGCCATCTCGGTGATCATCCCCGAGTCTGGATTCGGGGCGGACACCGCCGGCCCAACGGCGGTGCGCATCATGGCTCCGCTGGTGAACGGCAACCTTCCTCCCGCGCCGAAGGTGGATGAAGACCGCGCACTGCCCCCGGTGCCGCCGTTGAAGGTCAAGCCATGAGTGTGCAACCCGGGTTCGGGTACAGCCCGAGGGCGCCCCTGCGCGTCCGTACGCCCGACATGACGGCTGCCTGGCGGCACGTCGACTGGCTGATCGTCGGGGCGGTCACAGCGCTGACCCTCATTGGGTTTGCACTGGTGCACTCGGCCAGCAGGCAGTTTGCGACCGGGTCGCTCCTGCCTCGTCAGTTGGTGTTTGCCCTCATGTCGGCCGGCATCGTCGCAGCCGTTGCGGCGCTCGACTACCGCCGTATCATCGCCCACGCCCACTGGGTGTATCTGGCGGCGATGGGCCTCCTGGCGGCGGTGCTGGTTCCCGGCGTTTCCAAAACCGTCAACGGCACCCAGGGCTGGTTCGACCTGGGCGTGTTCCAGTTCCAGCCCGCCGAGACCGCCAAGTTGGCCAGCATCGTCGCCCTGGCGGCGTTGCTCGGCGGCGATCGCATCACCAGCCGTCCGCTGCGTCTGGTGGCCTGCCTGTCGCTGGTCGGGCTGCCGATGGCCATGGTGCTGCTGCAGCCGGACCTGGGGTCGGCCCTGGTGTTTCTTTTCATTGGCGCCGGCATCATGTTCGTCGGCGGTATTCGTGGCCGTTACCTGGCGGTCCTCGCCGCGGTGGCGGTGCTCGGCGTGGTGGGCATCCTCAACTCAGGTGCGCTGGATCAGTATCAGCAGGACCGGATCACGACTTTTGTCCAGGAGCGGTGCCCCGCCTCGGAGGATGCCTGCTACAACGTGCAGCAGGCCCAGATAGCGGTGTCGTCGGGCGGTCTCACCGGCTACGGCTATGGCAGGGGGCCCCAGACAACCGGTCGATTCGTACCCGAGCAGCAGACCGACTTCATCTTCACCGTGGCCGGCGAGGAGTTTGGGTTTGTCGGTTCGGTGGCCATCCTCGGGCTGTACGCGGTCTTGATCTGGCGCATGTGGTACACCGCCATGGTCGCTCCCGACCAGCAGGGCCGGTTGCTGTGCGTGGGTGTGATGTGCATGATGATGTTCCACCTGTTTGAGAACGTCGGGATGAGTATCGGGATGATGCCGGTCACCGGTATCCCACTGCCGTTCATCAGCTACGGGGGATCGTCCCTGATCACGATGTTTGCGGCGGTCGGTCTGGTGCTCAACGTGCACATGCGCAAGTGGGACGTGTCCTGACCCGAGGTTCCTGAGGTGACCAGCCCGCAGCGGCCGGACTCCGAGTAGATTGGTGGAACCATGTCGTCGATTTGGAGTTCCCTTGAACCGTTGCTCGAGCGGGTGCAGCGCCCCGCTCGCTACATCGGTCTGGAGGACGGCGCGATCCTTCCCAGCTACGACGACGAGGGTGCCCCCGGCCGCGTGTCGTGGTTGCTGACCTATCCCGACAGCTACGAGATCGGGTTGCCAAATCAGGGTCTGCAGATCCTGTGCGAGATACTCAACGAGCGCCAGGACGCCTGCGCCGAACGTGCCTACGCCCCCTGGGTTGACCTGGAGGCCGAGCTTCGTGCCGCCGGTCTGCCGCTGTTCTCTGTGGGCACTCACCGCCCCGCAAACGAGTTTGACGTCATCGCGTTCAACCTGTCCGCCGAGCTCACGTTCACCAACGTGCTCAACTGCATCGACCTGGCCGACGTGCCCCTGCGTGCCGCCGATCGGACTGCATCGCATCCTCTGGTCGGCGCCGGTGGTCATTGCACCACCAATCCAGAACCACTGGCCGACTTCCTCGACTTTGTGGTGTTGGGCGACGGGGAGGAGGTGGTAGGCGAACTCACCGAGGTGATCGGCTGTTGGAAGCGCTCGAGCTCGGACGACAGGCAGGCGCTTCTGGAGGAACTTGCCACGGTCGAGGGCGTCTATGTGCCGTCGCTGTACGAGCCGATCTATTCGGCTGAGGGCGACCTGGTGGAGACCGTGCCGTTGGCGGCCTCCGCACCCGACGTGATCGAGAAGCGCACGGTGGCCGATCTTGCGGCGTGGCCCTATCCCCGCAATCAGTTGGTGCCGCTCACCGAGGTGGTGCACGACCGGCTGAACGTCGAGGTCTTTCGGGGCTGCACCCGTGGCTGCCGGTTCTGTCAGGCGGGCATGATCACCCGCCCGGTGCGGGAGCGCCCGGCCGAGCAGGTGCGAGCAATGATCTCGAACGGGCTGGCTCGCACCGGTTACGACGAGGTGGCACTGACCTCGCTGTCGACCGCCGATTTCTCGGGCATCCAGCCGGTGGTGGACGGCATCATGTCCGACCCGATCTCTGCCGGACAGGTCTCGGTGTCGCTGCCCAGCCTTCGGGTGGATGCGTTCACGGTGGGTCTGGCCACGTCGATCCGCCAGGGTCGTCGCACCGGGCTGACGTTCGCCCCCGAGGCGGGCACGTGGCGCATGCGCCAGATCATCAACAAGTTGATCCGGGAGGAAGACCTCTACGAGGCCGTCGAGTCGGCCTATTCCGAGGGATGGCGGCGTATGAAGCTGTACTTCCTTACCGGGCTGCCGTCTGAGACCGATGAGGACACCCTCGGTATTGCGACGTTGGCCCGCAAGTGCGTTGAGATCGGGAAGAAGTACCACAAGTACCCGTCGGTCACCGTGTCGGTGGGCGGGTTCGTACCCAAGTCGAACACGCCGTTCCAGTGGTTCGGTCAGAATACGGTCACCGAACTGCAACGCAAGATCTACCTGCTTCGTGATGAACTGCGACGCGATCACGGCGTACAACTGAAGTGGCATGATCCAAAGACCACCCTGATCGAGGGGGTGTTCAGCCGGGGAGACCGCCGGTTGGGTGATGTGCTGGAGTCGGTCTGGCGTACCGGCGGCACTTTTCAGGAATGGACGGAATACTTCGAGCTCGAACGCTGGGAGACCGCGCTGGCCGAAGCCGGGCTCAGCCCCGAGTACTACGCCAACCGCCACCGTCATATCGACGAGGCGCTGCCATGGGATCACCTGTCCGCCGGTCTCCACAAGGATTTTCTCGCCCAGGACTGGGCCGACGCGCTTGCGGAGGTCGGCCTGCCCGATTGCCGCTGGACGCCGTGCTACGACTGTGGCGCGTGCACCGGCTACGGCATCGAGCACGTCGTCGCCTCGGCCGTGCCGCCTGCGGGCGGCAGTCAGGGCACCGGGCAGAACGTCACATCGGATCTGGGCGCTGTGCCGGTGATGCTTGGCGCCTCCGCCTCCGTTCGTGCGCCTGTTGGGGTCACCCCGTGAGAGTGCGAATTCGTTACACCGTCACCGGACGAATCCGGTTTCTGGGTCATCGAGACGTTGCACGTGCGTGGGAGCGCGCGCTGCGTCGTGCCGGACAGCCGGTGGCCTACTCCGAGGGATTCTCCCCCCGTCCCAAGTTGCACTTTGGCTTGGCACTGTCGGTGGGTCACGAATCGCTCGCCGAATACGTCGACGTCGACTTCGCTGGACCGGTGGATGTCGTCATGCTGCCGACGGCGTTGTCGCCCCACCTCCCGGTGGGCATCGACGCAGTTGGTGCCGTGGCCATTCAGCGAGCCGACGGGTCGTTGCAATCAATCGTCGACGCCTGTACCTGGCAATTGATGTGCAGCAACGTTGCGACCGAGACTCTGGCGCAACGGGCGGCCGAACTGATGGCATCCACCGAACTGCCTGCGACGGTGACCCGCAAGGGCAAACCGGTGGCGTGGGACCTTCGACCCATCATCATTGCACTTGATGTTGCCCCCGATGATGGCGCAAGCCTGCTCACAGTCGAGCTGGCGACCGCCCCACGCGGCATCCGAATCTCCGAGCTGCTGGCGGCCTTTGAACCGCTGGAGTTCTCGGCCCGGGTGACGCGACTCAACCAATGGACGACCACCGATGGGAGCCGCACCGAACCGGTGCCGATGCCCCATCTGGTGAGCCACGCTCTCGAGCGTGCGTCATGAGAGGACCAACCGATGGCCGACACAGGCCCAACTTCATCCCCCGTTCCCCGCAAGCCGCAGATCGGAGACTCGATACCGGCGAAGGTGGTGGCTGAACGCAGCAGTACCAACACCGAATCGTCCTCCGGCGGAGGTGGAAGCACGTCGGGAGGCGCCGGCTCGTCCGGCAAGTCTCGCCGGAGGTCGCGAGGCTCCGGCGGCGGCGCTGCCTCGTCGCAGCCCGCAGACGGAGGCGGCGACTCGACCAACGCCTCTTCCGGTGGACCGGGTTCCGACGGTGGGGCCTCGAACTCGGCTCCGACCAAGGGCGGTGGTGGTGGTGACCAGTCGTCGGCAGGCCGGACCCAGGGCGGATCGCCCGATGGCCAGCCCAAGAAGCGGCGGCGCCGACGTGGCGGCAAGGGCAAGGGCGGCGGAGGCGGCTCGCCCATCAACCCGGTTGAGGCGGTGCTCACCGACGACGCCGGGCCCATCGAGCTCGATGAGGCCACGATGGAGCAACGTCGCGGCCGGCATCGAAATGGTCAGGCGGTCGGTCGGTATCAGATGAATATCCACGTCACTCCGGAGGCCACCCACGTGGCCGTCATGGAGGGGCGCCAGCTCATCGAGCACTACGTGTCACGTCAAGCCGATGACGACACCCAGATCCACGGCAACGTGTACATCGGTCGTGTGGAGAACGTGCTGCCGGGCATGGAGGCGGCATTCGTTGACATCGCGACGCCAAAGAACGCGGTCGTGTATCGCAGCGATGTCATCGTGCCCGAAGGCAAGTCCAAGAAGTCGGCCAGAATCGAGGAGATTCTGAAGGCCCGGCAGCTGATCCTGTGTCAGGTCACGAAGAACCCCATTGCCCACAAGGGGGCTCGGCTCACCCAGGAGGTGTCACTGCCCGGCCGGTTCGTGGTGCTGGTGCCCAACTCCAGCACCTATGGCATCTCCAAGCGACTTCCCGACGACGAACGCAAGCGGTTGCGCAAGATCCTCGACAAGGCCAAACCCTCCCAGCACGGCGTGATCGTCCGAACCGCCGCTCAGAACATCACCGCCGAGGAGATCCAGCGGGACGTGGCGCGCCTGCTGCGCCAGTGGGACCAGATCGAGGCGCTGGCGGCCAAGCAAACACGGCCGGCATTGCTCTACCGGGAGCCGGATGTGGCCACCCGCATTGTCCGCGAGGAGTTCAACGCCGACTACCGCTCGGTGGTGATTGACGATCGGTCACTGTTCGACGAGTTGTCGGAGTACGTGGCGTCGGTGTCGCCCGCGCTCGCAGACCGTATCCAGTACTACGACCCTGCCGCAGAGGGACTGTCGCTGTTCGAGCGCCACCACGTCTACGAGCAACTGCACAAGGCGCTCGATCGCAAGGTGTGGCTGCCCTCCGGCGGTTCCCTCATCATTGAGGGCACCGAGGCCCTGACCGTGATCGATGTGAACACCGGCCGCAACGTCGGGAAGTCGTCCCTGGAGGAGACGGTGTTCCGCAACAACCTGGAAGCAGCGGTGGAGGTGGCCCGCCAGTTGCGGTTGCGCGACATCGGCGGCATCATCGTGATCGATTTCGTCGACATGGACGTGAAAAAGCATCGCGACGAGGTGCTGAAGACTTTCAAGGCCGCCCTGGCCCGCGACAAAACCCGCACCCACGTGGCGCCCATCTCCGACCTGGGCCTGGTGGAGATGACCCGCAAGCGCATCGGGGAGGGGCTACTGGAGAGCTTCGCCGATCGTTGTGAAAGCTGTGAGGGTCGCGGCATGACCCTGCCGGAGCATCTGCTTGGCTGATCGTTTCGATCGCCGGGTGCTCTCCGGCCCCGTCGACGTGACGAATCGGGGCGGGGCCACTATCATCGGCAAGCTATGTATGCAGTCATCAAGACCGGCGGTAAGCAGTACCGCGTTCAAGAGGGCCAACGGCTCGACGTCGAACGGCTCAACGAGGATGGGGACGACGTCTCCCTGACCCCGGTCATGCTGGTGGACGGCGAGACCGTGCTGGCCACCCCCGACCAACTGGACGGCGTCAGCGTGTCGGCACGCATCGTCGGCGAAGGTCGTGGCAAGAAGATCGACGGCTTCACGTATAAGAACAAGAGCAACAACCGGCGTCGCTATGGCCACCGGCAGAGCTTCTCCACCATCGAAATCGTCGGCATCAGCCGCTGAGCACGGAGTTCACAGATGTCAAAGACCAAGGGCGGCGGTTCAACCAAGAACGGCCGCGATTCCAATAGTCAGCGCCTCGGCGTCAAGGTGTATGCAGGTACCGAGGTGACCGCAGGGTCGATCATCGTGCGCCAGCGTGGCACCCGCATCCATGCGGGAGAGAACGTGGGTCGTGGTAAGGACGACACCTTGTTCGCTCTTGCCGACGGCACCGTGCGCTTCGACCAGCGCCGCAACCGCAAGCTGGTCGACGTTCTCACCGCTGAGTAGCCACCCGGGCGGTCCGGGTCGCGCGACCCGCTGACCGCCGCGCCGCGGTGCGTCAGAGTGCAGCGTGTGGCTGTGGTCGACGTGCGTGTTGTGTCATCGGAACGGGCCCAGCCCGTGCGCGGCCTGTGTTGATGCGCTGAGGCCGCTGGCGGCCGGCGGGTTGGAGCCGCTTCCCAACGGCTTGGACGGTGCTGCGGCGCTGTGCCGGTACGAGGGCATCGCCACCGGTTTGGTGACGTCGCTGAAGTTTCGGCACCACCGCGATGCGGTTGGTGCCATCGGCGCGGCATTGGCGGTGATGGGCGGCCCGTGGCTGGAGCAGGCAACCATCTGTTGGGTCCCGGCGGCGCCCGCCAATCGAGCTCGCCGAGGATTTGATCAAGGCGAGCTGCTGGCAACGGCCACCGCGCGGGCAGCATCCGACCGACTGGGACAACGAATCCCATCTCGGGCGCTGTTGAGGCGTGAGCCGTCGGACCTCGGAGAATCTGGCCAAACCCCGGGACAAACGGGTCGAACCCGGGTTGAACGCCTGGTTGGACCGGTTCTGCGGCCCACCATGGCGGTGCCTCACCGTGTGGTCGTGATCGATGATGTCACCACCACGGGTACCAGCCTGGAGCGGGCGGCCATGGCGCTGCGTTCCGCCGGTGCCGGTGAGGTCTATGCCCTGTGCGTTGCTGCCACCCCTGTTGGCGCCACGGTCTCGAGGGTTGATGATGCCGATGATGGGGACCGAGCGAGGAGACCTGGGTCACCGCATCGGTAGACTTCTCGACGCTATGGGAATCCTTGACAAAATCCTCCACGCCGGTGAAGGCCGCAAGCTGCGCGCCCTGTCCGACCTCGTCCCTGATATCGGCGCACTCGAGCCGGAGATGGAGGCGTTGTCCGACGACGAACTCGCTGCCACCACCGCCGACTTCCGCAACCGCCTCAACAACGGGGAGCAGCTCGACAACCTGGTGATCGAGTCGTTCGCCGTCGTGCGGGAGACCGCACGCCGGGTGATCGGCCAACGGCACTACGACGTGCAGTTGATGGGTGGCGCAGCACTGCACTTCGGTTGGATCGCAGAGATGAAGACCGGTGAGGGCAAGACCCTGGTCTCCACCCTGCCGGTGTACCTCAACGGACTGACCGGCAAGGGCGTCCACGTGGTGACGGTCAACGAGTACCTCGCCAAACGCGATGCCGAGTGGATGGGCCAGGTCCACGGCTTTCTCGGCCTCGACATCGGCATGGTGTTGCCGAATCAGAACGACCCGGTGCACAAGCGGGCACAGTATGCCTGCGACATCACCTATGGCACCAACAACGAGTTTGGTTTCGACTATCTGCGCGACAACATGGCGCTGTCCCGTGGCGAGCAGGTGCAGCGGGGGTTCAACTACTGCATCGTGGATGAGGTGGACTCGATCCTCATCGACGAGGCCAGGACGCCGCTGATCATCTCCGGGCAGGTCACCGACGCGGCCAAGCTGTACTACCGCTTCGCAGCGGTGGTGCGCGCGCTGAAGCGCGACGAGGACTACGAGGTGGACGAAGAGAAGCGGCAGGTGTCGCCCCTCGAACCCGGCATCGAAAAGGTGGAGAAGGCGCTGGGCGTCGAGAACCTGTACGACGACCCCACCGCCAACTTTGTGCACCAATTGACCGTGGCGCTGAAGGCCAAGGAGCTGTACCACCGCGATAAGGACTACCTGGTGTCGCAGGGCCAGGTGAAGATCGTCGACGAGTTCACCGGCCGTGTGCTGGAGGGCCGTCGCTGGTCTGAGGGCCTCCACCAGGCGGTCGAAGCCAAGGAGGGGGTGCGCATCAAGGAGGAAAACCAGACCTTGGCCACCGTCACCCTGCAGAACTACTTCCGCATGTACGAAAAGCTGGGCGGCATGACCGGTACTGCGGTCACCGAGGCTGCCGAGTTCATGGGTACCTATGGGCTGCAGGTGGTTCCGATTCCGACCCACAAGCCGCTCGCCCGAGCAGATGAGGGCGACCTGATCTTCAAGGGTGAGGCCGGCAAGTTTTCGGCGGTGGCCGACGACATCGAGGAGCGCATCGCCACCGGGCAGCCGGTGTTGGTGGGCACCGTCTCGGTGGAGAAGTCGGAGGTGCTTTCACGAGAACTTGAAAAGCGGGGCATCGCTCACGAGGTGCTCAACGCCAAGCAGCACACCCGTGAGGCCGAGGTGGTGGCACAGGCCGGCCGGCTCGGCGGGGTGACCGTGGCCACCAACATGGCCGGTCGAGGCGTGGACATCATCCTCGGTGGTAACCCCGAGGGCCTGGCCGAGCGTGATCTGGCAGGGAAGGAACTCGATCCTGACTCGGAGGAGGGCCAGGCCTTCCTGCAGGAGCGTGTCGACCATTGGGCCGCCGAGGTCAAGGCCGAGGGCGACAAGGTGCGTGAGCTGGGTGGCCTGTATGTGCTGGGCACCGAGCGACACGAAAGCCGCCGCATCGACAACCAGCTGCGCGGCCGTTCCGGCCGTCAGGGTGACCCGGGGGAGAGCCGCTTCTACCTGTCGCTCGAGGACGAGCTGATGCGCATCTTCGCCACCGGCGCCATCCAGTTCGTGATGGGTAAGGACTGGCCCGAGGACGTCCCGATCGAGGCCAAAATGGTCTCGAAGGCAATCGAGCGGGCCCAGAACACCGTGGAGACCCGCAACGGTGAGATCCGCAAGAACGTGCTGAAGTACGACGAGGTGATGAACGAACAGCGGAAGGTGATCTACCGCCGCCGTGACCAGGTGCTCGATGGCCTGGATCTCCGCGACGAGGCGCTTGAGGCACTGGCCGACGCCGTCGACACCTCGATCCGCACGTATTGCGTGTCGGAGTTCTCCGAGGAGTGGGACCTGAAGGGTCTGTTGGCTGAGATCGGCACGTTCTGGCCCACAGAGCTGACCGAGGATGCACTCGGGGCGGCCGTTTCCACCGATGAGGTGTACGACCTGTTGATGGGTGAGGCCAACGGGCAGTACCACGCTCGCGAGGAGAGCCTCGGCGAAGACACGATGCGCGATATTGAGCGTCAGGTGATGCTGCGCATCATCGACGCCCGCTGGCGTGACCACCTGCGCGAAATGGATCACTTGGAGGACGGCATCGGCCTGCGCGCCATGGGCCAGCGCGACCCGCTCACCGAGTGGCAGCGTGAGGGCTACGGGATGTTCGAGCAGCTGATCCACACGATTGCTCAAGAGTTCGTCAAGTACCTGATGCACGTCAACGTGGTGCGTGAAGAGCCCACAGAGGCACAGGTCGGCAACATCCAGACGCAGGGACCAAGCGACCCAAGCGACACCTCCGGCACCCCCAAGGTGGCCACGATGGCAAGCGGCGAAGGCGCCAACACTGCTCAGGAACAGGGCGAAGGTGCTGCGCAGGCAGAGCCGGAGCAGGCTCAGCCCGTGGTGAAGAGTGAGTGGGACAAGACACCTCGCAACGGTCCTTGCCCGTGCGGCAGCGGCAAGAAGTTCAAGAAGTGTCACGGGTCGCCCGCAGGCGCCGGCTGATGCCCGGGTTCCACCTCAGTTCAATCGATCAGCACATCGTGGCGGGAGGGTAGAGCCCCCGTGCAGGATCTCACCGACGCGCTTCGGAGACTGGCCGCTGAGCGAGATGAGGCGGCCGAGTATCTGCGCGTCGAAGAACTACGTCGACGCATGCCGCAGTTGGAGGTGGAGCTCGCACGGCCCGACCTGTGGGATGACGCCGAGACGGCCCAAAGCATCCAACGGGAGTTCGCCGAGGCAAGCGACGACCTGAAGCTGTTCGACCGCTTGGACAGCACACTCGACGACCTGATCACGCTGCATGAACTGGCGCGGGAGGAAGGCGACGAGTCGCTGGAAGGCGAGCTTCAGGCGGGCGTCGACACGCTGAGCGACGACTTTGCCAAGCTGGAGCTTCGCGCGCTGTTCACCGGTGAATACGACTCGGGTGACGCCATCATCGAGTTAAATTCGGGTGCCGGGGGCGTTGATGCGCAGGACTGGACCGAGATGCTGCTGCGTATGTATCAGCGCTGGGCTGAGCGCCACGGATTCTCGCTCGAGTTGCAAGAGGTGTCGGAGGGCACCGAGGCCGGGCTGTCCTCGGCCACCTTCCTCCTGAAAGGCCGAAACGCATACGGCTGGTTCCGATCCGAGCACGGTGTGCACCGCCTGGTGCGCATCTCGCCCTTCGACAACAACGCCCGACGCCAGACCAGCTTCGCCTCGGTGCGGGTCACCCCGTTCATCGATGATGTGGGTAAGGACGTGGAGATCGAGGACAAGGATCTGCGAATCGATGTGTACCGATCATCGGGGGCGGGCGGCCAGCACGTGAACACCACCGACTCGGCGGTACGCATCACACACCTTCCGAGCGGCACGGTGGTAGCGGTGCAGAACGAGCGATCGCAGTTCCAGAACAAGGACAAGGCAATGCAGATCCTCAAGGCCAAGTTGCTGGAGCTGGAGCGTCGCAAGCGGATGGATCAGATCAACGACCTCTCCGGTGGGGGCGCCGCCGTGGACTTTGGCAGCCAGGACCGCAACTACGTGCTGCAGCCCTATCAGCAGGTGAAGGATCTTCGCTCCGGCCTGGAGCTCAGCCAGCCCGAAGCGGTCTTGGATGGTGAGCTGGACCCCCTGATGGAGGCGTGGCTGCGCTGGAATCGCACCGTTGGCGGGTAGTTTCACCGGGTGGCACCGCGCCGGTGTTGCGGCTTTGTAACATCTTTGGGTCGAGTCCGTCACAGTGATGCCCAGGCCGGGCTTGCGTTTGTGAATCCCCAGTTCGAGAGGCGACCACGTGATCAAGTTTGAAAGCGTCACCAAGGCCTACAGGTCTGATTCGGTGGCGTTGCGCGATGCCAACGTGGACATCGCCAAGGGAGAGTTCGTCTTCCTCGTGGGCCCGTCCGGGTCTGGTAAGTCCACGTTCATGCGTTTGGTGAACAAGTCCGAGAAGCCCGAAGAGGGTCGAATCTTTGTGGCGGGAAAGGACATCGGAGAGCTTCCCGGCTACAAGGTGCCGTATCTGCGACGCAATATCGGGGCGGTGTTCCAGGACTTCAAGCTGCTGCCGAACAAGACGGTCTCCGAGAACGTGGCCTTTGCGCTGGAGGCGATCGGGCGGCCGCGTCACGTGGTGCGCACCCAGGTGCCGGCCATCCTCGACCTGGTGGGACTCTCCAAAAAATCCGAGAACTATCCCCACGAGCTCTCGGGCGGCGAACAACAGCGGGTCTCGATCGCTCGGGCGTTCGTCAACCGTCCGCTCATCCTGTTGGCCGACGAACCCACCGGCAACCTCGACCCCGCGACCTCGGTGGGCATCATGAAGCTGCTGGATCGAATCAACCGCACCGGCACCACCGTGGTGATGGCCACACACGACCGAGGCATCGTCGACACCATGCGACGTCGGGTGATCGAGCTGGACCGTGGCCGCATCGTGCGGGACCAGGCCCGCGGCGTGTACGAGTGAGGCGGCTCGCTGCAATGCACCGCCACCCACGAGGGAACGAGTGTGAACGCATGACCGAGAACCGAGGCTGAACCATGGCAATGCGACTCGACTACGTCGTACGAGAGACATCCAACAACCTGTTGCGCAACCTGCTGTTGACCGTTGCCAGCATCATCACCTTCGGTGTGTCGCTGGGCATTCTTGGCGGCGCCCTGTTGTTTGTGGCCGGTGTTGACCACGCGTTTGAACGGTGGAAGGACGGTGTGGAGTTCATCGTCTACATGCAGCCCGGCGCCGACCAGGAAAAGATCGATCAGGTCAAAGGCAAGCTGGCAGCGTCGCCGCAGGTCTCCGACATCAAGTTCGTAGACACTGGGGCGACGTTCAAGGAGTTTCAGCAACTGTTCCGAGACGACCCCGATATCGTGGCCTCGGTCAAGCCGCAGGACCTGCCGCAATCGTTCCGCGTGACGCCCACCAATCCCCAGTCCAACGTGGTGTCGGAGTTGGGGCAGAGCTTCCAGAACGAGCCGGGCGTGTACAAAGTGGAGTTCGCGCTCGACGCGGTGAAACAGATGGAGCGGTTCCTCAAGAACCTCTCGACCTTCTTCATCGTGTTGGCGGTCGTGTTGCTCATGGCCACCGCACTGCTCATCGTGTTCATGATCCAAACGGCGGTGTTTGCGCGCCGACGAGAGATAGAAGTGCAGCGCCTGGTGGGGGCCACCAACTGGTTCATCCGAATACCCTTTATTTTGGAGGGGGTGGTGCACGCCATCATCGGCTGGGCAGCCGCCACCGCGGGCCTGTGGGGGCTCACCTGGGTATGGCGAACCAACTTCGTGAACAAGGACGTGCAATCGTTCTTCGGCGCCATCTGGTGGACCGATTTCAATGTGCTCGTGGTGATGGGGCTGCTGATCGTGGTGGCGCTGGTGGTTGGCGCCATCGGCTCGACCCTGTCGGTGTCCTGGTACCTGAAGACCTAGTTTTCGGGTTCGCTTCTCATCAGGTCGTCGCCCCGCTGGGCGGCGCCGCGTATCCGTTCCGTGCGGCTGAGGTGTTTGAGAACGGCCGCATTCAACCGCCGCTGCCAGCGGTGTGGCATGGGCCGCACGATGTCGATGAACAGCACCACCCGCTCCTCGTCGCTGTGATTCCAGGCGGTGTGGGGGTAGGTGTCGTCGAACACCAGAAGACCGCCGTTGCGCCAGTAGCGTCGTTGCCGACCAACCTGGATGCCGCACTGGCCGCCCGGGGGTACGTCGATGCCGAGGTGCACCCGCAACACGCCTGCGTAGGGGCCCATGTGCCACGGTAGGGACGCTTTGGGTGCGAGTGATGAATGAAGGGCTGTTTGCAGACCGTCGATGTGGCTGAGGACCTCGGCTGTTCTTGGACACTCGGCCAGGTTTGTGCGCGATGGTTGACCCCAGAACCAAAGGAGTACCGCCCTCCACCGGTCGGTGGCCAGCCTGGCCTGCCCCGGGTCGATGGCGCCGAACATCGGGGTGTGTGTCGCTGCCCGGAGGCGGTCGAACTCCTCGCGGATCTCGGGCCAGGCCTCTTCGAGTTCGGCGACCCCAGCGAACTCCGCCGGGTCTTCAAAGGGCCGCCGGTCGAGGGTGAGCCACCAGATGACGTTGACGCCGTACACCCAGGCAAACGGAAGATTGTGACGTAATGCGAGCCACCACTTGGTGACGAAGGCTTGGGCGCGTGAAAGTGCCATGGATCTCCGAAGCTGTGGGCCTGGACCCAGGATGGTACCGGTAGGGTGGCAAATATGGGCAGGTCAAGCAGGTCATGGTCGTACAGCCGATCGCTCCGACGGTTGGTGCTTGGTCTGCTGGCCCTCGGCGGCGGCATGGTGGTGGTTGGCGCCGGCACGGCGTCGGCCGCACCTCCGGCGGCGACACAGTTCGGCGAACGGATCGACTCCTACGACGTCAACGCGGTTGTGGGCAAGGACGGCACGGCCAGGGTTACCGAGACCATCGAGTACAACTTCGGCGCCAACAACAAGCACGGTATCGAGCGCTTCATCCAGGTGCGGTTCGAGCTGAACTCGGACGATCCGATCCTGGAGGGTCGGGACACCTCAAGCCGCTGGGAGCGGGTGACTCCATTGGAGAACCTGTCGGTGTCGAGCCCTACCGGCGCGCCGAGCGACGTGAAGGTCGAGCACCAGGGCGCCATCGAACTAATTCGAATCGGTGATCCGGACCAGACCATCTCAGGCACACAGACCTACGTCATCTCTTATGAGCTGAAGGGCGTGGTCAACGCGTTTGATGCCAATGGCGATTCTCCGGAACCCTACGAGGAGGTGCCGCTCAACATCGTGGGTGATCAGTGGACCGTCCCGATCTCAAATGCACGTGGCAGTGTCACGATGCCTGCCCCCGTGACCAAGGTGAACTGCTTCTCTGGACCGAACGGCGCCACGTCCCCGTGCGGCACGTCAGCGATCAGCGGCGACACCGGCACTGCCTCCAAGGACCAATTGGGGCCGGGGTCGGGAATGACGATGTACCTGAAGGTGCCTGCAGGTACATTCGCCTCCACAGAGCCGATCCTGGACGAGATGTGGAGCCTGCAGCGTGCATTCACCCTGTCGCCTGCGACGGTCGGCGCGGGCGCAGGCCTGGGTGCGCTGTTGGCCGCCCTCGTCGCTCTCGTCGGCTACCGCGTGGGTCGTGACCGGGCGTTTGTGGGCTCGGTGGTCGACCAGAGCTTCGGCACCGACAGCGAGAGCGAGCACCGCCTGGGCTTGGGGCGTCACGAGGGCATCACGGTCGAGTTTGTGCCGCCGGCTCAGATTCTTGCTGGAGCTGCCGGCACCATCATCGACGAGCGGGCCGACAACATCGATGTATCAGCCACGCTGATCGACCTGGCGGTCAAGGGCTACCTGAGCATCGAGGATCTCACCGATGGCGACTATCGCCTCAGGCAACTCAACCAGGACCATGCCGGTCTGGTCGAGTACGAAAAGACCCTGTTGACGTCGTTGTTCGTGGCGGGATCGGAAACCACACTGAGCGAGCTGAAGTACAGCTTCAGTACTCGTCTCAAGCTTGTGCAGTCGCAGATGTACGACGACATGGTGGCGCGCGGCTGGTATCGCAGCCGCCCTGACCGCACCCGGGCCACCTGGCTGGGGGTGGGGTTCATGGCGCTGCTGGCCGCCGGGGCACTGTCGCTCGCACTGATTGCCTTCACCCGTTGGGCGCTGATTGGGGTCCCGCTGGTGCTGGCGGCGCTGGCGCTGATGGCGCTGTCGATCAACATGCCTGCGCGCACGGGCAAGGGCACGGCCATGTACCGGCGGGTGCTGGGCTTCCGCGAGATGTTTGTTGCGGGCGAGGGCGACCGTCAGAACTGGGCCGCCGAACAGAATCTATTCAGCCGTTACCTGCCCTATGCGATGGTGTTCGGGATGACGGAGCAGTGGGCGCGAACCTTTGCGCAGCTGAGTGCCGAGGGCGTTGTGCAGACCGAACAGATGGGCTGGTGGATGTCACCCCGGCCCTTCGATTGGATCATCTTCTCCCAAAGCGTGAACCACTTCGGCTCCTATGCCGCCGGTACGTTCTCAGCGGTGGTGCGCTCGAGCGCCGGGGGAGCGGGCGGCATGTCCGGCTTCGGTGGGGGCGGCTTCTCCGGCGGTGGCTTCGGCGGAGGCGGTGGCGGTAGCTGGTAGCCCACGTGGAGGGTCTGCCGGCCCGACTGCGCAAGTTTTGGTGGAGCTGGGGGGAATCGAACCCCCGTCCGCTAAGTGGTTACCGTCCGCGCTACGACCGTTCCCGACGTGTGGCTTGCGGTTGCCACGCTGGCGGGTCAACTGATCTTGCGATCTCCGCCGAGTCTTTCCTCGAAGTCAGCGTTCTTTCACACCGTCAGCGGTCTTTCCCTGCTGTCCATCCTCACTTCTGTTGCCGGGCTGTGAGGATCTGGCCCCGTGCGCCATTGCTGGTCACTATGACTCTCTTCAGACTGAACTAAATCAGGCTGCGAGAGCGAACTCGGAGTTGCCGGTTCTTTGGTTGCCCCGTTTAGCGAGTCTGAGCAACTCGGGTCGCACGAGCGACTTCCTGGTCTCAACGTCGAAACCGATCAGCCCCTGGTGTGGACCCTGCAGGCTATCGGATGGCGGGAGCGACAACCGGTCGGGGGAGTGCTGAGGTTGCGAAGCCTCTGGTGGCGGGGTGGCCGGTTGTTGCTCGGCCGGTGAAGTTGGTCACTTCAAGGGCGTGGTGTCGGTGGACGGCGGTGTCGTGACGGGTACCGGCGCCCCGAGTTCGGTCAGGGTAAGCGTGTAGGGCCCCGCCGGAGTGGTTCCCTTCGGATCGAAAACCACTTGGTCGATCAGCCCACCGTCGGTCAACGATGTCTTGACGACGATCTGGCGCTCCCCGCCTTTGCGGGCCCACAATCCGGCCCACGCAACAACGGCGCCTTGGTCCCGGGGGTTGACCTTGTCCATGTTCGACAGGTCGAGCCGTGCCCAGAGCGTGTCGTCCTTGCGGCTGGTTGCCTCGGTTGCCGTGCGCATTGCCGCCAGGGCCGGGCCGATGCCCGGCGGGGCGGCGCCGGCAAGGGCGGCCACCTCGTCGGCCAGGCCTGGGGAGCGGTTTTCCAAAGGCGCCAGGTTGGACAGGGGCACCGAGAGCCACGGTGTCCGAGCCGGTGCTTGAGGGAACCACGACGACTGGAGGTACACCTGGGTTCCCGCCACGAGGACCTCCGGGCCTCCGTCGGGCCGCACACTGAGCCTGCCCGAATCGTAAGCGCCGTTGGTGGAGCGCTTCTCCGAATCGGAGCGGTATCGTCCGGAAGGCTCGGCGCGGGTGGCGTCCACCGCGATGAACAACTCGTCCAGGGCCTGGGCGGTGGGCGGGGAGCCCAGGTCCGACACGGCGCCCGCCCCCTTCGGTGACGGTTCGTCGCTGCGGCAACCACCTGCAATCACCAGCGCACACAGCACCGCCACCGTGATGGAGAGGAGACCCCGATTGCATGACTGCCAACTGGCGTGCCGGCGGCCGAGGTGCCCACTCACCTGTGCTTGGCTGCTCGGGCCAACTCTCGCTCCGTGTCTCGTGCCACATCCCGAGCGGCGATATCCCGACGGCGATCCACGGTCTTCTTCGGCTTGCCCAAGGCAAACTCCAATTTCACCTTGGAGCCCTTGAAATAGATACGCAGTGGCACGATTGACAGCCGCTCCTGCGCCACCTTGGCCGCCAGCCGGTCGAGTTCGGTGCGGTGCAACAGCATCTTGCGCGGCCGGGTGGGTTCGTGCCCCGAATGGTCTTGTGAGTGGCTGTAAGCCGCGATGTGCAGCCCGCGCAGCCACATTTCGCCGGACCGGGTGAGGTCGGCGTAAGCCTCGGTGACCTGCGTGCCCTTGGCCTCGCGCAGCGACTTCACCTCGGAGCCCAACAGCACCAACCCGGCCTCATAGGTGTCTCGCAGCTCGAAGCGACGTGACGCCTGACGGTTGGTGGCGATCACCTGGATATCGTCGCCCATCACACCAGGCTACCGCCCCGCTGCCGGTTGCTCAGTTAGATTTCGCTGGTGCTGGTGTTGAGCAACGACGACCTTGATGGCATGTATGCGCATGCGCTGCGGGGCTACCCGCTGGAGGCGTGTGGTCTGCTGATTGGCCAGTGGCAGGGCGACGAGGTCCATCGGTTCGTTCCCACTCCCAACGCAGCGGCCTCCAGCCGGATCTACGAGGTGGACGGACGCACCTTTATGGCCGTCGAACGCGCAGCCGATGACGATGGCCTGGCCATCATCGGGGTGGCGCACTCGCACACCCATACCGATGCCTACCCGTCGCCCACCGATGTGAAGGCAGCGCCTGACCCCGACTGGCACTACCCGATTGTGTCGCTTCGAGGCGACGAACCTGTGTTGCGCAGCTTTCGAATCGTGGCCGGCGACGTCTCCGAGGAGGAGGTGGTGGTGACCGACCGCCCGCCTTCCCGACCGGGCTAGACGCACGACGTTCTTGGGTGTCACACAACGCTGCCGGCTCTCGATGGGAGGCGCGCGGGTACAATGTCTACAGAGGTGGTCGGGTTTGTCGGGTTTAGCCGGCACCGGCCGAGCTTCACCCTCGAAACCGTCCTCAACCTCCAGTCCAGATCCAGTGAGGTCTTCCCCATGGCAGTGGCATCCAGCGTGTTGGATCTGATCGGCTCCACACCGATGATCGACGTCTCCGAGCTCAGCCCAAATCCCAACGTACGCATCCTGGGCAAGGCCGAGTTTCTGAATCCCGCCGGGTCGGTCAAGGACCGAATTGCCCGCCAGATGATCCTCGAGGCTGAGGAGGACGGAACGCTTCGTCCAGGCTCGGTGATCATCGAGCCATCGTCGGGCAACACCGGTATCGCCATGGCCATGATCTGTCGGGTGCGGGGATATCACCTCAAAGTGGTGCTGCCCGAGAACGTCACCCAGGAGCGCCGCGGAGCGCTGTTGGCCTTCGGTGCCGAGATTATTGACTCGCCGGGTCCGGAAGGTTCCAACGGTGCGGTGCGAAGGGCCATCGAGTTGGCCGATCAGCATCCCGAGTGGGTGTTCCTCTACCAATACGCAAACGAGGCCAACCCGCGGGCTCACTATGAGACCACTGGTCCCGAGATCGCAGCGGATTGCCCCGAGATCACCCACTTCGTTGCAGGATTGGGAACCTCGGGCACCCTTTTGGGGGTGGGTACCTACCTGAAGGAACTGAATCCCGACGTGAAGGTGCTGGCGGTGGAGCCACCCTCCGGCGAACGGGTGGAGGGGCTTCGTAGCCTGGAAGATGGTTTCATCCCGCCCGTATTCGACAAGTGGGGCGGGGTCGACCTGTTGGATGGTAAATCGATCGTGCGACCGAGAGAGTCGCTCATCTGGACTCGTCGGCTCGGCGACGTGGGCGTGTTTGCCGGCATCTCGTCGGGTGCGGCGTTGGCCGGCGCGGTCAAGGTGGCCGAACGTATCGAATCGGGCACCATCTGCTTCGTCATCTGCGACGCCGGATGGAAATACCTGTCCACCGGCGCCTACTCGGACGATCTGGACACCGCTGCCACCAACGTTGAACAGGTCATCTACTTCTGACCTCACGGCCGAACCCGGAAGGTTTGGGGTCATGGGCCGGTTGTTCCCCATGACCTGATTGTCTGAGGCCATCGGAGGAATCGTGCCGGCCATCACCGCTGCTACCAGCACGCTGCAACGACTGCCCGCTGAGCGGCCCGAGGAGCGGGACCGTCCGGTGCGGTCGATCACCAACGCCCCGGCCGGCTTTGAGGGGGAGGGGTTTCCCGTGCGGAGAGGATTCGCCGGCGTGGCCCTGGCCGACCTCGACCCGTTCGTGCACTTCGACCAGATGGGCGAGGTCGAGTATGCCCCGATGGAGCCCAAGGGCACGCCCTGGCATCCGCACCGCGGGTTCGAAACCGTGACGTACATGATCGACGGGGAAATGGTCCACCAGGACAGTCACGGTGGTGGCGGGGTGATTCGTGAGAGCGCAACCCAGTGGATGACCGCCGGCTCTGGCATTGTGCACATCGAGACGCCTCCGGAGGCGTTGGTGCGGTCCGGCGGACTGTTCCATGGGGTGCAGCTCTGGGTGAACCTTCCGGCCAAGGACAAGATGATCCCTCCCGGCTATCAGGCGATCGACGGCCAGGACCTGATGCTGGTGTCGTCAGCTGATGGCGGCTCGCTCCTGCGGATCATTGCGGGCAACCTGCTTCTTGGCGCGGACGGGTCACCTGATGAACGGGTGGCACGGGGTCCCGGGTCGACGCACAGCCCGATCGTCATGATGCACGCAACAGTGAAACCTGGCGAACAGTTGGTGGTGCCGTGGGACCAGACCCATAACGCCTTGGCCTACGTCCTCGCGGGTTCGGGTGCGGTCGGCCCGGACTCGGCACCCATCGGCACCGGGCAGTTGGCGCTGTTCGGGCAGGGCGATCGTCTGCGCCTGCGTGCCGCCGCCGACCAGGGGTCACACTACGGTGCGCTGGAGTTGATGTTGTTGGGCGGTCGCCCAATCGGCGAGGCCGTGACCCACAGTGGACCATTTGTCATGAACACGCGAGACGAGTTGGTTACGGCCTTCGCCGACTATGAAGCCGGCAGGCTGGGCACGGTCCCCGCAGGGGCACTCCAGTCCTACCGCGGGTAATCAACCTTGAGTGAGGTCTCTCAGCAAATCCGCCTCACGCGCTTGCCCTGGTGTCCTCGGGGGATACGTTTCGGGGAGTGAACTTGAGCAAACACGCGGCGGCGACCACCGTGTCGCCGGAGCTGACCAATCTGCATCACTACGAGGAGCTCGATGCGCGGCCTCGGTTACGCGGGCGCATTCATCTCGGCGCCGCCTTCGTGTCGGTGGCCGCCCTCGCGTGGCTGGTGGGGGTTGCGGCAACGCCCCGAGCGGAGCTGGCCGCCTGGGTCTATGGGCTTTCGGCCATCGCCTGCTATGCCACCAGCGGCATCTACCACGTCTTCGCCCGTTCGCCGGTCGCGCGCCGCCGCTGGCGCCAGGCCGATCACGCCATGATCTACGTGCTGATCGCCGGTACCGCCACGCCCATGTACCTGCTGGCGGCGTCGGGCATGTGGCGTTGGGTGATGTTCGGCCTGATGTGGGCGGGTGCGGGGGTGGGCATCACCCTCAAACTGGTATCGATCGAGCGGTTTCGGGTCGCCGGCGGTGTGTTGTACATCGGCCTTGGCTGGATGGGACTCGCCCTGATCCCCAACTTCTGGGATCGACCCCGTTTGCTCATGTTGGTCGTCATCGCCGGCGTGACCTACACGGTTGGTGCCGTGCTGTTTGCCCAGGGACGCCCAAATCCAATCCCTCGCTGGTTTGGCTATCACGAGGTGTGGCATACCCTCGGGGTTGCCGCGGGTGCGGTCTTCTTCGTAGCGATTCTGCCACTGGTGCAGGCCGGGTAGCGGTGCCTCGGCGATCAGATCGCTTGGGCGAAGACCTCCACCACGTAGACCGTCTGGTAGCCACGACATTTGCCGGTGGCAACACCGACTCCAACCCGGTTGAAGGCCTTGTTCAACATGTTGGCCTTGTGTCGCTTCGAGGCCATCAGGTTGGCGTGAACTTCGGGGATGGTTTTGCCGTAGCCAACGTTCTCTCCGAGGGACTTCCATTTGAAGGTAATACCGTCGGTGAGTATGGAGTGGCTGATGTTGCAGTCGTCGCGCATTTTGGCCGCCCAGTTGCCCGCCTTGGTGTTGAGTTCGGCGGACTGGCTGAGCCTGCCGATGTTCTGGCCGGAGCGTTCGGAGTTGATCAGGGAAACAACCTGGGATCGCTGCCCCGAGGTGGTTTCATCGCATGCGGTGATGAACACCCCGAGAAGTACGACGGCTGACGCAAGAGCGATTCGGCGGAAATGCATGGTACCCCTAAGATGTTACGACTGATGACGCGTGTTCAACACACTAGGGGACCTTGCGGCGGTTGTCACTACCCTGCGTGAAGGTGCTGTGCTCAGCTTGGCTGAAAGCGAGCCGACGTGCTGGTCAGGATGAGATGGCGCTGCGGACTGCCGCCACCACTTCCTGACCAGAGGCGCCAGGGGTCAGGATGGCGGCGACGCCGGCGTTGCGCAGCGTGACACGGTCGGCATCGGGAATGATGCCACCCACGATGACCGGTGTGTACAGGCCGGCTTCGGTCACGGCATCGACCATTCTTGGCGCCAGCGTGAGATGCCCGCCGTTGTGCATGGAGATCCCTATTGCGTCGGCATCCTCGTCGATGGCGGCGGCCACGACTGTGGCGGCGCTCTGGCGCAGCCCCAGGTAGATCACCTCGCAGCCTGCATCCCGCAGGGTGCGGGCCACCACCTTCAATCCTCGATCGTGCCCATCCAAGCCCAATTTGGCCAGCACCACGCGTATGGGCATGCCGTCGGCGCGGGTGGCGCGAGACCCCGATCCAATGCTGGTCCTGCTCTGGCCGTCGTTCATAGCCGGGCTCATCTCAAAGCACCTCCGCCTCCCGGTAGCTGCCGAAGACACCCTCCAGACAGGCGGTGGTCTCTCCCAGCGTCACGTGGGCCCTCATCGCCTCGATCAGCGGCGGCATCAGGTTGATGGTCGAGTCGGCGGCCGAGGTGGCCAGGCTGCTCAGCGCCTCGTTCACGGAGTCGTTGTTGCGGGAGCGCCGCACGTTTTCCAATCGTTTGAGCTGCAAGGCCTCGACCTCCGGGTTGATCGAGAGCAGGCGCGGGGAGCCGTCGTCGCCATCGGTGTAGCCGTTGACTCCAACGGTGATGCGATCGCCAGTGTTCACCGCTCGCTCGAACGTGTAGGAGGCTTCAGAGATCTCGCGCATGAAATATCCCGCCTCAATGCCCTCGTAGACGCCCTCCAGCATCGACCCCGAGCCGAGTTTGTCGAGGTGATCGAAGATCTCCCCGGCCTGTCGTTCCATCTCGTCGGTCATCCACTCGACGTACTCCGAGCCGCCAAGAGGGTCGGCCACCGCGGTCACGCCGGTCTCCTCGGCGATGATCTGCTGGGTGCGGAGGGCGATGCGGGCCGCCTGCTCGGTTGGCAGGGCCAGCGCCTCATCGTGGCTGTCGGTGTGGAGGCTCTGCGTGCCTCCGAGCACGGCGGCCAACGCCTGAGTGGCCACCCGTGCAATGTTGATCTCACTCTGCTGTGCGGTGAGCGAGACGCCGGCGGTCTGTGTGTGGAAACGCAACTTCATCGACCGCTCGTCGGTGGCGCCGTAGCGGTGGCGCATCCAAGTGGCCCAGATGCGACGGGCAGCGCGAAATTTCCCAATCTCCTCAAAAAAGTCCGAGTGGCTGTTGAAGAAGAACGAGAGGCGGGGAGCGAACGTATCGACATCGAGCCCGGCGGCGATGGCAGCCTCGACATAGGCAAATCCGTCGGCCAGGGTGAACGCCAGTTCTTGGGCGGCGGTCGAGCCTGCCTCTCGAATGTGGTAGCCGGACACCGAGACGGGGTTCCACTTGGGTATCTCGGCGGCAGCGAACGCCATCAGATCGGTGACCAGCCGCATCGATGGCCGCGGCGGAAACAGGTACTCCTTCTGGGCGTGGTACTCCTTGAGAATGTCGTTCTGAATGGTGCCGCCCAAGCGGGCACGGGGCGTGCCGTTGCCCTCCGCCACGGCAACGTAGGCGGCCATGATCGGTGCCGCTGGACCGTTGATGGTCATCGACGTGGTGACCTGGCTCAGGTCGATACCCGCAAACAGGTCCTCCATATCGGCAAGGCTGTCGACCGCCACACCGGCCCGACCCACCTCGCCGATCGACCACTCGTGGTCGGAATCACGGCCCAGCAGCGTGGGCATGTCGAACGCGGTCGACAGGCCGGTGCCCCCGGCCGCCAACAGTTCGTGAAAGCGGGCGTTGGTGTCACCCGCTGTGCCGAACCCGGCGAACATGCGCATGGTCCAATTGCGGGTTCGGTACATCGAGGCGTGAATGCCGCGGGTGTAGGGGAACTGGCCGGGATAGGGCGGGTGTCCGTAGACACCATCAACGGGCACTCCCGACATGGTGGCGTGGGGCACGTCGGCGCCCGGTGAGGCATCGAATGCGGCCTGCCACGCCTCCCGGGAGCCCGTCGCCGTGTCGTTGGAACCCGGAGGTGTCGGCGGGCTGTCACCGGTTGGGCCGTCGCCGCCGGGGGCGTGAGGGGTCGAACCTGGTGCCATCACGCCATGGTATCGCCGTGACGTCCGACGCCATCGTGAACTAGAAAGCCGCCATGACCGGAACTCCGCAGGTGGTGTTCTTCGACCTTGGCAACGTGGTGATGCCGTGGTCTCCTCGACGGCTCTACGCCGAATTGATCCCCGATCCCGTCGAGCTTGGGAGGTTTACCTCCGAGGTGATGACGGTGGCGGTCAACGAGGAACTCGACCGTGGCCGTTCCCACACCGACGTTCTGGCCGAGGTGGAGGCTCGCCACCCGGAGCATGGCGAACTGATCTGGGCGTACTGGACGCGATGGCCCGAAACCCTGGCCGAGCCGATCGCCGGCACGGTGGAGATCATCGACGAATTGGGCAGGGCCGGAGTTCCCCGGTACGCGCTTTCCAACTTCGCCCGTTCCACCTTCGACCGTATCGTTGAGGATCCACGCTTTGCGGTGCTGCACCGCTTGGACGGGTGGCTGCTGTCGGGGGACGTCGGAGTGATCAAGCCCGATCCGGCCATCTACGCAATGGCGTGCGAGCGGTTTCGGGTCGAGGCCTCCCATGCGGTGTTCATCGACGATCGCCTCGACAACGTGGACGCCGCCCGAAACTTTGGAATGACGGCACTGCTCTTTACCAACCCCGACAAGCTGCGACATGAACTGATCTCGCTCGGCCTGCCCCTCGAAGCCGACCCGGGCCGACACGCCTCATAACCTGGCACCATGACCGACGCAAACGACGACAGTGGCACGATCCTGGTGACCGGGGGCGCCGGCTACATCGGCGCCCACATCAGCCATGCGCTGGCCTCCTCGGGGCGGCGGGTGGCGGTGCTCGACGACTTGTCGACCGGAACGGCAGACCGGTTGCCTGACGGTGTCCCGTTTGTTGAGGGTGACGTTGGTGATGCCCGTGTGGTGTCGGCGGTCCTCGGCGACCTCGGGGTCACCTCGGTGATCCACATCGCCGCCAAGAAACAGGTGGGCGAGTCGGTGGCACGCCCGCTGTGGTACTACCGCCAGAACGTCACCGCCATGGCCACGCTGCTGGAGTGCTGCGTCGATGCGGGCGTCGACCGCTTTCTGTTCTCGTCGTCGGCCGCCACCTACGGCATGGCGACCGATGGGCTGATCAGCGAAGACACCCCGGCTCAGCCGATCAACCCGTACGGCGAATCGAAGCTGATCGGCGAGTGGCTGCTGGCCGATGTTGCCCGCTCCGCAGGCCTGAGTTACGCCGCACTCCGATACTTCAACGTGGCAGGCGCGGCCACCCCCGAACTGGGCGATCCTGGGGTGTTCAACCTGATCCCGATGGTGTTTGACGCGCTGACGCGCGGCGAGGCGCCCCGGATCTTCGGCGCCGACTGGCCCACCCCCGACGGCACCTGCATCCGCGACTACGTGCACATCGCAGACCTGGCCGATGCCCACATCTGCGCGCTCGACGCGCTCGCTGCCGGTTCTGGCGGTTCTGGCGGGGGTGCCGAGGTGAACGGTCTGGTGCTCAACGTTGGCACGGGCGAAGGATCGTCGGTGCAGGAGGTGATTGACGCCATCGGTCGAGTGCTTGGCCGCCCGGTGGGCGCACAGGTGGTGGCGCGACGCCCCGGCGACCCTGCCGCGCTGGTGGCCAAAGTGGATCGCATCGCCGACGTCCTGGGGTGGACCGCCAGCCGCAACCTGGACGACATGGTTGCCTCGGCGTGGGAGGGTTGGGTGGCGTTACACCCCGAGGCCGCCTCGCTGGCCACGTAGGGCGACGAGGCGCTCCTGGCTCACGGCTCACGGCACGCCTTCGTGCAGCATGCTTACTCACCGCCCGCCTGTTCAGAGCAGCGCGTCCGTCGTCAGCTCAGGGGTCGAGGGCGCGTCGCGTAGGGCGACACCCGCCGACACGGCGATGATGCCGAGCAACTCGACCGTTGTTGGAATCTGGCGCAAGGTGATCGCAGCCACCAGGGTGGCGGTTGCCGGAAGCACCGCCAGCAGCAGGGCGAACTGGCCGTGGGTCAGGCGGGGCAACACCAACTGGTCGATGCCGTAGGGCACCACATTGGCCAGCACCCCCACCGCAAGCGCCGTCAGGGCCAGTGTCGGGCTGGTCAGCGCCGGCACGGCCCCCGGGGCGAAGACGGGCGCGAGTGCGAGCGTGCCCATCAAAGTGGAGAGGCACAACCCGGTCACCCCCAGGCCGTGACCCGCCAGCCGTTTGCCGAGGATGACGTACCCGGCCCAACACGCTGCTGCGATCGCCACGAAGAGGAGGCCGTTGGCATTGGCCCGCCATTCGATGCGGGCCAGCAGGATCACGCCCGCCGAGGCCAGTGCCACTGCGGCAACGTTGCGGCGGGTTCGGGCCGCCCAGAGACCCACGGCGATGGGCCCGGTGAACTCAAGCGCCACGGCCGTACCCAACGGCAGGCTGTTGAGGGCGAGGTAGAACGACGTGTTCATGGTCGCCGAGATGATCCCGAAGGTGAGCGCGGCGCCGAGCACCGTCCGGGACGCCAGGAGGTGCCGCAGGCGCCGACGCCAAGGGCGGGTAAGAACCACCAAGGCGACGGTCGCTCCGAACAATCGAAGCCAGGCGGTGCTGCCCGCACCGACCTCGTCGAACAGGCCGACCGCAATGGCGGCTCCGACGTACATCGAAACCCCACCGAGCATGAACGCAGCGATCGGCGCCTCGCCGAGCGAAGTGGCGACGGTGCGGCGCTCGGTCACCGACACATCCTTTCAGGGTGTGCGCTGCTGGGTCTCGGTACACTCGCTCGCCACAACCAAGCTGGGGGAACAACATGAGTGACGACCTGTTTTCGGTGAGGGGCAAGACCGCATTGGTCACGGGCGGTTCCCGAGGCATCGGTGCCATGATCGCCCGCGGGTTCGTCGCAGACGGGGCCCGAGTGTTCATCGCCGCCCGGAAGGCTGCGGAACTGGAGACGACCGCCGCCGAACTCAATGATCTGGGCGGCGGAAGCGCCTCGGCAATCGTGGCCGACCTCAGCAGCGAGGATGGCGCTCGGGCACTGGCCGACGCTGTTGGCGCCCAGACCGATCACCTGGACGTGCTGGTGAACAACGCCGGTGCCACCTGGGGTGCGCCCCTGGAGGATCACGACCAGGCATCGTGGGACCGGGTACTCAACCTGAACGTGGCCGGCGTGTTTCACGTGACCAAGTTCTGTCTGCCCCTTCTCCGTGCGGCCGGCAGCGCCGAGGAGCCGGCGCGGGTGATCAACATCGGCTCGATCGATGGCATCCAGGTGCCGATCATGGAGACGTATTCGTACTCGTCATCCAAGGCGGCGGTCCACCAACTCACCCGGCACCTCGCCAAGCAACTCGCACCGGCGATCACCGTGAACGCGGTTGCACCTGGACCGTTCGAGTCGAAGATGATGGCGGCCACGCTGGAGAGCTTCGGCGAGCAGATCGCCGAGCAGGCGCCGCTGAAGCGGATTGGGCGCCCCGACGACATGGCCGGGGTTGCCCGCTTCCTTGCTTCCCGTGCCGGTGCCTACGTCACCGGTGCGATCATCCCCGTCGATGGTGGCTTGGCGACCGTGGGATAAGGCCCGACGGACCATCGGGCGAGGAGGACGACCGGGCTCGGGATCGCCTCAGCTTCGGTCTTCAAGTTCGCGGTGCCGCTCGGCGCTTTTGGCGATGTTGCGCAACATGCCGCCAAAAACGATCCCGTGGAACGGCCAGACCAGCCACCAGTAGACGTGGCCCGCCAGCCCGGTGGGCACAAACGTCGCCAGTTGATGCAGCGTTGATGTGGAATCCCCGGTTGACCCCGGCTCGACCCGGAACTCCAGCCACGCCAGGCCCGGCACCTTCATCTCGGCCCGGAGCCGAAGCAGGCGGCCCCGTTCAAGCTCCTCGACCCGCCAGAAGTCCAACGCCTCGCCGACAAAGAGCCGGTTGGGGTTGCGGCGCCCGCGTCGCAGCCCAACTCCGCCGACCAGGCGGTCCATCCATCCTCGCACCGACCAGGCGAGGGGGAATGAGTACCAGCCCCGATCGCCGCCGATGCCCTCGACCACCTCCCAGAGCAGGCCCGGACCGGCGTCGCAGGCCAATTCGCGCCGGTCGAGGTAGATGCTGCCGCCGGTCCAGTCCGGATCGCTGGGCAGCGGATCAGACGGTGCTCCGGCGGTCGAGGCGTTCGACCAGCGGGTGGTGACCTCGCCCCGCTTGATGCGTTCGAGCGCCAGCGATACCGCTTGTTCGTATCCGGTTGGACCCCACGGCGGCTCCCCGACCTGGTCGGCCAGGTCGTGCTCGTCGGTGACCACCTCGTGGATCACCGACTCGATCAACGGCGCTGCGATGGAGCGGGGCACCGGGGTGACCACGTTGACCCAGTGGGCCGACGACTTGGGGGTGAGCACCGGCACGGGGATGATGATGCGACGGCGCAACCCCGCAACCTTGGCGTATCGCTGCATCATCTCCACGTAGGTGAACACTTCGGGGCCGCCAATATCGAAGGTGCGGTTGACGTCGTCGTCGAGGTGCACCGCCTGGGCGAGGTACCAGATGACGTCTCGCACCGCGATCGGCTGGATGCGGTTGTGGACCCACTTCGGCGTGATCATCGCGGGCAACCGCTCGGTGAGGTATCGCATCATCTCGAAGGACGCCGAGCCCGAACCCAAAATGATCGCGGCCTGAAGCACCGCGGCGGGCACCTCGCCGTCGAGAAACACCTGCCCCACCTCCTGGCGGGAGGCCAGGTGATCTGAAAGCTCGTCGCCCTCCGGGTGGAGGCCGCCCAGGTAGATGATGCGCTTCACCCCGGCGTGCTCGGCCGCCTTGGCAACGTTGGAGGCGGCTCGACGATCCACCTCGACAAAGTCGGCGCCGCCGAGCGAGTGGACGAGGTAGTAGACGACGTCGATGCCCTCCATCGCCTGTTCGAGCGTCTCGGGTCGGAGCACGTCGCCGTCGGCGAGCTCGACCGAATCCCGCCACGGCACGTCGCGAAGCTTGGAAGAGGTTCGTACGAGGCATCGGACCTGGTGTCCATCATCGAGAAGACGGGGCGCCAGCCGCCCGCCGATGTAGCCGGTCGCTCCGGTGAGCAGGATGTTCATGCAGCCAGAATGCTACGTCCCGTTGGCGTTGCCCGGTCGCTTCGTGGCGGTGGGAGCGTGACCGTTGCAGGTGTCGGATCGCACTGCGATACCGGTCACGTTGTGGCGAGGGCCGGGGAGCGGTCACGATGAAGACATGGCTCGTATCCTGGTAACCGAGAAGATCGCCGATCCTGGGCTCGACCGCCTTCGGGAGGCCGGGCACTCCGTCGACGTCCAGCTGGGCCTCAGCCCGGAACAACTGGTAGAGGCCGTGCCCGGTGCTGCGGCGCTGATCATCCGATCGGCCACGCAGGTGACCGACGAGGTGCTGGCCGCCGGGAGCGACCTGGTGATGGTGGGCCGTGCCGGTATCGGGTTGGACAACGTGGACGTCGCCGCCGCCACCAAGCGGGGCGTGATGGTGGTGAACGCACCGCAATCCAACACGCTGTCTGCAGCCGAACACACCATGGCCATGCTGTTGGCGCTCGCCCGGAACGTTCCTCAGGCATGCGCTGCGCTGCGACAGGGCCGATGGGAACGCAGCCAGTGGAACGGCGTGGAATTGGCCGACAAAACCCTGGGCGTGATCGGCCTGGGCCGCATCGGCACGCTGGTTGCCCAACGGGCCATGGCCTTCGGCATGAAGCTGGTGGCCTATGACCCGTTCGTGTCCGCCGAGCGGGCCAGACAGCTCAACGTCGAGTTGTTGGAACTGGACGACCTGTTGCAACGGTCCGACTTCGTCACCCTGCATCTGGCAAGGACCCCCGAGACGGTGGGACTCCTCGACGCCGATCGGCTGGCAAAGGCACGCCCCGGCCTGCGGATCGTCAACGTGGCCCGGGGCGGGATCATCGTTGAGCAGGATCTGGCCGACGCCGTGCGCTCGGGTCACGTCGCCGGTGCGGCGCTGGATGTGTTCGCATCAGAGCCCACCACTGAATCACCCCTGTTTGAGCTGGACAACGTCATCGTCACCCCCCATTTGGGTGCTTCAACCACCGAGGCCCAGGACAAGGCGGGCGATGTGATCGCCGACATGGTGCTGCTGGCGCTGGCGGGTGACTTCGTTCCCTTTGCCGTGAACGTCGAGGCGGCCGAGGTGCCGACGACGGTGCGCCCGTTCCTCGGTCTGGCCGACGAACTGGGCCGGATCTTCGCCGGGCTGGTGGGGGCCAACGCCCCGCACGTCGAAATCGAGCTGTGCGGGCAGATCGCCGAGCACGACACCCGCCTGCTCGCCCTGTCCGCCCAGAAGGGCTTTTTCGGGGCGATCACCGGCCAGCCGGTCAGCTACGTCAACGCCCCCCAGATCGCCGAGCAGCAAGGCATCGAGGTGCGAGCGATCAGCTGCACCGAAGCGGTTGATTACCTGAGCCGCATCACCATCAGCGGTGGCGGTCGGTCGGTGTCAGGAGCGTTGGTGGGACTCAAGCAGATGCCCAAGGTCGTTGGCGTGGACGACCACACCGTCGACATCTCGGTCGGCGCCCACATGCTGGTCATTCACAACAGCGACGTGCCTGGCCGCATCGGCTTTGTCGGTGGCGTGCTCGGCGAGGCCAAGGTGAACATCGAGGACATGAACGTGGGGAAGGACCCGTCGGGCGAGGGTTCACTCATGGTGGTCACCACCACGCAGGCGACTCCGGCCAAGGTGGTTGAAGTGCTGCGCACCGGCGATGGGATCGAGTCGGTTCAGTCGATCGGCTGAGGTGGGCCCCGCAGGCGCACCTGCAGGCACCGCCGCGACTTGGTGACCGTCGGAGCACTCAAATGCGTTCTCGGGCCGCGCCGGCGTCACCTTCAGCCAGTTGAATCCCGGTTGGCCCCACCTCGACGCGCGACGTCCGTAGGGCACCAGCGCGGTTGGCCGGCTCGAAGTACCCGGGGACGGGCACCCGGTGACATCTGGTCAAGCCGGAACGAGGATTCGTTCATGCTGAACGAGGCGGTGCTGAGACGGTTGGCGGCCAAGCAACACGGGGTGGCATCGCGCACCCAGCTACTCCAGGTTGGACTGACCCCACGGATGGTTCGCCACCGGATCGCATCGGGCAGGTGGGTGGCGCTTGGGCGTAACGTGGTGGCGCTCGGGCCGGTGCCCACCGACACCTTGGGCCGTGCCCATGCCGGCTCGCTTGCGGTGCCGGGCGCGACCGTCAGCCACCGAACCGCCGGTCACCTCCATGACCTCCCAGGTCTGCGCATTTCGGCCGGTGGACCCGTCGACGTGTCGACGACCGACCTCAACGCCGCCGGGCCGGCAGGGGTGCGACTCTTTCGTCGACGCCGTCGCGTTCGTTCTCAGTACCTCGATGGAGTAACCGTCACGACGGTGCCTCAGACGCTTTTCGACCTGGCAGCGGTGTTGCCCGCCGGTGAGCTGGATCGGGTGGTTGACCTGAGCTTTGCTCAGCGCCGGCTGCCGTTGGCGGCCCTGGAGCAGATGGTCGATGACCAGGCCGGTCGCGGTATTCGTGGCACGCCTGCGCTTCGTCGCATCCTGAGCGAGCGGCGTACGGGCGGCGGCTCGGAGAGTGAACTGGAGCGATTGTTTCTGGAGCGATGGGCCGCCTCTGGGGGACTGCCCCCTCGTCAGCAGGTGCGGATGCCTTGGGATGTTCGGGTGGACCATCTGTGGGCTGACGAGATGGTGATCGGCGAGAACGACTCCCGCAGCTGGCACACCAGGGAGCGTGACTTCGAGTCGGATCGGCTGCGCGACGCCGAGGCGGCCTCGTTCGGCTATCTCACCGTGCGCATCACCTGGGGGCAGGTGAAGTACGACCTTGAGGAAACGCTCGTGCGCCTGGCCAAGATCCTACGGGTCAGGGCCGGAACGGCGAGCCGCGATCCGACGTGAGCCGGTCGGGCCGCCAGTGCCGCTCCGGTCCGCCTCAGTTGCGGAGCTTGGAGAGCAGGCGCAGCAGCTCCAGGTACAGCCAGATGATGGTGACCAGCAGACCGAAGGCGCCGTACCACTCGAAGTCGCGGTCGAGGCCCATCTTTTCGCCACGCTCGATGAAGTCGAAGTCGAGCGCCAGGTTCATGGCGGCGATGCCGGCGACGATGACGCTGAAGCCGATGCTGAGTGGGGTCGAGCTGGAGAGGAAGCTCACCGACCCAGCGCCTGCGAACAGGCTGATGATGAAGCTGACACCGTAGAACACCATGATGCCGAGGGTGGCGAAGATGACCGTGCGACGGAACTTGTCGGTCACCTTGATGATGCGGAAGCCGTACAGGAACAACATGACCAGGAACACGGCGAGCGTGGCCCCGATCGCCTGCACGACGATGCCGCCCTGGAACGACTCGTACATCTTGGAGATGGCGCCGACGAAGAAGCCTTGGGCCAGCGCGTAGATCGGGCCGATGACCTTGGCCATACGGGGTTTGAAGTAGAGGCCGATGACGCAGATGAAGCCCACGCCGACGCCCACCCAGGCCAGCATCGGGATGGTGTAGTTCACCACCGGCTGTCCTGCGGAGTTCAGGCTCGTCGTGGGTGAGCCGGTCTGCACCCAGCCGAACGCTGCGCTGAGCAACAGCAAGGCCATCAGCACCGAGGTGGCCCAGGCGGTGCCCCGCATCGTCATGCCCCGGCTTTCGCCGTCGAGCCCAACAGGGCGTTCCATGCCGGGCGGCGGCCACTGGGTCATCGTGTCGGCCGAGGCCGCCGACCCAGGGCCCCAGGTGGACGCCTTCTCCAGCGATTTGTCGTTGAGCATCGGGTTGGCCATCGCCTCAGCCTACTGAGAAATCGGGCCAAGCTGGCGGCATCAGCCGGCGGCCTCCAGGCTTGGCATCCAGACGGGACGCCGGGCCTCGAACGCGTCGATGGCGTCGGTGTGGGAGAGCGTGAGGGAGATGTCGTCCAGGCCGTTGACCAGGCGGTACTGGGCGGAAGGCTCCAGGGTGAAGGACTCCTCCACGCCGAGTGCCTGTACCTCGACGGTGGCTGCCTCCACGTCGATCTCCAACATCAGCGTGGGGTCTTCTTCGAGGGCTTTGAGCAGGCGCTCACCCAACTCGAAGCTGACCGTCACCGGCACCAGGCCCACCTTGGTGGCGTTATTGACGAAGATGGGGCCGAACCGGGGTGAGATGACGGCGTCGAACCCGTATTGCTGCAGCGCCCACACGGCGTGTTCGCGAGACGAACCCGTGCCGAAGTTGGGTCCGGCAACCAGGATGTTGGCGCCCTGGTAGCGCTCGTCGTTCAGCACGAAGTTGCGGTCGTCGCGCCACTCGGAGAACAGACCACGGTCAAAGCCGTTGCGCTCCACCCGCTTGAGCCAGTCGGAGGGGATGATCTGATCGGTGTCGACGTCGGAGCGGTCGAGAGGGACGGCGCGGCCGGAGATGATGCGGACTGGATCCATGATGGTGGTCCTTTCGGGGAAACGGAGAACTGATTCGGGCGGAAAGCTGAGGGAGGGGTCGGCGCGGCTTACAGGTCGGCGGGCTCGGCGAAGTGGCCGGCGATCGCCGTGGCCGCGGCCACCTCGGGCGAGACCAGGTGGGTCCGTCCGCCGCGGCCCTGACGACCTTCAAAGTTGCGGTTCGAGGTGGACGCCGACCGTTCGCCGGGGGCAAGGGTGTCGGGGTTCATGCCCAAACACATCGAGCACCCGGGCTCACGCCAGTCGAATCCTGCGTCGGTGAACACGGCGTCGAGGCCCTCGGCTTCGGCTTGGGCCTTCACCGCGTGGGAGCCCGGCACCACGAAGGTGCGCAGCCCGGCGGCCACCCTGCGGCCCGCAACGACGGCGGCGGCGGCACGTAGGTCCTCGATGCGGGCGTTGGTGCACGAGCCGATGAAGATCACGTCCACGCCCACCTCCTTCATCGGTTGCCCCGCCTTGAGGTCCATGTACTCGAGTGCACGCTCGGCGGCGGAGGCCTCGGTGGGGTCATCGAACGAGGCCGGGTCGGGTACGACGCCGTCCAGGGGTACCACCTGCCCGGGGTTGGTCCCCCAGGAGATGTGCGGGCGGATCTCGGCGGCGTCGAGGGTGATCTCCTTATCGAAGATCGCGCCCTCGTCGGTGGCCAGTTGCGACCAGTCGGCGATCGCCTGCTCCCAGGCCTCGCCGGTGGGCGCGTGGGGACGGCCCTGGACGTAGTCGTAGGTGGTCTGGTCCGGGGCGATCAGTCCGGCCTTGGCGCCCGCCTCGATCGACATGTTGCACACGGTCATGCGCCCCTCCATGGAGAGCGCGCGGATTGCCGAGCCGCGGTACTCGGCGATGTAGCCGATGCCGCCGCCGGTGCCGAGGCGACCGAGGATGGCCAGGATGATGTCCTTCGCCGTCGAGCCGGCAGGCAGTTCGCCCTCGACGTTGATGGCCAGCGTCTTCGGCTTGACCTGGCTGAGGCACTGGGTGGCCATCACGTGTTCCACCTCGGAGGTGCCGATGCCGAAGGCCAGCGATCCGAAGGCACCGTGTGTGGCGGTATGGGAGTCACCGCACACGATGGTCATGCCGGGCAGGGTGAGGCCCTGCTCGGGGCCGATGATGTGAACGATTCCCTGGCGCTTGTTGCCCATCGGGTAGGCGGTGACACCGAAGTCGTCGGCGTTGGAGCGCAGCGTGTCGATCTGCTTACGGGACACCGGGTCGACGATCGGCAGCCCGATGTCGGCGGTGGGCACGTTGTGGTCCTCGGTGGCGAGGGTCAACTCGGGCCGACGCATCGACCGTCCGGCCATGCGGAGGCCTTCGAACGCCTGCGGCGAGGTCACCTCGTGGATCAGGTGAAGGTCGATGTACAGGACGTCGGGCTCGCCCTCGGCCGAATGGACCACGTGGTGATCCCAGACCTTTTGGCTGAGCGTTCGTGGGCCGGTGGTTGTTGGAGCGTTCGACATCTCGTTTCCTCTCGTTGCACCGAGTTGCAGGTGAGTTTCTGGTGGCCGGGGGGGCTGGTGCGTTCTCGAAACCATCTCACATAATGAGATTGGCGTCTTGCCCTGTGGTACGATGGTAGCCATGTCTTCAACCGACGGCAACCCGGGCACCGGGGTTGGGGTACTCGATAAGGCGATGTCGATCGTGGCGGCCCTTGAGCAGGGCCCCGCCAAGCTGGCCGAGCTGACCGAAGCAACTGGTATGAGTCGGGCCACGGTTCACCGACTGGCCTCGTCGCTGGACGATCACGGCCTGCTCCGACGCACGGCGGATGGCAGCTTCGCCCTGGGGTATCGCCTGGTGGGGCTGGCGGCGCTGGCGCTGTCCGACTCGGCGCTCGCCGATACCGCCCGCCCGGTGGTCACGCGCCTCAGGGACGTCACGGGGGAGAGCGCCCAGCTGTGGCTGCCCGACGGTGAGTGGCGGGTGTGCGTGGTGTCGGTGGAGGCCACGCACGAGCTTCGAACCATTGTGGGCGAGGGAGCCCGCGTGCCCATCGAGGTTGGTTCGGGGGGGCGGGCGCTGTTGGGTGCGGTCGGACCCGAGGGCTGGGTCGTCACCGTCGGGGAGCGTGCCGATGGCGTGGGTTCGGTCTCGGCGCCGGTGAGGGGTGCGGGCGCCACGGTGGTGGCCGCCGTCGGAATCTCGGGGCCCGTCGACCGGATCGGTGTCGACCCCGGCGCCAGCTACGGAACGCACGTCCTGCAGGCGGCAGCCGAGCTCTCACTGGCCGTTGGCGGTCGTCGGCATGGGTGACGGCGCCGCGCTGGGCCTGGTGGCAGCCGGCCACCCGGTGACCGCGGATGCGGCTGCCGCCATGTTGGGGGCGGGCGGCAACGCCTGGGATGCTGCTGTTGCGGCTGGTTTTGCGGCCACCGCCGCCGAACCGTTGTACACCAGCCTGGCCGGCGGCGGGTTTTTGTTGGCAACCGGCCCCGGACGCGCCCCGGTGCTGTTTGACTTCTTCACCGCAGTGCCCGGCCTGGGCAGGGTCCGGCCGGTGGCGCCACCCGTGGCGGTGCCGATCGCCTTCGGGGCGGCCACGCAGACCTTCCACGTCGGTCCGGGCTCTGTGGCCGTGCCGGGCCTGCTTCCCGGACTTTTGGAGGTGCACGGCCTACTGGGCAGCCTGCCGCTGGCGCAGGTGGTGCGTCCTGCGATTGAGGCGGCCGGCCTCGGGCAGAGTGCGGCCCCGATGGTGCGGGTGGTGTCGCTGCTGGCGCCGGTCATGGCCCGAAGCTCAACCGGCGCAGCGCTGTACCTCCGGGATGGTCGGCCGCTCGGCGTCAACGACCATTTTCACAACCCTCGCCAGGCCGCGGTGCTGGCCGAGATCGCTGCAGGCGATCGCAACGGGTTCTCGGACGACGAACTTGGTGGTGCGGTCACCTCCGCCGACCTGGACGACTACCGGGTGGAAGCAAGGACACCGCTGTCGCTCGACCTGACCGGTGAGGGCGGGTGGACCAACCCGGCGCCTGCATTCGGTGGTCGCCTGGTGGCGCTGGGGCTACAGCGGCTGCTCGCCGACCGTCGGGGTTCGGATCGGCGAGTCCCTGACGGTGCCGTCGCTCTGGCCGACGCCATGGTGGCGCAGGCCGAGGCCCGCAGCCGCCTGGTCGGCGCCGTTCAGGGCACCACCCATCTCTCGGTGATCGACCGCTGGGGCAATGTGGCGTCGATGACCGCCTCCAACGGGTCCGGGTCGGGTGAGTTCATACCGGGCACCGGCATACAACTCAACAACATGATGGGAGAGGAAGACCTCCACCCCGCCGGTTTTGAGGCCGCGGAGCCCGGCTCGCGCATCCCCTCGATGATGGCACCGACGGCGCTGGCCCTCCATGGAGGGGACCGCGTGATGGCGCTGGGCAGCGGCGGCTCGGAACGCATCCGCTCAACCATCATGCAGGTGGCCGCCGACTTGGTCGCAGGTCGGCTGACCCCGGCGGAGGCGGTTGAGGCGCCACGGATGCACTGGGATGGCAGTTCGCTGCAGGTGGAACCCGGCATGCCGATCGAGGTGTTGGCGGCGCTGGAGGAGCGATACCGAGTGGTCGAGTGGGATCACCAGGACCTCTACTTCGGTGGCCTCCACCTGGTGGCCACCCCCAACGTGGCCGTCGGTGACCAGCGACGAGACGGGGTCGCCCGGGTGGTGGCCCCGGCCGACCGGGTTCAGTAGTACCAGGAAGTTCCCTACCACCACGGATTCCGTAGTACCAGGGGTTTCAGTAGTACCAGGGGTACGGCGACCAGTCAGGGTCGCGTTTCTCGAGGAAGGAATCCCGACCCTCGGCGGCCTCCTCGGTCATGTAGCCCAGGCGCGTGGCCTCACCGGCGAACAGTTGCTGCCCGACCAGGCCGTCGTCGATCAGGTTGAACGAGTACTTCAGCATCCGCTGGGCCATCGGGCTTTTGGCGTTGATTTTCGCTCCCCACTCGAGTGCGACGTTCTCGAGCTGGCCGTGGTCGACCACGGCGTTCACCATGCCCATTCGGTGGGCGTCTTCGGCGGAGTACTCATCGCCGAGGAAGAAGATCTCGCGCGCGAACTTCTGGCCCACCTGACGGGCGAGGTAGGCCGAGCCGTAGCCGCCGTCAAAGCTGGCGACGTCCGCATCGGTCTGCTTGAACCGGGCATGCTGCCTGCTGGCCACGGTGAGGTCGGAGACGACGTGCAGGCTGTGGCCGCCGCCGGCCGCCCATCCGGGCACGACGCAGATCACCACCTTGGGCATGAACCTGATCAATCGCTGCACCTCCAGGATGTGCAGCCGCCCGGAGCGGGCAGGGTCGATGCTCTCGGCGGTGTCACCCTCTGCATAGCGGTAGCCGTCGCGGCCCCGAATGCGTTGGTCGCCGCCTGAACAGAACGCCCATCCGCCATCTTTGGGCGAGGGGCCGTTGCCGGTCAGCAGCACACATCCAACGTCGGAGGTGGTGCGGGCATGCTCAAGCACGCGGTACAGCTCATCGACGGTGTCGGGACGGAAGGCGTTGCGTACCTTTGGTCGGTTGAATGCAACTCGAACCGTGCCCTGATCGATGGCCCGGTGATACGTGATGTCTGCGAGCGCCTCGAAGCCGGGCACCTCGGCCCAGAGGTCGGGATCGAACAGTTCCGAGACGTTGACGGTCATGGGGTTCCACGCTACCTGCGCTGGGTCGGCATCGGGGCCTACGGACGCGCTGCGGTGTTGCTCGGCGCTGCCGGGTTTGGGTGCCGCGGGTGGGTGAGGGTCAGGTCGGGGGGCGACGCCGTTGTGCTTTGCGCCTGGATCGCTGGTTGGTCTCGCGCTGGACGTCCCGCGTGCGAATCTCAAGCTGTTCGTCCAGGCGGGTCAACTCGGCGGAGAGCGACCGGTACAGCTCCAGCCGATCAGCCTCGATGGCGTCGACGACCGAGCAGCCGGCCTCGCCGGTGTGGGCGCAGTCTTCGAATCGGCAGGTATCAGCCACCGACTCAACGTCGGAGAAGGCCATGGCCAACCCGTCCCATGCCCGCCACAGACCCACCCCGCGAATGCCGGGGGTATCGATCAGCAGCCCGCCGTCCCTGAGTGCCAACAACTGTCCGGTGACCGTGGTGTGGCGCCCCCGCAGATCGCTCTCGCGTACGTTGCCGGTGAGGGCCACCCGACGTCCGGCCAGCGCATTGACGAGACTGGACTTTCCGGCACCGGAGGCCCCGAGCAGCGCAACCGTGATGCCCGGCCGAAGCAGCGGGCGCAGCTCGTGCAGCCCGTGTCCGGTGAGGTTGGACACCGCCACCACATCCACACCCGGCGCTGCGGCGCCGGCGGCTGCTCGGGCCTCGGCCAGCGCCGAGGCATCCACCTGGTCGGACTTCGTCAGCACCACCGCCGGTTGAGCGCCGCTTTCCCAGGCGATCACCAACTCGCGGACGAGACGGGCAGGGTTGACCCCCACGTCCAGCGGCTGGAGCACCAGCAGGTGGTCCAGGTTGGCGGCGACCGCCTTGGCGCTGAGCGCCAGGTCGTCCCGGTCGGCACCGGGCGAGCGTCGCTCCAACACGCTTCGGCGCGGCAGCCTCAGCTCGATGCGCGCCGTGTCCGGGTCGAGCCCACACCAATCGCCCACCACGGCGTCGCGCGCCTTCTTGCCGGCCACGATCAGCTGACGTCCAAAGGAGACGTCTGCACCGTCGACGCTGAGCCCGCCCTTGTCGATCCGGGTCACCCTGGCGGGTACCAGCCCGGGGCGGCACGCGTCGGCCCAGGTTTCCTCCCAGGTGTCGTCCCATCCGAGCTCGCGTCGCTGCACCACTCCAGTCTGGCCGGATCACGCTGTGTCGTGCGACGGTGGCATCGGTCGCACCGTGCCGATGGTGAGCGTGGCACGGTTACCCTTCGGTCGGTGAGCGGCGACGAACCCAGCGATTCCCCCGGCCAGGAACTCGGCGCGATCGCTGCGATCGACATCGGCACCAACTCGATTCACACCGTGTTGGCGCGCGCACTCGACCAGGGTCGCTACGAGGTGCTGACCCGGGAGAAGGCCACCGTTCGGCTGGGCTCCGGTGGCGGCGACATGGACACCCTGGACGACGACGCGATCGACCGTGGTATTGCAGCCCTGGCCAGGGCGGCGCAGCTGGCTGCTGATCGCAACGCACTCGTCGTCGCCGTGGCGACCAGCGCCGTGCGGGAGGCCTCCAACCGTTCGGTGTTCATCCGCCGTGCGAGCGAGGAGGCCGGCGTGAGCGTGGAGGTGATCTCGGGTGTGGAAGAGGCTCGCCTGATCCATTTGGGCGTTCTGGGAGCGCTGCCCGTATTCGATCGACCTCACGCGTTGATCGACATCGGCGGTGGCAGCACCGAGGTGCTCTATGGCACCGGCGACGAGGTGGCGGCCTCGCGCAGCTTCAAGCTGGGGGCCATCAGGACCACGCGGCGATTCTTTCCAGACGGGCTGTTCGGCGAGGGATCCGAGAAATCCCGCAGCAGGCAGCTGAGGGCAGCCCGGGCACACGTGGCATCGGCGCTGGCCCCCTTCGCCACGGCGGTGGCCGACCTGCCGTTCGAGGTCATCGCCGGGTGTTCCGGCACGATCGAGACCCTGGCGGCGATGGCGCGCGCCAAGGCGGGGGAGAACGGCAGGTCGGCCAACGGGTCGATGATGACCCGCAAGGAGCTCGACGCCGTGGTCGACGCCATTCTGGGGGCGGCGTCGGCCGAGGAGTTGAAGGCGCTGCCCGGCATGGAATCGAGCCGGGCCGACATCATCGTTGGGGGGGCGTTGATCGTTCAGGGGGCGATGGAGGCCTTTGGATGGGAGCGCCTGACCATCTCGGAGGGCTCTCTCCGGGAGGGGGTGCTCCAGGAGGCCCAGGCCCGGCTCACCGGCGGAGACACCGCTCACCTTGCCGACCTCCGGCGCCATTCGGTGGAGCACTTGCTGATCGCCGCCGACGAGGACCCGGATCACGCCCGCTGCATCGCCCGCCTGAGCCTGGAGATTTTCGATGGTCTCGAGCGGGTGCACGGCCTGGGTGCCGAGCACCGCGAGCTGCTCGAGGCCGGTGCCCTGCTGGCCAACGTGGGCCTGATGATCAGCCACAGCGCCCACCACAAGCACGGCTACTACATCGTCCGTAACACCGACCGGCTCTCCGGGTTCAACGATCGTGAGATCGAGCTGGTCGCCCAGTTGGCCCGCTTCCACCGCAAGGCCCGACCCGACGAGCAGCGCCACCCCGAGTTTGGTGCCCTGTCGCTGGTCGACCGTGCGGTCGTGCGCACCCTGGCCGGCATCCTGCGGGTGGCGGTGGGCCTCGACCGCTCGCACGCAAACAAGGTGGGCGACGTCGAGGTGCTGGTCTCGGCCGATGAGGTGTCACTGGTGGCGAACCCCGCCGAAGCAGGCGACGACATCGACCTGGAGTTGTACGCGGGCTCGGCCAACACCAACCTGCTGGCCGAGGTACTCGGCCGCAGCGTCAGCGTCACCGGCCCGGCGCCGTCAGCGGACTGACCGATCCGGGCCGGTGACGCTCAACCGGTGAGTCAGCGTGGCTGGCGGGCGATCTCTTCGAGCAGCGCCACCATCTTCTCCTCGTTGGTCGGTTCGACATCGGCGTCGGTGGCGGAGCGCTCCTTGAACTTGTTGTAGGGCCGCACGACGAGGAAGAAGATCGTGGCGGCGATGGCGATGAAGGTGATGACGGCCACGATCACTGCGCCGTAGACGAACGTGGAGTCGCCGATCTTGAAACTGGCGGTGGCGAGATTGTCCATGCCGGGCAGGATCAGTCCGATCAGCGGGCTGATCAAACCATCGACGAACGCGTTGATGATGACAGCGAAGGCAGCGCCGATGACCAGGCCGACCGCCAGGTCCAACACGTTGCCTTGGTTGATGAACTTCTTGAAGTCGTCGATCATGAGCTGGGCTCCTCCTGGATGGTGCGCAGAGTCGATACGGGCAGCTCCCCAGCCTGCCCGTGCGGGGTCTCGCACATGAGGCATGGTACCCGCCCTGGCCTCTAGCCGTCGATGGCGACGATCTTCACATTGATCTCGTTGCCGTTGGGGGCCGTGAACGAAACGGTGTCGCCCACGCGCTTGCCGGCGAGGGTCTCGCCCAGCGGTGAGGTGGGTGAAACCACGTCCAAGTCGCCCCCCTGCTCCTCGATCGAGCCATACAGATACCGGTCGACCTCGTCGTCATCCTCGTAGCGCAACGACACGCTCACCCCGGTGCGCACGACATCGGACGGGCCGTCGCTGCCCACCACCACGGCGTCCTCCAGGATGCCGGCGATCTGGCCGATGCGAGCCTCCATCTTGCCCTGCTCGTCTTTGGCGGCGTGGTAATCGCCATTTTCCTTCAGGTCGCCCAACTCTCGTGCGGCCTCGATCTTCTCTGCGATCTCCAAGCGTCCGCGTGACGTCAGATCGTTGAGTTCGGTGCTGAGTCGGTCGTGTGCGGCCTGGGACAGCTCATGGGTGGATGCCATAACCAACCAACGATACCGCCGAAGGGCCGACGCATCACGCGTGGGGTGGTATCGCTGAATGTCTCATGACAGGTCGTCGGTGGCGCTGGTAGCATCGTGGGTCATGACCCGGGCATCAAATCGTGATCACCACGGCCATTTCGCCGTAACCATCATTCGTTAGCACGCACCGAGTCTCGGTGCGTGCATCCAGCCGTCCACCAAAGTGGGCGGTTTTTTCTTGCCCCGAACCCGCCGGCCCGTACCCGAGAGCCCCGATCCTGAGAGCAACGACCTCATGACCTCCACCAAGAACCCACCACACCACGTCGGCGTGATCGGCGGCGATGGCATCGGCCCCGAGGTCACCGCCCAAGCGCTCCGAGTGCTCGAAGCCGCAGGTCTCCAGATGGAGTTGACCCACTACGACCTCGGCGCCGCCCGCTTCCTGCGCGATGGCACGGTGCTGCCCGACGAGACGATGGCCGAGTGGCGTGGCCTCGATGCACTTCTGCTGGGCGCCGTCGGCGACCCGGCGCCGGGCCAGGCCGCGCCGGCGGGGCTGGTGGAGCGCGGGATTCTGCTGCGGATGCGGTTCGAGCTGGACATGTACGTCAACTACCGGCCTTTCCGCCTGCCCCCGACGGTGAACTTCGAGGTGATCCGCGAGAACACCGAGGGGACCTATGCGGGGGAAGGCGGCTTTTTGCGGAAGAACACCCCGAACGAGATCGCCACGCAGGGCTCGGTCAACACCCGTCACGGCGTCGAACGCTGTATCCGGTACTCCTTCGAGCAGGCGGCCAACAGCGAGCGCCACCACCTCACGCTGGTTCACAAGAAGAACGTGCTGACCTTCGCAGGAGACTTGTGGCAGCGGGCCTTTGATGAGGTGGCGGTCGAGTATCCGCAGGTTGAGACCGCGTATCAACATGTGGACGCGGCCTGCATCCACTTTGTTGAGCGGCCCGAGATCTACGACGTCGTCGTGACCGACAACCTTTTCGGTGACATCCTCACCGACTTGGCCGGGGCGGTGGCCGGAGGGGTTGCCTATGCGGCGTCGGCCAACCTGAACCCCGACCGCACCGGGCCGTCGATGTTCGAGCCGGTACACGGCACGGCGCCCGACATCGCCGGCAAAAATATTGCCAACCCGATTGCTGCGGTCATCTCGGCGGGCCTGATGGCCGGCTTCCTTGGGGAGACCGAGGTGGCCGAGGCGATTGAGATCGCCACCGCGGATCCGCGCCGCTACGTCGGGTCCACCTCAGAGATCGGCGACGCGTTGGTCGCCGCCGTCACGCGTTAGCTCAACACCACCCACACGCCCGGCCACCCGCCCAAATCAGGAGCGCCACCATGCCACTCACCCCCACGCCCTTCATCTGGATGAACGGCTCGCTGGTTCCGTGGGACGAGGCACAGATCCACGTGCTCACCCACACCCTCCACTACGGCACCGGCGTGTTCGAGGGTATTCGGGCCTATCCGACCCCTGACGGGCCGGGCATTTTCCGCTTGACCGATCACATCGCCCGTCTCAAGCGTTCGGCGGACATCCTCATGATGCCGATGCCCTACAGCGAGGACGAGTTGGTGGCCGCCACCAAACAAACGGTGGCATCGACCGGCCTTGACGGCTGTTACGTGCGCCCGATCGCGTACTACGGATACGGCGAAATGGGCCTGTCGACCATCGGCTTGAAGGTGGACGTTGCCATCGCCTGCTGGCCGTGGGGGTCCTACCTGGGGGATGACGCAGTGACCAAGGGCGTCAAACTGAAGATCAGCTCCTGGCAGCGCCATGACCACAACATCATGCCCCCGGCGGCCAAGACCACCGGCAACTACGTCAACTCGTCGTTGGCCAAAGTGGAGGCGCTCAACGCCGGGTATGACGAGGCGGTGCTCTTGAACCGGGCCGGTTTGATCGCCGAATGCTCCGGCGAAAACCTGTTCACCGTGAGCAACGGACGAATCACCACGCCTCCATTGCACGCCGGCGCGCTCGAGGGCATCACCCAGCACACCGTGACGCGGTTGTTGGGCGACATGGGCCACGAGGTGGTGGAGGGCAACCTGGTGCGCAGCGATCTGTACACCGCTGACGAGGCGTTTTTGGTGGGCACGGCAGCGGAGGTGTCGGCGGTGAACTCGGTGGACGACCGCCCCATCGCCTGTCCGGGGGCCATCACCACCGAGCTGGCCGAGCGTTACGCCAACGTGGTGCGCGGAGGCGACGATGCGTACCTCCACTGGGTGGAGCGCCCGTGAGCACGCTCGAATCAGACACATCGTTCGGTCTCGAACTGCCCGAACGGGTCGACGTGTTCGACACCACGTTGCGGGACGGCTCGCAGTTTGAGGGCATTTCGCTGTCGGTGGACGACAAGCTGCGCATCGCCGAACAGCTTGATTATCTGGGTGTGACCTGGATTGAGGGTGGGTATCCGCAGGCCAACCCGAAGGACTCCGAGTTCTTCCGGCGGGCTGCTGCAGGAGAGTTGCAACTGGACACGTCCCGTCTGCTGGCCTTCGGTTCCACCCGGAAGCCGCTGGGCAAGACCGACAGCGACCCCACCCTGCAGGCACTGCTCGACGCAGGCACCGAGACGCTGTGCATCGTGGGTAAGGGATCCGCCTGGCAGGTGCGCGAGGCGCTGGGCACCACGTTGGAGGAGGGCCGCGCGATGGCGGCCGACTCGGTTCGCTTCCTGAAGGCCGCCGGCCGTCGAGTGTTTTTCGACGTCGAGCACTGCTTCGACGGGTACAAGGAAGACTCGGAGTTCACGCTGTCGGTGCTGGAATCGGCGGCGTTGGCCGGAGCGGACTGCATCGTGTTGTGCGACACCAAGGGCGGGTCCCTCCCGCACGAGGTACAGGCGATCACCGCCGAGATCGCCCGCTATCTCGATGGCGTGAACCTGGGCATCCACACCCAGGACGACACCGGGTGTGCCGTTGCCAACGCCGTGGCCGGTGTCTTGGGCGGTGCAACCCAGGTGCAGGGCACGATCAACGGCTACGGCGAGCGCACCGGCAATGCCGATTTGATCACCGTCATACCGAACCTCACCCTCAAGCTTGGAATCGAGACCCTGCCGGAGGGGCGGATGGAACGCCTGGGGCCGGTCAGCCGGCACGTGGCCGAACTGGTGAACCTGCCGCTCAACCCGGCAGCCCCCTACGTGGGAACCTCGGCGTTTGCTCACAAGGCAGGGCTGCATACCTCGGCGCTCCGTCGAGCCGGCACGACGGCCTACGAGCACGTCGACCCGGCCCTCGTGGGAAACCACAGCCGGGTGCTGGTGTCCGACCTTGGGGGGCGAACCGGCATGTCGATGAAGGCCGACGAATTTGGGGTGGACCTGGACGGTCGCGCCGCCGGCTCGCTGAACGACACGCTGAAGGACCTGGAGGCACAGGGGTGGGTGTTCGAGGCCGCCGATGCGTCGCTGGAACTGCTGATGCGCCGGGCAGCCGGTTGGACCCAGCCGTATTTTCGAACCGAGGCCTACCGGGTGTCGGGGTATCACCGCGAGGGGGCCGATGGGGATCCCGAACTCGCCACCGAAGCCACGCTGAAGGTGTGGGTGGGCGACGACCGCATCGCCTCGGTGGGGGAGGGCAACGGCCCGGTCAACGCATTGGATGCTGCGTTGCGCACTGCGTTGGCGCCGCACTACCCGCAGTTGGACCGCATCCACCTCACCGACTTCAAGGTGCGGGTGCTCGACGGAGGCGCCGCCACGGGTGCGACCACACGCGTGCTGATCGATTCGACCGACGGCGAGGAAACCTGGACCACCATCGGGGTTTCACCCAACGTCATCGAGGCTTCCTGGATGGCGCTGGTGGACTCGCTGGTCTTCGGCTTGAACCACTCGGCGGTCTGATCAGCGCGAGTTCGAGGTGGACCGGGTCTGAACCGCAACGCACACAGCGGGTTGTGCTGGGGCCGGTATCATGGGTGCACCATGGCAGCGCCTCCACACATCTCTGAAGACCCCACCCTTCTGGCACGGAGCTATACGTCGGCACCGCGGGTTCCACCCCCATGGACGCCGGGACGTTCGGGTGAACTCGATGGGCCCCAGCCGTGGGGACCGCGGTTGGGTAACCCCGGACCGGACACCGGCTATGCCCTGACACTGGTCGGGCGTTGCGTCGACAACCTGACGCTTGGCGCAGGGGAGCACCGGGAGGACGTGGTTTCCGGTTTGGCGGCGCTGGCGGCCAAGCGCGCCGCTTCCTATGGCCGGGCTCCTGTGCGCCATGACCTGGACGTCGCCGTCACCATCTGGGGCTTTGCGTCAACAGCGATCGACCCCGAGTTGGCCGAGTTGCGTCGCACCACGTTCGAGGGTGTGGGCGATCCACATCACTATGAGGCGAGGCGGGCCTTGGTGGACATGGTGCCCGAGTCGGCCTTGCGCCAGACGCCGGACGCGGTGGTTCAGGCGCACGCTGCCGACTGGCGCTCCCTGTTCGTTGCCGGTCGGGTCTGAGCCAGGGTCGGACCACCGAGCATCAGCTCGGGTAGACGTCCACCGGGGTGCCCAACGGCATCGCCGCCAGCTGATTGACCACATCGGTGGGGACGCGGATGCAGCCGTTGGATTTCGCCTTGCCGAAGACCGATGCGTCTCGCCAACCGTGCATGGCGATCTGTGGAGCGCCGCCATCGAAGGTGTCGAGTTGCTCGGAGTAGGCGCTGATGCCCAGGCTCCACGGGTAGCGGCTGGCGCCGGCCGGCTCATCCAACTTGTCGGTGATGAAGTGTCGCCCCGTGGGGGTCCGCGTGGCGTCCACGCCCACGGCGACCGGGGTCTCGGCGGTCAAGGTGGACCCCTCAAAGACACGGAGCGTGCGCTGGGCCAAGTTCACCTCGACGTGGCCGGGGACCTCGCCCAGCGTGACATCGGATGCCCTGACCCACGCCGTGGTGCCGTTAGGGCGGACCGGGAGCTGTACCTGCACCCAGTCGCCTGAGCGTTGAACGACAAGGAATGTGAGGGCGTCGCCGAAGGGTTGGGGATTCTCGAATCGATACCCGGTGGCGGTGGCGAAGCGGCCCTCAACGGGTTGCTCAATACGGGGGAGGGGTTGGGCGCCTTGCTGATTACCGGCGAAGGCAGGCCGACCGGTCGTCACGGCCGGTTTGGCTTCGACACCGGTGGGTGCCGCCAGCTGTGCCTCCACCGAGGGGACCTTGGCGGTGGCCACCTGGAACGGACCCGGGTTACTGCGGGGCCCCACCGCCTCGGCGGTTTGGGCGGGTTGCTGCCCGCTCTCGCCGGGCTCAGACACCTCGTTGGTTGGGGTCGTGGTGGCCTTGGTCGTGGGCGTGGTCTTCGGCTTGGCTTTGGCCGTGGTGGACGAAGTGGATGGTTTTGCTGCGCCGGTCGGGGCGGTCAAGGGAGGACCCGCCCGCTCAGGGTCGTTACCCGTGGTGAACCAAATCACGCCGCCGCCGACCACAACGACCGCCAGGGCGGCAAGCATGGCCTTGCGTCGGGTGCTCATCAATGCGATCACGATTCCTCACCTGCATGGGCCGGCCCGTCAGAGCCGTTGTCCGGAAGGTGACAGTCTGCCATCCGTCGTCAGTTCAGTTCGCGCAGGACGTCGTTCATCTCGGTACGGAATCGGCGCAGTTCGTCGCGATGCAGCAACGACAGCGATGCAATGGAAGCCTCGCCACGTTCGGTCAGTCGGGTCAGATGCTGCCGGCGGTCAAGCGGATTGGGGTCGCTGCGCACCAACTCGGCGGCGGCGGCCCGTTGCACCAGCTCCACCGTGGAGTTGTGTTTGAGCTGCAGTTGGTGTGCCAACTCCGCAACGGTGGGCGGGAGCGGCCCGGACCAACCCTTGATCGCCAGCATCAATTGATGCTGGGCGGGGGTGACATCGGCCTCCCGGGCCGCCTCCTCCGAGAAACGGAGGAACACCCGTAAGGCGTGTCGAAATGAGGCGAGGGCCTGGTGGTCGCGATCGGAGAGTTGGCGGTCATCCATGTGCAGTGCTCGCAGGTTGGGATGCGGCGCGTTCCCGCTGGGTGTCGATCAATGAGACGCGATTCGCAACGAGTATGGAGGTGACCGCCGAGATCAGCAAGACGGGAAGCAGGGGAAGCCCTGCCATTTCGGTGACCACCAACGTGGTGCCCAGCGGTGTCTTGGTCACACCGACGCACAGCGCCACCATGGCGCAGGCCATCAGCACCGATTCGTTGGTGTCGTTCAGCCAGACGTGTGAGAGCTGCCCGAACGCAGCACCGATGAAGAAGAGGGGGATGATGAACCCTCCCTTCCAGCCCGCGGCGAGGGTGACCGTGGTGCCCAGCAGTTTGGCGAGCATCGCCACGGCCAATGCGCCGGCGCCCAACCGAACGTCGAGGAGGTCGGACACCTGAACCTCGCCAAAGGTCAGAGCGAACGGCGACCACCAGCCGAGGAGCCCCAGCACCAACCCGCCCAGTACATAACGCCACGAGGTGGGCACCGCGGCAAGAGCCCAACGCCAGATCATGGTGACCCGGGTGAAGATGGCGGCGCCGAGGGCGCCGAGCATGCCGATGACGACCGCCAGGCCCAAATCGCCGAGTGTGAGGTCGCTCACCGTGGGGAACGCCCACACCGAACTGATGCCCAGGCCGCTGAGGCCCAGGTAGACCGCGTAGCCACACAACGAGCCGACCACGGCGGGCAGCAGCGCCTCGTAGTACTGCAGCCCCCGTCGGTGCAGAATCTCCAGCGCGAAGATGGCCGAACCAAGGGGGGCGCCAAACAAGACGGTGAAACCCGCCGCCATCCCGGTGATGGTCAGCACTCGGACGTCTCGGGTGGAGCGGCCGCTGTGTGTGCCGACCAACGTGCCGATTGTGCCGGTGGTTTGCACCAGTGGCGCCTCCGGGCCCATGCCGGCACCCGAGGCGACGCACAGGAGCGACGTGGGGATCAGGGTTCGAAGCGCCCGCACATCCTCCGCGCCGCCGAGGACGTGGATGTTGTCCACGAGCAACTCGGTGTTGCCGGTTTCCCCCCAGGTTCGGGTGATCAGCGCCACCGCAGCGCCGACGGCCACCATGATGCCCAATTGCACCGGGGCGGCATGGTGGTCGGGGCCCATCACGTGGGTCAGCACATGAAGCACGCCGACATATGCGGCCCCCACGACGCCGCCGGCGACACCAACGGCCACCACTGCCGGGCCCATGCCCTCGCGGACTTGGATGACCGCGTTGTCGAGAACATCGTGGACGCGCACCCGCTCAATATATCGTGATGCGATACGGAGGTGTCAGTTGGCGCCGGGCTCAGGTCTACCGGCCCGGCAATGCGGATTGCGCACGCCCCAACAAACGACGAGAACCCTGGCCAACCGCCCTGAATCGGGAAGCTCACCAGGGTTTCTCTGTTGCACCCCCAACGGGATTCGAACCCGTGCCGCCACCTTGAGAGGGTGGTGTCCTAGGCCGCTAGACGATGGGGGCAGGACGCCGGGTGACGATAGCAGTACCGACCTGGGTCGATCGCTCGAGTGTCATCACCCGCAAATAAGTTGTCTTGAGCTCGGGGGGGAGGACTCGAACCCCCAATAGATGGACCAGAACCACCTGTGTTGCCGATTACACCACCCCCGAAGGGTCCCAAGACTTTAGCGCCCTGTGCCCGACGGCGCACACTCCGATTGTTGTGCGGTAGGTCACCACAGCAAGGGGAGGCCTCGCCGCGGTCACCCGAAGCGCAGCAGCCGTCGGTACCCGATGAGTCTTCCCAGCGACACTGCACCGGTCTCGGCCAGCAGATGGCGAAAGTCGGTGTCCCGCTCGGTTGGTGAGACACCGCCGTTCATTCCCAAGTCGCCGGCGGTGCCCAACAATCGCTGGTTGTGGTACGGATCGGACACCATCACCACGTCGCGTTGATCGCCGCTCTTCAACTGTCGCGCGGCGGCGGCCAGCGACTCCCAGGTGTTGGCACCGTCGGTGATGACCACCAGGTCGCTGTCGGGTACCCCGGCCTTCCGCAGGTACGTGAAACCGGTGAACGCCTCGGTGAAGCGATCGCCGGCCTGCTTGCCTCCGGTCAAGACGATCTTGCGTGCGACGCCTTCGCGGTACAACTCGAGCGCATGATCGAGCCTGGCCTGAAGCACCGGGCTGGGACGACCGTCGTATTGGGCGGCGCCCAACACCACGATGGCATCGACGGGGTCCCGATCGTCACGTCCGGTCGCCCGCGTCACCTGAACGAAGGTGAGGCCGAGGTACGCGATGACGATCATCGGCACGGCCAACACCAGCCAGGTGCGAAGACGGCGAGGTCGGGCGATGCGTCTCACGTGATCGTGGTGGCCTCATCGGGTATCGAACGGGATGCGCGCTTCAGTCGATCCAAGGTGGTCGTCCGCCCCAGAAGGACCAAGGCCTCGAAGAGTGGCGGGCCCACGGTGCGCCCGGTGACGGCCACCCGTATTGGAGCCTGCGCCTTGCCCAGCTTGAGCCCGTGAGCCTCCCCCAGCTCGAGGGTGGCGGCGTGTAGTGCCTCGGCGCTCCAGGTTTCGGACTCGAACCGCCTGATCGCACCCGCCAACAACTCCGGGGCGTCGGGGTTGTTGGTGATGGCCTTCGCGACCGAGGCCTCGTCCATGAGCGGTGCATCGAGAAAAAAGAAGTCCACCATGGCGGGCACCTCACCGAGGGTCTTGACCCGGCTCTGTACCTCGGGGGCGATCGCCACGAACACGTCCCGGTCAAAGCCGGCCGGTTCCCACGGAGCACCGGCCAGGAAGGGCTCGCTGGCTCGCAGAAACTCGTCGGCATCGAGCGCCCGGAGCTTCTCGGCGTTGACGTGCGCCAGTTTCTTGGCATCGAAGGCGGCGGGTGACGGGTTGATGGCCTCCAACGAGAACATCTCCACGATCTCGTTCAGCGGGCGCACCTCGATGCCGTCCGACGGACCCCAACCGAGTAGGGCCAGGTAGTTCACCATCGCCTCCGGGAGGTACCCGGCATCGCGATAGTTCTCGACCGCCACGTCATCTCGCCGCTTGGAGAGCTTCTTGCGGCCCTCACCGACGATCAACGGCAGGTGGGCGTACACCGGCGGTTCCCCACCGCCGATCGCTTGGCGCAGCAACAGGCTCTTTGGAGTGGTGTTCAGCAGGTCCTCGCCTCGCATCACGTGGGTGATGCCCATGGCGTCGTCGTCGATGGCGTTGGCCAGCAGGAAGGTGACCGAGCCATCGCTGCGCGCAATGACGAAGTCCTCCAGGTTGGCGCATTCGAAGCTGACGTGGCCCCGGATCACGTCGTCGAACTCGACGGTTCCAGCGGACGGCGTGGCGAAGCGGGCCACCGTGTCCGGACCCACGGTCAAGGCGCGATCACGACAAAAGCCGTCGTAGCCGGGCGGACGACCGGCGGCGGAGTTGCGTGCGTCAACCGCCGCACGTTCGCAGTTGCAGGCGTAGGCCCGACCCTCGGCCAACATCCGATCAACCGCCTCGCGATACTGATCGGCGCGCTCAGACTGCCTGGGTTCGTCGCCGCGGTTGTCCCAGTCGAGCCCCAACCACTCCAGCGTGTCGAACACCTGCTGGATCAGCTCCGGTCGGGAGCGTTCGGCGTCGGTGTCTTCGATGCGCACCAGGAACTCACCGCCCGCAGAGCGGGCAAACAGCCAGTTGAACAGGGCCGTGCGGGCCGAGCCCAGATGCAACGAGCCGGTGGGGGAGGGGGCGAAACGTACGCGGGTGGTCACCCATTGAAGGGTAGCGTCGCTCGGTCTCAACCCTTGATCGCCGGCTCGTTGCGTCTGGGCGGCGGAACGACCGATCACCATCGATCGTGGTGGATGACCTTGGTCTTGTCGCGACGGGGACCGGGTTTGAAGTCGGTGCCCAGCGTGTAGGCCGTTGGAATGAGGGCCACCTGCGTGACCCGGTCGTAGGGGATGCCCAGAAGCTCCGCAGCCTGCTGCTCAAACGGCAGGTGCAGCGTGGTCCAAACCGTGCCCAGTCCCCGATCACGGGCGGCCAGCATGTAGCTCCAGGTGGCGGGCAGTATCGAGCCGTACAACCCGGCCATCATCGATTGGTGGAGTTTCTCGGGTCGCCCGGAAATGCAGGGGATCAGATGAACCGGAACCTCGTGAAGATGCTCGGCCAGGTACTCGGCCGACGAACGCACACGTTGCTGGGTGTCGGCCGTCTCCGATGGACCCAGCTTCGCGGCTGCCTCCTTTTGCAGGGCGATGTAACCGGAAAATGCCTCGCGATACAGGTCGGCCAGGCCGCGGCGAAGCTCGGGATCCCGCACCACCAGAAAGTGCCAGCCCTGGGTGTTTGAGCCGGTGGGGGCCTGGAGGGCAGCGTTGAGACACTCGTCGATCACTTCGGGCTCCACATCCCGTGTGAGGTCAAGGCGCTTGCGCACCGCGCGTGTGGTTGCCAAGAGCTCGTCGCTTGTCAGGTTCAGCCGCATGATCACCTGTGTAGTCGATGGAAACCATGGTCGAAACCGTTCGGATGCGGCATCACCGACGATGAGTGAGCGATGCCGACACGGCGTGGCGAACCGTGTGGGCCAATCGGGTTGGCATGACGGCCGAAAGGACGCGGCATTGATCATCAAGATCCGGGTACCGGTCCAGGAGGCGGCGGGCGAACGCACCCCGATCCATCCACGCGGCTCCGACCGGATCGAGGTCGACCCAGTCGGTGGAGCCGGCCGCCACCGCCAGCCGCATCGGGTCCCACCCCATCGCGCCCAGGTCTTGGGTGATCGCAGCCAATTCGGGTGCCGTGGTGCCGCCGGAGCTCAACGGATGGTGCCGTATGGCCGCCGTCCAGGTGGTGACGCGCCCGGGTTCGAGCACCGTCGCAGCCAGCAGGCGGTCGAGCCAAACCGAGCAAACCAAGTGTGCGGGCGTTCGCGGTTCCGCCGCCGTGGGCAGGCCCAGATACAGCATCAGGGCGTCGACCACGAGGCTGCGCCCCCCGGCGTTGGTGAGGTCTGCTCCGGTGCCGGTCGTGACCGAGCAGTCGCCGGTGCGGGTCGCCACCACTGCGGCTGCTGTTGAGACGCCCGGAAGGCCTGCGTGGGCGTCGGGTGCGGTCCGGCCGAGCGCCAAACCTGCGAGCTGCACGTCGGCTTCGGCCCGCTGTGCCCAGACCAGGCTGATCGGATCGGCCTGGTCGCCGTCGTGCGGTGACCACCAGCGCACCGATCCGGCAGCGGTGAGTTCCACCAGGACCGGAGCGTGATCGGCCAGGCCGACCAGCGCCGCAGCCCAGGCGGTGTGGGACTGGCTGGACAACGGCAGTGCCGGGCCCCGACCCGCCGGAGCTGTGGGGATGCGACGTGGAAGGGGCAGCCGGGGCGGATCGGGCCGCGTTGGCGAGGATGGGACTTCGGACATGTGGACTCCCGTGGTGAGGGCGCGTGCAGTGCGCCTGATGCAAGACCCGGGAGTGGGCGAGTCCGACCCGTGGCACCATGGTGTCGATGACCGGTGACAATGAAGCTCAGGTTGCGGATCCAGCGGAGGAACATGGCTGCGTGTTCTGCCGGATTGTTGCCGGAGCGTCAAGGGCGCACGTGGTGTTTGCCGACGAGGTGGCGGTGGCCTTCCTCGACAAGGTGCCGTTGTTTCCGGGCCATGTCCTCGTCGTGCCTCGGAGCCATGTCGAGACACTCACCGATCTGCCAACCGATCAGCTTCAGGGGTACTTCTCCCGTGTGCAGCGGGTCGCAGCGGTGGTCGAGGCCACCATGGATGCGGGCGGCACGTTCGTCGCCATGAACAACCGCGTGAGCCAGTCCGTCCCTCACCTGCACACACACGTGGTGCCACGGCGTCGAAAGGACGGACTGCGGGGGTTCTTCTGGCCGCGCAACCCCTACGAGAGCGACGCGACCGCTGCCGACGTGGCCCTCCGGTTGGCGTCGGCCTGGGACGAGGCGGGGACCAAGACGGCCCTCCGCTGAGCCTGACCCGGGGCCGAGTAGCATCTTCGCCCGTGGCGGACGCACCGGCCCCTCGGCACCCCATCTTGAAGCGCCTCGGCGGATCGGCCGTTCGGCTGGTGTTGGTGGCCGCCATCGTTGCAGCCGTGGGGCTGGGTATCGGGCAGGCGTTGGGGCAGGCCATCAGCAAACTGCCGGATCCCACCGAAGGTGCCGTCGTTCTGGATCAATTGAGCCTGGGAGGGATCGAGCCCACCACCATGCTCCTGCAGGAGGGCGACATCCCCGCGGACTGGGAGGTGGTGCCGTCGTTTCCGGGTCTGGTGGGCGAACCGTGGTGTGGCGAGAAGGTGGAGACCACGGGCATTCGTTCCTCGCCGCTGGACACCGCGACCTTCGTCTACCCCAAGAACAACAGCGTGTTGGTGTCCGAGGTGGCCACCTTTGACCGCCCTCAATTTGCTGCCAACTATGTCAGCGATGTCACCAAGATTCTGCTCAGCTGCCCGGACTACTTTGTGTCGGGACTCGACGGAAAAACCAAGATTCGCATCGACGTCACCGACCCTGGCGGCCAGCAACCGATCACCGATTACGTCAGCCGGGTGTTTCAGCCGAAGGACCGGTCGAGTTACGACGTACGAACCGTCTTTCAGGTCGGGTCGTCGGTGGTGACCTTGCATTTCACCGGCCCCGAACGTCCGTCCCGAACGCTGATGGCCGATGCGGAGCAGGCGATTCTGGCCCGGGTGAACCCCGACGAGTTTGGTGACGCCTCCACCACGGTCCCGGGTGTTGCCCCGCTGCCCCCGGAGTCGACGAACAAGCTGGATTCCAGCAGCTTGGAGCCCGCCGGCGAGGCAGACGACGCCAAGACCGGAATCCCGGCACCAACGACGCCCGGACAGCCGCCTCCCAGCGCTACGGGCTGACGACCGGACCGCTACAAGTCGTTCATCAGCTTGAACGCCTCACCCAACTCGGCGTCGAATGGGAGCGCGGCCTCGGCCAGCAACCGCCGCTCGCGCAGGACGAACTGGGTGTGGAGGGAGCGTTCGTCGAGGCCGGATTTTGCCCCACCAACCCGGTGGTGATGGGTGGTTTCAAACTGAGACCGGTGAGCCTCCAATGCAGCGATCCTGGCCTGGAGCGCGGCTTCGTCGGCCGGCTCGAGGTGGTCGACCTCGTCGGCCTCGAACAACAACAGCGCTTCAGGCCGATGGTGCTCCAAGCGGAGGTGGGGCAGAAAATGCGGATCTCGCGCTGCGACGATCCCATCGATCGTCAGCCATCCGGCGGCCCGGTGATCAGGGTGAAGGCGATAGCGCTTCCAGGGGTCATGGCCCAACACCACGTCGGGCTTCACGGTGCGGATGGCGCTGACCACCTCGGCGAGGGTGTTGGGGTCGTTGTCGAGTTCGCCATCGATGCGGTTGAGGAACGTGACCTCGCCCGACCCTCCAAGGGCGCGCGATGCGGCTCGTTGCTCGTCCCGGCGTCTCGCCACCAAGGCCGTCAGGTCGGCGTCAACGTCCCAGGTGCCCTTGGACCCATCGGTGCAGATGAGGTGGTGGATTCGGGTGCCTTGAGCCGCCCAGCGGGCCAGCGTGGCGCCGCACCCGAACTCCACATCGTCGGGATGCGCGCCGATGGCGAGCGCCACCGCTGGAGGCGGGAGCCCCATGTTTGCGGAGCCCGGTTGCGGGTCCAGGCGCTGAGCTGCCGGCGGCCGGGCATGCGGCGGAAGGTCGCTATGAGACATCGTGATCTCCTCAGGGCAGACTTCGACAGGGCTCGGCGGGCGCCGGGCGCGGGAGTTCGTCGGGCCACTCGCCCACCTCGGATGGTGGCCACAGGTCGTCGGCGGTGTCCACGTCCCAGCTGAGGGCCGAATCATGCAGGGATTGGACCTCCAGCCCCAGGCGGTCTGCCTCGGCGCGGTGCCGCTCGGCCGAATGGGCGCCGTAGGCAGGACGGAACCCCACGTCGGTGGGGATGGCCATCACGTTGGTGCCATCGGCGTGGCGGTCAGGAAACACCACCACCCGCCCCGGCGACACCAGGGTGGAAAGGTCGCGGGCGAACGGCAGGTCGGCGTGGGCAACGATCGCTTCGAGCAGACCCGCTGCTGCTGCCTGAGCGAGCGCCTCGGCCACGGCGCCATTGAGCCCCAGGCCGGGCGTCCAGCACACCTCGGCCCCGTGACGGCGAGCGAAGTCGGCCACGCGTTCGTCGTCGCACACCACCCACACAGGCGCCGGCGCACCGGCTGCGATCACCCGGGCGGCCATTCCCTGAGCCAACCTGGACCGCTGCCCCGGAGACAGCACGGGGCCCAGCCGGGCCTTGGCATCGCAAAACGCCTTCACCGGGATGAGCACCACGTCGGCACGGGGCGCGCCACCGGGGTGGGGCGGGACCTGCGGGCTCGTCGACGTTGTGCTCGTGCTCGCCATCGGGCTCGATGGTAGCGGTGGATCAGGCCTGCCCTCGGCGGGCGCCCGGCAACGCCCGGTGGGCTAGTTTCGGCTCATTCGAGGGAGGTCCGCAGATGAAACCAGTATCGGTGTCGGTGATCGGGGGCGGCTCGTGGGGAACCACGGTTGGTCACCTGGCTGCTCATAATGCCAAAACCCTGTTGTGGGCCCGGGCCCCGGAAACCGTGGTCGAGATCAACGAGTCGAACGTCAACAGGCGCTACCTGGAGGGTTACGACCTCCATCCCGACCTCACCGCCACAGCCGATCTGGAAGAGGCGGTTCGTTGCGCCGACGTGCTGGTGATGGGCGTGCCCAGCCAGGCGTTTCGGGAGACATTGGGCAGGGTCGGCGAGTTCCTTCGCCCCTGGGTGCCGGTGGTGAGCTTGACCAAGGGTCTGGAGCAGGGCACCCGCAAGCGCATGAGTCAGTTGATCCATGAGGTGCTTCCAGGGCACCCGGCCGCAGTCTTGACGGGGCCCAACCTGGCCAAGGAGATTCTGGTTGGCGACGCTGCCGCAGCGGTGATCGCAACGCCCGACCCGGTGGTGGCCGAGACGTTGCAGGCGGTTTTTGCCACCGATCGCTTCCGGGTGTACTCCAACCCCGACGTCATCGGGTGCGAATTGGGAGGTGCGCTGAAAAACGTCATCGCCATCGCCTCCGGCATGGCCGACGGGCTGGGCACCGGTGACAACACGAGGGCCGCGGTCATCACACGAGGGCTGGCCGAGTTGACCGCGCTGGGCGTTGCGATGGGCGGCCAGCAGGTGACCTTCGCCGGGCTTGCCGGCATGGGCGATCTCATCGCCACCTGCATTTCCCCGCAGAGCCGTAATCGCCATGTGGGGGAGCAACTGGGCAAGGGGCGCACGATCGAGGAGATCGTCGACGAGATGAACATGGTGGCCGAGGGCGTCAAGACATCCACCGCGGTGATGGAGTTGGCTGAGGAATACGAGGTGGATGTGCCGATCACCGCCCAGGTGCGGGCGGTGTGCCACGAGGGGCTGTCCGCGTCGGAGGCCTACGACGGCCTGATGGGCCGTCAGTCCGGGGTGGAGCATCCTGCGTATGAGTGATCGCAGGCAGCGCCGCGCCGCTCACCGGGTCTCCGCCGCTCAGACGCTGGTGGCCCCGGGTTGGTGGACCCGACAACACGACCCCGACTCCTCGCTCTACCTGCCCACCCCGTTGGCCGGCCGCAACCGCATGGAGATGGGTTGGTCGTTGCTGTCCACCCTGGATGGGGCCGGTGCTGCATCGCTGGATCGGCGCGGGGCGGTGGCGCTGCCCGGTGCCACCTGGGTGTTGGACTGGTGGTTCAACCATGACGGAACCTGGCAACGCGCTGCCGAGGCTGCCGGCGTTCGACAGGTGCGCACCGACCACCTCCCGGTGGCGGAGACACGCGTCCGGGTCGGCCCCAACGAACTGGTGATCCGGCAGGGCGCCGCTCCACGCAGCGGAGAGCCCGGTTCGGCCTGGGTGACGATGGAGGTTGAGGTGGATGGGCCCGACCCGGTGGGCCTGGCAATGGTGGCCACCCCGTGGACGCTGAGCGACGTGGGCCGCATCGATCGGGCCGAGGTTTCGGGCGGTGTGCTGTCGGTCAACGGGGCGACGGTGTTGGTGGCCCAGCGCCCGCCGCGAGCGGCGCATCTGGTTGATCGGGCCGATGACCTGGTGGACCTGGTTGCACGGATGCCCGAGGGGTCCGACGGCCCGGTCGCGCCCGTGGTGTCTCGTCACGGTACGGGTGGGGCGGCCCTCGTGTGGCCGATGGCGCATCGTTCCATGCTGCGCATGGGGCTGCCGCTCGGCTCGTTCGAGTCGTCCGAGGTCGACGCGGTCGCAGAGTTGGAACGCCTGCCCGACACGACGGCGATGGCAAAGGGGTGGGCACGGCACCTTGAAGTCGGCGCTGCACTGGAACTTCCGGAGAGTTCCCTGACCGACATGGCCCGGGCTGCTCGGGCTCAACTGCTGGCTGCCGCCGATGGCGCATGGTTTACCGGCGCCGACCCGGTGTCGGCCGCGTTGGCTGCCGGGACACTGGCACGGCTTGGCCATGCCGATGTGGTTGGCCCGGTGGTTGGGCAGGTGGCCCGCGCCGTCGATGACGACCCTGCGGGTCTGGCCGCCGTGCTGGAGGCATCGCTCGGGCTCGGCGTGTCGCTGACGCGTGACGAGGTGATCGATGCGCCTGAGCACCTGCTGGTGCATCTGGCCAGGGCGCTGCACATCACCCTGCGGCAGCTGCGCCGCCGTGGCGTGCAGTGGTGGCCTGAGGCACAACGGCCTCGATTGGCGTCGATGGTTGAAGCGGCGGCCGTCATGGCCGACGGGTGGGGGCAGCAGGGTGTGGCGGACAACGCGCGCGCCATCGCAGCAGCTCTTCCGACGGGTGCGGAGCCCGAGCCCGAGCCTGAGCCTGAGCCTGAGCCTGAGCAGGCGTCCGAGGTGCCGTCCGAGGTGTCCTCCGAGCCATCGGCTTCTCTGGGCCGGGTTCGGTGGGTCCGCCGGGAACCGGGCGCCGACCTGGATCTGCCCGCAACGTTGGATGCGGCCCGGCGGGATATCGCCGCAGGCCGACCGGATGGTGCGCTGACGGTGGCGGCGGTGTCGGCGTTGCTGGAGCGGCTGGGGTGTTGGCCCGACGTGGTGCATCCCACCCGTCCGTTGGGTATCGGAGAGGACGGCGCTTCGGTGGCCACGATGGCGCGTCTGCTGGCTGCCACGCTCGACCTGGCAGCGCCACTCAACGGCTCGTCCGTCGATGCGTTCGGTTCCTTCCCTTCGGAGTGGTGGGGTCGTCCGGCCCAGTTCAGCGACCTTCCGGTTGCCGGGGGCTCGGTCTCGTGCGCGCTGCGCTGGCACGGTGCCCGTCCGGCGCTGATCTGGGAACTCACCCCGGATGGCCTCGGGCATTGTCCCGAAACCGATGGTGCGTCCTCGACCGGGACACCACCGAGCGTGCTCCTGCTTCGTGCTCCTGCTTTGGACCCGGTGTTTACCGGCAGCGAGCTTGTTGGAGAGGCGCTGCTGGAGGTGCCGCCGGGTGCCGTCGAGTTGTTGACGGCCCGGGCGGAGTCGGCCGCGGCCGCAGCAGAGACCACGGTCGCAAGCACGGACGAAAGCACGGAGTCCGGCGGGGACTCAGCCGGCGGCGGTTCGGTGAGCACCCCGGAGGCCGGGCGCTCAGGCGGCGCGGTCACCATGGGCGTCGACATGCCCACCCGTCGCCGGCCCGACGGCACCTGAGTCGAGCAAACCTGGGCGTGTGCGCTGCTGTGACCGTCGCGTCACCCACCTCGTGTTCAGTTGCTCAACCGATCTCCCCGGCCCTTTTGGGCGGTCGCCGGCCCTCGTCGGGGTCAGGACGAACGGCGGAACCGGGCAGCGATGCGGGCAAAGAACCCCTGCTTCGGCGCCGTCACCAGGTCGGCGTCGATGGCGAGGCGAAGCCGTCGCACACCACTGTGCCCGGGATGGGACGCTTCCAGTTGTGTGATCAGACCGTCGGCCCGTCCCAGGCGTCCCCGGCGGCGGGCCACCTCTGCCTCACCCAACGCTCCATCAGGGTGCTCCGGGGCCAGACGCGCGCAGGCCACAGCCCCGGCCTGCGCTGCGTCCAGGTTGTTGGCGGCGAAACCGGCCCGCATCAGTGCCCGTTGGTAGGTCGGCACCAGTGGCTCCCGAGCCACGGCGGCCTCAGCCGCTGCCAGGGCAGGGCCGGCCTGACCCAGCTGTAGCAGAATTCTGGCGCGTAGGTGGTGGCCTTCGGCGGCATCGGGTGCCGACTGCACCGCAGCGTCGGCGGCGCGCAGGGCCTCTTCGGGCTGATGCAGGCTGAGCAACGTTGACGCCAGCAGCGCGTGGCCCTCGCCCAGATTTGGTTCGTCGTGAAGCAACCGACGCAGGCGGCTGACGGCCAGTTCCGCCCGTCCGTCGGCCACCAGCGCCCGCAGCGTGCTGAGCCGGGCCCAGGTGTCGGGCGCCATGGCGTCGTCGTTCACCTCGCAACGCTATCGAGCGTTCGGGTTACCGTGAACCCATGCGCATTGCCTACGGCGCCGACGAGGCGACCCCAACCACCGATTCGGTGGCCGCATGGCTGCGGGCGTCGGGCCACCAACTGGTGAGGGAGTTGGTGGGTGCGCCCTGGCCGTCGGTGGGCGCAGGCGTCGCCCAGGCAGTGGTCGACGGCGTGGCCGAGGTGGGTGTGGTGTGGTGTTACACCGGAACCGGGGTTGCCATGGCCGCCAACAAGGTGGCGGGAGCGCGTGCGGCCCTGTGTGTTGACGCCGACACCGCCACGGGCGCCCGACGTTGGAACGATGCCAATGTGCTGGCGTTGTCACAGCGCCTGACCACCGAAGAGTTGGCTCGGGAGATCATCGGCGCATTTGCATCCGGGGTTCCAGATGCCGACGAGCTCCAGGTCATCGCCGGGTTGGAGCCACAGACCGATTCGGCCGCCCCACATGGCTGAACCGGTGTCGCCGGCACGTCGGACCCGCAAGGCAACCGCACCTTCCCGGCGGCGGACCCGTCCGCCCACCCTTGAATTCGAGCGGTTGTGGTGGGAGCGGGGCGCCGAGTGTGTGGTGGGTATCGACGAGGTGGGTCGGGGTTCGTGGGCTGGGCCCCTGACCGTCGGCGTGGCCGTGCTGCCGGCCGACCGACGTATCAATGGTGTGCGCGATTCCAAGATGCTCTCGGAGGCGCGCCGGGAAGCACTCTTCGACCGTGTGGCCGACTGGTGTCGGGGCTGGGCGGTGGGTCACGCGTGGCCTCGGGAGTGTGACGAGCTGGGCATGTCGGCGGCACAGCGGCTGGCAGCGTCTCGCGCCCTCGACTCGTTGGGGCTGGCGGTCGACGCGGTGCTGTTGGACGGCAAGTGGGACTTCGTGGGTCACGAGAACACCACGATGTTGGTCAAGGGCGATGCCCGCTGTCTCTCGATCGCAACGGCATCCATCCTGGCCAAGGTCAGCCGCGACCGAATGATGCGGGAGGCCGCAGCAAATCACCCCGGATACGACTTCGAATACAACAAGGGATATCCGTGTCCCAAGCACCAGATGGCGTTGCTGGGGTACGGGCCCACGGCCATCCACCGTCGCAGCTGGTCGTTCTGCGATGACCTTCCCTGGCCTCATCAGCGCTACGTGCGGCCCGACCCGCAGCTTTCCCTGTTCGCCTGAGCCGCCCAGGTAGCGTGTCCCCGTGAAGTGGGACCAGGACGCCACACCCGACATGAGCAACGTGGACGACCAGCGATCGTCGGGGGGCGCAGGCGGTGGTTTCCAGTTCCCATTGCCGGGTGGAGGCGGCCGGGGCGGCGGCATGGGCCTTCCCATCGGTAAGGGCTCCGGCATCTTGGGCATCGTGATCGCTTTGGCGGCCATCTTCATTCTGCCGCGCCTGACCGGAGGCGGCGACCTCCCGTTCAACGTCGAGCAGATGGATCTGCCTGGTGCCGTGCCGGAGGCGTCAGGTCCGACGGGCCGTGCGGACGATGCCCCCACCGATGAAACCGGACGCTTCATTGTCTGGGTGTTTAACGATGTGCAACGCACCTGGACCAAGCAGTTCGCTGAGGGACAACAGAAGTATTCAAATGCCAAGCTCAACCTGTTTCGCAACTCGGTCAACACCGGGTGCGGGCAGGCCTCGTCGGCCGTGGGGCCCTTCTATTGCCCGGCCGACTCTGAGGTGTACATCGATGAAACCTTCTTCGATGAGTTGGCCGACCGTTTCGGCGCACCGGGCGACTTCGCTCAGGCCTACGTGGTGGCACACGAAATGGGCCATCACGTTCAGAACGTGCTGGGTATCTCGGACGACGCGCAGCGCCTGAGCCGAAAGAACCCGGATCAGGCCAACGCGCTGTCCATCCGCCTCGAGCTGCAGGCAGACTGCCTCGCCGGCGTCTGGGCGCGCAACGTGTATCTGGACGACTCGGCCAACCGAGGACTCGAGCAGGGCGACATTGAGGAGGGCCTCGGTGCCGCATCGGCGGTTGGTGACGACCGCATCCAGGAACAGGCCACTGGACGCATCGACCCGGAGACGTGGAACCACGGCAGTTCGGAGCAGCGGGTGAAGTGGTTCAAGGTGGGGTTTGACAACGGCCAGGCTGAGCAATGCGACACCTTTGGGGTGGACCGCCCCTGAGCGGTACGATCCTGCCCCTATGGGTCAGCCGGTTGTCGTCACGCAGAAGCAGTCCAGTCGTCCCGGGGTGGTTCGCTACGAGCTGAACCGAACGCTGACCGGTACGGGCCACGAGGTGTACCGGCCCGGGACCGAGATCTCCGGGCATCGCCCGCCGGACCTGCTGGCCAAGAGGTTGCTCGATGGCGTGCGCGGCATCGAGTCGATTCACATCAACGGTGGCGTCGTCACCGTTGAGATGTCGTTTGGCTCGGATGCAGATGCGGCACAGGTCATTATCGAGGACATGTACACCTACTACCGGCCCGGTGTGGCGCTGCCGTCGTTCGAGCGCGAGGAACCCGTCGCGTAGTTGCGGCCGTCGTGACCTCGGCGGCTGCGAGCTCCGTCGTTCTTCAGAGGACGCCGAGCATCGTGTGCACGCCAAGCGCTGCAACGCCCAGGCAGCCCAGCAGTCGTCCGCGATGGATGAGCGCCGGGGTGAGTACGCGTCCGAGGGTGTCGCCAAGGACTAGAAATCCTCCGTGCACCAGCAGCGACGCGCAGACGATGCCGACGACCCACCCGGGGCCGATGTTGGCTCCAGCGCTCACCGCCAGTGATGCAAATGCCACCAGTGTGAGCGGGTTGATGGCGCACAGGCCGGCGAAGCGTGCGGCCAGGCCCGCCGGGGCGCGGCCGGTGGCCGCCTGCGGGTGACGCGGTGCAGTGCCGGAATCGGTGGAAGCGGTCGCTGTGCAGGACGGCTGAGTCGATCGGGCATGAACGAGCAGGTGGGCGGCCAACACCAACAGTGTCAGACCTCCGGCCACGCCGATGGCAGAGCGATGGGTGCCCAGTAGCCGCTGGAGGCCCAGCCCGGCCGTTGCCGCCACCGACCCGTAGAGCAGGTCGACGGTGGCGATGCCCAGCGGCGCCGGCCAGCCGCGTCGCACGCCGTCGGTCAGGCCGATGTCCACGACCATCAGCGCGATCGGCCCGATGATCATCAGGAGGGGAAGCGATGTGGTGAAGCCCACGACCAATCCGTTCATGGAGTGCAGTGTGGCGGCACCATCACCGTGACGAGCGGGGTTCCCAGCGGCTAAAACGACACGATGACCGTGGAAACCGTGCTACTTGATGACATTGACCATGCTCTCCTTGGCCTGCTTCGCAAAATGGGACGAATGTCATACCGTGACCTGGGCATCGAGGTGTCGTTGGGGGCCAGTGCCACGGCCGACCGGGTGAAACGGTTGGAGCGAATCGGTGTGATCGCCGGATACTCGGCGGTGATCGATCCGGAGACGATCGGACGCACGCTCAGGGCGGCGGTCGACGTCCGGCTCCCCGCCGACGGTGACCATGAGGGTTTCGAGGCTGAGATGAGCCAACTGGACGAGGTGGACCTGGCGGCACACGTCACCGGCCCATTCGACTATCTGATCCTGATGTCGGTGGCGGGCGTGCCACGCCTGGATGACATCGTCCGCAGTTGGGGTCGCTCGTTTCTTGCCGAAACCTCCACTCGTATTCTGTTGCATACCGTCGAGTTGGCCAATCAACCCGGGTGAATCGTTGCTGGGTTTTGTCGGAATTCGTCGATCGTCTCGATGCAGCGGCAGAGAGCCGGGTTGGCCGGCTCGGAGCGGCGGCGACACCATGCAACGATGGATGACGTGGCTGCGGGTGACGGTTTCGATGACGCGGGGATGGTGGCTGAGATGCCACGCTTGGACGCCGTCCTTGGCGACATCACCGGTGAAGCGGTTGATGCCATCGTGAATGCCGCAAACTCGTCGCTGCTTGGTGGTGGAGGGGTCGACGGTGCAATCCACCTGGCCGCTGGTCCCGAACTGGTGGACTTCTGTCGACATCTGGGGGGCTGTCGAACCGGGCAGGCCAAGACCTCGCCGGGGTTCAAGCTTGCTGCCCGATGGATTATCCACACGGTTGGACCCGTGTGGCGGGGCGGTGAGGTTGGCGAGCCCGAAGCACTGGCCTCGTGCTACCGGGAGTCGCTGATGCGAGCCGACGAGGTGGGTGCCCGGAGCATTGCGTTTCCGGCGATCTCCACCGGCGTCTTTGGGTACCCTGCTCAGCCGGCCGCTCGGATTGCGGTCGAAACGGTGCTGAGCACGTCGACCTCCGTGTCGCTGGTGCGGTTCGTGTGCTTCAGCCGGGACGACCTGGACCTGTACACGGTGCTTCTGGCCGACCTCGTGCGCTGACGGTCAAAGATGCACCGCCGGCAGGCGCGGCAGGCCGGTGCCGGGTTGGTCGGGATGCGCCATCTCCTTGGTTTGTCGACAGTCCGTCGCTATGATGTCAACACAGTGTCGCCATCTGGACGATGCGCAGTCAGTGTCCCTGCGAAGGAGACCCGCATGTTCCTTGCGTTACGAGACCTTCGGTTCGCCCGAGGGAGGTTTGCGCTGGTTGGCCTGGTCATTGGGCTGGTGGCGCTGATGGCCACGCTGTTGTCGGGTCTGGCCAACGGGCTGGTCGACGACGGCATTTCCGGCCTGCGCAACCTGCCGCTGACCAACCTGGCCTTTCAACCGGGCGCCGACGGCACATTCAGCCGATCCACGTTGACCGATGCCAACCTCCAGGCGTTTGAGGGGCTTGACGGCGTGCAGGCGTCACCGATCGGCGTGTCGTTCTTCAACGCGAAGAAGGCCGATGGTTCAACCATCGACATGGCGCTGTTTGGTGTCAGCGAGAACAGTTTCCTCGCCCCGGCTGGAGAGGCGAAGCGCTCGCTTGCCGGGCCACCCGGCATCATTCTGAGCCACGAGTTTGAGGCTGAGGGGCTGTCGGTGGGTGACGAACTGACCATCGTGGGCGTCGATGAGCGGCTTCCGGTCCTTGGCTTCACCTACTCGGGGTCGTACGGCCACGTGCCCATCGCCTTCACCTCGCTGCCCACCTGGCAGAGCCTGTTGTACGGCAACAACGCCAAAGGTCGCTTCTCCGCCATTGCGTTGAAAGCGCCCGATGGCATGTCGTTTACGTCAGCCGAGAAGGCCTCCGACACCGAGGTGATCTCCAAGGTGGCGGCCTACGCCGGTTCGCCCGGATACACGGGGGAGACCTCCACCATGAGCCTCATCCAAAACTTCTTGGTGGTGATCTCGGCGCTCATCGTCGGTGCCTTCTTCACCGTGTGGACCGTGCAGCGCACAGGTCAGATCGGGCTGCTCAAGGCGCTGGGCGCGTCCAACGGCTACGTGCTGCGGGACGCGCTCGGTCAGATGGCGATCGTGCTGGTGGGCACCGTTGCCACGGGTTCGCTGGTCGCCGTGGGCCTGGGGCAGTTTGTTGGCGGCGAGGCCCCGTTCCGGCTGGCGGCAGGGCCGATCCTCACGTCGATGGGCCTGCTGATCGTGTTCGGTCTGGTCGGTTGTCTGATCGCCGTGCGTCGAATCACGTCGGTTGATCCGATTGTCGCGCTGAGGAGCCAACCGTGAACCCGTCAACCTCAACCACGTTTGAACCAGCGGCGGGAGCCCGGCCATGAGCCTCAACCTTGACAACGTCACGGTCACCGTGCCGGACGGCCTGGCCGAGCGCACGATCCTCGACCGGGTCTCGCTCAGCGTCGAACCGGGTGAGATCGTCGCACTCACCGGCGCCTCCGGATCGGGCAAGTCCACGCTGTTGGCCGTCGCTGCGTTGCTGATGGTGCCACAGACCGGTCGAATCACGGTGGCCGGTACCAATGCCTCCGAAGCCGGCGACAAACAGCGAACCGCGCTCCGGCGCCATCACATCGGCGTGATCTATCAATCGGCCAACCTGTTCCCGTCGCTGACCGCCAGGGAGCAGTTGCACCTGACCGCCCATGTTGGCGGCCACCTCGACTCGGCTGCCCGTCAGCGTGCCGACGAGCTGCTTGATCATGTTGGGCTGACGTCCCGCGCCGGCGCCAGGCCCGCCGAGCTGTCCGGCGGCGAGCGGCAGCGGGTGGGTATCGCCCGGGCGCTCATGGGGCGCCCCTCGGTCTTGTTGGCCGACGAACCGACGGCGGCCCTGGACAGCGAGCGAGGCGAGGCGATCATGGCCCTGCTCGCCGAGCAGGCTGAGGCTGCGGGTGCTGCGACGATGGTGGTGACCCACGTGCCCGAACAGCTTCACGCCACCCGTACGCTGTCGATCGCCGATGGCCGGGTGTCCGAGTTGATGGCGGCACGCGGCTGACATGCCGAAGATCACGGGGGATTCCATCGCCGAACACGTGGCGGCACAGGAGACGGCAGTCATTGGGGCCACGGTGGCGCTGTTTGCCGAGCGTGGTGCCGTCAACGTCACGATGGCTGACATCGCCGGCGAGGTGGGCCTGGCGCGGACCTCGGTGTATCGCTACTTCCCCACGAAAGGGGCGATCGTGGCCCGCTGGTTTGAGACGGCCATCAAGCCGATCATCGAATCCGGAAATCGGATAGCGGCCGACGACGCCGACCCGCAGCTGCGTTTGGGGCGTTGGGTGGAGGCACAGCTGACGTTTCTCGCCCACGACGAGCACCAGGCGATGATTGCGGCCGCCCGCGACCTTGACGACATGCCCGAGGATGTTCGGCTCAGCATCGGAGCGCGCCATCGGGAACTGTACGCGTCGCTTCGGCGCATTCTCGGCGAGCTGTCAGGGCCGGTGGACGATGCGGTGGTGGAGGCCCGCGTGCTCATGATCACCGGGTTGCTTGCGGGCTTCGGCGACCTGCTGGACACCGGGATGAACGAAGCCCGGTGCCGGGCCGAAATGCAGCGGGTCGCCCGCTGCATCGCCGGGTAACCGGTCGCTTCGAGCGGTTGAACCGGGGGTCGCCCGGTTCGGCCCGACGGTCACCTACCGTTTCGGCCATGGCCGTCAACCGCAGCCGCCGCGCCAGGGCGTCCCGCAAACGCAAGCGTCGCATGGACCGGGTCGATCACGACCTCACCGACGAACAATGGTCGGCCATCCAGGAGGCCTGGGAAGGCTGCGCCTACTGCGGGACCGGCGCAGAACCCCTCCAGAAGGACTGCGTGCTGGCGCTGTCACGGGGCGGTCGTTACACGCTGGACAACATCGTCCCGGCATGCCGCTCGTGTAACGCCAGCAAGTGCAACGACGAGGTCACCGGGTGGCTCCGCCGCAAGCGCCTCGACGAAGCAACCTTTCTGACCCGCCACTACGAGATCCGGGCCGGGCTCGCCGCTCGGTTTGCGTCGGAGCCCACCGCAAGTCCGTGAGAACTCAGGTCCTCGAATCGCCGGTCGGCCTAATTCTCCTCCCAGAACTGAATCATCTCAACGTCGCCGATTTTATGTGAGCCGATCTGAGACCAGGAGCTCCTCGACCGAGGGGGGATGACCAACATGTCGCGCTGGGTATTGGAGAGATAGGTGACCGCAACGTGGGGGCCTTCACCAGGGGGACAGATCACCCCGAGCACCCGCACGTTGCAGAGCACATAATTGTCGGTCCCGAAGCGTTCATCCAACCAGTCATTCGCCACGAACCTTTCCTCGCCCCAACTCACCATCAGGTCGCCAGACGCCGAATTCAACCCGCCGACCATCGGGTTGAAGTAGGTGAAATCTCGATCGGCAACCACAAGGATGTGACCCCAGAGGACGATCACGGCCACCGAGCACACGGCGGCGCTCAGCGCCACAGGTTGACTCCGGATCAGGCGGCGAACGTGATCGCCGACGAGTAGGTCGGTCGAGATGGCGATCAGAACCAGCACCCCGGCAACCAGTGCTGCGCTGTAACGATCGAATTTCTTTGCCGACATGCCGATGACCAACAACTGCGAGGCGTTGAAGACTCCGAAGAGCAACCATCTTGTGTCGAGTCGTCGGGCCAGAAGCGCTGCCGGAATGGTGAGCAGGCCGAGAAACGACCACGGCGTGAGGCGGTACGCAAGGACCCACAAGTAGTAGTACCAGGGCGGCGCCATCGTCACGGCACCTCGAAAGAACTGAATGTGCCCCGATTCCATCAAGCGCGCCGAGGACCTGAGGGCCTCGATCTGCCGAGCCGGATCCACGACGAGTGCGGGCCAGGCCACCGCCACCGTGATGATCCCTGCGCCAAGGCAGGCCCCGAGCACCCCGGTGAGACGACTGTGTGCCAACCCTCGGATCCGGTCGCCCCAGGACCCGGATTGTCGTTGCCAGGTTCGTGCTCCGACCCAGATCACGCACACGGCAAGCGCCGGCACAACGGCTGCGGCCGACAACTTGGTCAGGCCGGCGAAACCGAGGGTCACGCCCGCCAGAGCACCCAGTGCCACCGGAGAGCGCTCCTTTCCGGCAAACCCAAGTGCGCGACAAAACGCCACAAAACCGATCAATGAAAACGACATGACGAGAGAATCGGTATGAAACATGGTACGAAGTGCTGTCAGGAATGGTTCTGTCGCTATGAGGAGACATGCAAGAAGGGCGGTCATGGTGCCCAGAAGCCGACGACTCACCAGCCACAACAGCGCCACCAGTGCGGCACCCAACAGCGCCATTGCCCGGTGGACGTTCGGCAGGGCCGGCCCGGTGGATCGCTCCACGCAGGTGCGTAACGACGACGGGGTGGTGTCCGAGACGCACTCCGCAATGATCACGAGGGAACCGACCCACAGCGTTGGTACGCCCGGCATGGTGATGCTGACCGATGTGGTATCAAAGTTGACGTCATAGGCGGTCAGCCGATTGAGGTCACCAGTGACCAAACCGGTGGCAAACTGCTGCGAGCGTTGTTGCCACAATTCTTCATCGTTGTATTTGGAACGGTTTGCTGTGACCAAAGAGCTGGACAGCGCGATGGCGAAGAGCGCGCAGGCAACCATGACCCCAACCCGGCGCTGACCGCTTGTGGTTGGGCCGACGTCGAGGCGCAGGTCGCAGCGGCTCAAACGTCGGCCTGATACGGCGGTGCCGGGTCGTAGGCGATGTAGCGCTGCACCGCCCTGGCGTGGGCCGGGTCGTGGATCTGGCCGATCAGCCACAGTGCCATGTCGATGCCGGCGGACACACCTTTGCTGGTGACGACGTTGCCGTCTCGCACCCAACGGGCGTCCCGGACCACGGTGCAGTCGCCCCGCTCGGCCAGCGTGTCCTCGAATCCCCAATGGGTGGCCACGCGCCGGCCGGCGCCCAGCCCGGAACCGACGAGCAACAGCGACCCCGTGCAGACGCTGGTGACCCACGAGGCGGTTTGGCCGACCGAAGCCAACCAATCCAACAACGTGGCGTTATCGATCTGAGTTCGGGTTCCCTGCCCGCCCGGCACCACGATCACGTCGAGCGGTGGGTGATCGGCGAAGGTGTGATGCGGCACCACCACCATGCCTTTGGCGCAGCGCACCGGTTGGTCGCGCTCCGCGATCATCACCGTCGTGTCGGGATTGGCGCCTTCGGAGGCACGCAGCATCGCCGATGCGGTGATCACCTCCCATGGGCCGACAACGTCCAACTCCTCAACGTCGTCGAACAACAGGAACCCGTAACTGGTCATGGGGTGTGCCTTCTTGGTCAAGCTACGAACGTCACGACGTGGGTTCGGCCTCCGGGGCGACTCCGATCCTGAACCAATGGGCACGTGACGTCAATCGCCGGAGCCTGCGCCACCGACGGATTGGTTCCTGCCGGTCTGTCCACGGCTCGGTGCGAGCCTTCCGGCGTTTTCTCCTACCGTGTTGAGGATGGACCGTTTGGGTGTTCCGGATTCCGAGGCGTTGGCGCTCGACGAGGCGGTGGCTCAGATCTGTGGTCCGGGCGCCTCGTTCAGCAGTTCTCAGCGCACCGCTATGGCGACCATGGCGCGCCGAATCTGGATGGATGGGCTTGCGTCTTCCACCGCTGACGTGATTGCCGAAGCCGTCGCTCGTTTGACGTTGGATGCACACCGCGTTCGGCCCGAGTGGATCGCCTCGGTGTCCGACCGGGGAGTGACCCCCATTGAACTGGTTGAACTCCTTGGTGTCGTGTCCAGAACCGTGGCCGTCGACACGTTTTGCTTTGCGCTCGGGGTTGCCCCGTGGCCGCTCACCGAGCCGCCGGGCAACGGTGAACCCCATGGAGAGGTCGACCCTGCAGCGACGAACAACGGGGGATGGCTACCGACGGTTGGACGTGCCTGGCCGACCAACGCCCTCTCCGCGCTTCCCTCCGATGAACGGGCGATGCACCGCCTCCATGCGGCGCTGTATCTGGCGATGGACCAGATGGGCGACATGGATGCGCATCGAGGACTTCACCGAACCCAGATGGAGTTGGTGGCTGCCCGAACCTCGCTGCTGAACGAATGCTTCTTTTGACTGCTCGCTCATGCCGGCATGCTCCGTGCGAGCGCCACCCGAACCGATCGACCGTTGAACCTGGCCGCGGTCACCGACCCAACGCAGGACTCACAACTTGAATGGGGTCGGGAACTGTTGGTGTTCACCGATGCAGCGCTCGCACGCGATCGTGCGGCGATGAGGTCGGCGAGGGAGGCGCTGAAACTTGTGGCCGGGCCCGAAGCGGTCGTTCGGGCTGCTGGGTGCGCTGGCAACTTTCAGATCATGAACCGCCTGATGGACACCCTTGGGGTACCGGTGAGCCGCGCCGGCCTGGCGCTCGCAGAAGAATTGGGATTGGACCTACCCGACCATTTGATGCCGGTGCCCGGTACTACTTGATGGGATCGTCCGATTTGGGGTCGTGCTTGCGTGACAGCATGGCCCAGACGTCATCGGAGCCCATCGCCAGATGCTCGTGGCGGGTCAACGCGTGGATGACGTCATGGAGGCTCGACTGCAACCGCTCGGTCTTGGCCAACGCATCCTGGTGAAGATCACCACCCTCCGCATGATGTGCGGTCAGCATCGCCATGACGTCGTCGGCATCCGCTGCCAGGTGCCCCAGGTGGTGGGCAAGGGTTTCCTGGTCGGTGCCGCCTGGTTGGCTACTTTCAGATTCCGTTGGCATGCGACGGCTCCTTTCGTGTGGGTGAACGGGTCAGGTGCTGCTCCGCGCTGCTGGGTGCGGCACCACGATCAAGGGACGGTTGGCGTGGCTCAGAAGCTGGGCTGGAACCCGGCCGAGAATCAGACCCCCAAACCCGCCGCTGCCACGGGTGCCCGTCACGATGGCGGCGGCGTCATGGGCATCGCCGTGTTCCAGGATCACCTGTGCCGGATGGCCTGCGGTGGGGAAGAACTTGAGCGGTGCGGCGACGCCGCCCGCCAGGTCGGCTTCGATCTGGCGCCAACGCTCGGCCTCGTCCTCGCTGAGCGATTCGTAGGCGTGCACCGCATGCACGGTCCCGTTCGTAGCCGACGCCAACGTCGATGCCAATTGAAGCGCCGGCGACGGGTCGCCGGTTGCCTCCACCCCGACCACGAAGACCCCTCCATCCAGCGTTGGGGCGCCCGGGCCGACCATGGCCACCGGGACGTGGCAGTGGTGCAGCAGGTGGTGGGCGGGGTTGCCCTCGCCGAGTCCTCCCGGTTCGTGTGAGTCGTGGGTGCCGACCACGCACATGGTTGGCTGATGCTCGTTCACGTAGGAGGCGATGGCGGCGAGAGGCTTGTGTTCGTTGAGCACCACGACGTCGGCGCTCGCCGCGCCCGCGTTCTTCGTGGCCTGCTCGATGTCCTGTCGGCGGCGCTGGTCCAGTTCGGCGAAGAACTCGGGAGGAGCCTCGGCTGAGACCGGGGCAACGATGCTCAGCACCTGCAGCGGGGCCTCGAGGTGTTGGGCCAATCGGGCTGACCACGTCAGGGGCTCGATGGAACTGTCGTGGGTTCCAAAGGCGACGGTGATGGCATTCATGATGCACCCTCCATTCCCAACCAGCCGGTTGAATCCGACCTGGCTTTCTTCTGTTCCCGTGCAGTATCCCCCTCAACCATCTTCTTTGCAGCGCGGCTTCGCACGGTTGGCGGACGGTGCCTTCCGTTGCGCGGTCCCACCTGACGATATGGGCTGTCGCCGGTGCCTGTGGGCCGGTCATGCTGGTGCGGTGCCGCTGCCGGGTTTCGCGATGATGGCCAGGGGCGGTCGATGGTGCTGTTCGAACGTGCGTAGTCGCAGGGCGGCGCAGCGCACGTGAGCCTCGGCACCTTTGTGATGGTGTTGGTGGCGGCCATGTTGCATGCCGCCTGGAACCTGGCGATGAAGGACAGCGGCGATCGGCTGGTGGCGGCGTGGGCGATCATGGGGGTCGGCGGGCTGGCGAGCGTGCCGGTGCTGGCTGCGCTGGGCCCGCCGCCATCCGCAGCGCTTGGTTGGCTCGGCGTTTCGGTGTGTATCCACGTGGGCTACGCGCTGGCCTTGGCCCGGGCCTACGAGCTGACGGACCTGGCCGTGGCCTATCCGGTTGCCCGTGGCACCGCGCCGTTGCTGGTCACCATCGGCGGAGTGACGCTGCTGGGCGATTCGATCGCCCCGCTCGGCGTCGTGGGCGTGGTCGTGGTCTCGGCCGCGCTGATGTCGATGATGCGCCGGGGCAGCCTTGCCGGCTACCGGTGGGCGGTGCTCACGGGGCTGTTCATCGCCGGGTACACGCTGAGCGACGGCGCCGGGGTGAGGGCCGGTGACGACGCCATCCGCTACATCGCCGTGCTGTTTGTGTTGCAAACCCTGGTGTTGAGCGTTGTGGTGCTGCGCATGCGGGGATCCGGAGCCATGGCGGCGGCGGTTCGGGCACAGCCGTTGCGGCTGACCCTGGCGGGCCTTGGCGGAGTGACGGCCTACCTGCTGGTGCTCATCGCTTCGCGAACCAGCCCGCTGGGCCTGGTTTCGGGGCTGAGGGAGACCTCCACGGCCTTCGGGGCGCTGGGCGGGTACCTGTTCCTGGGTGAGTCGGTGACGCCAAAGCATGCGGCGGCCATCGCAGCGGCCATCGTTGGGGCGCTGTTGATCCTCGCCGGTTCCTGATCGGCGAACCCGCCCTTGCGGCAGACCCGCTTGCGTCGATACTCAGGCGGTCCAGATGCTCAGCAACTCGTCCGCAACCTCGCCGGTGACCGGTCCGTCGGGGGTGTTGCACGTGACGGCCACGGCGGTTTGCCCGGTTGGGGCGACGACGAAGCCGGTGTCGAAACCCGACCATTCGCCCGAGTGGGTGAGGATGGAGTCCTCGACGCTGCCGGTGCCTTCGATTCCGGCGCCCCGGCTCGGTTCGGGGTAGCTCATGATCCCGAGGCCGTACCGGCCGCCGTCGCCCATGTCGACGGCGTGGTCCATCCGCAGGTCGGTCAGACCCGGCGGCAGGTCTGAGGACCAGTACTGGGTGCCCCACAACGCGAGTTGCCCGGGTGTGGTCTGCACGGCGCCGTCGCCCACCTGCGCCCAAGGGCTGTCGGCGGGCTTCCACCCGGCGTCGTCCTCGTAACTCTGGGCTGTTCCAGCCGGCGATGGGACCCTCGCCGAGTTGCCAGGGCTCATCTCGGCATCCAGGTCCAGCGGCCCAAACACCTGGTCATCCAGGTAGCTCGGCAGGTCCTGGCCGGTGGCGGCCTGCACGATCTCGGCCAGCAGCACGTAGTTGCTGTTGGAGTACTCAAACTTCGAGCCGGGCTCGAACGCCGGCCTGGTGCCACGCAACGCGTCGACCGCATCGGCCTGGGTGGACGGGGCCATCAACTCCACCCCTCCATCCTCCAGCAGTTCGATGTAGTCGGGGAGTCCGCTGGTGTGGTGCACCAGGTCATCGATGGTGACCTGTGCCGACCAGTCGGGAAGTTTGTTGAGGTGGTCGCTCACCGAATCGTCCCACGAGATCGTGCCATCGTCGATCAGCAAACCCAGAGCGGTCGCGGTGAACTGCTTGGAGGTGGACCCGATGTCCACCAGCGTTTCGGGGGTGAAAGGTTCGTCGCGCTCAAGGGACGCCCGGCCGTAGGCGGCGGACCACACGATCTGACCGTCGACGTTTACTGCGGCGCTGCAACCCGGATCGTCAGGCCCGATCGGAGCGAACAAGGCCTCGGAGTCGGCCGAGCGAAGGCGCCCGGTGCTCTCGGCGCCGGAGGTGCTGATGCCCGATGGGCCGCAGGCGACGGCGACGGTCAGCAACCCGGCGACGGCGGGTTTGAGGCACCGCGATCGGTTGGGGGGAGCGGGTCGAGGTGCGGTCATCGGGTGAGGCGGTCGGGACGGCCTGGTCTCAGGGACCGACCGAGCTGAAGAGTTCGGGAAACACCCGCGCCACCTTGGCGGTGAGGTACTGGCCGTAGGTGCCGGACCAGGCGGCCGGATCGGCGCCGTCCCAACGGGCTGAGGTGGTGGGGGGTGTCGCCGGATCGTCGGCGGTGATCGGTAGCGGGCGCACCTGGGCATCCCAGGACGGGTCGAAGAACAGCGGGAACGACAGCCGGCTGCGGCCGCTGGTGTTTCGGACGCGGTGCAGCGTCGAGCGATAGCGGCCGGCGGTGATCGCCTCCAGCATGTCCCCCAGGTTGCACACCATCACGCCGGGCTCGGCGGGGACCTTCACCCAACCGTCGGCCACTCGAACCTCCAGACCGCCGTTGTCGTCTTGGGCCAGCAGCGTGAGCAGCCCGTAGTCGGTGTGCTCTGCGACGCCCCAGGCAGGGGGCGTCGCAGCGTTCGGATGCGCATCGGCATCGGTAGCGGGCGCTGGGCCGTCAGGCGGTCGCGTGTCGGGGGGATATCGGAAGATGCGAAACAACACGGTGGGGTCGGCGGTCAGGTGTGTGGCGAACCAGTGGGGATCGAGCCCGAGCGCGATGGCCAGGCCCGACATGATGGCGTGGCCCACCTCGGTGACGGCCTCCATCCAGTCGATCGCTGCCGGGCCGAGCCCATCGGGGTGGTCCGGAAACAGGTTGGGGCCGTGCAGAGGGAGCTGCGCCAGCACCCGCGGATCGTCCGACGGCAACTCGGTGCCGATATAGAGCCCCTCCTTCCGGTCGGGTCGACCCGAGGTCAGCTCGGCACCCACCGGAAACCAGCCCCGCCAGGCCGACCCGGCCTTGGCCATGGCCACCTGGGACTTCTCCTCGTCGCTGCGGGCAAAGAAGTTGCGGGCCTGCGCGTCGAGGTTGCGCAACAAAGCCGGGTCGATGCCGTGGCCGGTGATTCGGAAGAAACCCCAGGTGCCACATGCCTCGTTCAGCGCGTCGGACACCTGTCGCCGGGCCGGACTCACCGGTGACCCGTGTGAGGCACTCATCAGCGGGCCGATGTCGACCAACGGCGGAACATTCACGCCCTCAGTCTTGCCGGTGGACAGCGGCCATTGACATGAACGAACGAGTGTTCGATGCTGTGGCGATGGCCCTTGCGCTCCCACACGACCTGTCGATCCCAGCGTTGGCAACCCGAATCGAGGACCCGGCGGAGCGGCGGGCCCGCGTGCGACAGCTGGCGGCGGGGCTGGCCCCGGTCAGCCTGGCATCCCAGCAGCGGTTGCCGGTGGTGCCGGCGCTGGCCCAGATGCTGCCCGCCGGTGGGCCGTCCCGCGGTTCCACCGTCTCGGTGGGAGGGCGGTGTGGTGCGTTGTCGTTGGCCGCCTTGTTGGCGGTGGAGGCGAGCAAGGCCGGTTCGTGGGTGGTGGCCGTGGGGATGGCCGAGTTCAACTGGGAGGCGGCGCTGGCGTTGGGTGTGGTGGCCGAGCGGTCGGTGGTCGTCCGGCTGACCGAGCGGTCGCGGGTCACCGAGGTGATGGCGGCCCTGGTCGATGCCGCCGACGTGGTGCTGGTGGGGCCCGAGGTGGTGCTGGCGGCCTCGGCGGTGCGTCGGCTGCGGGCACGGGCGCGGGAGCGGGGCAGCGTGTTGATCCGGGTACAGCCTCAACACGCCCGGAGGGTCGCTCAGGGGGCGGTCACCCGAGAGGTGGGGCGGCGTGGTCTCACCGCTGCTTCGGATGATCGCTGGGAGGGTGTCGAGCTGTCGCTTCATGCCCGCACCCTCCAGTGGAGTGGGCTGGGGCAGGGCTGGGGCCATCTGGCCGGTCGGCTGGTGGAGGTGGTTGTGGGCGGTCGCCGACAGTCCAGTGGCGGGGGCCGAAGCCTGCTCTGGTTGCCTGATGTGCAGGGTCGGGTGCGGGTACCCGAGCCGGGCGAACTGAGTGGGCTCGAACGCGAGGGCCTGGTCGGCGCCGACGGGCGGGTCGCTCACGCGGCCGTCGGTCGGCTTGCCCCGGTGGTGGCGTTGCGTCCCACCGGCACCGGCTGAGGCTGCCGCCATGTCGAGGTTGTCGAGCGGCCCGCAGGTGGCGAAACCGGCTGGACCTCACCGGGGGCCCGAGCGGATGCTGTCGTTGTGGTGCCCTGATTGGGCGGTGGTTGCATGGGGGGTACCGTCCGATCAGCCGTCGGTGGTGCTCGCGGCCAACCGGGTGGTTGCGGCCAACCAGGCGGCACGGCGCGACGGCGTGGCGATCGGCCTCCGTCGCCGTGAGGCTCAGGCGCGCTGTCCCGAGGTGCGGCTGCTCGATCGTGACCCCGCTCGTGAGGCCCGAGCATTCGAACCGGTGGTTCGGGCGCTCGACGCGGTGACGCCCAGGATCGAACTGCACCGGCCGGGTCGGGCGTCGTTTCCTGCCGGACCACCGGCCCGTCATCTCGGGGGTGACGAAGAGCTCGTGACCCGGGTGCTGCAACTCACGACTGAGGCGATGTCCGATGGGTCGAAGCTGTTCGAAGGGGCGGTCAGGGTGGGCGTGGCCGAGGGGGCCTTTGCCGCACGCACGGCCGCCCGGCGCGCCGTCGATGGCCCGCTGATTGTTCGACCCGGCACCACGCCGGCATTCCTGGCCGAGCTACCGGTGGCCCAACTGCGTCGCGATGATGCCCGCCGGGAGGAGTTGGTCGACCTGTTGGAACGCCTGGGCTTGCGCACCCTGGGGGCCTTCGCAGCGCTGGATCCGGCGGATGTGGCCGGGCGCTTCGGCGCAGCGGGTCTGGACGCCTGGCGCCTGGCCTGGGGCGACGACGACGTGCCCACTGACGCTGTCGAGCCCCCCGTCGATCTGCGGGTGATGCGAGAACTGGACCCGCCCGCCGAGCGGGTGGATGCGGCAGCGTTCGTGGTGCGGGCCCTGGCCGAGGAGTTCCACGGCGCGCTGACCGCCCGGGGCCTGGCGTGCGAGTCGGTGGTGGTGATCGCCGAGACCGAGCACGGCGAGCGCATCGAGCGATGCTGGCGTCACGAGGGGGTGCTGAGCGCCACCGGGGTGGCCCAACGCCTGCGCTGGCAGCTGGAGGGCTGGCTGTCAGGAAGGGGTGCAGGGGGCAGTCCGGCCCATCGCGTACCGTTGGCCGAACGCCTCCAGGGTGGGGTGGTGCGTCTCGAGCTGGTGCCCGACCGGGTGGTGGCGGCCACCGGCCGGCAGCTGGGTTTTTGGGGTGGCCGCGACTCGGCATCGGAACGAGCCCGTCGTGCGCTGGCCCGGGTGGAGGGCCTACTGGGTGCCGATGCGGTGCTGATGTTGGAGCCCGCCGGCGGTCGGGCGCCGGGGGAGGGGGTGGCGCTGGTGCCCTACGACACCCGGCTGGACGGCGGCGCTGCGGCCGGTGTGCCCGCCCGGTCCAGCACTCCCAGCCCGTGGCCCGGCCGGCTTCCGGCACCCGCCCCTGCGGTGGTGCACGACCCACCGCTGCCCACCCGGGTGATCGATGGCGAGGGTCGGTTGGTGGGGGTCAGCGGTAGGGGGCAGTTGAGCGCGCCACCGCAGGCGGCGGAGGTGGGTGGCGTGCGGTTGGAGATCACAGCGTGGGCCGGGCCGTGGCCCATCGATGAGCGGTGGTGGGACGCCACCGAAGGACGCCGTCGGGCCCGTATCCAGGCGGTGACCGCCGATGGCGTGGCCCGGCTCTACACCGTGGAGGCCGGGCACTGGGGCGTCGAGGCCACCTACGACTGACCAGTCGCCGCAGGTGCCGCCACAGATGTGTTCTCAGGTTGGTCCCCGATGGAACGCGCCGGCAATGCCATGACGGGTAACAATGGTGCGGTGCGAGTACTGGTAGTTGACGACGAAGTAGAGCTGGCCGCGGCGGTTGCCCACGGATTGAGGGAGGAGGGGTTCGACGTCGACGTCACCAACGACGGCAAGGACGGCTACGAACGTGCCCGTTCGGCCACCTATGACGCCATCGTGTTGGACATCCTGCTTCCGGGCATGAACGGTTTCCAGGTGTGCCGATCTCTGCGGGAGGCGGGCGTGTGGACGCCAATCCTCATGCTGACGGCCAAGGAAGGCGAGTACGACGAGGCCGAGGCGCTCGATACCGGCGCCGACGACTTCCTGCGCAAGCCCTTCAGCTACGTGGTGTTGATCGCCAGGCTGCGAGCGCTGACCCGTCGGGTGAACGAGGGTGCGCTGGCACCGGTGATCGTGGGCGACCTGGAACTGGACCCCGTGGGTCGCAAGGTGCGCCGCGATGGAACCGACATCTCGCTGTCGCCTCGGGAGTACGGGTTGTTGGAGGTGCTGATGCGTCGTGCCGGCGAAGCGGTGCCCAAGCGCGAGCTGCTGGAGCAGGTGTGGGGCCAGGATTTCGCCGGTGACCCCAACGTGGTCGAGGTGTACGTGGGCTACCTGCGGCGCAAGATCGACCGGCCGTTCGACCGCGAGGATCTGCGCACGATTCGCGGGTCGGGGTACATCCTGGGCAAGCCCCCGGCACATGCCGACACCTCCGGGGGGTAGGCCATGACCGCCTGGTCACGAATGTCGGTGCGAGGTCGCCTGACCCTCACCGTGACGGTGGCCTCGGCAGTGGCGTTGCTGGCGCTGTCATGGCTGATGCTGTTCTGGCTGCGCGGCGCACTGGTGAGCGAGGTGGCCCGCAGGAACGATGTTGCGCTGGATGCTTATGTGGACTTTGCGAGGAAGGAGCCCAAATCGGTCACCCAATTGATCCTCGCTCAAAATTCGGAGGCGGTGACGCTTCCGGTGAGGCTCTTGACCCCCTTGGGCGTAGGGCCCAGCGACACGCTGGCGGCGGTGGCCTTCGAGCCGTATCCGACCCCGGGCATGGTTGTGCCGGAATCGGGGCGGGACCCACTGGTGCTGGCGCTTCAGGGTCGGGAGCTTCCCCGCGAGGTGGATCGATCAGAGTTCGTGACGAAATCGAAGAGGGTGCCGACTGAACAAGGCATACTGATCGTGCAGGTGGCCACCAGCCTGAGTGACGTCAACCGCAGTGTCGCGGTGGTCCGATTGGCGCTGTGGGTGGTGGTTCCGTCGTTGCTTGTGGCCGTCGGGATGGGCTCGTGGGTGATGACCCGTCGAAGCCTGGAGCCGGTTGCCGACCTACGACGCCGGGTGGGGGACATCACCTCCCGGACACTCGACGAGCGGCTGCCGGTGCCGCCGACCGACGACGAGGTGGCACACCTGGCCGTCACCATGAACGCCATGTTGGATCGGTTGGAGGCCAGTTCGAAGCGGGAGCGTCAGTTCGTGTCCGATGCGGGACACGAACTGCGCAGCCCGGTCGCCGCAATCCGGGCCCAGGTGGAGACGGCGCTGGCCTATCCCGACACCGCCGACTGGTCGTCGGTCGGCGTCACCGTGTTGGCCCAGGGCGAACGGCTGGACCGCCTGGTCGGTGATCTGTTCACGCTGGCGCGCCTGGAGGAGGGTGCGTTCGGCCCGGTACCGGACACCGAGGTCGATCTGGACGAGTTGGTGCTCGAGCAGGTTGGGCACCTCAAGGGCCGGCGGCTGGACCTGTCGGGCTTGAGTGCGGCCCGGGTGCATGGCGATGCGGGTCAGTTGGCCAGCGTGGTGCGCAACCTGGTGGAGAACGCCGGGCGTCACGCCTCGGAGACGGTGCGGGTGTCGGTGGGTACCGAAGGGGACTACGCCCGAATGGTGGTCGAGGACGACGGGCCGGGTATCCCCGCCGAACAGCGGGACATGGTTTTCGAACGCTTTGGTCGGTTGGAGGAGGCTCGCAGCCGAGATCGCGGGGGCGCCGGCCTGGGCCTGCCGTTGGCCGGTCGGATCGTTGCTCGCCACGGCGGCACGCTGGAGTTGGACGACAGCGAGTTGGGCGGGGCCCGCTTCGAGGTCAGGCTGCCGCTCGCCCAGCCCGAGCCGGAGTGACTCCTTGGCCTCCACTCCGCCATCCTGCCTTGTATGACGGTTGGGTGTCGGTAAGCCCCCCATTGTGACGATATGCTGGTGATTGTGACGATGAGGTAACGATTGATCCGTGTGCGGGTGCCTGCCCGCCATCAGTCGTTGTCACGTGATCATGAACCTGTCTCCCCGTTTCCCCGACCTGTCGTCGCGCGTGCGCTCGGTTGCAGCCGGACTTGTTGTTGCGGTGGCGCTTGGCGCCGCCGGATGCGTCGCTGCGCCTCACTCGGCGGTCACAACCACCAACGCCGTCAACGGATTTGATCGGTTTCCGGTGGTTGGCCCGGTGCGCTACCAGAACGACTACGGATTCTCCAGGGGAGGTGGGAGCCGTCGCCACCAGGGTGTGGACGTGATGGCCACTCGGGGACAGAAGGTGGTGGCCATCGAGTCGGGCACCATCACCACCAGGGTGTACTCGTCCAGCTGCGGGCATTCCCTGGGAATCAGCGGCGATGACGGCGGCTACTACCTCTATTGCCACATGAACAACTATGCGGCCGGCGTTGCCAAGGGTGGCCGGGTCTGGGCCGGAAGGCCGGTGGGTAACGTCGGCAGTTCCGGCAACGCGGCATACGCCTATCCGCACCTTCATGTGGAGGTTCACCCCGGCGGGGCCACCGGTGCTGCACGCAATCCCTATGAACGGCTCCGCGACGCCGAGCGCCGAACCGGCGTCATCACCCGGCCACCCACCGGTTGGCGCTAACCGGGGCGCTGGATGGCTCAGTCGACGGTCCGGTCGATCCAGTCGGTCACGCGCCGTCGATGGCATCCAGCGTGGTGTCGCCGCCGACCCCTTGGGACGCCGCACTTCGAAGATCCAGCACGCCGGCCACCGAGACGTCGATACTCCAGGTTGGCCACCGGGTGGCCCCGCTCCAGCAGGTCGCAGGCCAGCGGCTTCATCAGGTCGGCGCCATAGGTGTCTCTCCAGAAGCCGCCGTGGATCAGAGCGGTCAGTTCTACTGAGCGGTTGATCTCGTTGGCGGCAGTGGTGGACACGGCTGTTGGGAGCGCCACATCGATCCAGTGGCTGGGAGCGTCCCAGTAGGCTGGCCGCTGGGCGCCTGCTACCTCGGGCAGCGAGTTCGCATCGGGTCCGTCGCCGTGAGCCGTGGGCTTGATACACCCGGTGAGCGCGGTCGGCCCGGCCCCGAGGCCGACGCCCATGGAGCGGCGCAGCAGGCTTCAACGATTCGTGTGCCTGCCATATCTCCGGCGACGTGGCGTCTGGCGGAACACCGGCCACGAGCACCCAACGTCGTTCGCACCCCCGGTTCGCCGGATTACGACAGACGTCCGGCCGCCCGCGCTGCGGCCTCGGCCGCGTCCAACTGCCCGGCCACGATGTCGAGTCCGGCATCCCAGAAGCCCGGGTCGGTCAGGTCGCAGCCCACCATGGCGGCCAGGTCTTCGGGGCTCTTCGAGCCGCCTGCGGCCAGCATGTCCAGGTAGCTGGGCACGAAGGCCTCGCCCTCGGCCTGGTAGCGGGCGTACACCGACAGCGCCAGGAGCTGGCCAAATGCGTAGGCGTAGACGTATCCGGGGGTGGCCATGAAGTGGGGCACATAGCTCCACCAGTTTCGGTAGCCGTCGGTGACCTCCACCGTGTCCCCGAGCAGCTCGGTTTGGGTGTCGGCCCAGTGGTTACCGAAGTCGTCCACCGACAGCTCGCCGACGTCTCGTCGATGGGTGTGACACGCCGCTTCGAAGCGGCTCATCGCCACCTGGCGGAACACGGTGGCGATTGAGTCCTCCAGCGTGGACGCCAGCAGGGCGAAGCGTTCGTTGGGGTCGTCCAGCTGGGCGAGCAGTGCATTGTTGGTCACCGCCTCGCCGAACACCGAGGCGGTCTCAGCCATCGTCAGTGGCGTGTCCTGGGCGAAGATGCCCTGGGGGCGGGCCAGGTAGGCGTGGATGCCGTGCCCCAGTTCGTGTGCCAGCGTCAGCACATCCCGGTTCGAGCCGGTCCAGTTCAACAGCAGGTACGGGTGGTGGCTCGCCACGGTGTAGGCGCAGAAGGCGCCCGGTCGCTTGCCGGAACGCACCGGGGCGTCGATCCAGTTGCCGTCGATGAACTCTCGCACGATGCCGGCCAGCCTGGGGGAGAAGCTGTCGTAGGCGTCGATCACCAGCGATGAGGCCTCGCTCCAGCCCACCTTGCGGTCGCTCTCGGCCACCGAGGCCGAACGGTCGTAGTCGGCCAACCGGTCCAGCCCCAACACCTGGGCCTTCAACGAATACCAGCGTCGGGGCAGGTCGTAGCGGGCCACCACCGCCTCGATCAGGGCGGCCACCGACTCGTCGGAGGCCTCGTTGGCCAGGTTGCGGCTGGACAGCCAGCTTGGGTACGAACGCAGCCGGTCCTGCACCGACTTGTCGAGTAGCAGCGTGTTGTAGATGTAGGCCCGGGTCCGCAGCCCGGGCTCCAGCGCGTCCGAAACAGCCTCGGCGGCGTCGGCCCGCACGGCACGGTCGGGGTGCTGCAGCAACGACAGACCCTCCTCCAGCGATGCGGTGCGCGCACCACCTGGTGATGATTCGGGCATCGCCACCTCGATGGCCGAGGTCTGTTCGTCGAAGAGGCGCACCCAGGCGGCGGCGCCGCTGACCGATGTTTCCGTCAGCACCTGCTCTTCGGCCTCGCTCATCAGGTGATCGCGGTAGCGACGCATGGTGCGCAGGTGATGGGCGCAGAAGTCCAGCGCCGGGTCGGCCAGCAACGCCTCGGCCTGCTCGTCGGGCACCGCTGCCCATTCCAGCTCGAAGAACACCAACTTGGTTGACAGCTCGGTGGCGGCCTCGGACAGATTTGCCATGGCGGCGCCACGTTCGGGATCGAGGCTGTTCTCGGCCAACCTCAGCCCCACGTACGAGCCGGCTCGGCCGAGCAGATCGTGGAGGTCGCCCAGCCGGTGCATCAGCGTGGCCAGCCCGGCGGCATCCAAATCACCGACCGTGCCTCGGGCTGCGGCAACCTCGTCGGTCACTTTGGCGGCGCGTGCCATCAGGTCGTCGGTGGTGGTGCCCTTGAGCAGGTCGTCGAGTTCCCAGGCAACGTCCGCAGCAGTGAGGTCGGCGGCGGTGAGGTCGGCTTCGGCTGCCTCGGCGGTGTCGAGAGCGTCGGTGTCGGCAGGGGCGTTGGGCGGGGGAGTCATGGGCGTCCAAGCTACCGGCGTCGGCCCGTCGGCAGGCCGTCACCGCGTGGTTGCCGGTGCTGGTTACCGGTCGTCGGTTTTCGCCTTCTGAACCGCGGCCGTGGCGGTGGTGCGCGCCGCCCGTCGTACGCCGGCCTGACGGTGACCCTGGCGGAGCCCGTCGGCGCTCAGCAGCGCAAGCGCCACCCAGACGCAGGCGAACCCGGCCAGCCGGGCCGGAGGTACCTCTTCGCCAAACACGAACACTCCCAGGATGAACTGGATGATCGGGGTGAGATACTGGAGCAGGCCGATGATCGACAGCGGTATGCGGTTGGTGGCCACGCCAAAGGCCAGCAGTGGGGCGGCGGTGACGGCACCGGCGGCCAGCAGCAGCAGCTTCATGCTGATCGGCGCGGCGGGGAAGTCCAGTTCGCCGGCGACCAGCGCCCAGCCCATGCCGCCCAGGGCGAGGGGTACGACCGCAAACGTCTCCGCGGTCAGGGCCTCCACGGCGCCCAGACCCACCTGCTTTTTCAAGAGTCCATAGGTCCCGAACGATGCCGCCAGCCCCAGGCTGACCCAGGGCACCGAGCCGTACCCCAGCACGAGGACGAGCACCGACACCGCCCCGGCGATCACCGCCGCCCATTGCAGCGGGCGGAGACGCTCGTGCAGCACGAGCACGCCGAGCAGCACGGTGACCAGTGGGTTGATGAAGTAACCCAGCGAGGCGTCGACCACCCGGTCGTTGGTCACCGCCCACACGTAGATCAGCCAGTTGGCGGATAACAACACCCCTGCCAACGCCACCGAAACGGTGCGGCGGCGGTCGGCCAGCAGCGGACGGACCCAGCCCCAGCCCGCCCCGAGTGACAGCACGCCGACCATGAGCACCGCCGTCCAGATGACGCGATGCCCGATGATTTCCAGGGGTGAAGTGGGCTCCAGCCGATGGAAAAACAGCGGGAACAGGCCCCACATGGTGTAAGCGCCGATTCCGCCGATCACCCCGATGCGGTACTGGGCGGCTGCGTGCTCCTCGGTGCTCTGGTCGGTTTCCGCCACGCGGCGCACGCTACCGGCGTGGGCTGGCAGCGGCCGACCCTGCGGATGCTGAGCCAAGCGTCACGCCGTTGTCTGGCGCCACCTACCATGGGCCGATGATCCGTGAATCCCTCGTTCGGGCCGAGCCATGACGATCGAGTTCCATTCGTCGCCAACTTCGTCGTTGGGGGTGGAGGTGGAACTGAGCCTGGTGGATCGGGAGACCCACGGGCTCACCGCGGCGGCCACCGATACCCTGGCCGATGTGGAGCCTGACGACGGGTCCGAGCATCCGGCGCTCAAGCACGAGCTGTTTGAGTCGACGGTGGAGACCATCACCGGCATCTGCGACACGGTGAGCGACGCACGTCGCGACCTGGAGGCGGGCATTTCCGAGCTGCGCCAGGCGGCAGATGCCCGAGGGGTTGGCCTGCTGTGTTCGGGCACGCACCCGTTCAGTTCCTACCGCGACCTGCAGGTCAGCCCGTCGGCGCGCTATCAGAAGCTGCTCGACGAGATGCAGTGGCCGGTGCGTCGCCTGGCGATCTACGGCATCCACTATCACGTCGGGGTTCGGTCGGCGGAGAAGTGTGTGGCGACCGTCAACTCGCTCACCACCTATCTGCCGGTGTTCCTGGCGCTGTCGGCGTCTTCGCCGTTCTGGCACGGCTACGACACAGGGCTGGCCTCGGCTCGAACCAAGATTTTCGAGGGTCTTCCCACCGCCGGGTTGCCGCCTCGGCTGACCTCGTGGGTCGACTTCGAGGCCTTCCTCGATGCGCTGATTCGCGCTGAGGCGATCGAGTCGGTGCGGGAGGTGTGGTGGGATGTCCGCCCTCACCCCGATTTCGGCACGGTCGAGCTGCGGATGTGCGACGGTATGCCAACGATGACCGAGATCTGTGGCGTGGCGTCGCTGGCTCAGTGCCTGGTGGCGTGGATGGATGCGCAGATCGACAACGGGGTGCCCCTGCCCGGAGTGCGGGAGTGGGTGGTGCGTCAGAACAAGTGGCTGGCCGCCCGCCACGGGTTGGATGCCCAACTCATCGTGGATGACAACGGCAATCGGAAGCCGGCCCGCCAGATTGTCGACGAGTTGGTGGAGTTGTTGTCGGGCACGGCGGCCCGCCTGGGGTGCTCGGACGAACTGGCTTCGTTAAGCGACCTGGTACGGACCGGCAACTCGGCCGAGCGGCAGCGCCGGATCGTGGCACAGGGTGGCACCTTGGTGGACGTGACCGCCGCCCTGCAACAGGAACTCCTGACCGATGCCCCCGTTGGCTGAGGACGCGTCACCCCAACCGGTGCCCCCATGGCTCGACGGGTTTCTCGATGCCCACCTCGACGAACTGGTGGCGTTTCGCCGCCGTTTGCACGCTCATCCCGAGGTGTCGTGGGCCGAGGTGGAGACCACGGCGGCGGTCATCGGCCGGCTCCGTGTCGCCGGTCTTTCGCCGTCGCAACTGCCCGAGAGCACCGGGTTGGTGTGCGATCTGGCCACGGGGACCGCATCGTCCTTCGAGGCACCGTCCGACGGTCGCCCGGTGGTGGCGCTGCGCGCCGACCTGGACGCGCTCGCCATGGAGGATGAGAAGGACGTGGCGTATCGGTCCACACTGCCGGGTGTGGCCCATGCGTGTGGCCACGACGTGCACACCACGGTGGTGCTCGGTGCGGCGCTGGCGCTCGCCGAGGCGGTTGAGGAGGGCGAGCTCACCGGCGCCTTCCGATTCATCTTCGAACCTGCCGAGGAGGCGTTGCCGGGTGGGGCGCCCAGCGTGATCGACGCCGGAGCGTTGGGCGGTGTCAGCTCGATGCTGGGGGTTCACTGCGATCCCAAGATCGATGTCGGCCAGGTGGCGCTGCGAACCGGGCCAATCACCTCGGCCGCCGACATGGCACGCATCACCATTCTTGGCCCGGGCGGTCACACCGCCCGTCCGGAACTCACCGTCAACCTGTTGGCGGTGCTGGGCCAGGTGCTCAGCCAGGTGCCCGAGCGAGTGGCCAAGGCGGCTGCGCCCGCAGAGGTGTTGGTGGTGTTCGGGTCGACCCACGGCGGTGATGCACCCAACGTCATTCCCACACGAGCGACGGCCACAGCCACTATTCGCACCCCGGATGTCGAGGCGTGGGAACACGCTGCCGAGTTGTTGGAGCAGGCGACCCGGGCGGTGGTCGAGCCGACCGGCGCCACGCTGGAGTTCGCTTATCGCAAAGGCGTGCCACCCTCGGTCAACGCTGCTGCCCCGACCCGCTCCCTTCGCCGGGCGGCGGCCTCGGTGGTGGGGGAACACAACACCGTCGAGGCTCAACACAGCCGCGGTGGCGACAGTTTCGCCTGGTATGCGCGCCAGGTGCCCGCCTCGTATGCCCGCCTGGGCACGTTCAACCCGGCCTCCGGAGCGCCCCGCCCCGACATCCACTCCGGCGCCTTCGACGTCGACGAGCGGTCGATTGGAATCGGGGTTCGACTGTTGGTGGGGGCCGCACTGGCCGAGCGCGACCGCCTGGCATCCGGCTGAGTCGTCCTGACGCCTTCTTCCATCGACCCGTGTCGGTGGAGGGTGTTCAGACGTATCGGTAGTATCTGGGTACGGGCGGCAACCGAGGGGGTCCTGCCATCGAATATCTGAGCCCGCCTTTGCCGCCTGCAGCGCTGCTCGAAGAGCTCCGCTGCATGGCGTCGGGCCTCGGTTTGGTCCACCCGATTCGGCCTCCAATTGTGGTGCTCGGGGGCAACGCCCGTTGGGTCAGCGAGCACATCGTGAGCGAAGGGTTGGGCGTCCCCAGCATCGGGGTTGCCTCCATGCTTCCCAGGGCGGGACCGGACGACGAACTGCTCGACGAATTGATGGATCTGACGGGTCAGTCGGGCGCATTGCTTCTGCCGGTCGTTGGGATTCTGGCTCCGCTCACCAAGCTTTCCCGTCGCATGTTGGCTCGTTGGAAGCAGAGTCCGCCGTCGACCGCTTCGGACATGCTCTGGGAGTCGATCACGGAGTTGGCTCGTGATCGACCCCGGGTCCTCGTGTTCGGAGATGTGACTGATGCGGCCCAGACGGCGTTGTGGCAGACCATTCGTTACGTCCTGACCACCCACCTGCCACACCCGTTGTTGGTGGTGTGTGAGGCCAGCGGTCACGAATTGCTCTCTGGGCGGCAGCCGGACGTCGGTGCGGTTGGAGCCGAGTTCCCTGCTTCTTCGGCGTTGGCAGACGTGATTGCAGCAAGGGATCAGGGCATTGCTGTGTTTCGTTGGATCGGCATTCTCGATCGCGTACAGGTCGAGCGTTGGTTAGGCGCCTGCAGTATCGACGTCGCTGACCGCCTGATTGCGGTCTCCGGGGGCAGCACGACGGACGCGGCCAAGGTGTGGCAGGCGTGGCGAGCCGCCCACCGGGTGGCTCGAATCGACGGAGCTTGGCGATTCACCAGCTCCGAAGAGCCCATGGAGGACGACATCCGACGGATTCTTGCTCCGCTCAGCGGAGAGCGCAGGTACGCCGGGGCTGATGCGCCGGAAGTAGCTCGTCGCGCCCTCCACTTGGCGGCACTGAGCGGTCCGACCTTCTCTGGAACTGCCGTGTCGACCGTCGTGGCGGAAGAGTACGGGTGCGAGACGGACGAGGTCCTCGACCTGCTCGATGATTTGGTCGACCAGAGTGTCCCGGCACCACCCGAATTGGGAGGTCGTCCGTTGGTCTCGAAGGCGGGAGCCATACACACCATTCGAGATCCTGTAGAGGCCAACGGTGACTACCACTGGACCTATGGGTGGCGATCCGAAACTCTGCGACGATTTCTGGCAGCTACGGATGGGCCAGCATCGGTGGTGTCAGCCGAGAATCGGCGAAGTGCGAGCCGGTTGGTGGAAGCGGGGCGAGACGCGTATGGGTGGCATCCCGAATTCTTCGATGCAACCATCCCGCTGCTTCGCTTGGCCGGGCGACCTGACGAGGCCGAAGTATTGGTTGAACGGCTGGCTAACCGCACGAGGCGTCGGATGCTCGAGCCTCAGGCAACGGCGATGTTGGCTGGGCCGACCGACGACCCATTGGCCGCCGAACCATTGACCTCGCTTTGCTTCGAACTCATCACTTGCGGATTTCCGAAGCTTGCGATTGCGGTCGGAGAGCGCAGCGTCAGCTGTGCTGAGGCTGGGAGCAACCTGATGGCGCAGGGATTCGCCAGCCTACGTTTTGGAGAGGCGCTGCATCAGAGAGGAGATGAACGCGCAGTCCCCCGGTTGAAGCTAGCCGTCAACAAGCTGAGAAGGGTGTTGGAAAGCGACCCCGACAACCCCACCTACCTCCGCGCCCTCGGGATCGGCCTCGGGTCTCTGGGGGACGCCTACCGGGA